>Ga0160437_1000393_pt1 | contig 23398 bp, 19 predicted proteins | sample HID1975I_E0MG_FD_108227 | JGI IMG/M metagenome (GOLD analysis project Ga0160437, IMG submission 108227) | Enriched soil microbial communities from UW Madison campus, WI, USA - HID1975I_E0 MG | ecosystem: Environmental > Terrestrial > Soil > Unclassified | place: USA: Madison, Wisconsin... | reverse complement strand
GTTGTCCCAGTGGCCGGACTTCTTCCACAGCTCCACGTCGAGGATCTGCGGGCAACGGACCTCGCCGTAGCCGGTGTCGCGGTAGACCTTGCGCATGTACTGCTCGACCACCTGCCAGATGCTCCAGCCCTTGGGGTGCCAGAACACCAGCCCCGGCGCCTCTTCCTGCAGGTGGAACAGGTCCTGCTGCTTGCCGATGCGGCGATGGTCGCGCTTCTCGGCTTCCTCGATCCGCTGGATGTAGGCGGCGAGCTGCTTCTTGTCCGCCCAGGCGGTGCCGTAGATGCGCTGCAGTTGCTCGTTCTTGGAGTCGCCGCGCCAGTAGGCGCCGGAGATGCGGGTCAGCTTGAAGGCCTTGAGGAAGCGCGTGTTCGGCACGTGCGGGCCGCGGCACATGTCGACGTATTCCTGGTGGTGGTACAGACCCATCCGGGTGACGTCGTCGTCCATGTCCGCGATCAGGCGCAGCTTGTAGTCCTCGCCGCGAGCCTTGAAGGTCTCGATGACTTCCGCGCGCGGGGTCATCTTCTTGATGACGTCGTAGTCCTGCGCGATCAGCTCGCCCATGCGCTGCTCGATCGCGGCCAGGTCATCGGGCGTGAACGGCTGTTCGCGCCAGATGTCGTAGTAGAAGCCCTCGTCGATACCGGGCCGATCACCATCTTCGCGTCCGGGTACAGCTGCTTGACCGCGTGGCCGACCAGGTGCGCGGTGGAGTGCCGGATGATCTCGACGCCCTCCTCGTCCTTCGGCGTGATGATCTGCAGCGTGGCGTCGTGGTCGATGACGTCACTGGCATCGACCAGGTGGCCGTCGACCTTGCCGGCCACGGTGGCCTTGGCCAGGCCCGGGCCGATCGACTGGGCGACGTCCATGACGGAAACGGGGTGGTCGAACTCGCGGCGGCTGCCGTCGGGGAGGGTGATGTTGATCATGTCGGCTTCTTGGGAAGACACCGCGGCGGGCGCGGCCTGGTGTGCGGGGCGGATGCGGGCAACAAAAAAGGCGCCAGGGCGCCTGTCGTCATCGCGGCGATGATGGCCCTGGGTCGGTCAACGATGATCGCGGGTAGTGTCCATGTCGCACGCTCGGCCGGCGTTTCCGCGGGCCACCTTGCATCGGCTCGACTGCCGATTCTAGACGAAAACGGCCCCAACCGCTGCGGCCTGGAGGCGCCTGCAGGTGCCTGCAGGTGCCTCCGGTGCCCGTTGCGACCGTGCGTCCACGAACAACCGACCAGCGCGCGGGCGGATCCCGTGGCAAGCCGCCTGATCATGGGGGCAGCCGGAACTTCTTCGGCCACGGACCCTGGTCCGCGCCACCCCATCCGTCCGCACGCTCCACGGGCAGGTTCCGCTTGTCTGGAACAGGCCCAGCCGCTAGAATTCGCGTCCCTTCGGGCGGTTAGCTCAGCGGTAGAGCACTACCTTGACATGGTAGGGGTCACAGGTTCGAACCCTGTACCGCCCACCACTCGCGAGAGTGGAACGAATTGCGGCGCGGCCTTCGGGTTGCGCCGTTTGTATTTCAGGGCATCGGATTCGACTGCTGGAACCCGGGATTTTGCAGGGGCGGCAGCAGCCGCAGGCTTCTTGTTCACGGCCCGGGAAGCCAGAAGCTCGCGGCTGAAGCCGCTCCTACAGGGGGTCAGGAGTCGCGCAATCACCCCACCAGCGCGGCTTCCTTGAGGCGGTGGATGCGGTCGCGCACGCGGGCGGCCTCCTCGAACTCCAGGTCGCGGGCGTGCTGGTACATCTGCTGCTCCAACACCTTGAGCTTGGCCACCGCCTGCGCCGGGTCGAGCGTGGCGTAATCCTCGCCCTCCTCCGCCACGCGGCGCTGCTTGCCGCGGCCCTTCTTCTCCATCCCGGGCCCGGCGTGCGCGCCCTCCATGATGTCGACGATGTTCTTCTGCACGGACTGCGGGGTGATCCCGTGCTCGGTGTTGTACTCGACCTGCTTCGCGCGGCGGCGGTCGGTCTCGTCGATCGCACGCTGCATCGAATCGGTGACCCGGTCGGCGTACAGGATCGCCTTGCCGCGCAGGTTGCGCGCGGCGCGGCCGATGGTCTGGATCAGCGAGCCGGTCGAACGCAGGAAGCCCTCCTTGTCGGCGTCCAGAATCGCCACTAGCGAGACCTCGGGCATGTCCAGGCCCTCGCGCAGCAGGTTGATGCCGACCAGCACGTCGAACTTGCCCAGGCGCAGGTCGCGGATGATCTCCACCCGCTCCACGGTGTCGATGTCCGAGTGCAGGTAGCGCACGCGCACGTCGTGCTCGCCCAGGTACTCGGTGAGGTTTTCGGCCATGCGCTTGGTGAGCGTGGTGATCAGCACGCGGTCGCCCATGGCCACGCGCAGGTTGATCTCGCCGAGCACGTCGTCGACCTGGGTGGCGACCGGGCGGATCTCCACCTCCGGATCGATCAGCCCGGTGGGCCGCACCACCAGTTCCACCACCTGGTCGCCGGACTTCTCCTTCTCGTACTTGCCCGGCGTGGCCGACACGAAGATGGCGCGCGGCGAGCGCCCCTCCCACTCCTCGAACCGCAGCGGCCGGTTGTCCAGCGCCGACGGCAGCCGGAAGCCGAACTCCACCAGCGTCTCCTTGCGCGAACGGTCGCCCTTGTACATCGCCCCGATCTGCGGGACGGTCACGTGCGACTCGTCGACTACCAGCAGCGCGTCCGGCGGCAGGTAGTCGAACAGCGTCGGCGGCGGCTCGCCGGCCTCGCGCCGGGTCAGGTGGCGCGAGTAGTTCTCGATGCCGTTGCAGTAGCCGACCTCGGCCATCATCTCCAGGTCGAACTGGGTGCGCTGCGCCAGGCGCTGCGCCTCGACCAGCTTGTTCTGCGCATACAGCTGTTCGAGTCGCGCCTTGAGCTCGACCTTGATCGTCTCGATGGCGTTGAGCACGCTCTCGCGGGTACTGGCGTAGTGGGTCTTGGGATACACGGTGTAGCGCGGCACCCGGCGCTGTACCTCGCCGGTGAGCGGGTCGAACAGACTCAGGTTCTCGACCTCGCCGTCGAACAGTTCGATGCGCAGCGCCTCGGCCTCCGACTCCGCCGGGTGCACGTCGATCACTTCGCCGCGCACGCGGTAGGTGCCGCGGCGCAGTTCGGTGTCGTTGCGGGTGTACTGCAGCTCGGTGAGGTGACGGATCAGCTGGCGCTGCTCGATGTGCTCGCCGCGGGCCAGGATCAGGCGCAGCTTGAGGTAATCCTCGGGATCGCCCAGGCCGTAGATCGCCGACACCGTGGCCACGATCACCGCATCCGGCCGCGACAGCAGCGCCTTGGTTGCCGACAGCCGCATCTGCTCGATGTGCTCGTTCATCGAGCTGTCCTTGTCGATGAACGTATCCGACGACGGAATGTACGCCTCGGGCTGGTAGTAGTCGTAGTAGCTGACGAAGTACTCCACCGCGTTGTGCGGGAAGAACGACTTGAACTCGCCGTACAGCTGCGCCGCCAGCGTCTTGTTGGGCGCCATGACGATGGTCGGCTTCTGCACCCGCTGGATCACGTTGGCGATCGTGTAGGTCTTGCCCGAACCGGTGACGCCCAGCAGCGTCTGCCTGGCCAACCCGCTCTCGAAACCGTCGACGAGCTTCTCGATCGCCTGCGGCTGGTCGCCGGCCGGTTCGTAGGGGGAGACGAGCTGGAAGCTGGCCGGGTGCAGGGAATCGGGCATGGGTGTCGGGGGAACGTGGGGGATCGGTCAGTCTAGCGAGTCCACGGACATGGGGCTGCGACGGGATTGGGCAACCGCCTGCTTCTGGCAGCCCCCCCCCAACACGCACCCCTGTGGGAGCGGCCATGGCCACTCCCACAGGGGGAATTTGTCCCGCCCGCACCGGCCACCTGCCTCAAACCAGCCTCCCGGCAGCCCGAATACCCCGACGCGGATTTCAGACTTCCCTGACACGAGATCACCAGCCGCACCGATACCCGGTCACCGGCCCGGCTTCTAACCTGACCGCTCCACTGGCACGGAGCCGAACATGAACCGCAAGGAAGCGGGATTTACCCTGATCGAACTGCTCATCACCATGGCAGTGCTTGCCACCCTGGCTGCCATCGCACTCCCCTCCTTCAGCGCGCTTTTGCAGCGGAGCAGTGAATCGGCGACTTACCACCTGCTCACGACATCGCTGGCCACGGCGCGCCTGCGAGCGGTCAAGGACAATGCACCCGTCACCGTGTGCCCCAGTGCCGATGGAAGCACCTGCCGCAGCGACGGCGTCTGGAGCGATGGCTGGATCCTCTACCGTGATCCCGACCGCGACCCCCAGCCGCCCACGGCGGATGCAGTCATCCAACGCCTCGACGACGTCGGCCACGCACTACAGCTCAGGAGCACGCCCGGCCGCCACCGCGTCCGTTTCCTGCCCAGCGGCTGGGCATACGGCAGCAACCTCACCATCCGCCTGTGTCGTCCGGGCAGCGGAGGCTTTTTGGGCAGCGTGATCGTCAACAATGCCGGCAGGCCCCGGACCGAACGCCAGCCTGCAGGCAGCCCCTGTCCGTTCAGCGTTGAAGCCGGCTGACGCCCCGCCAGCGCCTGTCGCATCGCCATTGCTTGACCCGGGCCGCTGACCGCCTAAAATACCCGTCCCCGCCCGAATAGCTCAGCTGGTTAGAGCACTTGACTGTTAATCAGGGGGTCGTTGGTTCGAGTCCAACTTCGGGCGCCAGATCGCTGTACGCGGGTGTTCACCAACATCCGGCATCGGATCAAAAGGTCCGGTAAAACAAGCAGATACGAAATCCTGATGCCCGCGGATGTCCACCGACGTCCGCGGGCATCTTCGTATGATGTGAGTAGATCTGTGAGTAGACTCGCGGCCCGCTACGGTGCGGACAGCGATCACTCCCACATCCGTCCGATCGTGATGGCGCCTCTGTGCGGCGTGTCCACTGTTGCGGACCGCCAGCAACCGATAGAACGTCGGAGATGACCCTCTCCGACACCCGCATCCGCAGCCTCAAGCCCCGGGACAAGATCTACCGCCTGGCGGATGCTCACGGATTGTGCCTTGAGGTCACGCCATCCGGCTCCAAGCTCTGGCGTTACCGCTACCGGTGGGCAGGAAAGGCCACGATGCTTTCGTTGGGGCCCTATCCGATCGTCGGCCTGGCCGAGGCACGAAGGAAGGTTCTGGAGCTTCGCGAGCAGCTGATCGCCGGGCTGGATCCGGGCGAGCTGCGACGCAAGCCCAGGCAGCGTCAGGAAGCCACTGACGCCGCTCGGTTCGAAGCAGTTGCACGGGCTTGGCGAGAGAGCAAGGCGACCCGCCTCAAACCCAAGACACTGACGAAGCTGGATGCCATCCTCGATCGGGACCTCATCCCCGGCCTTGGCAGGATTGGCATGGACGAACTGGCAACTCCCGAGGTGGTGGCTGTCCTCGAGAAGATCACCGCACGTGCGCCGCACATGGCGCAAAAGGCACGCAGCTACCTGAACCAGATTGTCGAATTCGCCGTCAAGAAGGGCCTCCGCAAGGACGGGCGCACGCTGACACTCCGGGGCGTAGTGCACTTGCCCAAGACGAAAGGCCTGCCTGCAGCCATCAACGAGGATGCCTTGCGCGAAGTCATGCAGATCGTGAGGAGCCACCCGGACGTGATGATTGCTACGGCGCTGCAACTGCAGGCCTACACGGCCCTGCGCCCCAGCAACGTGGTGACGGCACGCTGGTCGGCAATCAACCTGGATAAGGGCATCTGGCGCATCCCGGGGGAGCAGATGAAAACCGGTGAAGACCATGACTTGCCACTGCCAAGGCAAGCGATGGCCCTGCTACGGGACGCCTTGAAGTGGCGGCGCGGCGGCAGCAAGAAAGACTGGGTATTCCCCGCCATCTCCGAGCGAACGACACCACACATGTGCCGCGACACGTTGAGCAAGGCACTGCGAGACAACGGCCTTGCGGGGAAGCATGTCCCCCATGGATTCCGTGCAAGCCTTCGCACGATGGCGCGCGAAGAACTCGATGCCGACATCGATGCGCTCGAAGCCCAACTAGCTCATTCAGTTGGTGATGCGACACAGAAGGCATACAACCGCGCAAGACTTCTCAAGAAGCGCGTCGAAATCATGCAGCAGTGGGCGGACTATCTAGACCGGCTTATAAGGCTTCAATAGAGAAGCCACTGATCTACACCACTGACGCATCGACGGCAGGAACCGGCCAAAACCGGTCGGTCGGATTGCTGATGGAAGTCGCGCCCGACTGGCATTAGATGCCGTGTTGGTTTCGACTGCCGTCCATAGCGTTTGTCGTCCATCGGCCCCGGTACGAAAGCAGCGATGCTAAGCTCGATCAAAGCTGACTTATCGCTGGAAGGTTCCGTGCAAGACTGCCCAGACCACACCCGGCAAGCAACATGACTGCCATCGCACCCGCCCCCGTGACTGGCATCGGGGTGATGGGCGTCGCCCTGCACCTGCAGGCCACCCGCGACCTCGCCGTCGCCTGCCTGCGTCCCACGATCCCGGAACACGACATCCATCGTCACCAGCACACCGACATGCACTTGGTGGTGTTGCTGAGTGGGCATTACGTTAGTGATGCCGCCGGCATGCCATCGGTGTGCGCCGAACCGGCGCTCATCCTCAACCCGCCCGGCACCGAGCACCGCGACCGGTTCCGCTCGCGCGATGGCCTGTTTCTAACCTTGACGATGTCGTCCAGCGCGTTCGAGCGCTTGTGCGACGGTCGCGCGATCGGCGATCAACCGCGTCGCCTTCCGCGACGCTCTTTGGCACGTGCCATGCATTTTCTGTCGGAACTCCGGCACTGGGAGCACACGTCGCCACTGGCGGTGGAATCGATCTTCACAAACCTGCTGGCGGAGGCCCTGCCGCCACACACGTCCGCAGCCGGCGGCAAACTCGAACGCGTGCTGGAGCGCCTCGAGGCCGACAATGCACCACCCCCTTCGCTTGCAGAACTTGCATCGATCGCGGACCTGCACCCGGTGTATCTGGCGCGGGCGTTCCGCAAGCGTCATGGCATTGCGCCTAGTGACTACCTGCGCATGCGTCGGCTGCACAAGGCGGTGTCGCTGATCGCCAGGAGGCGCACGCTGGCGCGAGCCGCCTCCGAACTAGGCTTCGTCGACGAGAGCCACCTGCACCGTGCGTTCGTCGCGGAGTTCGGCATGACCCCCGGAGCATTTCGTCGCCTGGCATTGAGCCGCACCGAGGTTTCCAGGATACAAGATGTCCGCCTGCACAGGCGCTAATGTTTCGACACACGATTAAATTCGAGGAACCCGCATGCTCCGTGCACTACTCTGCTTCACGCTTGCCACAGCATCCTGTACTGCGACGGCGCAAACTGATCGCTTCGCACGGGCCCAGAAGGCCGTAGAACAAGGGGATTACAAAGCCATCACCAGCATTCTGGTCGCCCAGAACGGCAGGGTGGTGTACGAGCACTATTTCGATGCCGACGGCATGAATGCGCGCCGCAACACCCGCTCGGCCACCAAGACGGTGGCCGGCATGTTGGCGGGATTGGCGGTCGTCGATGGACAAATGTCACGTGACTCGAAGATCTTCGACCTACTTCCGCCACAGCGGCGCGCACGCATGCTCAACCCGGATCCGCGCAAGGAGGCGATCACCGTCGAGGACCTGCTGACGATGTCCTCGCTGGTCGAGTGCAACGACGACAATGAATTCTCGCGCGGCAACGAAGAGCGCATGTACCTTGTCGAGGACTGGGTGCAGTTCTATGCGGACCTGCCAGTGCAGGGCTTCCCCGCATGGATGCCGAAACCCGCCGATTCGCCGCACGGCCGCAGCTTCCGGTACTGCACGGCTGGGGTGACCACGCTGGGCGAAGTCATTCAGAGCGCCGTGCACGAACCCTTGCAGGCCTACGCCCAACGCAGGTTGTTCGATCCGCTGGGCATCCAGGCGCCCGAGTGGCAGTTTTCCCCACTGGGGCTCGCCCAGGCAGGCGGCGGCTTGGGCTTACGCACCCGCGACCTGTGGAAACTCGGCCAGTTATATCTGGACGGCGGACGCCATGAAGGCAAACAACTCATTCCGGCCGAGTGGGTACGCCGTTCGCTCACCGCACAGGCAATGGCGCGCGAGGACGCCGATTACGGCTACCTGTGGTGGCTGATGAAGATTCCGTCTGGCGACTCGACCATCACCAGTCCGGTGATGGCTGGCAACGGCGGGAATGCAGTGTTCCTTCTACCCGAGAAACGCGCGGTTGTGGTGATCACCACAACCAACTACAACGAACGGCAGCCTCACCTGCTCACTTTCAAGCTGCTTACCAGCGATCTGTTGCCTGCGCTTTAGAGCTTTGTACGGGCATCCAGACACAACGGCGAGCACCTGACGGACGTCCGCTTTGGGTCGTTAGCGGACCCTGCATCCACCTGCACAGTTACTACTCCGCTGAACCAAACTTGCTCGCATACACCGATACCACCCAGTCGACGAAGACCCGTACCCGTGGTGAGAGTTGGCGGTGGTGCGGATACATTGCCGATACGAAGATCCCCGTGCTCGGCCAGGCGGAAAGCACCTCGACCAGGCGTCCTTCGCGGAGCTCATCTTCGACGTGATACCGCGGGAGCTGGATCAGTCCGCAGCCCCGCAACGCACAGGCGACGTAGCTCTCGGCGTCGTTGACCGCAACCCAGTGGGCAAGCTCGAACTCGCGCGCCTGGCTTTCGACTACCAGCTCAAACGGATAAGTCCGGTCGTGACTGCTGGAGAAGAATCCCACGGCCTGGTGCGCGGACAGCTCGTCGGGATGCGAGGGCGTGCCGAAGTACTGGAGGTACTCGGGGCTCGCACAGATCACTTCGGGCATCACCGCCAATCGCCTTGCAACGAGCGAGGAATCCCGGGGTGTGCCCGCCCGTACCACGCAATCGATGCCTTCGCGCACCAGGTCGACCAGGCGGTCGCCGCTACTGATGACGAGATCGATCTGCGGATAGCGACTACGGAATTCATCGATGCGGGGCAACACGATGCGGGTCGCATGGGTGCCATGCAGGTCCAAGCGCAGCGTGCCGCGCGGATTCGTGGCGACGGTGCGCAACGAGGATTCCGCGTCTTCCAGATCGGCCAGCAGATGCACGCAACGCTCATAGAACGCCTGGCCGTCCAGGGTCGGCCGCACCTGCCGCGTTGTGCGCTCGAGCAGCCGCGTGCCAAGCCGCGCCTCCAGTGCTTTCATCGCGTGCGTTGCCGTGGCGCGGGGAATATCGAGGGCGCCGGCAGCGCGGGTGAAGCTGCCCAGCTCGACGATCCGGGTAAACAGCTGCATCGACTGGAAACGGTCCATGGTCAGATTGTTGACGTCAGTTGAATTGAGTTGCCAGTTCTAGCTGATTTATCCAGCCAGTCGCAACACCAAGAATGGCTCCGACCGCGCCCCTCGGCGCAACTGACAGGAGCCTCGAAATGAACGCAACAACCTCCACGGATTCCCGGGTAGCCATCGTCACCGGTGCCTCACGTGGCATCGGCCGCGCCATTGCACTGCGCCTGGCGGCCGATGGTTTCACCGTCGTCGTCAATTACGCCGGCAACGCCAGCCAGGCCGACGCGACGGTTCTGGAGATCCGCAATCGCGGTGGCGTCGCAACCGCAGTGCAGGGTGACGTCGGCGATGCCGACGACGTCGCCCGCCTGTTCGCCACGACGCAGCAGACCCATGGACGCATCGACGCGGTGGTCAACAGCGCGGGTGTGATGCCGATGGTGCCGATCGCCACCAGCAGCCTGGCCGAGTTCGACCGCGTCATCGCCACGAACCTGCGCGGGAGCTTCCTGGTGCTGGCGAACGCAGCCCAGCACCTGGGTGAAGGTGGACGGATCATCGCGCTGTCCACCAGCGTCATCGCCAGGAGCTTCCCCAGTTACGGCCCGTACATCGCCTCCAAGGCGGGCGTCGAGGGACTCGTGCACGTTCTCGCCAACGAGTTGCGCGGGCGCGGGATCACTGTCAACGCGATCGCACCCGGCCCGGTAGGCACCGAGCTGTTCCTCAACGGCAAGTCCGACGAACAGATCGCGCAGATCGCGCAACTCGCGCCGCTGCAGCGCCTGGGCACGCCCGATGACATCGCCTCGGCCGTCGCCTTCCTCGCCGGGCCCGACGGCGGCTGGGTCAACTCGCAAGTCCTGCGCGTCAACGGCGGCTTCGCCTGACCGACACGTCTTCCCACGCGCGGTGCATCCGCGCCCAACCCAAAGGAGATTTTCCATGAAGCAGGTCATTCTCGTTACAGGCGCGTCCAGCGGCTTCGGCGCGTTGAGCGCTCGTGCGCTGGCTCGCGCCGGTCACACTGTCTACGCCAGCATGCGCGAAACCGCAGGCCGCAACGCACCCAAGGTCAAGGCCGCCGACGACTACGCGCGCGATCACGGCGTCGACCTCCGCACGGTCGAACTGGACGTGCAGTCGCAGGAGTCGGCGGATGCGGCGGTCGCCCGGATCGTCGCGGCGCACGGCAGGATCGACGTGGTCGTGCACAACGCGGGCCACATGGTCTTCGGCCCCGCCGAGGCGTTCACGCCGGAGCAGTACGCACAACTCTTCGACGTCAATGTGCTCGGCACGCAGCGCGTGAACCGCGCTGCACTGCCACACCTGCGCAAGCAAGGCCGCGGCCTGGTACTGTGGGTCGGCAGCAGCAGCCATCGCGGCGGCACGCCGCCATATCTCGCACCGTACTTCGCGGCGAAGGCCGCCATGGATGCGGTCGCCGTCAGCTATGCCGGCGAGCTGGCGCGCTGGGGCATCGAAACCTCGATCGTGGTCCCCGGCGCCTTCACCAAGGGCACCAACCACTTCGCCCATTCCGGCACGCCGGCCGATGCCGCACGCGTGGCCGAGTACGACACCGGGTCCACCTCAGGTTTCAGCGACGAAATCCTTGCCGGCCTCGCCGCCTGCGAACCGGCCGATGCCGATGTCGCCACCGTTGCCGCTGCCATGGTGGACATCGTCGATCGTCCCTTCGGCCGCCGGCCGTTCCGCGTGCATGTGGATCCGTCGCAGGACGGCTGCGAGGTTGTGAGCGTGGTCGCCGACCGGATCCGCGCCGAGTTCCTGCGCCGTATCGGCCTGGGCGACCTTCTTGCGCCTCGCGACAACGCTCCCCTCCGCGCGGAGGTGTCCCATGTCGCCTGAGACCATCGCCATGCGACTGAAGATCACGTTGGGCGAATCCACCGTGGCGGCGCTTGCCGCCACCGTGAGCTCGATGGTGTTTGATGTGCCGGTGTGGGCGATGTTCGTAGGCTGGATCGCCTACTTCACCCGCGGACTCACCCTGCGACAGGGAGTGGTCAACTTTGCCTGTGTATTGGTCGGTATCGCCGTTGGCCTCGCAGCCGTCGCGACGATGCAGGTCCTTGCACCGCAGCTGGGCGAGTTCACACTGCCTGCCGTCGTGTTTGCAGTCGCGGTACTGGTGCTGTCGCTGCGGCACCTGCCCGTGCTCGACAACCTGCTCTGTTTCTTCCTGGGCCTGGTCGCCTACTTCGCCTCGCATCTGGCACCTGGCTGGATTGCTTTCGCCGAGCTCGGCATCGCCGCTGCGGTGGGCTCCGTTGCGGCTTACCTTGCCTCCTTGCTGCATCGGCAGGTTCATCGCGCCGCATCCACGCGAGCACCATGATGAAGGCACCTCGCTATCGCATACGTGTCGAGGCACTGCCGCGGGCTGACGACGGACGTCACGACGAGGATGCACTCAGCTTCGAAATTGCGAACCACGACGACGTACTCGCCATCGTTCATCGCGTTCGGGCGGCGGGAACGTTCGAGAGGAACGAAGCCACTGCGCTCGCCGTCGGCCTGAAGCTGTTTACGGGCGTGATGTTGCGACACCGTCACGACCCTCTGTTCGCGGAAGTACAGCCGGCAATGCGCGCGTTCATCGGCAACCTGAAGGCGCGCATTGCTTCCGCGACGCCGGCCTAACCAACCTTGACCAAAGCGCGAGTGGTTCAACGCGCGCTTCTTCCTGGAGCAGGATCATGCAGCTTCCCACTTCAGACCATGACATCCGCACTCGCGGGCATTCCGGACCGCGGCTTCCGTTCCTTGCCGGGTCGCACCCGCGGGCCGCGACCCTGGCGTACGCACTGCTGCGCGCGGCCTTCGGCGTCATCCTGATCACCCACGGCCTGCCCAAGCTGTTGCGCACTTCCCATGGGTCGATGGCGGACCCCATGGCCGGCTCCATCAACCTCATCGAGAATGTCCTGCACCTGCCCGCTGCGCCTGCGCTGGCAATGTGCGTTGCCCTGCTCGAAGGCGTCGGCGGAGCCTTGCTCGTGCTAGGCCTTGGCACTCGCTTGGTCGCGGCACTGGTCGCCGTGCAGATGCTGGCGATCTGTTACGCGTTGGGGCCGGCGTGGCCCTGGATCGATCGCGGCATCGAGTACCCGTTCCTGATGTTGTTCCTCGCTGTGTTCATGACGTTCAGCGGCAGCGGCCGCTGGTCCCTGGATGGTGCGATCGCCGGTGAATCGTGAGACCCGCAGCATCCGGGTGTGCAAACTCGGTTCTACACCAGCCATCGCCACGTCTGCTTCCGGCCACAAGCGGGCGTTGCCGGTACCCAAGAACGCGCCAAATGCCGACCAAGAGGTCTCAGGCGCCTTATTCTATTTGCATGCACAATGTGAGGGCTGACAAAGCGCATAAAGCTGGGCGAGCGAGGGATACGAAGCAATGAGCAATAACCTCACGTATGCGCGGTTCTGGCGCTGCGCTCTTCAGGTGAATCCTGTCGGCTACAACGGTACCTACAGAGGCGCCGATCACGGGCTGGATGAGGGCGGCTACAACCAAGCTCTGCTTCAAAAGTGTCTTGAGTTGGGTATCACGGTTGTCGGCTTGGCCGACCACGGCAGCGTGGCCAGCGTCGATGCCTTGCGTCAGGTGCTACAGCCGCACGGGATTGTGGTTTTTCCCGGCTTCGAGATCGCCTCGAATGACAAGACCCACTACGTCTGCCTGTTTTCCGAGGAAACGACCGGACAGCAACTCGAACGCTACCTGGGCAATCTAGACCTTCTTGACCCTACAGACGGTGTTCGTCCATCTCGATTGAGTTCCGAGCAGTTGATCGAGAAAGTCGATCAACTCGGAGGCTTCATCTACGCTGCGCACTGTACGTCGGACAGCGGCCTCCTGCAGAACCGGCTCAACCATGTGTGGAAGCTCCCCAAGCTGCGCGCGGCTCAAATACCGGGACCGATAGATGACTTGGCGGGGGTGGAAGGTGATTTCTACCGCAAGGCGCTGCTTAACAAGGATGACGCCTACCGGCGCGAACGGCCCGTAGCAGTCATCAATGCCAAAGACGTTGCCAAACCGGAGGACTTGGAGCAGCCGGGGGCCACTTGTCTCATCAAGATGACACGGCCCAATTTCGCTGCATTCAAGGTCGCCTTCCTTGACCCAGGATCGCGCATCCGCCTGAACTCCCAGCAGGCCGAAAGTCCGAGTGGCAAGGTGGTCCGCATGACTGTCACGGGCGGCTACCTTGATGGCGTCCGGGTCGATTTTTCCGACCATCTCAACACGGTGATCGGCGGCCGTGGAACGGGTAAGTCAACCTTGCTCGAATGCCTGCGCTTCGCCTTGGACTTGCCACCCAAAGGCAAACAGGCTCAGAAGCTCCACCAAGAGATCATCAAGGAGAACCTTGGTCGCTCGGCCGGTCGGGTTGAGCTGACAGTGGTGTCCTCTGACCAGAACGGCAAGCAGTACACCATCTCGCGCCGTCATGGAGAGCCGCCGATGGTGCGTGACATGGATGGCAATGTCTCCACCCTGCTCCCGCGCGACTTGCTGCCGGGCATCGACATTTATGGGCAGAACGAGATTTACGAGTTGGCCCAAGATGAAGCCAGCCGGGTGCAGTTGCTGGATCGCTTTCTTCCCCAAGACGAGGATTACGAGGCGAAGAGCGCCGACGTGCATAGGCGCTTGAAGGACAACCAGCAGAAGCTCACGAAGTCCCTAACCGATCTTGATGAGCTGAATGCACAGGTTGAGCGCTTGCCTAAGCTGGAAGAGCAGCTTCGCGGTTTTGATGAACTGGGGATCAAGGAGAAGCTGGCCAAGACCTCATTGCTTGCGCGCGAGCGAGAGATTGCCAAGACCGCGACCGAAGGAGTACAGAGTTTTCGCGACGCGCTTACAGACCTGCGTGACAGCTTTCCTGACCTTGATTTCATCAATGATGAGGCGCTTGAGGGCTTGCCTGACGCTGCCCAGTTGCTCGCCATGCGCACGACGCTGGATGGACTCAAGCAGGGGTTCTCCGGCTATCTGACCGCGATGCAGGCCTTGCTTGATGACAAGGCAGGACAGTTCACCACCCAGCATGATGCATGGCAGCAGGCGATTCAGGCGCACGATGTCGAGTTGGAGAAAGCGCTGCGCACGTTACCCGCCACTGCTGGAAAGAGCGGGCAGGAGGTCGGTGTTGCCTATCAGAAGTTGATGGGGGAGATCGAGCGCATCAAGCCCATGAAGTCGCGGGCGACTACGCACGAGTCCCAGCGCGATACCTTGCGTCAGGAACGGCGAAACCTGTTGGTCGAGCTGTCTGATTTGCGTGCGCAACGCATACAGGCGTTGCAGAGGGCCGCGAAGAAGCTGAACAGACGGCTTGAGGGCAAGCTCAAGGTGGAGATCGTGCCGGAGGCTGACCGCACGCCCTTGATGACCTTCCTGCTGGGTTGCAAGCTGGACGGTGTTGGCGAAAAGCGGCTTGCGTTCATTGAGGATGCTGAGACGATCAGTCCGCTGTCGCTGGCCCAGTCGATTCAGAAAGGGTCTGCCGCCGTGCAACTCGATTGGGGCGTCACGCAGATGGTGGCCGACGCACTCACCAAGCTCCAGTCGTCTCAGCTCATGGAGTTGGAGGCCTTGGAACTGGAGCATCGCGTGGACATCTTCTTGAATGTCGCGCACGGCCAAACCGATGCGGTATTCCGGCCGCTCAACAAGCTATCTACGGGTCAGCAGTGCACTGCAATCCTGCACATGCTACTGCTTGAGAACGTTGATCCCCTTCTCATGGATCAGCCGGAGGACAACCTTGACAATGCCTTCATCGCGGATCGGATCGTCGCCGAGTTGAGGGAGGCAAAGACCAGTCGGCAGTTCTTGTTCGCCACACACAACGCGAACATTCCGGTGTTCGGTGATGCCGAGTGGATTGGCGTGTTCACGGCCGGTGACAACCAAGGGCGTCTCGGGCTGGAAGCGCAAGGCTCGATTGACGTTCCCGTGATTCGGGATCAGGTGGCCAGCATTCTGGAAGGCGGGCGCGATGCCTTCATTCAGCGCAAAGAGAAGTACGAGTTTTGAGTGTTTGGTCCTGAGATCTCCCGTAATTTCGAGACCACTGTGCAGCCCCCATGCTGGCAGACCGTCTGCTTTGGGGTCGGAAGCAGCCAAACTGAACGAACCAGACGCGCAGCCCGACACCTCATCTGGCAGGGAGAAGCAAAAGAAGTGGAGCTAGCGACCTCGAGTGTCGCCAGCCCGTTTCTCCTCACGCCGTGCTGGCAATCGGCGGCAGACGATCGGCGGGGAATGGCCCCTCCTTCACCCACCACATCAAATAGCGCCCATGAGAATTCCGATCCAGGAACTCTTTCATGCGCATCTTGGCCTCTCTGTAAGAATCACTTTCCATTCCGTTCACCTCTATGACGAACGGGAATCCGGCGTCCAGCAGTACGAGATCGTGGAGATAGGGATAGCCTGTTACCCGGAACATGGGCTTGATGAAGTGGCGCCCCAAGGCCACCAGCCGATCAGCAACTTCCAGTTCGTGCGACGACTCCACTGGAATCCCCTGCGCATTGGTCACGACAAGTCCAATACGCTTCGCCTCGAGGCGTCCGTCGGCATCCGCTACTACATGCATCAGCGCAAACAGCCGCATTCGTGTGGGCGAAACACCATCCATCTCATCCACCGCACTCTGCGTCGCACTGGATGCGCCATGGCCGCACGCATACCTCCATTGAGACCCCCGGACCATAACGGAGTGGTCGCTCCCACGCAGGCGCAGCATCATCATCCCGGAAGCGATTGTCTTTCTGCCTTCCAGTTCAGCGACAATCACGATCGGCACCGTGCCCGACTTGTTCTCCTCGATAGCACCCACCATCCGTTCGAGTGATGGATCGACGCCCGCGCCGAGCACAAATGTTCTCTGGACTGCGCCGGAATTTGTGTGATCAGCCGTCAGCACGCCAGCAAATTTCGACAGCATGTCGCACGAGTCGCCTGTGCTACAGGACGACGGGAAGTACTCGTTCGTACCAGCTGCGTTCATGACGTGGAGAAGGTTGCCGACCAGCCTAGTTCGCCGAAGCCTGCGCGAACCTGGCGCCTTCGGCCTGGGCTCAGGATGCTCTGATCGGTCACGCCGGCGCTTCGTCCCGGCGCCTTTTGCTATCGGAAGCGGCCTGTTGATGGATTGCCGCCAGTCTGCATCATGCGTGATGTCGAAAAATGACGTGGAATCTGACTTCACACTGGAAGCGCCGGCGTAGATGCAGTTCTCCGCATGTCGCGACTTGGTGCGCGGCGCACAAACGAGAAGCAAGTCTTTGTCCTTGTGGCATCGCAGATAGAGACGCTGAAGGCCCTTGGATCGGCATGCACAGTAGATCGCGCTGTCCTGCGGTCTCGACGCCACATCATTCATTGCATCGGCAACCTGCGCCGTACCATGCGCTATCAGTTTCTGTGAAATGACGCGCCCATTTCGATGCCTGATGAGGACGACGTGCTGCGGCATCTCTTGATCGAGGGTCGGCAGGGGCGCACAGAGGTTGGATGGCAGACGCGGAGGATTCGACATGGTGGCTCCAATGCATGAGGGCCACACCTATTTACAGCATTCTTTGCGGAGCAAATCCCCCAAACCATCGCCAGTTTGACGACCGATTGGGGTAGTTGCTGTTCGTCAGCTTCTGTTGCAAGTGCGAATCACGCAGTGCTACAGCCGAGGGGCGTCCCGCATAGATGCCAGCCTCGACCTACTTCGACTGGGACCACTTTTGACTGCAGACATGGCTGATCTGCAGTCATTGCAACCCCCGACCGTGCCGTTCAGTGTCCCGCATGGACGCAACATCCCCTATCGCTGCTGAAAATGGTTGAGGTATAGGGAGTTTGCTTCGACTCCGGGGAGGTACGCTGGAACTGTCTCCAGGAAGGCCACGCCAATGAACAAAGACGCGCTTCTGCGGATGCCGGAGCTCACCAGACGATTGGGGATTGCCCGCTCAACCGTCTACAAGCTCATGCAACAGGAGGGGTTTCCCAGACCGATACGACTCACACGTCGGGCAGTGGCGTGGGATCCGAACGATGTCGATGAATTCCTAAAGAAACGGAAGCATCTGTGATACGGGTGCGCGACGTTGACGCTGTCAGCACATTGACGATTATCTGATCCTCAAAACGCAGACTCGCTACCGAACGAAACAACTCAAAACGAATACTTGTATATCACGCCGTTCGTATTGCGAACCTACCCCCGTGCTCGCCCTAATCTACCGATTTTGAATCGGCCGACGGCGAGCTGACTTGGGAACTGCCACCGGACGTCGACCAGACTCTGGTCGCTGCGGGCCTCAAGGCCAAACCTGGACCGTGGGCTCTCACTACGGTGCGCCATCGGGTTGCGGTGCTCTCGACGGCACACCGTCTGAAGCACGTCCCGAATCCTTGTAAGCAGCCCGCGGTCCGCACCGTACTCAGCCGCGCCGCGCGGGCCGCGGTCAAACGCGGCGTGCGTCCGTGCAAGAAGACGGCCATCACCCTGATCGAGCTGGAGGCCATGCTGGCCACCTGTGACGACAGCCTGGAAGGCCTGCGCGACCGTGCCCTGCTCTCCTTTGCCTTCGCCAGCGGTGGGCGCCGACGCAGCGAGGTGGCCGCGGCCGACATGCGCGACCTGCGTCGAATTGGTGATCAGGGCTACATCTACCGGCTTGAGCACAGCAAGACCCAGCAGGCCGGTGTCACGGCCTCCTCCACGCCGGACAAGCCGGTGCTGGATCGTGCGGCTTTGGCGCTGGAAGACTGGCTGGACGCCGCTGGCATCACGGAAGGGGTGATCTTTCGGCAGCTGTGGAAGACACGTGTCGGCCCTGCCCTCTCCCCTGCCGCTGTCGGTGAGATCGTGCAGCGGCGGGCGCGCCTTGCGGGGTTGGAGGGGGATTTTGGAGGGCACAGCCTCAGGTCGGGGTTCGTGACCGAGGCGAGCCGCCAGGGAGTGGCTCTGCCGGCGATCATGCAGCTGACCGAGCACCGGTCAGTGTCGAGTGTCGTGGGGTATTTTCAAGCTGGAGGAGCGACAGCTAATCCGGCTGCCCGCCTACTCGAAGACTGACGTTCAGCCCTGCGCCCTGCTCTACTTCGGCTTCGCCAGCGGCGGTCGCCGCCGCAGCGAGCTCGCAGTCGCCGACCTGCGCGACCTGCGCGCGATCGGCCCGGGCCAGTACGTGTACCGGCTCGAGTACAGCAAGACTCAGCAGACCGTGCCAAGCGCGACGTCTACCCCCGACAAGCCGATCCTCAGCGTCGCCGGCGCGGCGCGGGCAGCCTGGCTGGTGGCGTCGCAACTAAGCGAAGGCCCGCTCTTCCGCCGCCTGTGGAAGACCACGCGCGGCCCCGGCCTCAGCGGCGAGGCGGTGGCCGAGATCGTGCAGCGGCGCGCCCGCCAGGCCGGCCTGCGCGGTGACTTCGGCGGCCACAGCCTGCGCTCGGGCTTCGTCACCGAAGGCGGCCGCTAGGGCATCGCCCTGCACGCCCTTATGGCGATGGCTGAGCACCGATCGGTGGCCAGCGTGAACGGCTATTTCCCGGCCGGTGGGGCCACGGACAATCCGGCCGCCCATCTGCTCGATCCGTCGAATTGGCCCGGCCGGCGTTCACGTTCCCGCCCCCTTGAAACTGTGACGGGCGACCACCAGTCATGGGGGTAACGGAGTAAGTCCAGCACCAAGGCTTGGGGTGAAGCTGTCGCAACCTGCGCGACAACTTGGTGCGAGGCTGACCGTAGGGGGCACGCGAGTGCCTGACATGAACGGGCGCTTGGTCAGCCAGCCTGACCCGGCACAAGGAGCGATGCATGGGCCGGCACCACGTAGGACACAAGGAACTTGCGGCGTTCGCCGAGGACAAGGTGAACCTGCCGCACGACAAGGCACTCGAGCTGCGCGCGCAGGCGCGGCGGCTGCGGGAAAAACTGCAGGAGTACGTTGGCGAACATCCCGACTTCACCCTGAAGAAGATGCAGCTGTCGGGCAGCCTGGCCAAAGGCACGGCCTTGCGGTCGCTCAACGACATCGACGTGGCCTGCTACATCAGCGGCGCCGAGGCCCCGCAGGATGTCTCCACCCTGCTGGAGTACTTGGCCGCGCGCTTGCGCAAGGCCTTCCCCAACTTCAAGCCGGAACAGGTCAAGCCCCAGACCTATTCCGTCACCGTCTCGTTCCTCGGCTCGGGCCTCGACGTGGACGTGGTGCCGATCCTCTACTCGGGCGACCCGCAGTGGTACGGCAACCTGGTCAGCCAGGACGACGGCTCCTTCCTGCGCACGAGCATCCCGCTGCACCTGGACTTTGCCAAGACCCGCAAACAGCGCCAGGAAAAGCATTTCGCCCAGGTCGTTCGCCTCGTCAAGTTCTGGGCAAGGCGCATGAAGGCCGAGAACGAAGGGTTCCGCTTCAAGTCCTTCATGATCGAAATGGTCCTGGCCAAGCTGTGCGACGAGGGCCGCGACTTCTCCGACTACCCGGAGGCGCTTCAGCACTTCTTCACCTACCTCGCGCGAAGCAACTTCCGCGAGCAGATCGCGTTTAGCGACTACTACCCGGCCAGCAGTATCCCGAGCTTCTCCGAGCCGGTGCGGATCATCGACCCGGTCAACGCGGACAACAACGTGGCGCGGTTGTACACGAGCGCCCACGCCGACGCGATTGTCGATGCGGCGCTGGACGCGGGTGACGCCATCGACGCCGCGCTGGCGGCCCCCACCAAGCAGGAGACCGTCCGCTACTGGCAGAAGGTCTTCGGTTCCGCATTTCAAGGCTGAGGTGAACCATGTCTTCGAGCTTCACGGTTTCCGAAACCACCACATTCACAGTCACCCATGCCCGACACATGGCGGCGAAGGTGGCCACCGACCTCAAGCGCATGCAGCGGCTATACGGGTATCCCAGTGATGCCGACATCGCCAGGTACGAAGCCGAGGTGATCGAGCTGCTCAAGGCCGGCTACCTGGGTACCGTCACGCTCGGTTTCCGGCGCGATGGCAAGTGGATCGTGCCGACGCTGCGCTACACGGCGCAGGATCTCGCCGGCGGCGCGGCCAACGATGACGATCCGGGCAAGGTGCCAGCCGGCGCGAATGTGGTGGGCGCAGCCTTCTACAACTATCTGACCTACAGCAGCGCGTGGACCGGGCTGACGCCGGCGCAGAAGGAAGCGTTCAAGCAGACGCTGCCGTTCCAGCGTGTCGACGCCCCAGAGCCGGAAATCAACGGCTACCTGGTCGCAGACCGCACCTACTCCGCCGGCGGCCAGGCGATGAATCGCGCCAGCGTGAGGAGCTTCTGATGACCAACAAGCCAACGCTCGACGAACTGTTCGACCACCGCATCACTTACCCCGACCTGGACACCCAGGGCCGTCTGGCACGCCTGGTCGGGCTCGACGAGCAGAAGTCACGCCTGGCCAAGATTCTGGGCCTGCTCGTCAATCCGCATGGCCTCGGGGCCTGGCTGCAGACACACCATCCCGAGGCCGGCGCGCTGCTGGACACGGTGCTGCGCCGCCCGCCGCTGGTGGTCCTTGCCGGCGACGTCGGATCGGGGAAGACCGAGTTGGCCGAAACCATCGGCGATGCGGTGGCGCGCCAAGAGAAGATCGACATCACCCTGCTGCCGTTGAGCTTGTCGACGCGCGGCCAGGGGCGCGTCGGTGAAATGACGCAGTTGCTGTCGTCGGCATTCGACTACGCCGTCGCCGAGGCCGAGAAATTGAAGTCGGGCGCGGGCAAATCGCGCGGGGCGGTCATCCTGCTCGTCGACGAGGCGGACGCCCTCGCCCAGTCCCGGGAATCGGCGCAAATGCACCACGAAGACCGGGCCGGCGTGAACGCCTTCATCCGCGGTATCGACCGCCTCGCCAATGCCCGACTGCCGGCGGCGGTGATCATGTGCACCAACCGCCTGAGCGCCCTCGACCCGGCGGTTCGACGTCGTGCCGCCGAGGTGCTGACGTTCGCGCGCCCAACCGACGACCAGCGCCGCTATGTCCTCGAGCTCCGCCTCGAGCCGCTGGGACTGTCAAAGAAGCACATCGACAAGCTGGTCGCGGCCACGGGACGCCGGACCGGCCACGAAGTGGGATTCACCTTTTCCGACCTGACCCAGCGCCTGCTCCCTACGATCGTGCTTGATGCGTACCCCCATGGCCCGATCGAGGGCGAACGCGCTGTCTCGATTGCGCTGGGCATGGCGCCGACCCCTGCATTCCGCGACGAAGGCTGACGGTCATGACGCAGGCCAATACCGCCCGACGGGACGGCGACGCCTTTCAGGCACGGCAATTCTGGCGGCGCGCGGCACGATTGCTCGACGACGACTCTCCGATCCGGCGGGTCGGGTTCGAGTCCGGCCCGAAGAGCTACGACGACATCTGGGTGGAATACGACCCGGCACACGCCCCGCTCGACCAGTACGGACGGCCGTTGTTGCGTGAGCATCTCCAGTGCAAGTGGCACGTTGCACCGGACAGCTACGGCTACCTCCATCTCGTCGACCCCGCGTTCGTCAACGCGAATGCGCGGTCGCTGCTGCAGCGGGCCCATCGGGCGCAACTGGACCACGCGCCGGGCGGTGAAGGGGCGCGTTTCAAGCTGTTGACCAACTGGCGACTGGATCGTGCCGATCCCCTGCGCACCATCATCGGCAATCGCTCGGGTGCCGTGCGCTTGGACCGCCTGTATTCGACCCAGACCGACCACAGCAAGCTGGGCGAGGTGCGCAGGAGCTGGCGGGAGCACCTGGGTATCGACGAGGACGCGCTGAGGATCCTGGCGGGAACCCTGGCCTTCGGCGAGGCGACCGATTCGCTGGATGAACTTCGCGATGACCTGGACGTGCTGTTCGGCCTGGTGGGCCTGCGCCGCATCCCGTCCAACCAAAGCGCGTTTGAGTACGACGACCTGGTGTACCAATGGATGGCCCAGGGGCGCTTGGACTTTGATCGAGCGTCGTTCCGACAGGCGTGTCAGCAGCAAGGCCTGCTGGCGGACGCACGCAAGCGGCCGGGCGTCTACGGGGTGAAGTCGTTTGAACATGCGCTCGATCGCCTCGAGGACCGGTGCGTAAAAGTGTTGGACTTCGTCCCGGACTTCGATGACCGCTACATCCGCAGCGAGTCGGACTGGGCAGGTAAGCTCTATCCCGCGTTGAAGGCCTTCCTGCTGGACGCCGCGAAAGGCAGCGAGCGACCGCGCCTCGCGTTGGACGCCCATGTGACCCTGGCCTTCGCCGCCGGCTCGGTGCTCAATCAAAAATCCGGACGCGTGGTCGAGCTGGAACAGCGCTCACCGGCCCGCCAGGTTTGGTCCATGGACGATCATCCCTCCGACCCGACCTGGCCGGCGTGGGAATGCGAATGCATCGACGTCGACGTGACCCGGCCGGAGTTGGCCGTGGCGGTCGCCCTGACTCATGACATCGCCGCTGATGTGCAGGCCTTCATCGCGCGCACGGTGCCCGCCGTGGGGCGCCTGCTGGTGTTCCGTCCCGTCGGTGGGGCCGGACAGGCGTCGGTGATGAGCGGTCGGCACGCATTCGAGCTGGCGCAGGCGTTGGCCGCACAGGTCAAACAGCAGCGGCCGGCGGCTGTGAATTCGACGGTTCATTTGTTCGTGGCCAGCCCGAACGCATTCGCATTCTTCCTCGGGCAGCAGCAGTTCGCAATGGGACCGATGTGCTTGTATGAGTTCGATTTCGATGGGACGCGCGATCGCTCCTATCGCGCCTCCCTCACGCTCCCCATCGGAGCGGGTTAATGCCGGTGGCGGCACGGCCGGAAAGCGAAGCGACACCGGAATCCGTTTAGCGCTTTTGGGCTTCGGCATGAGATCCCCCTCCTGCGCCATCTGCCATGCGAGGTCCGAAACGCTTCTGGGGCCTTTCGCTTGAGGGGTTCACCCCCGTTTTCACGGACACTTACGAGAAGGCCGATCGAGGCCATGAGGAGTGTTCATGTCGAAGCGAAGGAAGTTCAGTGCGGAGTTCAAGCGTGGTGCGGTTGAGCAGGCCAGCC
>Ga0160437_1000392_pt1 | contig 23399 bp, 31 predicted proteins | sample HID1975I_E0MG_FD_108227 | JGI IMG/M metagenome (GOLD analysis project Ga0160437, IMG submission 108227) | Enriched soil microbial communities from UW Madison campus, WI, USA - HID1975I_E0 MG | ecosystem: Environmental > Terrestrial > Soil > Unclassified | place: USA: Madison, Wisconsin... | reverse complement strand
TTTCACGACTACGAACTAAAAAACCCAACGCATTGATTTAGTTATACAACTATCAATCGCCACTTTTTAAATGTACTTAATTATGTACTCAACACTAAAATTCCCCGCTATATAGATGCATTTCCCCTCACTTGACACTGTATAAATAACCAGTTAAAAATAACTGTATATTCAACCAGCACAAAGAGATTCGCCATGATCATCGAAATCAGCATTGCTAAAGAGAAGATCGGCAAAATGCCGAAGGGATCGACAGAGGCATTAAAACAAGAAATGACGCGCCGCGTTAGTCAGCGCTATGACGATGTTGAAGTCATTGTGAAGGCGGCCAGTAATGACGGTCTGTCAGTTCTGCGAGCCCCTGACAAAGATGCGGCAAAAGAATTCGTTCAGGAGACGCTACAGAATGCCTGGGAAAGCGCGGACGACTGGTTTGTTCAGTAGATCCCAGTCACACTCCCCACCGGCTGTGTCACCATTCAATACTCGCACTATCGAAAGTTTACCAGCCTGCCGCAGTACGTTCTTGCATACGACGGACTGCGGCTCTTTCACTTTTCTCCAGCCGGGAACTTTTTGTAAAGCGTAGACACCCCAATTATCGCCACGAAATGATGTGATTCACTCGGCGGACAGCCCCTCAGGACTGACGCGCCGACGATCAATGTCTACGAATATTCCCACACCACAACCAGACCATCACCACCTGCGCCACCCGCGGCAGGAACGTCATACGTCAGCGCGCCAGAGCCGCCAGAACCGTACAGGCCATTAACTCCGGCACCGGTACCACCTGGCACACCTCGCGAGCCGGCGTCATACTTTGATGGACCGCCAGCACCTGGCACCTGGCTTAGCGTATCGCTGTGCTCATGCATATCGCCGCCCGTTCCCCCGCGGGCGTTAAACAGATTGCCGCCGGAACCCATGCCCCCCTCCCCGCCCCACGCCAGGGCCGAATTATCCCCGGCCGGGCCTCCGCCTGAAGCCGTAATATCGCCAAACGACGATTCTCCGCCACGCTCCCCCTGGACATAATTCTCCCCGCCGGCACCGCCAGCACCGACAGTCAGGTCCTGCGATGCAGGAACATCTGTTAACCGGCTCGTTGCGTAACCGCCGCCGCCACCACCAGCGCCGACATAACCATTTTCACCCCCGGGATTGATGATGGAGAAACCGCCGCCACCGCCAGCGCCCACAACCTCAACGACAATGCTGGATGTTCCCGGCGTTGGCGTGTACGTGTATGAACCGGCCAGCGTGAATCGCTGCACGTTCAGCAGTCGCCCCTGGTTGCCGGTGACTATTCTCGCCGCAAGTCCCGCTACGTCCCCGTCATCAAGCACGTCCTCACCGGATGTATCTGCAACAGACTGCGCCAGCGCGGATGCAACAAAGGACGACTGTCGCAGGGCCTTATTAACCTGCGCAGATGATGCCTTGCCGCTTACGAAACCGTTTTCCAGCGCGTCCAGCCCCTCCCACTCCGCCTGCGCCATTACGTTTGCAGAATCGCCGTTAGCGAATGCTTTGATATCATTTTTAGCCATTATAAAGTTCTCCCCCAGGATCCGTCGTCGAACCCTGCTATGTAGTCATTATCAAAATCGAAACCAAAAAATTTAGAGCCTTCGGTCGGTGTCAGAATGTCGCCATCCACCCCAACGCCAGCGGCTTTAATCGTCAGGTAGCCCTGCCTGATGGCTGCCAGTAACTCAGATGAAACCTCGTTGATATCGCCCTCCGGGAACACCCACACTGAAATCGTCATGTCCTGGTTATCGACGATCTGCATACGGATGCCTGAACCGGCCAGCGCCGTATCTAAAATTCCGGGCAGCGTATCGTTCTGGCCGTTCCAGTTGTTGATGGCAATTTTTGCCTTCAGGATGACGCGATATGCATCATCGCTGAGTTCGGTCCGGCCCGCCTCCGGGTCATACGGTCCCTGCCACACTCCCTGGTCATAACCGAGGTCGTCGGTATCCCACGAAAAATAGATACCGGTGAGCGGCTCGATTACCGTGCGCGAGCGACCAATCCAGCGACCCAGCGTATCGAGCTGCACGCCGACGGCCGTATCGATATCAAAGTCGGGGATCAGATCCGACAGCGTGCCGGACACGTCAATCAGCGGGCGGGTACTCAGGTCAATGTGGTCAAAATAAAGCGGCTTCGTGGCGTGATAGTTGGTGATGAGTTCGGTGTACTTGCTCATACGACCACCGCAATTTTGATGTTCTCAACGGTGCAGGCCGCCTGCTGGTCATATTTGATATCGATATTCGCAGCCGCTACGGCATCCTCCGCCGTCCCGATCATCAGCTCGTTGATGTCGTAGTAACGGGCATTCCCGCCGCTGACCACGCCAAGGTTCGCGGGCGAATAAACGCGGCTCAGTATTACGCTCTCACCAATCTGCAGCGCGTTAATGTAGTCCGCGACCGCCTGGCGCATCTCATTGCCAACCTGCGTCGTATAGCCAGAGAATGGATGCAGCGTTATCGAAACGTAGACCGGGATGTATTCGGGCCGGGAAAATGAAATGTCGTGCGGATTGCCGTACAAATCTGGCACCTCAACGGTGGTTTTGCCATAGGTCGCTACACCCTGACCCTTTTTCCCGCGAATGGTCTGCGCGATTTCTGTTACGTCGCCGCCGTCGATGATCGCTGAAATGGAGTGCTCCGGCAGTCCGTTTTCATCCGGTGCGCCTGTATCGTTCTCATACAACTTGTGACGCGTCACGCCGTCCACGTTGGCAATCGCGCCGTCTACCGCTTCGAACGGCGTCAGGGACGGCAGTGCCACACTCTGCCCCTGCCTGATACGCAATTCCGCATCGGTTTCTGCCGGACTCCCGACTGCGGCCGCCGTGGGGTTCGTTACCGACGTCCAGCCGCGGGTCGGGGTATTGATGGTGGTGACCGTCCCGGCCAGCGCCGCAACAGCGCCATCATTTTCACAGGTCGCCGTGACCAGGGCGGATCCGTCAACGCTGATGGATACCGACACGGGTAAATTCCAGAGAATGTTGTTCTGGTCACGCACAGAGCCATTTGTAATGGTCGTGCCGACGGCACCGGTCAGCAGCAGGTCAACGGTCGAGCGGGTCGCCACCTTGCGGGTGATACCGTTTATTTTGACGTTACTGCTGAGCGCGGCATTCTGTGCTGTGGCCGGGGAAAACGAGTTATAAACCTGAATTGCAGTATTGTTGGCATCGTGAATGGCCAGCGCCACCAGTGCCACCATCTGCCCGTCTTTGCTGTCCGGCTCCAGGTAGGCATCACTGCCGTAAATCTGGCGGAAATAGCCGGTGATCGTGTCGAGTATCGTCTGATAGTCGGGCGCAGTTATTCCCTCAGCGGTTACCGTTGCCGATAAGCCGAGCGTGTCGAGATTTAAGGACATTTATGCCTCGCTGGTTACTGTCGTCTGTCCGTAGATAGTGTCAATGGAAGCGGTAAAGGTAACGCGGCGCGTGGTGCCGTCGTTGTTGGTATCGAATGAGAGGATGCTGTTTACCCCCGGCGTACTCTGCAGACGCTCGCGGATTGCCAGAATATAAACGTCGGAATGCTGTTTGCCGAGAACTGACTGAATGTAAGGTGTGCCCTCAGTGGTATCGAGGAACCACTGCCCGCGCCAGAGCTCGAAGCGGGTTTTTACTGCCTGGGCAACACACTCAGGGCTGTTTATCAGAAACGTATCGTCTCCACTGCCAAAGGTGTAATCGCCGTCCTGGTCTTCGCGTCTGTATCGCATTACTGTGGCCCCTTTGTTTCCCCTCCGCCGGTTTCTACGCCGCCGTGTTTATGTGTGGTTACGCTGATGCCCGACGCGGTAACGTCATTCGTAACGGTGACCGGTCCGCGCATTGTCGCCGCGCCACCAGCCTCGCCGAGTCCCTGCGAAAGATTGCCATTAATGGTGACGTTGCCATTCAGGACAATGGTTGGTGATGTAATTTCGGTACCGCCCTGTGCGGTAGCGGTGAGCTTACCAGGCGTTTCAACGGTAATGTCGTGACCGGCGGCTACTTCGACAAATGCCGCGCCGTCGTCGGTTCGCAGCTGCGCGGCGCTGGTGCTGATGCCGCTGATTTTTTGCGCCTGTGACTGTGGACCAACAATGCAGAACGCATCCGACAGATCGTGCTGGCGTGGGTCAACGGTTTCCTGAATGCCGCCGTTCTGCCACCAGAAATCGATACATCGGTCCGCGAAAATGAGCAGGCACTCGTCTCCAGCTTTAACGGGAAAGGTCAGCGTGCAGCCGCCACCGCGGGGGAAGATAACCGGCACGTCTACCAGCGGCTTTAGCTCCACTGACTCAGCACCGGCTACGCCACGTAGCGCCACCTGCACGGTACAGGTTACAGCGCCAGGGTCGAATGACTGGATGATGCCAGGTAGGGCTACGCGCATCTGTGTTGATACGGCATCGCCTATTGCCTGAGCAGTTTGTTGTTCGCCGCCGATTTGCGACTGGGTAGAAATTGGCATAAAAACTCCATAAAAAAACCCGCCGGGTGGCAGGTTTTTTAAGGTAATGGTTATCACTGTGGGGATTTTATAAAGTATGTTTTTTTTAATAAACGATCGTCAGACATCACGAGCTTTGTCAGCTCATCGGAAATTGCTTTATAGACAACTGTATCTTTGTCAATGGTTATTTCTTTCTTATTGAGAGTCAGCTCATATGATGGGAAGTTTTCAGAGCGATATTCCATATAAGTTTGCACCGTCAAAGTCACGGGCACTTTAAAGGCCAGTGTTTCTTTGGTAAGTTTTTTTGCGTCAGGTTTATCTTTATTATAGTTATCCAGCACCGTCTGAATCTTCTCATCCACTCCGTCCATATACGAACCACTGGATAATCCTCTGGCTGTAAAAACCACTGTTTTATCATCGGAGAAGCGGAGTACCACATCAACTAATGACCTCTCACTGTAAACCTTGCCTAAGTTTACATGTCCATTATCTGTTTCGAGAATATTTTGTTTTTTAAAATTGATATTACCCGACATCATTACTGCTGAAAAAACAACAGCAGCACTAATGATTGCGCTTGCCACAACAACTTTCATTGTTCATCCTTAAATAAATGATAAATAAACACATTCAAAAATCGATTTGCAGTCTTTTTACTGCATTTGACTGCCATTACACATTACTTCACCTTTCGGCAATCATACGTCGCATACTGGCGCGGCGCGTCCATGTTGGCTTGCGCGAGCTGCACATTCAAAATGCGTTTAGTGCCACCGCGCTTAATATACTCCATTCCAAGCCACCTGCCTGGCTGATTCGTTTTTACCATCCATTCATACTTGATGTTGTCATAGTCTTCACCGCCCTTAAGGAATGTGAATTTCTGGGTTTCAGGCCTGACACCATTGATGTGCATAAAGCCATCATTACTAGCTGTGAGAGTAAAATCACCACAACGCACATCAGCCACTGCGGCCGTCGACATCATTAGCGATGATAGTAAAAATAAACGTAGCTTCATTATTAATTATTGCGCCCTATTGATTGTCGCTGAGCTTTGCAGATCCCTCGCCCCACGAGCGAAGCACATCAAATCCATGTACCAAGCCTGACCTCTGGTGTCGCCAGTATAGTCGATAGCCTTAACGATATAAAACCCATCGGTAGCAATGCTGGCAGCCTGCGTGTTACTTGGTAGAGTATCACCTTCAATGTTGCCGTTGTATTCGGATGTTCCAATTCGACTATTCGACTGAGCGATATCACCGTCGCTTATCGCTGCCCGGTACACCGACGCCTGATCCAGTTGTATCAGGCCGTTAATGCGGATGTTGGGGTTAATCAGGCAGCGCACGTTCACGCCACCGCCCATAGTCTGTTGAGGCATACCTATCAGACCGGTGTCAGCACTCAGCACAATAGCCTCATGAATAAACTTATCCTCCGGCACCATCTGAACCTGCCCATCTATCAGCTGCCACGTTGCGTTGCACTGCTTCGCAATGTTGTCCATCACGTTACGGGTGGAGGTATAGATTGCGCGGCCACGCGGGAAAACGGTATCGGGCATATCGCCCGTAATGCCCGGGGTGACGCCAAAGGGGTTAAAGTCCTGCATAGCCGCCCGGTGTAAATCAGCCGCTGTATAACCCGCTGCAAGCGTGGTGATGGTCGTGGCATACAGGAAGGCTTCATGGTCACCGATAGCCTGCACCAGCACCCATGAGTCGGTGATGTTGTCCTTGCCGGTCGCAGTGAAGCGAATATCGCCCTCAAAAATCAGCCCGTAGTTCTGACCATTTGTCTGCCCCACCTGATCCGGTGCTATCTCCCTCGCTACGCCAACCTCACTGGCATCAACATCCGGCGCAATGCCGTCATACCCGGCTATCATTCGGATTTTTGCGAATTCCTCCCCGAGAATGTTGTTCGTGGTGTCAGTGGAGAGATTATAAATCTTCACGTTCGCCACGCGTGGCCAGCGCGTATCTGCCCAATGGATCTGAAATGTGACCTTAAAACCTGACAGTGAAATCCCCTGCCCGTTCCGGTCCAGCAGTTGCAGCTCAAAATGGCGCATCCAGTTCTGTGACATATTTATTCCTGTACAAATAAAAGGTGAGCGTATGTGCCAAGATTAGTTTTTGTGGCGTCATCCGGCGCACCGACATCCGTGGCAACCACCAGCGCACCGCTAATACCAAGTTGGGGATACTGCGCCAGCAGGTTCGCGCCGGTCACAAGCGGAACGCCAGAGAGGATTGGCGTGCCGCCACTGTCCATTACATCCATTATCCAGCCTGCCGCATCGCGCCAGATAATCTGCAGCGTGTATGTGACGGCGGCCAGCTGAATACGAAACAGCTGATTATCGGGAGAGAGCGGTATTTCAGTAATCTGCATGTCATACCCCAAGGAGTTGTCTGCCAGCAGTAACAGCCTGGTCTAACAGAGATTGATTGGGTGGAGTGGTAGTTTTTGTTCCCGTGTTCTGCACTGCCGATGTGCTTACGCCGTCTTTCATGGCGGTCTTATCCGCAACTTTTATTTTGTTTGTTGCGGTCATGATGACTTCGCGCAGCGTCAGCGTGCAGTTCAGGACGTTCTCGCTCGTTTTGTCGGTCGTGACTTCAATAGTGCGGATCAGCATGTTGTTGTAGGTTCGCTTTCCCGTAACAACATCGAACGGCCTGCGTTCTGATTGCAGATTGAGCAGCTCCTGATACATTTCGCGCGGGCTTTTCTGTAGCAGGCTGGTTGCGGTCAGATTACTTGCGAAGTCCAGGAGTGAACCGCCACCAGCAAATCCACATTCCATTGTGACCTCGCTCGGGCGTCTGTATGCGTGATCGGCAACGAAGCCAGAATTACCGCTTGTTGTGGGTTTTTCCACAGGATGCTCGGTAATTTCCAGCGCGTCAGAATGTTTTTCAGACACAACTACGCTCGGCATATAAATGCCTATCCGGCGTGATTGCTGGCGAAAAATAACTGAAAGGATATCCATTATGCTGGCCCTGTGTTTACTTGCTGAACCACCTGAGCATTAACGCTCTGCTGGCGGTCTACCGTAAGACGTGCGGCTTCACCCGGATCTGATACGCCATGGATGTTGATTGTTGTCTCCTGCTGGATAGTGCGGGACGGAGCCCCACCGGCAGCCGCCCGCACAAGTTCACTTGGGTAGGGGTTTCTGCCATTTTCATGGGTGATAATCCCATTCATGAGCGACGACAGGACCTGCGGGTCCTTGAGGTTCAGGACAGCATTTGGTGAGACATTCAGAGATTTTGATATCTGAGCGATATACGCCCCGGTGTTATTTTCATTGCCAGGTGCCCAGGTGGAAATGATGTCCTGAATCGTCCGCAGCCGCTTACCCGTGGTCTTACCTTCGTAATAGCGCATTAGCTGCCGGGATAAGGCTTTCAGACCGTCATAAGCGGTCTCGAATTTAGCGAAGCGACCGCCAGGCCGTTCCAGTCTGGCCCCGGCCTGGCCACGGTAATCAATATTGCCAGGGTTATTGTTGCGAATGCCTCGCGGCGCGTCTCGCTCTGCGATCACCTCACCCGACGCATAAACAAGCGAGGGGGGGATTTCGGCAGCGTCCGCCGGAGGAAACAGACCATTGCCTATTTTCGCTATCCCGTCAGCTATTTTGCCAAGCAGCCCGCCACCACGTTCGTGCCACGTTGATGCCTCGCTACGGGTTTTATCCTGAGCTCTGTTGAGTTCGTCAATCTGTGGGTTACGTCGCCGTGCTGACTGCGCATGCTGCACTGGTTCATTGCCGGGGATACCGGGCTGGATATTATCGCCCTGCACGGTGGGCGCGGATGTTGAACCTCCGAGCCACACGGGCAAAAATCGATTAACCTGGTCATTGGCTGTCTGGTACCAGTCAATAATTGCCTTCCGTGTTGACTCTGCGCTCCTTGTTACCGCCGGGAGCGCATCAGGCTTATCGTCACCCTGCTGCCACAACTTTTTGCCAACTTTAGCAGCCGCTGCCCAGTTTCCATCTTTGATGGCGTTCAACAGATCTGCGATCATGTCCAGCATTTTGCTGAACTCACCCATCTGCGAAATGAAGTTGCTGAAGTCCCACTTCAGAGACCATGATTTAGGGTCGATGCCCAGCAGCTTAGCCAGCGCCGTTGTCAGGTCGCTGATTGTTTTCTGCAGATCGCCAGCGAGTTTGATCGCCGCATCGATTTCAGGCTTCCACTTGCCCCAGTCAATCAGGCTCTTGCCGCCCTCCTTCCAGGTCTGGTAATCCTCCCAGAGCAGGCCAATAGCAGCGATCAGCGAAAGAATGATGCCCACAGGCGACGACAGAAACGCCGTATTCAGTAGCCGCCAGGCCACCAGCAGACCGCCAAACAGTTCAATGAGCTGCTGCGTGGCTGGATCCAGTTTATTGAACCAGTCGATGACGCCGCTGATGGCCTGGCCGGTTCGCCACAGGACACGGTTCAGGGCACTGGCGGCCCACAGCACCCCTTTGATGACCTTCGTTAATACGGCTTCAATCTTCGGCCAGTTATCCAGCAACTGCTTGCGCAGGTCGTCAATGCCGCTCGCCAGTCCGCCGGCAAGATTTGAGCCGATTTTGTCGCGGGCCAGCCCCAGCGTCATCGTTAACCGGGTCAGGGAGGAAATGAACGTATTGGATTTTTTAGCGGCGTCATCGGCATTAAAGCCGATTTTCTTCACTGTGAGTGCATACTCCGAACTGGCCTGAGCCAGCCCGCGGCGCATTGTCAGGAGCGTATCTTCGTCAATACCCTGCATCTGCGCGAACTGCTTTGCGCGATAGACGGGCATGCTGTTTAACTTTTCACCTACACCCGTGAAGATATCTGCCGTATCACGCATTTTGCCGCTGGCGTCGCGCGTCTGTACGCCCAGTCGATTCAGAAACCCCTCGGCACCCGGGCTGCTGCGCAGGAATCGCGCCAGCCCCTCGAGTGAAGATGTGGCGGCCTGAACGTTGCCGCCCATCTGTGCAACCGAGTAGCCCAGCGCTTTAATGCCCTGCACGCTGGCACCTGTACGCTGTGATGACCAGTACAACTTATCGAGCCCGTCAGCTATTTTTGCCGTGAACCCGACAACGGAAAGCGCAGCCCCTTCGATAGCCAGCCCCGCTTTTATTGCATTCGCCGTCGCACCCTTCAGCGCAGCATCAAACCGTTGCGCCCCGGACTCGTCCACGTCAAAACCGAGTGAGACGAGAAACGATTTAATTGTGTCAGCGTTCATTAGCTGCTCTCCACTTATCTACACGGGCGTCGTTATCAGCCTTCACATCGAGATAGTCATTCAGAAGGGCGATGCGGCAAAGGTCTACCGCGCCGCTGTCGAGGTCTTTCTGGTCAATTCGGAAGGCGAGCGCCGGACGAAGAATGAAATCCTCACCGTCCGGCAGGCTGTTAAGGGTTAAGCCGCTGGCGGAGAAACCGTCTCGACAGTAGGGAGTTCTTGCAAAAAATTTCCCAGCGAATCGGCGACCACCCGCGCCACCAGCTGCAGCATGGTGAAGAGGTCAATGTCGTCAAATGCCAGCGTGTCCTGGCTGAATACCGGTACCCAGCCTTTCATATGCTGACGGGAGACAGCGGACAGGCAGGGAAACAGAATGGCGTTGCAGTCGTCATCGCTGAGCTTTGACACGGCATCGGCAATTTTCGGCAGTACGCTGGACATGGCCCCTTCTGTGTCGTTGCTGGCAATCCTGCACTGCACGTCGCGAAACTCTGAGATCATCCCGGCCAGAACCGGCAGCAGCTTGCGGGAGACTTTCAGCTGCTCGAATACACTGAGCTTCGCGGTGCGGTACTGATTGCCCTTGATTTCAAATTCCATCGTTACCTCATTTGGTAGGTGACGGATCCCCCTTAGCGATACCCTTCTGGCTCCACACCAAAGGACTAAGGAGGTCCGTATGTCTGTAAAATTTAACGCCAGAGAACTGGCGTTCCACTATCTTGCCAGGCAGTCTGAAAAACTGAGTGAGGTGGACTATCTTGAAAAGCTTGTAGAGGTGGAAGCGATATTCACCGCTCTACTGGCTTCGGCGAATCCACCTGTTATGAAGAATGCACTGGATGTCTGGGATGAACTGGGGAAAAAACCTTAGCTCTTTGTCTGGCACAACCAGATAAAAGTATCCACCACCGTTTCGGCGGTGGTTTTGGCGGCATCCTTCACCTGCTGTTCATTTTTCCCGGACAGCACCATTTCTTCAACAACGCGGGTGACGGATCCCTGCACCACGGAAAATAGTTTTCCGCCAAGGGCTGCGTCCAACTCATGGCCGCCAATAAATACTGTTTTGGTTTCTTTCTCACTCATTGTTAAAACTCCCCGAGAAGCTGATCAACCTTGCCGCAATCAAATACCCATGCGACCGTTCCGCCGTCTTTGGCATTGTTAAAATCCGCCTGCTTCTGGAACGCGCAGGCGCGCGCGGTAGAGATGTCACCGGATGCTGTGTTGCGAATAACGATCACGTTATTTCCCCATGTGGCTGAGGATTGACTCTGCGCGTTATAGGCCAGTGAGAGCTTTTTGTTCACCGGGGAGGTTTTGAGCAGGGTAACGGTTAGCGTTCCCGCCTTACCGGCGTGCAGGGAGTGCATTACCTCGCCATCAGCACCTATGGTCATGGTGTTTTTTGCCTCAACCATCGTAACGGTGATCCCCTCCTCCGAATTGGCCGAGCCATAGCCCAGGTCGATAACGCCGGTTGGCCCGGTCAGTGATGCTGAGATGTCGATAAAGGAATAGGTAGGCATTTTCGCTCCTTAGCGAACTACATCAATGAGGACATCGGCGAAATGAACTGCGCCAGCGAGTTTGGCCGCCACCTGAATAACGGGAGCCTTGCGGGCTTCACGCTCGGCCTGAGACTGGGCAACAAGGGGGTTAGCGTAGACGTAATATCCCTTGGTCAGCGTATCGCCTGGAGAGAGCTGGCCAATTGCGCCGCCAGTCCATAACCCTGGAGCCACCAGCCCGTTATTAACCGCCTGATCCATAGACTGCTCGACGTTGGAAACCAGACGCGTAACGCCCGCCTCTGTCTGCGGAATTTTGGTGGTGGAGGTGTACAGCAGGTTCCAGAGGTTGTTCTGGACGTAGTTCTGCAGCCAGTCGAGTCCATGACGCTCATCGAAGAAATCGCCGTTCGCCATGACACCTTCCTGAATAATCGCCGTATCGTTGGCGTACTGGACGAACACGTTACAGTTTTTAGCCTTCAGCACATCGGCCTGCTGCGCGGTGATCGTCTCAGCGGCAATACCGGGCTCCTGCTTGAACTTCAGCGTAATGGTCGTATTGTTGCCGAGGAAATTGACCGTGAAGGCGCGACCGAATGCAGATGCAGCGGCGTATGGCACTTTGCTGTACTGCACGAAGGTACGCCCGTAGCCGGCCGCTTTAATCTGGCTGGCGATATCCGTCGATACCGTCGAATCCAGCACATTGATAGCCGACGTGCTCACGCCATACACGCGCGAATCGCTGGCAGCGCCGATGAGCGCCGATACGTCGAGATGGTCCTGATCCGTCATGGCCGGGTCAGCAATCACCAGCCCGTACCAGTCAGCGGAATACTCAAGCGCGGCATTAACTGACGGCAGCGGGGATTCTGACGCCGCGTAACCGGCAACAACCTTAGGATCGTGGGCGCTGTCGATAGCCAGCAGCGGGGCAAGGTCTGTACCCGTTCCGGCTGGCATTGGGATTGCCACAGATGAGGCAGCCCCCGTCGTCGCTGAGGTGATGCTGAACCGCCCTGAGGCAGCATTCCACGACACGGCAGCACCGGAAAACTCAGCCTCAATGGCGGCGGCCACATCGTCCAGGTCAAGCGAGTCAGACAGATCAATCTCTGTTAACGTCTGCACCACGCCATCGATGGCAATTTTTAACGCACCGTCCAGAACGGACGTGAAATTTGTCAGGGTCTGCTCGGTGGACGTCAGGATGCTACTGATGAGCTGGCCTGCGGTTGCCGGGATGTTTTGCCGATCCATCTTGCCGATATACAGATTGAGGGGCTTAGGAGACTGCTGAAAATACAGATTGGCAGCCTTGTATTCTTCGGCGGTAGTGCCGAAATCAACAGCAACGTTTTCGATGTCGTTATAAAGACGCATCACCTCCGGGGCGAGCAGCACATCTGATGGACCCAGGACCAGCAGTGCGCCGAAATCCCGACCCTGCGCTGCTCTCAGGGCGAGCGAAACCTGCACGCGAACAACGCGTGAAACTGACAAGCCATTAGGCATAGTTTATTCTCCGAAAAATTGAACCGGTGCTTCCACCAGGGATTTGATGCCGTATTCGCGCACGGTTTTACGTCGAAGGATCACGGTGACGTCATACCGGCGCTGCCACTGATTATTGATGAGCTCAGGCGCTGGAATAATGTCCGAGCAGTCTCTCAGGCTCAATCCTGCCCGATTAAGCTCTGCATTGTTCTGTTCGAGAAACAGCCCATCGCGGAAAAACGTTGCGTAAGCCATGCCGGATGGCCCGTAGAAGCAGCAAATAATGTCGAATGACTCCTGTTGCCAGCGGGCGTTACTGTCATCATCGACAGTAACCTCGGCAGGATAGACATCAAGCCGCATTCGGGTAATGCCGAAACCGCACCAGTCCGAACCAGCTACCGGGATTGATGGCTGCACTGCTGTCCAGCGTGGAAGCACCATGCCATCAGGCAATCCGGATATACCCCGTATCCAGCGGCTTATCTCCCGCTCAAGCTGCTCGTCATAATCAGGGGGCAGACTGGTCGGCGTGAGGTAGCCAGCCTGAGTTGAATCATTCAACTGGCGTCCCTCCGTCAAAATTCATCAGCTCGCAATGTGCCTGAATGAACCCGGCACCATATGCCGTATAGGGATCGGCGAACGTCACGCGATAATCCCTCCCCTGGTATGTCACCACGTCGGCGTCCAGTCCGGGCTGACCCTGCGTGAGGCGAAACGTAGTAGCAATAAATATGGCGCCAGCAATGTTCTGCCCTGCCGCCATCCGTCGCGCCTCAAGCGAACGGTCAACGGTCACCACACCTGAGAATGGAAATAGCTGTTCTGCGTTGGTTGTGAACCCGTCACCGTCTGTGGTTTGCTCGCTGCGCTTGCACACCAGCGAGGCATCATAGAAGTCGGGATCGAAAAGAACCTCTGTCACATCGAGTAACGGCATTATTTCCCCCTGACCACATAGGTAATGGAATCCAGCAAATAGCCTTTGGCGTAGAGCGGTATGTCGCCATTTATCTTCTTCCTTCGCCGCATTGCTATCGTTGCCTCTGATAGCGGCTGCAGACGGTCACCGTCGCCAATAATGCGTTTAGCGCCTTCAGAGGCGACGAGCCCCGCGCTTTCCAGTTGCTTGCCTGCACCAGCGAAATCACCATCCAGCGCCAGCGTGGCTGCAGCCCTCATGTGCGCCGTAGAGGCTGCCTGAGTATCTTCAATCCCCATATCCAGAAATGGTCGGGGGGGTAAAGTTACCTCCACCCCACCCAGTTTTACCGTCGCGCCGGTAGACTGCAGATAGCCTATTTCAGCGTTGTTGAGCGTCTCGCCATCCTCACGGGCAGCCTTAGACTCGGGAATGCCCACCAGCACGTCCATTTTTGACAGCTTTTCAATCCCGGCCAGCAAGCTGGCTGCATTGTCCGCTGTAATTTTCATGCCGCTTTTCATAGCAACTGACGCCCCCCCGCTCCTGCCATAGACCACCACCAGTAAAACTCGCGTCCATAGCCTGTGTTGTTCCAGAAACCAGCATCAGGATTGATGATGCCGGATACGTCATACCCGGCACTGACCTTATCAACCGCTTTCGATGTGAGAACGCCACCGCCAGAGGTATTTACGCCACCGCCACCCGCCATAGCCCTGCCGCGCAGTTCGGTATAGTGCGCAGTGAATAATTCAGCGAGATAAACGAACTGGCACCCGAACACGTCCTGATCGAGCAGGCAGTCAGCCTGCCCGAGATAAAAATTCACGGATGCGTCGGGATATCGGGCTTTGTCTGAGAACTCAGGAAAGTCGGTACGAAACTGATCACTTGTTGGTAGAAGACTGTTTTTTGGCACCATCAGTCTCCTGTTGCTTGTCGCCTGGCGGAGGCGTTAATGATTTCAGTTGTCCGGTGAGCTGCTGGATTGCGGCGTCCTTCTCTGCGATCTGCTTATCCTTTTCTTCCAGTTGCCCGGTGAGCTGCTTAATACTGCCCTGCAGGACCTTAAGCTGCGCTTTCTGTCCATTATTCTTTTGCTCTTTTGCGATATCAGAATCATCCACCGCTTTTGCGTGAGCAGAAAAAGCCCAGTGCTTTATGACTTTCTCATCGAAACTGTGAATGCCCGGAAAGAGGTTCACTCGGGATCCATCAGCAAAGTGCAGAATGGCCGCCGTGGATACGAAATATTTCATAGAAAATCTCCAGGATGGTGGGGTTTCCCCCACCAGGTTATCAGGATGCCGGAACGTCCAGGTATGAAATGGTATTACCGTACGGGGTTTCCACCTGACCCAGGCGACCGTAATACGTGGTCAGCTGATACAGTCCTCGATTCTCAAGCGGCGTGCTCAATAATGGCACCAGCGGGAATCGGATGTATTTCTCATCCTGCGTGTAAGCCACCAGGCGGTGGGAGCCTGCTGAACCGCGCTTAGATGCCCATTTCATAGAGACAATGACCAGTGGAGTGCCATTCTCCTGGAATGCGATACAGTTGATTTTTACGTACTCAAGTACGGAAATATTTCCTGCCTCGGATACCTTCTTGCTCGCCAGCAGTCCGAACAACTCCGGAGCAATGCCAACTTTTCCCGGACACATCGCATAGCCAGAATTCACCCACGCCTGGGAAAGGAGCAGGTTAAAATCCTGAACGATTTCGTCCGGCGTCGCGTTTACCCAAGCTTTAGCGGCGCTTAATGGCGTTACCTGAGTCAGATTTAACAGCCCGGTAATGCCAAGATCCTCATCACCGATATAAACCTGCTCATCTACATCCATATTCCATTTAAGCTGCATGGCATCATATTTTTGTGAATCCACTGGACGACCTACCTGCTGAGCAGAGGCCAGTTCCGGAAGAGTCCAGCCAAGCTCAGTACCCCACAGGGTGAGAGGCTGAGCTGTTTTTTCGATATTCAGGTTGGTGGACGCAATCGCCGTAGAATCCTTCCCAATCCAGTTTTTACCATTCGGATTTATGCCACCCGCAGCGGCCAGATCGGTGTTAGTGAAGGATGACAACTCATCAGCGATGGACACATCACTGCGTAGCGGCATGTCACGCGACCACTTATACGAGACCAATGGCAGGTTTAGTGTCTGGTCAAGACGCTCAAGTTCACCAATCAGGAACACACCTGCGGCGTCTTTTGTAGCCTTATCAATAGTAAGCATTCAGTGTTCCTTAGATGTTGTAAGCAATTTCTACCTGGCCCAGAGTTGTGCCTGTGCCGTCCCCCGGTCCCATGACTTTCGCCAGCGGCACTTCAGGTGTATTGGCAACGTCGGCGTCAGGAGCCAGCATAAAGGAGCCGAGCGGACTATCTTCGGTCTCGCCCGCAACGCGCACATAAATAGCGGCGCCTCTTGTTGCACTGGCCGCCTGCGTCTGCGGGACGTCAACGCAGATATAGCCGCGGGCAAGGCGATCGCCCGTAAAACCCGCCTGTACGCCAAGGTAGGCCATATCAGTAGAGGATTGAGTCGGATACGGACGGATGAGGATGCCGGCGAAACTGTCGATAGTGTCGCCCTCTTCCAGAGGAACGAACTTATTGCCATCCCACTTACCCGCCAGTCCGTATTTACTAAACGGTCTGGCGCTGTCGAGGATCACCGGTTCGGTAGTTAAATCCTGCGGACGAGTTACTGCACCGGAAAAGCCAAGAGGCATCCGGGTTAAATACGCTTTTCCAGCCATGGGAGAGTTACCTTATGGGTTGCGTTTCCAGAATTCGGCGTTGATTTTGTTCATTTCAGCCGGAGTAGTTGGGCCTCGCGCCTGATCGGCGGTTTTAGTGCCCTTGTTGAGTGGTGCGATATGATTCTTTGCCTTGTTCAGCGCCACGGCGGCAGTGAATACGGCGTCTACCGTCGCTTTGGGTGCTTTGGTGAAATCTTCCACACCAAAGCTTTTCAGGCTGTCTCCCGTACGGATGGCATGGTTCAGCGCCTGCCGTTTCAGGCCTTTATCTCCTGTTGGCGTAAATCCGGGAGCGAGGATCTCAGCATCAGCAATGATGTTGCGTTTATACGCAGCGTCACCGGTTACCTTCTTGTCCTCCTCGACATCCTCATCAGTCGTGGACATGCCATCAGGATCCGCATCAGTGGTTTTTCCTTCGAGCTTTTCCAGCCGGGCAACCAGCGCCTGCGCCCAGGCTGGCACCTCCGCATCTGTCGTTTGTTCTTTATTCTCCGGATCTGGCTTATCGTCTACCGTGGTTTTATTTTCCGGTGGCAATGATGTTGCCTGTGCGGGGCTGTTCATGTTGATGGTCACACCAGGAATGGAGCTCATACCGTCAGACGGCATGTCTGGTGCTTCGTCGATGAGCTGTTGCATAGCCGCCTCATCTTTCGTTTTAATGGCCTTAGCCAGGTCTTTTAACCATGACATCAATGGCTTCCTCTTTTTTATGTATGGGGCTGAATCCCCGATTGCACAGCGGCCACCAGCCCGGCCACGGTCAATTCCGACAGCGAGATGGTTTCCTGTGATTTGGTATTGCTTGCCCTTGCCCGGCGCGAGTTGTTTATATTTCGCGTCATAGCCACAACTCACGTCCGTTAAACCTGACCCGATAGCGTTTATGGCGTCCTGCCTTTTCACCAGAACATCAGCGATCAACAGATCAGATTTATCAGCAGTGCCTCGGCGAACGTTCTGAATATGGCCGTGCGCGAGTTCTGCAAAGTTGGAGGGATTAACGAAAACGATATTGCCGTCATCGCCCTCGGGATGGCCCAGCGTGACAGCAACACCCTCAAAGCTTGCCATCGTCTCAGGTGAAAAAACCTCGTCCTCGGTTCGCCAGACCGTTACGGTGCCACTGGCGTCCGGTTCGAGGTCGATTTCTTCCGGTAGGTAGACTTGCGTTCCCGTTCGGGCGATAGGTACGTCTTTGCACAACAACGATCCGTCAGATGTGAGATAGCGAGTCTCGCCCAGGCGGGTAGTGAAGAAATATTTCATTGGTTACCTGCTGATTTTCAGGCAAGAAAAAGGCCGCGGATGCGACCTATATTTTTGGTGGCGGCGGAACATGCACCTCCGGCCAGCACTCGCAGTTTGGCAGGCAGCCAGCATGCCCGGTCATGCCGTCCAGCGTCGGCGGGTTATCCCAGCGCACGAATACGTTCTTCATCTTTTTGTGGGATGGCCTGGTGCTTGCGCCTTTAATGCGCCACCAGTAGCCCTCTGATCCAATGGATAACGCGCGGGACTGAGTAAAGGCAACGGTTGCCCTGCCAATTTCGGTATGGGCAATTAATTTTGCCCTGCTGGATGCAACGCCCCCGGTATCCATAATCATCTGATAGAGCGCGTCAGGCCGCTCGCCGTTAATAACAGCCTGTATGGCTCTGGACTGGATATCTCGCACACGATCAGCAGATTCCAGCGGCAAGGACTTCATTAGTTGTATCTGGCGGAATACAATATCGTTAGCTACCTGACCAACCGGCGTGGTATCCGATACCAGCCGTAATCCTGCAGCGATATCCTCAGAGACGGATCGCCATTGCTCCCACTCCTCACTTTCGACCTGCAGGCACATCCGCCGGGCAACGCGTTCCGTCCAGTCGTCAATCAGCAGCGAATAATCCAGAAGCCGGGTGCTGGTCAGATCGGCGCTAGCCTGAGAACCATCGTACGTACCATTTACTATTGCTCCGATCTGCTGCGCTATCGCCTGTAGGCTTTTTCGATACTGCGTCTCCGAGCGGCGGCGCTGGGAAGGCTTCAGGTTCAGCCTCCTCCCACTCTTTCTTCGCATCTTCAATATCCTTGTCGGTGATAGAACCACCAATGCCGATCACATCGGACATGTTGCGTAAATCGGTAAGCGCGGCGGATGGCGACATGCCGATGTCCCGGACAGCTGTAGCCAGCGCAGTCGTTACATTGCTGGCCATGGTTGCCCGATCGGTATCTGACATCTCCCAGAGTTTGTTAAACTCGAAGGTGAAGTCTTTCGGCAGTGGATCTCCGAAGAGAGAGCGCCAGGAAATATCCATCAGCCAGCGGATGTGGCGCCGTAAGCGGCGTTCCTGCAGCGAGTTAACGCGACTGTAATAGTTCTCCAGATCACCATCTCCGGTACTAAAGCCGGATGGTGATTGCCCAAACAGGCGTACCAACGGGATACCTGTGGCACCGGATACCTGCTCGGCAAAGCGCAGAATGACGTCAGCAATACCTGCAAATGAATAGCTGTGGGTTGCGAATTCATCCTTGCCGTCCATGATGGTCATGCCTTCGATAGTCTGAAACTCCCGGATCATGTCCATGTGCTTCATTAATCCAGCCTCCAGCTTTCCTCCTGTCGCGAGGATGTTGCGCAATCCATCAATACTGTACGTGCGCAGGTGAGCCTTATGAATGAGTTGTGTTGTGCCAACCGTCGCCGTGTCAAAGGCCTGAATGCGTTCAAAGATGCGTTCAACTACCGACATCCCCCAGCCATTCTCCGTCTGGGCCTGCTGGAATGGCAGTGTGTCACCTTCCATACGGATCAGGCGGGAGTGGTGAATCTTCCAGGGCGGAATACCCTGCTGGTTCGTCACGACCTTATAGAACTTCGGTTTACCAAAATCAGGGCCGTAATCCGTTATCAGGTCGGTATTGCTGGGGGTGACCATCCAGCGATCTAAGCACATCACGCCCTTAAACTGCCCCTCTTTGATGCGGTCAAGTTTCAGTGGTGTGGACATATCCTGCCCCTCAATGAGCACCACCAGCAACGAGCCGCCGTAAAGACGTGACCATTTCAGGTTATCGTTGAGTCCGTCCCATATAGCAGCTTCATCCCAGAAGTTCTCCACCTTACCCTTTTGCCCGGGAGCCAGGCTTGATGTGATAGACACACCTTTTCGGGTCATGTCATCAGCCATGGTGTCTACACCTGCGCCAACCAGGAATGATGAGCGGTATGCAAATTCGAGCTGCACGCGGTTACGAGAGATATAGCCCGGCTGGTAGCTGCCACCGCTTTGAATGTTTGCAGTCTGGCTGCCCAGCTTCGCTGAGAAGTTGTTATACCCGTCACCGGTCCGGACGGGCTTGCCTTGCTCGCCAGTACGGCGTTGTTTTCGGGACATCGTTAACTTCCTAATTTTTCCCAGTTGGCCAGGGCTGAATCTGCTGGCGCAAACGCCATAATGAATGCATCAGCAACGTTGGGTGATGGGACGTCACGTTTTGCCAGGTCTTTTTTGCTTTCAACCATGACGCGACCGTTACGGTCAAAGTCCCGGTGCGGGGTAGTTAATTCGAGCTTGAGCTTTTCCAGCAGTGGGCAGTCGCTCGATATACTGATCATCTCATCGGGATTGAAGGGTTCTCCCCGTTTGACCGCATTGAACGTGTTGCGGAATCTGTCGGCCACCAGCCACCACGCCTGCGCTTTGAGGTTGGCGAAGAAATCTTTATTGGGGATGCCGTTGTATTCCTCTTCTGGCTCATGCACGCCAGCGCCGGCATTAAACTTCTGGTAGCTAATAGACTTTGAGAACGGGCTATCTGCTCTCCGCGCCTCATTGATTTCCGCAAACTTCGCCCCAGCTGATGCGCCCACGCCAATGCTGTCGTAGATAATCGCCGCTTCGCGCGTCAGTGCTGCGCTGTATGTGTTTTCACAGGATTTAAGCAGCTCATCTTCTTTGGCTTTCCATTCATCTGCCCATAACACCACAGAACCATGGCGATACACGTTGGCGCATTTATCCGCACCAGAGTCCGCAACGTCAAACCCGAGGAACTTGCGCCCGGAAGGTTCGAAGCCAAGCACTCTATGCGCATCCACGGCAGCCTCAATCCATGACAGTTTGATAATGGCTACATCGTCATCAGATTCAGGCACGCCGAGGTATACGTGATCGAACCCTTCAGGGTCGCGTTTTTTGGCCGCGGCAATAACCTTCAGCATGGTGTCAGACAAAAAAGGATTTTCGTCGAAGTTGATTTTGCGTGTCAGTGTGTCTTCGGGGGGCGTGACCACAAAGTTTCGCCAGACAAAATCGGTCACAAGACCAGGGTTAAAGATGAACCAGCATTCAGACCCAGCCTTACGGATCGTCGGCTCAAGTATCTTCCACTGATATTCAGTCAGCGCGTGTGCCTCTTCGAGCCATAGCACGCTAATACCCTCCAGCGATTTAATTTCCTCAATGTTGCGCCACAGGCCGTAAAAGACGAACTCAGAACCGGTAACGCGGTTGATGATTTTGTTGTTGAGGATACGGAAGCGATGTCGCAGGCCAAAACGGTCAATCTGAATTTTGAGCAGGGTGTATACCGACTCTTCGATTTTGTTCTGGATCTGGCGCGCGCAGCAAAAACGCAGCGTGTATTTGTTAGCCAGAAAAATAGCGAACCCGGCGGCATCCCATGATTTTGAAGATGATCGGCCGCCGTACAGCACCTTGTTACGCGCCTGAGTTGTCCAGAACTGTCGCAGGGCCGGATTAAGCGTCGGTTTCGTTATCGTTGTAGAAGTCATTCAGGTCACGCTCTCCGTTACCATCATCAATACCGGCATCACGGCGTAATTTGTCAGCCTCAAGGCTCACCTTGTCAGATGTCGCAATGCGATGCCCGATAGCAGCTTTGGTGTGCTCCAGGGACTCAATGCGCGCCGTGTTGCGGTGCATTGCTTTCTGAGCGGATGAAATAAGATCGTGGAGTAGCTTTCCCTTTTCACTATCCGCATGCTCAAGTTCCGTCTGCCAGCGGCCAATACTCTCCGCTGCCGTCAGGTTCGCCGCACGTAACCAGAAAAGCTCATCATCCAGCGTCAACGCCTGCGCATCTTCCGTTATTGCATCAGAGAGAAGCATTCGACGCCCGTAGCCACCGTGCTTTAGCGCATGCTGATTTCCGTGCGGGAATGGATTGGCTGGCGGCGCAGTACGGGATCCGCGAGTCGGTTTCGTTTCTGGAGAGTTCGCAACTTTTTCTGATTCGCAGTTTTTGTCCGTATCCCTGCGTGGCCTGCCTTTAGGTGGTTTTTCTTTCTGCGAATTCGCAGTTTTATTCGCAGTTTTTTTTTGCGAATTCGCACTACCGTTCGCAATTTTGATGTAGCGCTTTGCGGTCGAGTAATTTAGTCCCTGCGCTTCACACCAGTCTTTGGGGGAAATGCCGGATTTGGCATGCTCGGACAGGAACTGGCTTTGCAGAGCTCCCCAGTCCGGTCTTGCCATGGATCAGGCTCCTTATCTTAATAGCCGTGCTCAGGCACTCTGTTTCGATACGATAATCTGAACGTCACCAGTGAGTGACCATGCCCAGATCTGAAACGGTGGGTTTATCGAGACTTTCGAATCAACGTGAGCCGTAGTCAGCTCTGTGGGTGCCGCGGCGGAATCAGCAAAACAAAAGTGACTGCCGGGGCAGCTCACATACGCAGTCTCGCTGCCGCTTGTGAGCTGCACTGGCACGTCTGTTAGTGTGATTTTTTCAGTCGTCATTGTGTCATCTCAATTTCAGTTATGTAGCGCTCTGACCAGTTGCGCTGTGCCGCCGGCAGTGTGAACGAGTCGCCAGGCGTGCTGTATGCGTCTGATTCGCCATTGCTGTAGCGCACCGTGATTGTTGATGCGGAACCTGTGTTGATAGTGACGCTGGACGCCGGGCGCGTTGATATAGCATCACCTGTGATGATCGGGGACGTTGCCAGCGGTCCGGCTTCAACCTGCACCAGCCCCGTGAGCAGGTCGGTATTTTCCCGACGATAGAACGACACAACACAGCCGCCGGCCGGCACAGGCTCACACAGCCCATACAGATATTTTGTTGTGCTGGCGCGGGCGGTGTACGTCCTTATCTGCGACTCCACGCCAACGCTGAACGGAACAACTATCCGGGACCACTCATCAAGCGGAGCGGGCTTTGTTTGCGGGACAATAAACGCGCCAGCGGTGGCATCGTATATCGCGTACAGATCGCAATCGGTTGTTGTCATGCCAATATCGCCACCGTCCGGCCCCACGCCGGTAGATAGCGTCAATCCCAGGCTAATCCACGGCCCCACAACGGGAGATTGCACCGCCAGGTCACCCCGAGACATTAGCTGATAGTTTGTTGCCTCCGGCTCTGGTTCATGACGCCCAGCCGCTGCGCCGTTCTGATACTCCAGCGGCCAACTGTTTTCGGCACTCTCCAGCATCACACCATTCTCAGACCAATAGAAATGCGTAGGGCCGCTAAACGATATGCGAGGATCGAGCGTGGGTGCCGTCAGATCAATAACGACTGAGCTACCACCGCCCGACGCGTTCCCGCCAATGAGTGCTGTGTCGGGGGTTATCAGGCCAGTAGTGCTGGCCATGATAGCTGTATCAGGTGTGTGCATTTCCACGCCCCTATCTCATACACTGCTGTTTGATGTAGTCCTGCAACCCTCTCAAGGCTGCCTGGTCTTGCTTGATTCCGGCTCTGATACCGAGAACGTTTCGTCCAGCAATGTCAGAGAGTTCGACGGTTTCGCCATCATCCACGCTGGCGGTGCCGGTCTTGGCTGGCACTGGACACTTACCGGAGACGTGCACCCGACCACCATTATCAAGCTTGCGCTGCAAAGCAGCATTTTCAGCGTTGGCATCAGCCAGTTCCTT
>Ga0160437_1000388_pt1 | contig 23504 bp, 27 predicted proteins | sample HID1975I_E0MG_FD_108227 | JGI IMG/M metagenome (GOLD analysis project Ga0160437, IMG submission 108227) | Enriched soil microbial communities from UW Madison campus, WI, USA - HID1975I_E0 MG | ecosystem: Environmental > Terrestrial > Soil > Unclassified | place: USA: Madison, Wisconsin... | reverse complement strand
ATCGCGGCATGGAGGTCATGTTCCCAACTCGCGACTTCACGCAGCGGAATCAACGGCACGCCATTGGCCCGGTCACCGTTGCGGACATCGAGCTTATGCGCCACTTCATGCACGATAAGGTTAAAACCGGAGGCGTCGTAAGAATCCTGAATGTCGAGCCAATTGAGGACGATAGGCCCTTGCTGCCAGCTCTGGCCTGACTGCACCACGCGCTGGTTATGTACCAGGCCGATATCATCTTCCCATTCATCATCGACGACAAACGGGGCAGGGTAGATCAGCACCTCATGGAAGCCATCGAGCCATTCAAAGCCCAGCGAGAGTACCGGCAGGCAAAACAGCATCGCGATACGGGCATTCTGCACCAGCGCTAATTCCAGGCCCTGAAGCGGGACGAGACGTTTTTGTTGCAGGAAACGATCGGCCAGCTGTATAAGCTTGAGCTGTTCTTCCGGCGAAAGACTCGCCAGAACAGGAATGGCAAGTGCTTGTTCCCACGGGATATCCGCGCTATGGGGAGCGTCATGTGCTTTCCAGGGCCATTTAATCATCGTTTTGCTCGCAAACTCGTCACTTGATATCAATTAAAGGGACAGGGTCTGTTAAAATGCCAAAGAACCTGGCATCATGGCAACCACTCAGCGGAGAGATGCCGGAGCGGCTGAACGGACTAGTCTCGAAAACTAGAGTAGGGGCAACTCTACCGGGGGTTCAAATCCCCCTCTCTCCGCCATTATTCAATCAGTTACAGCAATACTTTTCAACGACCCTCGTCACAGATACTTTTTCCTCTCTCGTAATAATCAGTTTAGAAGCCGCTTATCGTTCCCGTGATCGGATTCCTCTCCTTCATTCGTACTTTCAATCGTAAAAAGCGCGCACAAAAAAGCCCGCACGCGGCGGGCTTGAATAGGGGAGTGCTGATTAGAACTGGTAAACCATGCCCACACCTACGATGTCATCGGTGCTGATGCCGGTTGCGGAGTAGAAGTCATCGTCACCGTCCAGCAGGTTGATTTTGTAATCAACATAAGAGGAGAAGTTTTTGTTGAAGTAGTAGTTGGCGCCAACAGAAACGTATTTCACCAGGTCTTTGTCGTTCCAGTCGCTGTTTGGTACGAGATCGGCAGTCAAGTCTTTACCTTTAGACTGCAGGTAAGAGATTTCAGGACGCAGACCGAAATCGAACTGGTACTGAGCAGTCACTTCAAAGTTCTGAGTTTTGTTGGCGATAAGCCCATCTTGATCACCAAATGGGGTCATGTTGCGGGTTTCTGCATACATGGTTGCCAGATAGATGTTGTTCGCATCATATTTCATGCCCACGGTCCACACATCGGCTCTCTCGCCGCCGGCAGTGCTTGCAGTTTCCTGCTCGTTGGTACGGTCAGACGAGGCATATGCTGCACCTGCGCTGAAGCCCATCCCGAAGTCATACACGGTGGACAGACCATAGCCGTCACCATTATCGCTGCGCATGGAATAATCATCGCCGCGGTTAGAGGTGCCTTCCTGATCGAACGCGCCGTTAGAGCCCTCGTTGGCGCCCTGATACTGCAGTGCGAAGCTCAGGCCATCGATCAGACCAAAGAAATCGGTGTTGCGATAGGTCGCCATACCGTTACCACGGCCAACCATAAAGTTGTCGGTGTAGGTATAAGAGTCGCCGCCGAAGACAGGCAGCATATCGGTCCAGGCTTCAACGTCGTACACCACGCCGTAGTTACGACCGTAATCGAATGAGCCGAAGTCGCCGAACTTCATACCGGCAAAGCCCAGACGGGTTGCGGACTGATTGCTAGAGCCTTCAGTGTCGTTGGCCTGGATGTTGTATTCCCACTGGCCGTAACCGGTCAGTTCAGAGTTGATTTGAGTTTCACCTTTGAAACCAATACGCACATAGGTTTCGTCGCCATCGCTGCCGCCATTTTCAGAGAACTGATGACGGGCATCAACCTTGCCGTATAAATCGAGTTTATTGCCGTCTTTGTTATAAATTTCTGCTGCGTTTGCTGCACCGGCCACCAGTATTGCGGGCACGAGAATTGCCAATACTTTTCTTTTCATTATATATTCCCTTTAAATGATTAATTCTATGAATAAATGCACATCATTCCGAGGTGCGAATGAAATATTAGCCATGAAGTTCATTTTAATTTAAAGAAAACATGTAAATAAGTTAGTTTAAATATTTCTGGTTGTGTCTATTTGCGGATGGTATATATTTTTGTGATGGGAATGGTTATGGTATTTATCTGAGTGATTTATAATGTGTTTTTCTGGGTTCTGGTAATGAGAAAGCAGTTTGTCTGAAATGTTATTGATAACGAAAATGTATTTTACCAATGCAATCATCATACTTATTGGAAAGGGCAAAAAAAAGCCTGCTCTCAGAGTGGAACAGGCGTTATTAACGTTAATAAAAGTGAGTGCAGTGTAAAAACAACAAAAGGCAGTGAATATTTGCATACGCTTCTCATAAAATAAAGTACGAAAGCAAACTGCCCACGCTCTTTTTTTTTGCAATATAAGGAAGTGTCCAGAATTAGCGGATCAACTATTTGACATTCACACGCCCAAAGCAACCCATTTCCTGAAAATTGCCAGAGATCAAAACAATCGCGAATCATTCAGTTGAGAAATGCCCTGGCGCTTTTCTATGGCGTTTTGTGCGCTATAATGTGATTTGGTTCACATTTTTTATGGCAAAAAGTAAAAATTCAAACATTTTTGCCCGAGACAGGGGAGTTTTATCAATGGATGAAAGGCGTTCGCGCGGGCCCGGTGGCATGCTGGCGTTGTGGGTGTTCTACGCCTTTTGTGGCTACTTTATTTGGGCAATGCTGCGTTATTTCTGGATTGTGAGCCAGATTGACCCGATCCCTGGCGCAACGCTGGACGGTGATCTCGGTTCGACGATGGGGAAATGGCTGGGGGCGTTGCTGGGTTTTGTGGTGTTGAGTTCGGTGGGGGCCATTCTTGGGGGCATTGCCTGGTACACCCGTCCGCGCGGTGAAGAGCCGTCAGGATGATGAAATAAAAAACTGCTATTCTCGCTGCTCTGCTGCGCACGATTTATTGGGTACGAGAGAGAGGGGCGAATGACCGTGCAATCCTGGCAACACCGTTTTGAAGACTGGCTGATGCAGCATCACGATGACGATGATGCGGCACATGACATTTCCCATTTTCGTCGCGTCTGGGCCACCGCGCAACGCTTATCGCAAGAGGAACAGACTGACGAGCGAGTGATCCTCGCCGCCTGTTATTTCCACGATATTGTCAGCCTGCCGAAAAACCATCCTGAGCGTAGCCGGTCGTCGGTGCTGGCTGCGCAAAAAACGCTGACCATCCTGCGGGAGGATTTCCCCGATTTTCCTGAGGATCTTTTTCCTGCGGTGGCCCATGCTATTGAAGCACATAGCCACAGTGCTAACATCACGCCCCGGACGCGGGAAGCCAAAATTGTCCAGGATGCAGACAGGCTTGAATCGTTAGGCGCAATAGGGCTGGCGCGCGTTTTTGTGGTCGCGGGTAAAATGAATGTGGCGCTGTTCGATGCTGAGGATCCGTTTGCCGATGCACGTCCGCTGAATGACATGCGCTATGCCCTCGATCATTTTCAGAACAAACTCCTGCGTCTGCCCGCCACGATGCAGACCGCGCAGGGTCGGGCGCTGGCGGAGCACAATGCCCGCTATCTGGTGCAGTTCATGGCAAAAATCAGCGCGGAGTTGCAGGGCGATTATCTGGAATATGATGATGCGATTCTGGCGCGTTTTGCGCCGCAGGCCTGAGTTCAGCCGGGGAAATTGTGTTACTCTCAGCGAAAATGGTCTGGCCCGGTTACTGAAATGCAACACACACTTACTCGCACTCTCCCCACACAAGACGCGGAACGTTCCGGACTGGATGCGCAGGCGCTGCTTACCCAGCTGCTGACGATTTACGATGTCAAAACCCTGGTGGCGACGCTTAATGCGGTAGGCGAGCAGCACTGGAGCCCGGCCATTCTTAAACGCGCCACGGACAACGGCAAAATCAACCGTCGGCTGGGCGATAGCGAATACGCCCGGTTAGCCGCGCTGCTGCCGCAGCCCTCTACCGCGCCGACGCATTTCCGCTTTATCGATCTGTTTGCCGGTATTGGCGGGATTCGCAACGGCTTCGAGGCCATCGGCGGCCAGTGCGTTTTCACCAGCGAGTGGAATAAACACGCCGTGCGCACCTATAAAGCCAACTGGTACTGCGACCCGGCTGAGCATCAGTTTAATGAAGACATCCGCGACGTAACGCTGAGCCACAAAACGGACGTCAGCGACAGCGAGGCCGCGGCGCACATTCGCAGCATTATCCCGCAGCATGATGTCCTGCTGGCGGGCTTCCCGTGTCAGCCGTTTTCGCTGGCGGGCGTCTCGAAGAAAAATGCAATGGGCCGCGCACACGGCTTTGCCTGCGACACACAAGGCACGCTGTTTTTCGACGTGGCGCGCATCATCGACGCCTGCCGTCCGGCGATATTTGTGTTGGAAAACGTCAAAAACCTCAAGAGTCACGACGGGGGCAAAACCTTCCGGATAATCATGCACACTCTGGATTCACTGGGGTATGACGTGGCTGATTCAGCGGAAATGGGCGCCGACGATCCAAAAATTATCGACGGTCAGCATTTCCTGCCCCAGCACCGGGAGCGCATTGTGCTGGTCGGCTTCCGCCGGGATTTGAACCTGCAACAGGGTTTCACGCTACGCGATTTACCGGCGCTGTATCCTGAGCGTCGCCCGACGTTTGGCGAACTGCTGGAGCCGACGGTAGACGCGAAATTTATCCTCACTCCGGTTCTGTGGAAATATCTCTATCGTTACGCCAAAAAGCATCAGGCGCGCGGGAATGGCTTCGGCTACGGTCTGGTTGATCCGACCCGGCCGGGCAGCGTGGCACGTACCCTGTCGGCACGTTACTACAAAGACGGGGCCGAAATTCTGATTGACCGCGGGTGGGACAAAGCGCTCGGCGAAAAGAACTTTGACGATCCGCAAAACCAGCAGCGGCGTCCCCGTCGCCTGACCCCGCGCGAATGCGCGCGTTTGATGGGCTTCGAAGCGCCTCAGGGCTACCAGTTCCGCATTCCGGTTTCGGATACCCAGGCCTATCGTCAGTTCGGGAATTCGGTGGTCGTCCCCGCGTTTGCGGCGGTGGCGAAGATGTTGAGATCCCGCATATTGCAGGCGGTTGAGCTGCGTAAGGGCGAGAAAGCCGATGGCGGACGTTCATAACCCGGCCACCCGCAGTAAAAATATGCGTGCCATTGGCAGGCAGAATACCGCCATCGAAAAGCGTCTGGCTGCGCTGCTGACCGAGGCCGGATTTGATTACACCGTTCAGGACGCGACGCTACCCGGTCGCCCTGATTTTGTGCTGGAAGCCTGGCGCTGCATCCTCTTTACCCACGGTTGTTTCTGGCATCATCACGACTGCTATCTGTTCAAAGTGCCGGAAACACGCACTGAATTTTGGTTGCAAAAAATCGGCAAAAACGTTGAGCGTGACGCCCGGGATATCGCGCGTCTGAAAGCGCAGGGCTGGCGGGTGATGGTGGTCTGGGAGTGTGCGCTACGCGGGAAGCTCAGGCTTAGCGATGCGGCGCTTGGGGAACGGCTGGAAGAGTGGATCTGCGGCGGTGAGGGCTGCGCGCAGATCGACACTCAGGGCATTGCGGCGTTACCCGTTACTTCTCACTCTGACATGGCGTAGCGGGGGCCCGCATCGGGAACAGCGTTTTGCCAAGCGTCACCAGCACCACTGCAAAAATAATGATCCCCAGCGCCAGCCATTCGACAGGCGACAGCGCCTCGCCGCCAAAATGGGTGCCGAGCAGCACCGCCACCACCGGGTTGACGTACGCATAGCTGGTGGCGACCGCCGGGGAGACGTTGCGGATCAGATACATATAGGCGTTAATCGCAATCAGCGAGCCAAAAATGGCCAGATATCCCACCGCCAGAAAGCCCGACAGTGTCGGCATCTGCGTCAGCTTTTCACCGCTTAACCACGAACCGCACATCAGCACCATGCCTGCCGCCAGCATTTCGATCGCACCGGCCATCATCCCGCTGGGCAGTTCAATGCGCGAACCGTAAACCGAGCCAAACGCCCAGCTTAACGACCCAATCAGGATCAGAATGGCTCCCCACGGATTGCCGCTGAGGTTGCCCCCGCTGTTCAGTAAAACGATACCCGCCAGACCGATGGCGATCCCGAGCCACTCCAGCTTGCGGGTTTTAATCCCGAACAGATAGCTAAAGCACAGCGCAAACAGCGGCACCGTGGCGACCATCACCGCCGCAATCCCGGAGGCAACGTGCTGATGTTCGGCAATGGTCACAAAACCATTGCCGATGGCGAGGAGCAGGACGCCTATCAGCGCCGCGTTCAACATCGGACGACGGGCAGGCAGCTTATGCCCGGTCAGGAGCAGGTAAGCCATCAGCAGCACACCGGCAGACAGAAAACGCACCCCGGCCATCATCATTGGCGGCCAGCTTTCCACCCCAATGCTAATGGCAAAATAGGTCGATCCCCAGATGATATAGAGTGCAAAAAGCGCTCCAATAAGCGGTAATAGTTGTCGGCTGTGCATGACGTTTCTCAAACAATGAATTGGGCGCATACAGTTAACGGGAAAACCCGTCGTCTGGCGAGCGCTTTAATTAGCAAGCTATGTTGTATTTTTGTTGACAGTTTGTATGCTTGGGCGCGTTGCGTCTTTTGCTTCATACTGTAGGTCAGTCAGATAAATAAAAACGAAGGAGCATCATTTGGCCGGAAGCAGTCTTTTAACGTTACTTGATGATATCGCCACCCTGCTGGACGATATTTCGATGATGGGCAAACTGGCGGCGAAAAAGACCGCCGGGGTGTTGGGGGATGATTTGTCGCTTAACGCCCAGCAGGTGTCGGGTGTGCGCGCCAACCGTGAATTGCCCGTCGTCTGGAGTGTGGCAAAAGGTTCGTTCATTAACAAAGTGATCCTCGTGCCGCTGGCGCTGCTGATCAGTGCTTTTTTGCCGTGGGCGATTACCCCGTTGTTGATGATTGGTGGCGCATTCCTCTGCTTTGAGGGCGTAGAAAAAGTGTTGCACTCGCTGCATGCGCGTAAGCACAAAGAAGACCCGCAGGCCCGTCAGCAGCGTCTGGATGCATTGGCGAAGCAGGATCCTCTGGTGCTTGAGCGTGACAAAGTGAAAGGCGCGATACGCACCGATTTTATTTTGTCGGCGGAAATCGTCGCCATCACGCTGGGGATTGTGGCCGATGCGCCGCTGCTCAATCAGGTGCTTATCCTCTCAGGGATCGCCATCCTGGTTACCGTGGGCGTGTATGGCCTGGTGGGGGTGATTGTTAAACTCGACGACATGGGTTACTGGCTGGTGGAGAAAACCAGCGCAGTGGCCCAGGCGGTCGGCAAAGCATTACTGTTTATCGCCCCGTGGCTGATGAAAGTGCTGTCGGTCGTGGGTACGCTGGCGATGTTTTTAGTCGGCGGTGGCATCGTGGTGCACGGTATCACCGTGTTACATCATGCGATTGAAGGTTTTGCCGCCGCGCAGGGTAGCGTCGTGGCGCTACTGTTGCCAACGTTGTTCAATTTAGTCTTTGGTTTTATCGTCGGTGCGGTGGTGCTGGCGGGCGTGAAGCTTATCTCACGGCTGCGCTCGGCTACGTAAATGTTGTTAAGCAACTACGCAAAACAAACCATTTTCGGCTATCGTGAAACAGTTTCACTCTGATACCGGAGGCAGTTATGGTCTTTTTGGTCAGTGATGAGGTTAAACCGAAAAGTGGCGGGCCGCATATGGTGGTCACCGGGTACGCCAGCGGCATGGTTGAGTGTCGTTGGTATGACGGGTTCGGTGTGAAGCGGGAAGCCTTCCGCGAAGACGAACTCATGCCAGGGGACCGGCGGATTCAAGACGAGTCATGACGACCACGCCCGGCACCCGCCGGGCGTTTTCGTTGGTCGTTAACAGGTATCAGGCAATACTCAGGGAGTTTGTGTGCCGCACGTAACACGCGTAGAAAATCCGCGCTGGCTGAACAGACTCAGCCGTTATTCGAACCCGGGTAGGGTCGTCAACGTTTGTTTTTTTGTGGTACTGCTGTTCTCAACGCTGCTGACGTGGCGTGAAGTCGCGGTACTTGAAGATGCCTACATTTCCAGCCAGCGCAACACGCTGGAAAACGTGGCCCATGAGTTGAACAACCAACTGCAGGTCAACATTGACCGGTTGACCTTTTACCGCAATGGGATGCAGGCCGCGTTAGGCACGCCGTTGACGTTTGATGGTCTGAAAAATGCGGAAGATCAGTTTCAGCAGAAACGGGCGCAGCATCAGTGGTCCATCTCCCTGAATAATCAGCGCACGCTGCCGGTGTACGGGGTGTCGGATACCTTTGTGGATGAAACCACCCTCCTGTCACGTGATTATCCGTTGCTGAAAAATGAGCTGAGCGCCACGCTCGAAGTCGGCTATCTCCTGCGCCTCTCAACGACCCTGAGGCGCACCACGCAGCAGATGCTGTACGTCTCGCGGGCCGGGTTTTATATCACCAGCAATGCGCTGGACAGAAGCAATGACGTGGTCGAACAATATTACTCCCTGGTGACCAGCCCTTGGTTTGCCGAGCAGTCGCAGCACCGAAATCCTGCTCGGGGTATGCGCTGGCTAAGCTGGATGGCGGATACCCCAAACGGCGAGATACGCCGCGTGGCACTGGCCCTGCCGGTGGACTATCAGCATTACTGGTACGGCGTGCTGGCGATTGAGTTTTCGCTCTCGCAAATGAAACAGCTGCTGAGTGTGGCAACCCAGGGCGAAGAGGACGGCGAGTTCCGTTTGTACGACAAGAAAATGAATCTGCTGGCCAGTTCGATGACCAACAATGGCACCACCCCCTCGCCGTTAAGCGAACAGGAAAAAGCCCAGTTGGCCCATGCGTTTGAGCGTGATACCCGCGGTGGATTGCGCTTCACCACCCGATACGTGAACTGGGAAAAAATGCGCAATTTCGATGGGGTGCTGGTTCGTATTCATCACCTGGATGAAGGCGTTCGCGGTGATTTCGGTATTATCTCTGTGGCGCTGGGTCTGGTGTGGGCTTTATTTACCTCGATGCTGATCCTGTCGTGGGTGGTTATCCGCCGCATGGTAAGCAACATGAGCACCCTACAAGCCTCGCTGCAATGGCAGGCGTGGCATGACGGCCTGACGCGGCTCTACAACCGCAGCACGCTGTTTGATTTGGCAGGCAAGGCCGCCAAACAATGCGAAGAGCAGGGACGTTCAGTGTCGGTTATTCAGCTCGATCTGGATTTCTTCAAGAGCATCAATGACCGCTTTGGTCATCAGGCCGGAGACCGGGTGCTGAACCACGTGGCGGGAATGATAAGTTCACAGATCCGCCAGGAAGACCTGGCCGGTCGCGTGGGCGGGGAAGAGTTCTGCATTGTCCTGCCGGGCACTACCCGGGGGGACGCCTGCGCCATGGCCGAACGTATCCGGGCGCGGATAAATAATCGAGAGATATTGATTGGTAAGAGCGAAACGCTGCGCATCAGCGCGTCGTTAGGCGTGAGCAGCAGTGAGGATAAAGGGCTGTACGACATTGAGTATCTGCAATCCATTGCCGATAGTCGACTGTATCTGGCGAAGCAAAAAGGGCGAAACCGTGTCTGCTGTCAGGACGATGACAGCCAGTAATCGAGCCCTTCGCGCCAGCCGTCAGGGCCACTTTGCCGGGTGTGATACGCGCGTTCGGGCGTATCATCCCGCAGCCTGACGCCATCGCGGTTTAACCCTTTCACCACCACTGCGTAATCGGTGGTGTCCAGCAGCGGCGCGTCGTTCGGCCCGTCGCCCAGCCCAATCGATACCCGACGAAACCCTTCGCGCTGCTGATATCGGCCCAGCAGCCAGGTCACCGCCTGGGCTTTGCCACCGCGCGCATCCAGCACGTGCCAGAAGCGCGCCCCCTGCACAAATTGCAGTCCTAGCGAGGCCAGCGTTGCGCTAAATTCTGCCATTCGTTCATCACTATCACGCCAGATAAGCGTTTCTGACGCCTCATGCAGGCGGGCCAGGGCCGCATGTTTGAGGTTCATGCCGGTCCACTCTGCAATCTGTTGTTCACTGACGTCGGAAAAGGTGGTGAATTTGAATCCGTCATTTTCCCGTAACTGTTGCAGTACATCCTGAATTTCCGCATGCGGTGAGCCGGTTATCAGCCGCGGATACGCATCGTCGTCCTGCCAGGCCTCCGCCAATTGGATGACCGCCCCGTTTTCGGCAATAAGTGGCTGCAGGCCCAATCCAAGTTCTTTTTGCAGCAGCATCATCTCCGCCGCGGTTTTACTGCTGCACAACACCACGGGAACCTTATGCTCCTGTAGGCGCAATAACCAGTCGCTGGCAGGCTGCCAGAGCTGAGTGTGACTGTCGAGCAGGGTGCCCTCAACGTCGGTGAACACGATCAGGGACTGTTGCAGATCAGGCATTACTTCTCCTTAAACGTAAAAGCAGGCCAGAAAATTCCTAAATACATTCATGGTAATTATGAATAATGCTTGTCTTGCAAAAAAATTGAGGATAATGTTTTACCCGCATCAGATTTCCTAGTGTAACGAATTTTCAAGTGCTTCTTGCGAAGGCAAGCTTCAACCCGACCACTCCGTGGCCGGGTTTTTTTTAGCCCGCGTTCAGCGATTCACTTCACTGATGCTGAAGTCGTGAATGTCCAGTTCGAAGGCTTCGGCCAGCTCACGCCAGGTGTGGTATTCCCGGCCATCGACGCTGACGTGATGGGGGGAATCCCCGGCGCGGTGCACTTCGCTTTCGCTAATTTCGTTTATGGCATCCAGCAGGGCATCCACATCAACGTTCACCTCGCGCTTGGCGGTGTCGCTGTACTCTTTAGCGGTTTTCATCAGAGGCTCCTCTTGCATGGCTGACGACATTACCCATCACAAAGTATAGTCGGTCGAAAAAAACAGCCATTGGCAGCGCGGACGCTGTCAGGGCGGACGTTTTGTTCTACACTGGCTGAAGTAAAAGACAGGAGAAAAGGTATGCAGGTTAACGATCGCGTAACGGTCAAAACGGACGGTGGCCCACGTCGGCCGGGCGTGGTACTGGCTGTGGAACAATTTAGTGAAGGGACGATGTATCTGGTTTCGCTGGAAGATTATCCAATGGGGATTTGGTTCTTTAACGAAACGGGCCATCAGGATGGCATTTTTGTCGAAAAAGTAGACTAAACGATTTTCCACTGGCGGAGTGTTTCCGCCAGTGCTGTCGGCATTTTCAGCGCATATTGACATAGATCCCGCTGGTTACATTATCTGTCAATCGGACAACATGATAAATAACCTGCTTATTGTGGGTTTTTATTTTCTTTTTAATATTACCTTTATGTGATGATACCGTTTTTGCCTTAATATTCATCTGGTCGGATATCTGAATCGTTCCCTGTCCCGACATCCACATTTTCAACATACTTGATTCGGTCCTGCTGAGTGACAACGTGGGGATCTTTACCCGACTCACATTGTCGCTGATCTTCTGCAGGTAATCCGCCAGAATTCCGTCTAATGACTCAGGCTTAATCGACTTCGAACTAATTAACAGATTATCTCGGACCAACAGGTACTCATCAAAATGAATATTGGCAATTGCCATAAATACGATAAACAGTGTCCTGGGGTGTTGATTAATGATCTGCTTAATATGCTGACTGCTTTCTGTATCGTGGATAAAACAGTCTTCATTAATGAACACGACAGCCGGGTGTAACGCCCTGCAGGCCTCTTCAAGCTCACTGATGGTCTCAACGTCGCCGATATCACGTTTTCTGATGCCCCGGCTGGTCAAGTACCCGGTTAATCCAAGCCGGGTGTAACTGCATAGATCCATAATAATCGTTGACATGGCAAACCCTCACTCAATGCATAACGATAATTAACCCAAGCCCGATTACTTCTTATTTGTCACCGTGCGCTAAACCAGCAGTTTCAAAGAGCATGACAGAGAATCGGGCGACCTCAACTATCCCGTAAAGTTACGTATAATTTGCCAGGAATCATCTCAAAGTAAAGTAAATGTTAGGATGTGTGAGAGACCTAAAAACAATTAACCCGCGCCAGAGTTATCCTGGTAGATGTTTTTGCAAAGTGGTTTTAAGAATATCCTTAGGATGCCCCTTTTAATATTAAGGAGAACTTATCTTAGGTAACTCACTGATAATATCTGCCAATAGATCGAATATTTCGCTGAACAGATGTTCACAGAAGGGAGCGATGAGCGGCATTAACGCGGCCATCAAAATAATGCCAACGGTCAAGGTTATCGGGAAGCCGATAACAAACACCGACAGCTGCGGGGCCATGCGGTTCAACATGCCCAGCGCCAGGTTAATGGTCAGCAGCAGGGTGATGACCGGCAGGGCCAGCATCAGGCCGTTGAGGAAGATAAGCCCCCCAGCGCGCGTCAGGGCCATAAATGCGTTGCTGTTCAGCGGCTGGCCGCCAATCGGCAGGGTATGGAAGGTATCCACCAGCATCGAAATCAGCCACAGATGGCCGTTGAATACCAGAAACAGCAGCATCGCCAGCATATCCATAATGCGGGCGAGGACCGGCATACTGAGGTGGCTGCTCGGGTCGACGAAGGTGGCGAACGACAGGCCCATTTGCAGGCCGATAATTTCCCCGGCGGTACGCACCGCGGCGAAGGCAAACTGCATGGTAAAACCGAGCGCAATGCCTATCAGGATTTGCTGCATCGCCAGCCATAGCGCGTTGGGTGAGAAAATCGTCACGTCGGTGGCGGGCAGGGAAGGCGCAATGATAAAGGTAATGATGACCCCGAGCCCCAGCTTGACGCGCTTCGGTACTGATTTTTCGCTCAGAATGGGCGCGGTGGAAATCAGCGCCAGCACGCGCAATAGCGGCCAGAAATAGAGGCTAAGCCAGTGCAGCCATTGGTCGCTTGAGACATGTAACATCCCGCTTATCCGATGATGTACGGCAGGTTGGTAAACAGAGTGCGCACATAGTCCAGCAGCAGGTTCAGCATCCACGGGCCTGCCACAATGATGGCGATGAACACGGCGATAATTTTTGGAATGAACGACAGCGTCATTTCGTTAATCTGGGTCGCGGCTTGCAGAATACTGATCAGCAAGCCGGTCACCAACGCCACCAACAGCAGCGGGGCAGCCAGGGCCAGCGCGACTTTCATCGCTTCCGTGCCAAGCATCATTACCGATTCAGGGGTCATGGCGGCACTCCTTAACTGTAGAAACTTTGGGCCAGCGACCCGACTAACAGCTGCCAGCCATCGACCAGCACGAACAGCATCAGCTTGAACGGCAGGGCAATCGTGGCCGGAGGCACCATCATCATCCCCAGCGCCATCAGCACGCTGGCCACCACCAAATCGATAATCAGGAACGGAATGAAAATGGTGAAGCCAATCTGGAACGCCGTTTTCAGCTCGCTGGTCACGTAGGCGGGAAGCAGGATACGCATTGGCACCGCTTCCGGGCCCTGAATCGGCGGGGTATTCGCCAGTCGGGCAAACAGGGCTAAATCGGCCTCGCGCGTTTGGCGCAGCATAAATTCACGCAGCGGCTGCGCGCCCTTATCAATCGCCTGTTCAAGGGTGATTTTGTCCGCGGTAAACGGCTGATAGGCGTCGGCGTAAATCTTGTCGATAACCGGCGACATAATGAAAAAAGTCAGGAACAGCGCCAGGCCGAGCAGCACCTGGTTTGGCGGTGCGGAGGCGGTGCCGAGCGCGCTGCGTAGCAGGCCAAACACGATGATGATGCGCGTAAAGCTGGTCATCATCAGCAAAATGGCGGGCAGGAAGGTCAGCGAGGTGATAAACACCAATGTCTGCACCGGCAGAGACCAGCTCTGGCCGCCGTTAGGCAACGGCTGGCTGACGAGACCCGGTAGCTGGGCAAAAGCCGCCGGAGACAACAGGAACAGCGTGACCAGCGAAAGGGACAACAGACGGCGCATCAGAGTCTCCCTGGACGCTTGATAACGGATTTCATCAGTGAGGCAAAATCAGGGGTGTCCGCTTTTGGCGCATCGGGGTCGATGACCGTCGGCGGCAGTTTATGCAGCAGTGTGACCTGGCTTGCGGTGACGCCGAGCACCAGACGGGCGTCTTGCACATCGACAATCACCACCCGCTCACGCTGGCCGATCGCCGCGCTGGCGCTGACCTTCAGCTCTTTGGTCGCAGAGGTTTTCACCCCGCTAATGCCAAAGCGTTTCGCCAGCCAGGCCGCGGCCAGGATCAGCAGAATAATCCCCAGCAGCGCGCCGCTGACTTCCATCAGCCCAGAAGAGGGGGCGGCCATTGGGGCCGGTTGGAGCATGCCTGACTGGGGTTTCATCTTAACGACTCAGACGGCGCATACGCTCGGAAGGCGTAATGATGTCGGTTATACGCACGCCGTATTTATCGGCGACCACAACCACTTCGCCCTGGGCAATCAGATAGCCATTGATCAGGATATCGAGCGGCTCGCCCGCCAGACCGTCCAGCGACACTACCGAACCCTGGGTCAGGCGCAGCAGCTCTTTGATGGTCATCCGGGTGCGGCCCAGTTCAACGGTCAGCTTGACCGGAATGTCCATGATCAGATCGATATCCTGCAAGGTGCCGCTGACGTCGCCGCCGCCTAACTGCTGGAATACCGCATCCGCCGCGCTTTTGCTGCTGGTGGTTTTCTGTTCGCTCAATGCTTCAGCCCACAGGTCGTCCATGTCGCCGTTATTCTCATCGGACGGATTATTCATATCACTCATTTGGGCTGTTCCTCATTCAGCGAATTCAAAATCGGGTTGATCAAATGCTCTACGCGCAGCGCGTATTGACCGTTCACCGTGCCGTACTGGCTGGTCAATACCGGCACGCCGTCCACATGGGCAATAATGCGATCCGGTTTATCGATAGGCAGCACATCGCCGGGCTGGAGTTTTAAAATCTGCGACAGGCGCAGAGAGGTCTCGGCAAAGTTCGCCACCAGTTCCAGTTCGGAGTGCTGTACCTGACGCACCAGGTTTTCACGCCAGTTCTGGTCTTCGCTACGGGAGTTTTCCAGCGGCGGGTTAACCAGCACCTCACGCAGCGGCTCAATCATGCTGAACGGCAGGCAAATATTGAACTCACCGGTCAGGTTGCCAATTTCCACATGGAATGGGGTGTTAACCACAATGTCGTTCGGCGAGGTGGTGATATTGGTAAATTTCACCTGCATCTCAGAACGCACGTACTCCACTTCCAGTGGATGAATCGCTTTCCAGGCGTCGCTGTAGCCTTCCAGCGCCAGCTTCAACATCCGGTTGATCACCCGCTGTTCGGTGTGGGTAAACTCGCGGCCTTCCACTTTGGTCGGGAAACGCCCGTCGCCGCCGAACAGGTTGTCCACCGCGATAAACACCAGGCTTGGCGAGAACACAAACAGGCCCGTACCGCGCAGCGGTTTCAGGTGGATCAGGTTCAGGTTGGTCGGCACCGGCAGGTTGCGGGCAAACTCGTGATAGGGCTGAATGCGGATCGCCCCGACGGTAATGTCCGGGCTACGACGCAGCAGGTTAAACAACCCCATACGGAACTGACGCGCAAAGCGTTCGTTGATAATTTCCAGCGCCTGTAGACGCTCACGTACCACGCGACGCTGGGTATTAGGGTCATAGGGACGAATGTCACTTTCGCCGGTAGCTCCGGCTTGCGGTTCGTCGCTCTTCTCGCTGTCGCCGTTCAGCAGCGCATCAATTTCGGCCTGAGAAAGAATACTGTCGCCCATGGGATTACCGGAGTATGAAAGCTGTATACAGCACGTCAGTCACTTCCTGCTTCGGCTGGCCTGCCACCAGAGGCGGCGCAAGTGTCTGTTTAATGGCGTTCACCAGATCCTGTTTCCCGGTATCGGTCGCCAGTTTGTTAGCATCCTGACGGGAGAACAGCAGCAGTAAACGGCTACGGACTTCCGGCAGGTATTCGTTCAGGCGCGTACGGGTCGCTTCATCTTTCAGACGCAGCGTAATGCCCACGTAAAGCACGCGATCGGCGTCGCCCAGATTCACCGTGAAGGTATCCAGCGCCCAGAACACCGGAGCCGGTGGCGGCGGGACTTCTTTTTTCGCATCAGCGGAAGGCTGCTGCTGCATACGCCAATAGCTATAGCCTGCGGTGGCGCAGGCGGCGAGTGTCACCAGCACCAGCAGCGGGATCCAGATTGAACGCTTACTTTTCTTTGTTACCGCGGTGTCTGTCATCTGTTACGTCTTTCCTGTATTCGGTACTGCTTATCGGGTGATTATCCCGACTTAAGTCCAGCCCAAAGGGTGGAAAAGACGGGAATAATCGTGCTACCTCTGGCGTTAGGCGAAGGTGTCGACGGTGCCGTTGCCCCGGACCTGTGCCTGTAGGCTGGCAGGAACGCTCAGCATCTCTTCATCATCGGCAGGAAACGCGCGACCTTCAGCAGAACGTTGCGAGGACTGCTGCCCGAAAGAGGACTGCTGTTGCTGCCCGGCAAAACTCTCGCTGCTGACGTTGCTCTGCGACAGCTGAATGCCGTTGTCAGCCAGTTGGGTTCGCAGCGTCGGGATAGCCGCTTCCAGTGCCGCGCGCACGTGGCTGTGCGGAGACACCATCTGGATTTGCGCCTGGTTATCGTCAATCTTGAGGGTGATGTTGACCTGACCTAAGTTTTCCGGATGCAGTTTCAGCTCGGCGGTCTGCTGGCCCTGACGGGTGAACAACGTGATGTGCTGGCTGACGTTCTGCTGCCATTCCGGGGTGCCGAGTTGAGAATTGACCGTCACCACCGGATGAGTATTCACCGTCGCGGTGGCGGTGCTGATAACCGGCGAAATATTAACGGTAGGTGTGGCGGCAGACAGTGAGCTATCGGCATCGGCTTTCGCGGCGGCGGCAGCAACCAGCGGCGTGGTCTGGCTGGCGGGGCTGTCATCTGTCTGAACCGCGTGTAGACCGTGGGTCGGCAGGCCCTGTGTTAACGCTTTGCCGCTGTCATGCCCGGTGGTGGCGGTGCCGACAGAGGTTGCCGTGGTAGCGAAGTCAGCAAACCCTTTCCCGCTACTGGCATCGGTCACTGTAATAGCGGTATTGGCAGGCGAGGTCGGCAGCGCCGCCGGCGTGGTCGCGGTAGGCGGCAGCATCGCCATCAGCGCGCTTAACCCGGCCATCTCTTCCTCGCTCAGGGTCGGCGTGTCCTCGCCTTTGGCCAGGTCTTTCGCCAGCTGTTTCACCACGTCGCTTTTGACTTCCGGCGTTAAGGCATTCAGCACCGACTGTGCATCGGTCAGGGTCGTCACATCGACTTTTTGTGTTTCGTCATCGGCCTGCTGCGCCAGCAGTGTGCTCAGCGTGGTTTTGGCCTCGCCCTGCGGCAGTTGCTGGCTGGCGGCCTGCAGGTCGGCAAGGGTCAGCTTGCCCTCTTTCGCCGCGGCCTTTCCGGACATTGCGCCAGAGAGCAGGGCGAAAAAATCCTGCGCGCCGTCGGCGGCTCCGGTCGTCGCACCGGTCTGAGCAGAAGCGGTGATGTCGGCATCACTGACGATAAGTTTCGGCAGAGTAATCATTCGGGTTTCCTTAAGGTGGCACGCTGGGCGAACTCATCCATTTTTTTCTGGTCCAGACGGTTTTCCGCCAGCAGGGTGGCCGCAGACTGTCTGTCCTGTAGCGTCTGCCATGCCTGCAAACGCTGCTTTTTCTCACGCCAGGCGTTGAGCGCCTGTTCGACTCTGCGGTTCCACTGCAACAGCTGCTGGCGATGCTGGTCGATAGCCTTCTCCAGGGTCTGAATAAACTGCTGATAGTTCTGCCAGCGCAGGCTGGCCATGCCCTGAGACATGTTGTCGTTCAGGTTAGTCTGGTACTCAAGCTGGTAGTCCATCAGCATCTTCAACTGCTCTTCCGCCTGCTGACAGCCACGTCGCATCTCGCCCAACTGCAGGGCGGCATTGTCGACGTCTTTTTCGGCCAGTTCTTTCAGCGTGGCTAATGCGCCATGTTGCGCCATGATGGTTTACTCCTGCTAACTCAGGCTGCCGGGAAGATAATCTCTAACGCCTGAAGTGAATCTTCCCAGTCCGCCTTCTCGAAAATACCCTGTTGCAGAAACGCCTCCAGCTGCGGCCACAGCGCAATGGCCTTGTCGAGCATCGGATCGCTGCCTTTGGCATACGCCCCGACGCTGACCAGGTCCCGGTTGCGCTGGAAGCTGGAGAGCAGTTGTTTGAAGTTTCTCACCCGCGCGTAGTGCTTCTCGGTGATGAGGGCAGTCATGGCGCGGCTGATAGAGGCTTCGATGTCGATGGCCGGATAGTGGCCCGCTTCCGCCAGACGGCGGGACAGCACAATGTGGCCGTCAAGGATCGCACGCGCGGAGTCGGCGATCGGATCCTGCTGATCGTCGCCCTCGGTGAGCACGGTATAAAATGCGGTAACGGAGCCACCGCCGCTAATGCCGTTCCCGGCGCGTTCGACCAGCGCAGGCAGCTTGGCGAACACTGACGGCGGATAGCCTTTGGTGGCAGGGGGTTCGCCGATAGCCAGCGCGATTTCACGCTGGGCCATGGCGTAGCGGGTGAGTGAATCCATGATCAGTAATACGTGCTGACCCCGGTCACGAAAATCTTCGGCAATACGCGTGGCGTAGGCGGCACCCTGCATACGCAGCAGCGGCGACACGTCCGCCGGAGCGGCGATCACCACTGAACGGGCGCGGCCATCGGCCCCGAGAATGTTCTCGATGAAGTCTTTCACTTCGCGGCCACGCTCGCCGATCAGCCCGACCACGATCACGTCGGCCTGGGTGTAGCGAGCCATCATGCCGAGCAGCACGCTTTTGCCGACGCCGGACCCGGCGAACAGGCCCATACGCTGGCCACGGCCGACGGTGAGCAGGGCGTTAATCGGGCGCACGCCGGTGTCGAGCACGTGTTCGATGGCGGTACGCTGTAACGGGTTAAACGGTTGGGTTATTAGCGCCCCGGTTTCGGTGGTATCCGGAGCCGGTAAGCCGTCGAGCGGTTTTCCCGCCCCGTCGAGCACGCGCCCGAGCAGCGCCGGGCCGAGCGGCAGCTGTTTCCCGCTCTGTAGCCCGTCACCGGAGGCGTTCCGGGCATACACGCGCGCGCCGGGCAAAATGCCTTCCACTTCTTCCAGCGGCATTAAAAACAGGCGCTGACCGTTGAAGCCGACCACTTCGCTTTCTACTTCGCGCGTTTCGCCCCGGTCCTGACGCTCAATCACGCAGGTCGCGCCGAGCGGCAGCTGTAGCCCGGTGGCTTCCAGCACCAGCCCGGTGGCACGGGTTAACCGCCCGTAGCGGCGCACCGACGGCAGCTGCGTCATTTTGGTCTCGAAATTATCGAGAGTGTTGAGCCAGCGGGTCAGGCGGGCAGTCATTACACCACTCCCGGAGCGGCCAGGCGGCACAGCTCCTGCCAGCGGGTGGCGACGCTGGCATCCAGGTCACCTTCATCGGCCGACACTTTACAGCCGCCGTGATGCAGCGACGGGTCGCCGCGCAGCCGCCAGCCGTGCAGGCTTAAGGTCGCGCCGACCATTTCTTCGACGCGCTGTAAATCATCAGGATGCACGCGGAGCTGCGGTTTGCCACTGAACAACGGTTCCTGTTGCAGCAGCTCTTGAATCTGCTTGATAAGCGCCGTGTTATCGACCATCGGTGCCTGGCCAATCACCTGGCGGGCGGCTTCCAGCGCCATCTGCATCAGGCGCGACGCAATCACACTGTCGAGCGCATCAAGCGTGTGCTGGAACTCGCTCACGAGCTGTTGCATCCGGGCGTGCAGCGGCACCTGTTGCTGCTGGGCCTGTGCCAGACCCTGTTCCAGCCCCTGGGCTACGCCTTCCTGATAACCCTGTGATTGCCCGGCGGCGCGACCTTCCGCCAGCCCGGCGTTGTAGCCCTGTTCATGAGCCTGCATCTGGATCTGCGCCAGCAGCTGTTGCTGCTTTTGCTCCTCGGAAATTTCATCTACCGACTCATCGGCGGGGTCGATAAACTCCGCCACCAACGCCTGCATCGGCGGGGCCAGATCGTCAGGCTGCCAGACTTTCCACGGCGTCGAATCAGACATAGGTGTCGTCTCCGCTGCCAATCACCATCTCGCCGGTTTCGGCCAGACGACGCACGATAAGCAGGATGGCTTTCTGTTCGTTCTCGACCTGCGACAGGCGAACCGGGCCACGGTTGGCCAGATCGTCGCGCAGGATATCGGCGGCACGCTGGGACATATTGCGCAGGAACTTCTCGCGCAGCGGCTGCTCGGCACCTTTGAGCGCGATAAGCAGGGATTCGGAATCCACTTCCTGCAACAGGCGTTGAATGCTGCGATCGTCCACTTCGACCAGGTTTTCGAACAGGAACATCTCGTCGATGATTTTCTGCGCCAGTTCGCCGTCGAATTCGCGCACGGCGGTAATGACCGCTTCTTCCTGCTGGGTTTTCATCAGGTTGATAATTTCGGCTGCGGTTCTCACGCCGCCCATTTTGCTGCGCTTGAGGTTCTGGCCGTCGAGCAGGTTGTTCAGCACCTCGGTCAGCTCGGCCAGCGCCGCTGGCTGCACGCCGCCGAAGGTGGCGATACGCAGCATCACATCGTGACGCAGACGCTCGTCGAACAGCGCCAGAATATCCGCCGCTTGCGCACGTTTGAGGTGTACCAGAATGGTGGCAATAATCTGCGGGTGTTCGTCGCGAATAAGGTCGGCGGCGCTCTGCGGCTCCATAAAGTTGAGCGTTTCCATACCGCTGGTGGTTTCGCGGGTTTCGAGAATATCTTCCAGCAGGCTGGCGGCACGCTCTTCGCCCAGCGCTTTCACCAGCACCGAACGCAGGTATTCGTTGGCGTTGACGTTCAGCGCCGCGTACTGTTCGGCTTCCTGTTCAAACTCCGCCAGCACGTCGGTGAGCTGTTTATTGGAAATCTGACGGACGTTAGCCATCGCCGCACTGAGGGTTTGCACCTCGCGGGTATTGAGGTGTTTGAACACCTCTGCTGCGCGGTCTTCGCCAATGGTCATCAACAGGATGACGCTTTTATCGGTGCCTGAAAGGGTGTTACTCATGGTCGTTATTCATCCACTGGCGAATGACCAGCGCGACGACGCGCGGATCGTTGTCTGACATTTCGCGAATACGCTGGCTCATCACTTCGGCGCTCAGGCGCTGGTTAGCCCGGCGACTCTGCTGCTGCTCATCTTTGCTGAGGCGAACTTCCACCGCTTCGGCGGTTTCACGTTCGATTTGGGCTTCGGCGAGGACGGCTTTGGCGATCTCCTCGCGGCGTACAAGCTGCGGACGCACCGCTTTACGCCACAGGATCCACGCCACCAGAGCAATCAGCACCCAGCGTCCGGCGGACAAGAGCTGATCGATAAACGACTGCTGTTGCCAGAACGGCAGCTCGCCACCGGATTCATCGCCTGCGGTGAACGGCGAGTTAACCACGTTTAGGGTATCGCCCCGGTTGGTCGAATAGCCCATTGCTTCGCGGGTCAAATCTTCAATCTGCTTCATCTGGTCGGCGGTCAGCGGCAGCGGCTTACCGTCCGGCAGATTTTTATAGTTCACCACTACTGCGACCGACAGGCGCTGGATATCGCCCACGTTCATCTTGGTGTGACGGATGGTGCGGTCAACTTCGTAGTTGGTGGTTTCGTTCCGTGACGAATTGCGCGGCCCGCTCTGGGCGGTGGTGCTGGTACTGCTCTGCTGGCCCTGCGCACCGTTCTGCTGATTCGCAGGCGGGGTTGAGATTGGCGCATTTGGCGCCGGGGCAGGGGAATTCGACAGTGCGCCCGGTACGCCGCCCGGATTCTGTCCGCCAACCTGCTCGCTTTCATTCACCTGACGCGAACGCATCACCGACTTGCTGGCATCGCCATTCGGGCTGTACTGCTCTTCAGTTTGCTCTTTGTTGTCGAAGTTGATCTGCGCGGTGACCTGGGCGTGGACGTTCCCGGTGCCGACAATCGGCGACAGAATGGATTCAATGCGACGCTGAACGCGGCCTTCAACATCGGAGGCGTATTTCAACTGCGCGTCATTAAGGTCACGATCGCCAGTATTGGACTGGGTCAGCAGATGACCGCCCTGATCAACGAGGGTGACGTTACCCGGTGGCAGGCCCGCCACCGCGCTGGAGACTAAATGCACCACCGCCGCAATCTGGCCTTCGTCGAGCGCGCGGCCCGGTTCGAGATTTAGGGTGACGGAAGCGGACGGGAGTTTCTGTTCACGAACAAACAGCGACGGCTTCGGCATCGCGAGATGCACGCGTGCGCTTTTCACCGGGCCGAGCGTTTCGATAGTGCGGGCCAGTTCACCTTCCAGCGCACGCTGGTAGTTGACCTGCTCGCTGAACTGGCTGATACCGAATTTTTCCTGATCCAGCAGTTCAAAGCCCACCGCGCCACCTTTCGGCAGCCCCTGCTGGGCAAGGCGCAGACGCAGTTCGTGGACTTTATCCGCGGGCACTTCAATTGCACCCCCGCTATCGGCAAAGCGATAGGGGACGTTCATCTGTTGCAGTTGAGTGACGATGGCGCCGCCGTCCTGATCGGTCAGGTTACTGAACAGCGTGCGGTAGTCGGGCGCTTTTGCCCACAGCACCAGCGCGACAATAATCGCGACGGCCGCTGCGCTGGCCACCATTAAAGGGATTTTCGGGTTAGCGCGCAGGCGAGTGACCCACTCCGGCATTTTCGTTGGTGTCGTGGTCGTGGCTGTCGCGCTCATTGCGCACCTCGTGAATCCAGGTCGATGGCGTTAAACGTGTACAAAAGCAAGGCTGACTCCCGGTCGGCAAAGGCAAAGTAGTAGCGATGCCATTATTTGCCGTTCCCGAATTTTCTATGGCTCAAATAGTCGGGTTTTTTAACGTTAATTAGCGCCTTTATCTCATTGACAAACTGCTAATCTCATCTCCCATGACATCGACCAGGGGATTAACATGGCCATTACGGGTATCGAAGGGGTAGTGACGCAGATGCAGGCTGCGGCCAGCGTAGCGCGCAATCAGCAGCCGGAAGCACAGCCGAGCATCAGCTTTGCCGGACAGCTCAACGCGGCGCTCGACCGCATCAGCGACACGCAAAACAGCGCCAAAGCGCAGGCTGAGAAATTTGCCTTAGGCGAGCCGGGGATTGCACTGAATGATGTGATGACCGACCTGCAAAAATCCTCCGTGTCGCTGCAGATGGGCATTCAGGTGCGGAATAAGCTGGTGTCGGCCTACCAGGAAGTGATGGGCATGCAAGTTTAGGTTATCTAACCTAATGATATTTATAATTAATAACCATCCGATCCCACGGCGTGGGGCATGGATGGGGCAAACTCACTCAATTTCTGGTTCAGGATGAGCACCT
>Ga0160437_1000387_pt1 | contig 23528 bp, 19 predicted proteins | sample HID1975I_E0MG_FD_108227 | JGI IMG/M metagenome (GOLD analysis project Ga0160437, IMG submission 108227) | Enriched soil microbial communities from UW Madison campus, WI, USA - HID1975I_E0 MG | ecosystem: Environmental > Terrestrial > Soil > Unclassified | place: USA: Madison, Wisconsin... | reverse complement strand
GGCGAGGCTGAGGGTGTTGTCCTCTTCCTCTTCCTCGGCTTCGCGCTTGGGGATCGGGTTGCCGTCCTCGTCGACTTCGTCGCCGGACTCTTCCTCGACTTCGTCCTCGTCCTTGAACGAGGGTCCGGCGGTCTTTTCGCTGATCTCGCCGTCGTCGTCGCCTTCACCGTCCTCGGACAGGCTTTCCGGCGCGGGCTCCTTCGAGAGCATGGCGTCGAGATCGAGGATCTCGCGCAGCTGCATCTCGCCGTTGTTGAGCGCTTCGGACCACTGGATGATGGCGTGGAACGTGATCGGGCTCTCGCAGAGGCCCAGGATCATCATGTCGCGGCCGGCTTCGATCCGCTTGGAAATCGCAGCTTCGCCTTCGCGGCTGAGCATTTCCGCGGCGCCCATTTCGCGCAAGTAGAGGCGTACGGGGTCGTCGCTGCGGCCGAGCGATTCGGTGCTCTTGCTGTCGGCGGTGCGGCGGCGGGTGCCTTCGCCGCTTTCTGCAAACGCGCCGTCGCCGTCGCGATCGTCGTCGGCTTCCTGATCCGCCTCCGAATCGGACGAATCATCATCGTCTTCGTTCTCGACGATCTTGACCCCCATCTCCGAGATGGCGGCCATGACGTCTTCGATCTGCTCGGAAGACATCTCGTCCTGGGGCAGGGCAGCGTTCAACTCGCTGACCGAAATGACCCCAAGGCGCTTGGCGCGCGCGATCAATCGCTCGACCGAGCCTCGGCTGGAATCGATCAGCGGAGCGTCGTTCTCCGCGCCAAAATCTTCGTTACTCATTCGTTCGCCTTATATCCCATATGTCCCATCCGTGGCGGTTGCTCCGCCAGGACAGACACAGGGGTCTGTAAATGCCTTGCCTGACATGCCTGCAAAACGCCATGGGGCTGTCGCGCTACAGGGGTCATTACCTGAAGCCGGCAGGCTACAGATAATAACGCAGCGATGCACCTACAACCGTTCGCCTGGTTGCCGAGTCTCCTCGGTCAAACCAGGCAGAAGCGGGTCCAGTCAATATTCGACGTGCTGTCAAGGCCTTGGCCCGTAAAACGGGCCAAGGCCTGCAACTCAGCGAAGGACCAGATTGACGGCCGAGGACTTGCCGCGACGATCGATCTCGATTTCGAACTCGAGCTGATCGCCTTCGTGCAGGCCCGACAGGCCCGAACGCTCAACGGCACTGATGTGCACGAATGCGTCGGGCTGGCCATCTTCGCGGCTGACGAAGCCGAAGCCCTTGGCAGCATTGAAGAACTTGACCGTGCCGCTGGCGCGTTCACCGGTCGACTGGCGCTGGGCCGGTGCCGATTCGCGGCGCGAGGCGGTGATCACTTCGCCCACGATCGAGAGATTGGTTGCGGAGACCTTGCCGCCGCGTTCCACCAGCTGGAATTCCAGCGTCTGGCCTTCGGCGAGCGTCGTCAGGCCGGCGTCCTGCACGGCACTGATGTGCACGAAAGCGTCGTCGCCGCCTTCGTCGCGCTGGATGAAGCCGAAGCCCTTATCCGTGTTGAAGAACTTCACCACGCCGCTGCCCTGGCCGATTACCTGTGCAGGTGCGCCGCCGCCGCGCGGACCGCCGAAGCCGCCGCCGCGCTGTCCGCCGCCGCCGAAGCGGTCGTTTCCACCGCCGAAGCGATCATTACCGCCGCCGAAGCGATCGTTTCCGCCGAAACGGTCGTTGCCACCACCGAAACGGTCGTTACCACCGCCGAACCTGTCGCGACCGTTACCGCGATTTCCTCTGTCAAACGACATGACTAAATACGTACCTTCACTGCGTTCGGTGAGAATTCGCCCGTGCGCTTGAACGCGGCACGCCGGACGGAAGAACAATCAGCTTTGAATACGCGGTTTCCCTGTCGGGAACACGATGGCCGGGGACTGATCGTAAGATGCAAGGGGCATTGAAAATCAAAATCTAAGCGAACTATTCTAGTAACCCATACTCTGAAATTCAAAAATGCCAATTTGCGCTTTTGGGCGTTCTGAAAAACCTGTCCCCAAATCGAGCGTTTTGCCGTTATGAACACGGAAATCGCCTTCATTGATTGTATTAATGGTATCAAAGGCGCACTTTATATCCGGAGCACCTCTTGGGACCGGAATCCCTGATCCGCCGGCCCATAGCACCGAATTATCCGGCAGGCCATCGGGGAGCCGATACCCGCAGCATTTTTTACGACGAGGGTGGATCTTTCGGGCAGAGCGGCCTCCCGAAGGCCGAATTCCCGCGCGGTCTGCCTTCCCCGCCCTGCGACGAAAATCGTGCGGTGGCCGGCCATCAGGAAACTTCCATCCGGTCCGTCGCTTATGGGCAGAAGTGGACAGACTTCCGGGGCATATGGTTCTAGCATCGATCTGCCACGCCATCGCGCGGGAACGCTCTTGAGTGCCGAGAAAATGACCGATCTGCTCCGCTCCCCCCTGTCGGCGCCGGCCGAGGAAAACGCCGATCTGTCGGACATCGACCTGCTCCAGCGGATCAGCGTCGAGCTGATAGCCGAGCATGACCTGGTCGAACTCTACGGCAAGATCGTGGATGCTGCGGTGGCCATCACCGGCTCGCAGTTCGGGACCATGCAACTGCTGTGCCCTTACGGCGACCCTTCGGGCAACGGCGGAAAACTGCAATTGCTGTGCCACCGCGGCTTGCCAGAAGAGGCGATCACCTTCTGGCAATGGGTCAGTCCGAGCGCGCTGAGCAGTTGCACGATGGCGCTGCGGTTCGGGCAGAGGGCCATCATTCCCGATTTCGAGGAATGGAGCGAGATCGCCGGCACGGATGACCTCATGGCTTTCCGCCGTGCCGGTATCCGCTCGGCGCAGACCACGCCGCTCCTGTCGCGTTCGGGCACGCTGCTCGGGATGATCTCGACTCACTGGACGAAGCCCCATCGCCCGTCCGAGCGCGACCTCAGGCTCCTGGACATTCTCGCCCGGCAGGCGGCCGACCTGCTGGAACGCACGATTGCCGAAGAAGCGCTGCGCGCCCGCGAGGCGGAGCTTCGCGATACGTGCGCGGCGCTGCGCGCGGCCGAGCAGCAGCAGGACCAGGTCCAGATCGCCCTGCGCCAGCTCAACGAGACTCTGGAAGAGCGGGTGGAGGCCCGGACGCGGGAGCTGGCGGAATCCGAAAGCCAGCTTCGGCACATGCAGAAGATGGATGCGATCGGCCAGTTGACGGGCGGCGTGGCGCACGATTTCAACAATCTGCTGACGATCATCCGCTCCTCTGCCGATCTGCTCAGCCGCCGCGAGCTGACGCCGGAAAAGCGCCAGAAATACGTGAAGGCGATTTCGGACACCGCGGACAGGGCCGCCAAGCTCACTGGCCAACTGCTGGCTTTCGCGCGCCGCCAGGCGCTGACGCCTGAAGTGTTCGAGGTCGGCGACAAGATCGGCGCCATTTCGGATATGTTGCGCACGGTGGTCGGCTCGCGGGTGTCGGTGGACGTCACGTCCTTGCGCTCGCCCTGTTTCGTGGAAGTGGACGCCAGCCAGTTCGAGACGGCCTTCGTGAACATGGCCGTCAATGCGCGCGACGCGATGAACGGCGAAGGGCGCCTGGTCGTGGAGATCGACACGTTCGACGGCGTGCTGCCGATGCAGGGCATGACGGATCCGCGGGGATCTTTCGTGCGCATTTCGGTCACTGACGAGGGTTCGGGAATTGCCCTCGATCAGATCGACAGCATCTTCGAGCCGTTCTTCACCACCAAGGCGGTGGGCAAGGGAACCGGCCTGGGGCTGAGCCAGGTCTATGGGTTCACCAAGCAATCGGGCGGCGAGATCGAGGTCCGGAGCATGCTGGGGCAGGGCTCCACTTTCATCATGTACCTGCCGCAAGTCGAGGCCCCGGCTTCGTCGCAGGGGGACGATGCCGAGCAGGGATCATGGCTTGCGGAAGGCCGGATTCTCATTGTCGAAGACAACGAGCAAGTGGGCGAGTTCGCGTCGGACCTGCTTCGGGACCTGGGATACGAGACCCTCGTCGCCAACGATGCCGCTTCGGCCATCGCCATCCTGGAGACGGCGAGCGAGCGAATCGACGCCGTGTTTTCCGATGTCGTGATGCCGGGCATCGACGGGGTGGAGTTGGGGCAGCGCGTCCGGGACCGGTGGCCCGGCGTTACCGTCGTGCTCACCAGCGGGTACAGCCACGTTCTTGCCAATAACAACCAGCACGGTTTCGGGTTGCTTCACAAGCCATATTCGGTGGAAGAACTGTCCTTGGCCTTGTCCGACGCCGGGGTCGGGAAGCGCGCGCCTTCAGCGCTCTCCTAAGTCGTCGGGCTGCAGTTTCTGGTCATCTCGTCGATTTCACGGCGCAGCGTTTCGACGCGATAGGGCTTGGGAAGGAAGCGGCCGTCGTCGGGGATTTCATTTTCCGACGGCCAGGTGTCGCCGGAAGTCAGCAGGAGCTTCATCTTGGGCCATCGCTCGTGGACGATGCGGGCCAGTTCCAGTCCGTTCAGGCTTCCCGGCATGCGGATATCCGTGAACAGTACCAGGACCTCGCTGTAGGCTTCCAGGATCTCGAGCGCCTCGTCGGCGCTGCCTGCTTCCAGGACGTCGTACCCGGCTTCTTCGAGCGCGTCAGTGCCGATCACGCGGATCAGCGCCTCGTCCTCGACCAAAAGCACTTTCTTTTCCAATGTCATATCGAGTGGCGGTCCATGGTCATGAACCAACTATACGAACCGTGGGGCCGCCTCGTTCCCGGGCCTTGCGAATTGATCGGCAAGGTCTCGCGCGCATGGGGTGAAGCGTCGAACGGGCTGAGGCCTGCCGGATCGGTGGTGGACGCCTAGAGCCCGAAGCCCTTGCTCGCCTGCCAGGCCAGGAGGGCGGCCAGTCCGGCGGCGATGACGAAAGCGCCGAACCGGGCCGGTTTCATGGGAACGATTTCCGCTCCAGCGCCGCGATCGCGCCCGGTCAGCATCGGGACAAGCAGATTGCGCCGGCGGAACAGGGCGTAGAAGGCGATCGCCGCCAGATGAAGCCCGATCAGGACCAGCAATGCGTCGAAACTGAAGGCATGGATCTCGGCGGCGAGACGGCCCTGATCGAACGACACCAGGAAGGACAGCGGCCCGGAGTCCAGACCGTCGACATCGGTGGCGAAGAGGCCGGTACCCACTTGAAGGGACAGGAAGGCAAGCATGGCGAGCACGCTGTAACCGCCGAGCGGGTTATGCCCCGCCCGGGGCGTGCCTTGCCCGCCGAGATACCTTCCGACGGCGCGCGGGGAAGCGAACAGCGCGGCCAGCCGCGCGGTGCTCGATCCGAACAGCCCCCACAGCAGCCGAAACGCCAGGAGGCCGAGCAGGGTGATCCCGGAGAGATAGTGCCAGTCCATGTGGCGATTCTCCGCGCTCCACCAGGAGAACGCGAACAGCAGCACGAGCAGCCAGTGGAAGAGGCGGGTCGGCAGGTCCCACACCCGGATGCCGGCCGCCGCGCTCACTTGGCGGGTTTCGGCGCGAAGGATTGGCACAGGCCGCCGGCCGCCACGGGGCCACCGGACAGCATCTGGCAATTCCCGCAGGCGGCCGACGTGCCGGTGAAGAACGCGCAGAGGCCGCAGCGCCGGGCGGGGTTCGTCGAGGCGTCGACATAGCCGAGCGCCCGCCTTCGGCTCTTCTGCATATAGGGCAGCGCGGCCGGGTCGTAGCAGGCGGGCCTGGCGGCCGCGTCATTCGCCTGGGCATTCAGGCGGCCCCCGAATGCGCTGCCGCCCAGCGCCATGCCGAGCCCGCAGGCCTGCGCGAGGATCTGTCTGCGCGAAATGCTCATCGCGGTGCTCCTGCGGCGCGCGTGCTCTGGATCACTTCGAGGGAATAGCCTTCGGGGTCCTCAAGCTGCAGGACGCGGTAGCCCTGAGCGACTTCGCGAGCCGGGGGATGCGCGATCCCGGCGGCGTCGAGACGGGCCAGCAGGCCGTCCATGTCCGTGACACGCAGGACGATGCGATCGAAGGCGTCACCATGCGTGAGCCTTGCCGGGGCGCCGGGCGCGCTGTCGTGGACAAGGATCAGCCCGGCCTCGCCCGGATCGGCGGAAAACCGCAGCATGTATTCGCGGCGCTGGCCGTGATCGAGCGTCATGGCCAGCGTCATGCCGAAGGCCGTCCGGTAGAACGCGAGTTCCCGGTCGATCGAGGCGGACTTGAGCACCGTGCCGACCAGGCGCGCGCGGGCCTCCCGGGGCGCAGCCTGTCCCTCGGCCGCGGCCGGGACGGGCAGCAGCGGGATCGCGGCCAGTGCCGCCAGCCATGCACGCACCTTCATGCGACCAGTTCCCCGATCGACTTCCCGGTCTCCATGCTCTTCGCGCCCCATTTGTCGATGGGTACACCCATGACCTGCTGGAGCGTCAGGCCCACGCGGCTGATCGGCGTGCCCAACCCGTCGACATAGATGCCGGTCTTGATTCGCCCTCCGGCGCTGCCGGCGGTCATCATGGGAATGTTGTCGATCGTGTGGAACTTGGCGAATTCGGTCTCGGAGTGGGCGAAGACCAGCGTATTGTCGAGCAAGGTCCGGTCGCCCTCCTGCACTTTGTCGAGCGCGGCGACGAAGTAGGTCCAGGCTTCGAAAATGCGGTTGAGGAAGTAGGTCGCCTCGGGCTGGTAGCCGAGCCGGTTGTCGAGCGCTTCCTCATGGGTGAGCTGGTGGTGCGTGATCGTGCTGCCGATCCGCGTGAGCGAGGAGGCGCCGTTGTTGAACATCATGTTGAACACCCGGGTCTGGTCGCAGGCCAGTGCCATGACGAGCAGATCGGTCATCAGCGCATGGTTGGCGACGACGTTCTCGATCTCGGCATTGATCGCGCGGTCGGCGACAGGCTGCGGCACCAGGCAGGCCTGGAGGGGCTGCGGCCGGGTGAGTTCGACATCGAGCTGGTTTTCGAGCTGGCGCACCGAGGTGAAGTACTGGTCCAGCTTCTGCCGGTCGGCCGCGCCCACCGCGCCCTCCAGCGCCTTGCGCTGATCGGTGACGGCGGAGAGCACGCTGCGCCGCGCCATGACTTCGGGGTCGGGCGTGAAATCGGCGCTGTTCGGATCCTTGAAGCCGGTGCCGAACAGGCGCTTGTACAGCCCGGCCGCAGAGCCTTCGGATGGATTGAGATTGCCGCCGCCGCGCCCGCTCAGCGAGTTGCGGGGATCGCCGGATGCAGATGTTTCGAGACTGCGGAACCGGGTGCGGGTGCCGATGCGGTCGCCGATGGTGACGTCGAAACTCTCGCCCGGCAGGCCGCCCTCGGCCGTGAGGGCGCGGCCGGTGCGGATCGCGGGGCCTCCGGACGTGTGGGGTAGGTTGGGGGCGCCGTCGAGCATGACGTTGAAGTTGCCCAGGATATTGATCTTGTGGGCATGGTCCTTGATCACTTCCAGTTCCGGCTTGAGGTCGTAGCCGGGTCCGGGATTGTCCGGGAACCAGCGGCTGGGGTTGACGCCCAGCCCCCAGAACCAGGTGCCGAACCGGACCGGCACGGGAGCGCCGGTCGCAGCCATCGCCACGCCGTTACCGTCCAGGAAGATGTCCAGCAGCGGTACGCCCACCGTGATGGCGGCGCCGTTCATCATGCCTTTCAGCGCCAGGCGCCGCGAGATGTCGAATGCCATGGATGGTTTCCTCTCTAGCGCCGCGTCGCCACCAGGGTGGTGCCGGCCTTGATGCTTTCGGTGGGGACTTCGTAAGTCTGCGGCAGGCTCGCGATCGTCTCGATCAACTGGCGCAACCGGTAGCCCTGGGCCGCAAAGCCGCCTTCGAGCCGTTCGATCAGTTCGCCGTCCTCGCTGGGGCGCCCGGTCGCATATTCGAGTGCGCGAGACGTGACGCAGAGCGTGGCGTCCTTGCTCGCGGCAATGGCCTTGCCCAGCCCGTCGCCGCCGGTGAAGCGGGTGTCGTCCATTTCGCCCGAGACGTCGATCGCAGCCTCGTTCTCGAACGTGCGGAAGCCGCCGATCCCGTCGAAGCGTTCCAGCGGGAGGCCGATGGGGTCGGTGATCTTGTGGCACCCGGCGCAGACCGGATCGGTGGTATGGGCATCCAGGCGGATGCGGGCCGTGGGCATCGCCTTGTTGCCCGTGTCCTGCACGGCGGTGAAGTTCACGTTTCCGGGGGGATTGGGCACCGGCTGGCAGAGCAGGAGTTCGCGGATCGCCCGGCCTCGCAATGTCGGAGAGCTGCGTCCGGAATGGGAATACATAGCCAGGAACCCGGCGAGGCCCAGCAATCCCGAACGATCGGATTCGGCCGTGAATTCGTAAGGCACCCAGCCCTGAGACTGGCTGACCGGCACCCGGTAGAGCGCGCCCAGCGCCCGGTTCATCCAGGTCTTGCGGGTGGTGAACAGCTCCCGGTAATCGCCGTCGCCGTCCAGCAATTGCGTGGTGATCGTGCGCAGCATCTGCTCGGGCAGGGCCTGGAGCACGTCCTGGTTGAAATAGGGATAGATCACCGGGTCCTTGGCCAGCTCGTCGAACTTCTCGAACAGCAGCATGTCCGAGAAGAAGGCCCGCAAACCCTGCTCGAAGCGGGGCGAGGCGACCATCCGGCGGACGGTGGCGGCAAGCTGCGGCTGATCGGTCAGCCTGCCCGCGGCCGCCGCATCGAGCAGGGCGGCATTCGGCGCCGAATTCCACAGCATGAAACTGAGCCGGGCGGCGCGAGAATTGTCGTCCAGACGCATCACGCCGGGGCGCACGGGATCGGGCTGGGCCGTCTCCACCACGTAGAGGAACAAGGGCGAGACGAGCATCGCGCCCAGCGCCAGTTCCAGCCCTTTCGCGAAGGACCTGGTGGGACCGGCACCTTCCCCGGCGATGCGGACGTAAAGCGCCAGTTCCTGTTCGCTGAGGGGGCGGCGGAACAGCAGGCGGCCGAGCGGCGCCAAGGTGCGGCCCGCGCATGACGCATCGGCGCCCGCGGGATCGGCCGGGACACAGGCGGTGAACTGCGCGCGGTGCTCTTCGTCGAAGACCTGCCGGGCGATCTCACGGGCCATGGCGTCGAACTGCTCCAGTCCGGACGGCGTAATGGCCGAGCTGCGGGCGCCCGAGGCGATGAGCTGGTGCGCGGGGCGCACGATCGGCTCGAACCGGCCCGCCACGCGGATGTCGCTGCCGAAGATGTCGGCAATGCTGTTGCGGTATTGCGCCTCGGTCAGGCGCCGCATTCCGACCACCTGGGGATCCGTGAGCAGCGCCGGAGAGCCATTGGCCTCGGCATGGACGGGCGCGGAAGTCGATGCGGTGCCTGCCAGCCAGAGCGTGGCGACGAGCGTGACCGCCGCGATGCCGAGCGGCACGGTGCGAAACGGGCTCATAGGGTCTTGTTCCCGGCATGTGCGGTCCCGGCAGGCGCGATCCTGGCAGATGGAGCCGGCACGTCGTTGATGAAGGCGGGGACGGCGTAGAGGTTCATGGCGCTGGATACGCCGGAGCATGCGCCGGTTTTCGGATCGCGAATGCCATCGGCATACTTGCGCAAGGTCGCCAGGGTGCCCGCGCAGTCGATACCGGCAGCCAGAGCCGCACCGGCACCGCCAATCGCGGGGCTCTGGATCACGTCGAATACCGGCCGGTAGCCACCGACAAGGCCGCGCAGCGATCCGTCCGGCTGGAAGGCGAGCCTGAGCTTGGCATGCCGGAAATCGTAGGCGGTCCGCGCACCCCGGATGTCGCGGGCGCCGCCCTGGCCCCAGGTCTGCGCCAGCTTGATGTCCTGCGCATCCGTGACCAGCACGCCGCCCACGATGTGGCCGTGCAGGGCATTGCGATGGCGCGGCGGCTTGTCGGAGATCGTGAAGCTGTAGCCGGGCAGGAAGTTGCCGTGACTGTCCAGTTGCGGACGATCGGGCGTGTTGGCGTAGATCACTTCCACATCGTCGTCGTTTTCCAGACTGTCGACGCCGCGCAGGAGGATGACCTGCGTCCACTCGCCCGAGGCGTGGAACTGCCGCATGCCGGTGAGGAGGTCGCCGCCGATCCCGTCCTTGCCGCGCCATTCGAGCGTGCAGCCCATCACGCGGTATTCCTGGTTGTCGATCCCGGTGCGCCCGTCGGGGGCGGTGAACTCTTCGTGCGAGCAGCTTTCGCCGGGCGCATCCCCGTCCAGATCCAGCCCGCCCGCATCAGCGCTTTGCACGGTCGCGAGCAGCGGCCTGTCGAACTTGTCGGGCTGCGAACAGATGTTGGTGCCATCGGCGCCGAACACGGTGGCCTGCCAGCGTTTGGTGAGTTCGGGTTCGTTTTCCTTGCGCTCCAGCCGCGCCCGTTCGTCGGCGGGAAGCGAGGCCAGATAGATGTCGCGAACCTTGGGGCTGGTGCCCTTGGGGCAGGCGTCCATGCCCTGGATCACCGGCGGCACGAAGTCCTGGACCACGAAGCCCATGACCCCGCCCGGCGGCGGGGCGGGCAGCGCGCGCGGCGGCGCCTCGGCGCGCGCCGGGGCTTCCATCGAGAGTGAGCCGGTCAGCGCCATGAGCGCTGCCACGCCAATGGCGGCCCCGCCGCACATCAGGCCCAGCCCTGTTTTTCCTCTGTCCAATTTGCCTCTCCCCGTTTGTCGTCGTTGTCAGGGTCGCAGTATCTGGCCTCCGGACGGGACAGTGCCCGAACCGCCGGCGGCGCCGACGAAGACGCGCTTGCCCTTGAAGGTCCATTCGGGCGCGTCACCGGCGAGACTGACTTGCCATTCGCCGAGGCCGCTGCTCGCCATGGGTGCCGGAAGCGGCCGCCAGGCGCAGTCCCTCTCGCACTTGCCCGTGAACAGCACGCGGCCCTCCCGGTCGGCAAAGGCATAGGCGCCGTCGACGAAGGCCGTGGTGACGACGCCGGGAGCGGCTGGTTTCGGCGGCGGCGGCACGTATTTCAGCGTGTTCCAGCGCCTTTCGTTGGCGTCGGCGTCGGCGTCGTTCCCGTCGGCGCCATCCCCGTCGGCAGGGCGCGCCTTCGCGCCGGCGCGCGTGAACACGAGGTGCCAGCCCTTGTAGACCCATTGCTTGCCCTGCGCTCCGTCGATCACGGTCCAGTCCGGGGCCTTGCGCGGGTCCATGAAGCGGTCATCGGCGGTCTTCTCGAAGCCGGCGGGATAGCGGATGTTCGCGGTGGAGCCCGTGGGGGCAGCCAGCGCCGTCCAGTTTTGCGCGCAATCCGCATCGCAGAACCGGGCCGGATCAGGCGCCCAGCGCAGGAGCGTGCGCATGTCCAGGCCGTAAAGCACTTTGCCTTTCGCATCGGTATAGACGCTGGCGTTTCCGAGCTTGCGGACGCGCACGCCCGGGGGGAAGGGGGATCCGTCCGCCGCGGCGATCGGGAGATCCGCGGGCTGGGCCGAAGCGGGCAGCGATGCCGCGCCCAGTCCCGCCAGCGCTGCAAGAGCGGCCAGGGAAGCGTTCCGGGCCATGCCGGTGTCCAGCCGCATCTCAGTGCTCGGGCGCGCGGAAGGCGTCATGGCAGGCCTTGCAGGTCCCGCCGAGCTTCTGCGCGCTGAGGCGGATTGCGGCCACATCCTTCGCGGTCACGGCGCGTTGCAGATCGTCGGCGGCTTTCGCGAAAGCGTCCTGCGCGCCCTTGAACTTCGCGGGCTGGGACCAGATCTCGGCCTTCGCGCGGGTTTTGGCGCCGGACTGCGGGCCGGATCCTGCCGGAAACCACTCGTATTGCCCCCGCGAGGCATTGCGGATCTGCCGGACGGACTGCGCGATCAGCACGGTCTGCACTTCGCTGCCGCGCAGGCCGTCGTTGACACCCTTGAAGGCGGCGCCGAGTTCCCGGTAGTTGTCCACGCGGGCGCGGACGGTGTCGGCCGGTGCGGCCAGCAGCGGGGTAGCCGCCAGAGCCGCCGCCAGGACCATGGCGCTCGTTCTTGCCCGAACGTTCATCTGTCACTCTCCCGTCTTCGTGGCCGTTTTCCGGCCGATCGTTGTGTCTTTTCGCGTGGGTTTTGGGTCGGTCAGGCTTCGGCGCGCTCGGCGCTCAGCTCCGCGAGTGCGGGGGCGGCCGGGCGCCGAGCGGAGCGGGCCTTGACCGCATCGAAATCGGCTTCGTACTTCTTGCGCATGGTGCCGCAGAGGCGGTCCCAGATCGTGGTGTAGCCGCCGAAGTTGCCCGTGAAGTAGCGGTGGTGCTGGTCATGGAAGGTGGCCGTGATGAACCACTTCGTGGCCCAATTGCGGTTCCACCAGCGCGGCAGGAATTCGTAGCCCGAATGGACGTAGAGGCCCATGATGATATTGGTCGGCAGGATCAGCGCCATTGTGGCGGGGTGGACCGTGAAGACGGCCAGGAACAGCGGGACGAAGCCGCCGTTGATCATCGATTCCAGCGGATTGACCGACAGGGTGGTCAGCAGGTTCGGCGATGTCGACTTGTGGTGGAGCTTGTGGACCCAGCTATAGACCGGCTCCTTGTGCATCCAGCGGTGGAGCCAGTAGAAGTAAGTGTCGAACAGGAAGAAGTAGGCGCCGAATTCCAGCGCGATCATCCACCAGGGCGCTGCTCCGCTCTGGAACGTGATCCAGCCGTGCGTCTTGAGCCAGGCCGAGGCCGAGCCGATGATCTTGCCCGAGATTGCAAGCGTGATCACCGCCACGATGGCCTCGTTGCGCAGGATCTTCCACTTGAAGCCGCGCGGCTGGATTTTCCGGGCCTTGAAGAAGCCGCTGACGATCCCGGCGATCACGCCGGTCGCCACGAACGCCCAGAGCCAGACCGTCAGGGCCTGCTCGCCGGTGAAGAATGTGCCGATCATCGTTGCTGTTCAGGCAAGCGCCACGGCGAAGGCGACGACATGCGCCAGGACGGCAAGCGCTCCGGCAAGGACAAGGGGGCGATAGTGTTCGGTGACCATGATAGTATCCTGTGCTGCGATGCCGCGAGCCACTTGCCGGCGGCGTTGTCGAAGCTCAGGTGACAGGCGGCGATTGGCGGACAATCGGTTTTACGTTACGCAGGGGGATACGACGCCAAGCCGGCAGAAACACGGCGGTTTTCCAATTGGCGCGTCGCAGGCAGGGAGAGTTGGCGTGAACTGGTTGCGGCGAATCCTGATCGAATTCTGGGCCATGGCAATCGTCGCGGCGATAATCGGTTTCCTCGGCCCCTTCGGTACCTATCTGGAGGCCGACTTCATGGGTCGGGTCTGGCGCTGGTGGATGCACCTCATGGGCGCCTACGTGCTGGTGCGCCCCTCGATCCTGCTCTGGACCAGCATCGCCGATGCCACCGCGCTGCCGAAGAGGATGCTGGTCTATTCGGGCGTGTTCCTGTCCAGCTTCCCGCTCGCCATGCTGTGGTCCTGGAGCGCCGGGGCCTTTTTCCACGGGCTGGACGGGTTCGGCGGCATTCTGCCTTTCGCGATGCTGAGCGCGATCGGCGTTCTGGGGGTTGCCATCTGGGCGCGCGCCGTGGACCTGCACCTGGCTGCGGCCCTCGCGCCGAAGGATCGGCCTGCCGCCTTGGCTCCCGAGCCCGCGCCCGTCGCTCGGGCAGCACCTGGGAGCATTTCGACGCCCGATGAAAAGGCCGAGCCGCGCCTTCTCCGCCGTCTTTCGCCCGGCTTCCATGGCCCCGTCATCGCCTTGCAAAGCGAGGACCACTACGTCCGCGTCCATGGCGTTCGCGGCTCGGAGCTGGTCTTCATGCGGCTTCGCGATGCCATCAGCGAGATGGACGATTGCCCTGGCGAGCAAGTCCATCGCAGCTGGTGGATGGCCCGCGGCGCCATCGCCTCTGTCGAGGCCGACGGCCGCAATCGCACCGTCACTTTGCTCAACGGCGCCAAGGCACCCGTGGCCCGCGATTCGGTCTCGCGGCTCGAACGCAAGCAGTTCTTCGCGGAAAACGATGCCCGACTGACGTGAGGCCCGGAACGCGGGCGCGAGATCGGCGCATCGCATTTCCGCAACAGCTGCGACGCGGCCGTCTCGCGTCAGCCGATCAAGCGCAAATCAGGAACAGGGCCCAGCCACCATGGATTGCCGTCATGCCACCGCGTTGTTGGCGCGGTAGCGGAAGTCGCGCAGTCGGGCGGAGCCTTTGCCCGCCACGTAGATCCCCAAGCGCAGGCTGAGGAAGCCGCCGAAGGTGTTGTGATGGAGGCCGGAGACTTCCATGCGCGTATCGTGGCGCTTCCAGGTGCGGCCTTCGTCGTGCGAATAGTGCCAGGTGACCACGTTCTCGTCGCTGGTCACCCGCAAACGGATGCTCCGCGCGTTCTGGGCGATCCCGGCCCAGGTCAGCTCCTGGGAATATTCGAAGAGCTTCAACACCTTGGATGTGAAGCCCAGGCCGGCATAGGCCTTGTGGTTGTAGAATAGCAAAAGGCCCGCCTCGGCCTCCTCCCCCAGCAGGTCCAGTGTCACTTCGGCCTGATAGCGACGGTCGCCGGCAATGCAGGTCAGCGGCGGCGAGTCATCGGGCGACGTGCCGCTGGCGGTGATTACCATGCCGCCTTCCCGATAGGCGGCGCGGGTTTCGTTGCCGGTCGGCGCGAAGAACGTCCATTGCCGGCCCATGCGGTCCTGCGAGAAATCGTCCGAGAGCGCGAGCGTGGAAGGCGACAGCTTTCCGCCGGCTGGTTTGGCCAGCGGCTGCGACAGATCGCCGCCCTTTGCTCTGAACCAGCCATCAGGCGTCCATTCTATCGGCTCCAGCAGGGTTTGCCGGCCGAGAGTCCGCATGCCGTTTTCGTAGCCGTGGTAGACCATCCACCAGTCGCCCGCCGGGCCTTCGACCAAAGTGGCATGGCCGCGCGACCACCAGGGCTCCGCCGTGCTCTGCGTGCGCACGATCGGATTGTGCGGGCAATGCTCCCAGGGTCCATGAACGGACCGCGACCGTGCCACGATGACCATGTGTCCGGTTACCGGACCGGCCGTGCCGCCAATGGCGGTGACCAGGTAGAACCAGCCGTTGTGCCGCATGAGCTTGGGGCCTTCGGGCGCGAAGTTCTCGACGATCCAGTCATCGGGATAGCGCCATGGATCGTAGGCTTTCTCGAGGGGGCCGTCGGTGGCCAGGCCATCGTCGGTGAGGCGCACCTTGCGAATGCCGTTGGTGAAAAGGTAGCGCCTGCCGTCCTCGCCCACGACGTGCCCGGGATCGATGCAGCCGGGAATGTCGAGATCGATGGGTTCGCTCCAGGGCCCGCGAATGTCATCCGCCCAGATCACGTAGATCGACCAGGGTTTGCCGTCCGGTGCGGCGGGCAGGTAGATGAAGTAACGGCCCTTGTGCCTGATCAGATCGACCGCCCAGACACTGCCCAGGTTGTTGCGAAGCGCCGGGCCGATCGGCGACCAGTTCACCAGGTCGCGCGATTCCCAGATTACCAGGCCGGGGTAGTAGTCGAAGGAAGAGAACGTCATGTAATAGACGTCCCCATCCTTCAGGATCGTGGGATCGGGATGGTCGCCCGAAAGGATCGGATTGCGATAGGTTCCATTGCCGAGGTCGGCCTTGCGCTGGCCTTCGGCTCCCGATCCCCATGTCGGAGGAGTCTGGGCGGCATGGGCGGTTTCCCCGGCGGCAAGCGCGTGCGGCAATGCGGGAAGCGCGGCGCCGGCGAGGGCGCCCTTGAAGATGGTGCGTCGCGTGAAGCTCACGAGAATTCCCTGGTCGTTGCGAAATGAGGTCTGCCGCGGAAAATGGCGATTCAGGCGGGGTTGATCGTGACCAGCACGACGTCGTTGGTCTGCATGGGCAGGGCAATCCGCGCTGTGCCGTCACGGCCGACCGAGATGGTTTTGTCCGTTTCCGGAAGATCGGCGGTGTCCTTCTGGAACAGCGCGATCTGGGCGGCGTCGATGGAGCCGGGCATGCCCATGTCGATGTAGCGCGAGAGCGGATCGTTGTGACGGTAGCCGGTGCGGCGGGTGACGATCCGGTATCTGCCGGGCGCGAGATGGTCGACGCGGAATTCCACCGGTTCGCTGGGCTGCGATGGTTGCAGGCGGGTGTAGAACGGCTTGTTGCTGAGTGCCTGGACCGGCTGATGCCAATCCCACACCACGGCGGCAATGGCCCTGCCGCTGCGCGATGCCAGTGCATATTCGTCGGCCACCGGAATCGAGCGGCCGCGCAGGGCATGGAGGTACTTGTAGGCGAACCAGGCCGGCTTGCGGATGCCTTCGCGGTTCATCAGCCCGAAGCCGCCGTGGAACGGGGTGGGCGGCGGGCCGGGTTCCTCGAAAAGGTCGGTGTAGGTCCAGTAGCTCATGCCTTGGGCCAGGCCGGCCGATTTCTTGAGCTTGGTGAGAATGTACGGTGCGCTGATATAGCTGTCATGCACGAAGTCGCGCGGGGTGTAGCTGGTGCTCCACTCGGTGAAATAGAGCGGAATGCCGGGGAAGGCGGAGGCTTCGATCTGCGCACGCACACGGCGTACATCGCCGATGACGGCATCGGGTGAGGGCGAAAGTTTGGTATCCTGCTTGCCCTGCTCGTCCAGAAATCCGCCTTCGACGCCGTAGCTGTGGGTCGTCACGAAATCGACGGGAAGCTGGTTCTGCCGGGCGTAGTCGAGGAATTCGGGCACCCAGGCCGCCCCTGCGGTGGCAGGGCCGCCCACCCGAAGCCGGGGGTCGATCGCCTTGATGGTTCTGGCGGTATCGCGATAGAGGTCAAGATAGGCGCGCTGGTCGGCGCCTTCCCAGAAACCGTCCAGGTTCGGCTCGTTCCACAGCTCGAAGTACCAACTGCGCACTTCGTCAGCGCCATATCGTTCGCGCATGTGAGTCACGAACGTCCGGATCAGATCGCGCCACATCGCCGGGTCGGGGTGCGAGGTATTGCCCTTCCAGTAGAACAGCTGAAGGTCCGAGGTGCGCATCGCCGCCGGGGTCCATCCCAGTTCGACGAATGGCCGGATGTTCTTCGCCAGCAGCGCATCGTAAAGCGCGTCGATCTCGGTCCAGTCATAGACGATCCGCCCGTCCACCTTGCGCACGGTGCCGAGCACATCATGTAAGATGTCGTGGAAGCGGATGTAACGAAAGCCGAGTTCCTTCGACACCACTTGCAGCTGTGCCTGGCTATCGGAACGCTTCAGCGTGCCGGGGTAGTCGGAACCGACCGAGAGATCGAAAAAGCGGTCGACCGGCCCCGCGTCTGCGGCGGCATCGATACGAACCGAGCGCTGGGGGCCGTTCCCCTCGGCATGCGCCGGACTTGCCAGAACACAGGCGAGAGCGGAGAGTGACAAGGTAGTGGCTTTCATAAATCCTCTTCCAGCAGATCCCGATCCGCTATCGAACGGAATGGTAGCGCAAACAATTTCAGGCGCAGCGGCGCCGCATGGGCCTTCGCCGGTCAATGTGGGGATGCAAACCTATCCCGCCGCGCCGGCAAAGGCCTGCACCGTCGATCCCGCCGGCTCCGCGAGCAACTGGCGCAGAAGGGCACGGTTATCCGGCAGGTTCTCCACGGCGAAGCCGCTCTGCCGTCGCACCTGCTCGAACGCCTCCCGCGCTTCGGCGCGAAGACGCATGACCCCGGCCTGGGCCGACATGTCCGTTTTCCAGCCCATGCCGTACAACACGCATTGCCAGCTGGTGGCCGGAAACACGTCTATGTTGGGATTGAAGTCTTTTTCGTTGGGAGGACGATGGCGCCACCTATCCAGCAGTTCGAGAAGGCTGTCCGGAATGGTTTCCTGGCGCACGTTGTCGATCCAGAAATCGGAGTCGACGCGCCTCGTCAGGCTGTAGTGCAGTTTCAGAAAGTCCCGCGCGCGCTCGTACCGCTGCAGCATGATGGCGTTGAACTGACGGGCGGAGGTCTCATAGTCGCCGGCCCAGGGGAAGAGGTTGGCAATGGCGCCGGCGGCAATTTCCGAGAAGACGATCCCGGTAGCTTCCAGCGGTTCGAAGAAGCCGCTGGAAAGGCCCACGGCCACGCAGTTCTTGTGCCAGTTCACTTCGCGGTAGCCGGCGTCGAACCGCAAGCGGCGTGTCGTGACCACCTCGCCTTGTGCGCCGAGATAGCTGCGCAAGGTGCGCTCCGCTTCCTCGGGCTCGCAGTGGGCGGAGGAATAGACGTAGCCGGTGCCGCGGCGCGTCTGGAGACCGATATCCCAGATCCAGCCCGCATCGCGGGCGGTGGACAGCGTCGCGGACTGGATCGGCGTGTCCGGCGCGCCATAAGGGACTTGTGCGGCGATCGCGCTGTCGCAGAACAGCACGTCCGTGCAGCTTTTCCACTTCTGGCCCAGCGCCTTGCCGATCAGTTCCGCGCGAAAGCCGGTGCAATCGATGTAGAGGTCAGCCTCCTGCACGCCGTGGTTCTGTGTGAGGACGCCGGAGATGGCGCCGTCCTCGGTGCAGAAAACCTCCACCACGGTGTCGGATATGTGCCGCACGCCATTGGCGACACTTTGATCGCGCAGTAGCTCTGCCAGAGCGCCGGCATCGAAATGGAATGCGTAGTTCATCACGCCAGCATATTCGGGATGAGACGCCAGTTTAGGCCCGCGCAGGGCGTCCACCGTGCGCTTCTGGGGGGTGCTGGCCTCGTCCCAAGGCGTGTCGCCGGCCTCGCCCAGCAGCCAGTAGGGGAGATACTCCGGCCCGCCCTTGCGGTCGTCCGCTTCCTGAAATCCGTGGAGGTAATTGGCCTGAGCGCCTTGTCCCGCCGGGTGCAGCCAGTCGACGAATTTCACGCCTTGCTTGAATGTCGCTTCGCAGCGGCGGAGCAGTTCCTTTTCGGGGACGCCGATCCGCGCCAGGGTGCGCCTGATGGTGGGGAAGGTGCCTTCCCCCACGCCGATGATGCCGATTTCCGGAGATTCGACGAGTGTGATGCGGGCGCCGCCGGGCAGGTCTGCACCCAGTGTCCTGGCAAGGTAGCCGGCGGTCAGCCAACCGGCCGTGCCGCCTCCGACTATGAGAACCTGCTTCGCCTCGGCACGCATCGCGCCAATCTCCCCAACGCAGATCGGGCGGACCGCCTGGTCCGCCCGACTTGTACTTATCAGAACGTGACGTTGATACCCATTCGGTAGCGACGATCGCTCTGGAACCAGCTGCGCCCGTAAAGTTCGCCTCCGGGGTTTCCGCCCATGAGCGTCTTCTGGGTTGCATTCAGGATGTTCTGCGCCTGGAGCTGGACGTTGAAGTGCTCGTTGACGCGCAACGTCAGGCCCGCGTCCAACGTCCCGTAGCTGGCGCCATAAACCGGAAGGTTGGTCGCCACGCTCTTGGATGTGCCGGATGCGTCCACATAAGTGTAAGTATTGTTCGTGCCGCTTGCCGTGGTCGACTGCAGATATTTCGAACGCCAGCTATAAGCGATGCGCAGCGAGAACGGATCCTTTTCATAGAGGAAGGCGGCGTTGAGATTGTGCTTTGAAAGCCCCTTCAACGGAACGTTGTTACGCTGGACGCCGTCGATATCGAAGTAGAGGTCGCCCGGATTCTTGCTGTCGATGAAGGTGTAGTTCGCCTCCACGCCGATCCCGGCGAGCCAGCCCGGAAGCTGATCGAGGAACGTGCGGCCGCCAAGTTCGATGCCCTTGACCGTGGCCGTTTCATCGGAGGTGTGCGCGTCGTTGGTGGTGGCGAGGGCCTGTTCCGAAGTGCCGTCGGCGAATTGCACCGTGACCTGGCGCTGGGCGGCGCCGAATACGACAAGGTCCTTGATTCGCTTGTAGAAGCCGGCGACGTGCAGCGTCGTGCCGGGCTTGGGATACCACTCCAGCGAGAGGTCGAAATTGTTCGACATGGTGGGCTTGAGGGTCGGATCGCCACTGGTCGTCGTGTAGTTCGCGAAAGTGTCGGGCGCTCCGTTGCCGGAGCCGGACAGGGTGTTCACGCCCAAGGTTCCCGATGCGCGCAAGTCGTAGAACGAGGCGTTGTCCATCGTGATGTTGTACGCTGCACGGATCTTGATGGCGTCGGCCGGGGCATAAGTCAGGTTAACCGCGGGCAGGACGCGGGTATATTCCGCCCCGTCGTCGCGAATTTCGGCGGCATTGGCGAGCGTAAAGATCGCCCCGTTGCGCGAAAATTGCGTGGAAGTCTGCTGGAAATAGCCCGTGCTGTCATTCTTGACGTTTACGACGCGCACACCGGCGTTACCCGACAGCTCGGATTCTCCCCAATTGGTGCCGAAATTGACCATCGCGTAGCCAGCCAGCGTCTTGGTGCTGAAGTCGGTCTGATCGTTGGGCAGAATGAAGCCCGGCGTGCGTCCCGGCGCGCCGCCGTACAGGTCGAAGAAGCCCTGGACGCTGGTGTTGCGGATGAAATCCTGGGCGGGGAAATACTGGGTTCCGGGTAGCTGAACGTCTCCACGGAAGAAATTCTTGAAAACGTGGGTTTCGTAGTCGCCCGCACGGCCATCCGCAAAGGAAACCACGGGAGATCCGTTCCAGCCTTGGCCCAGCGCGGACCAGGCGTAGCCGTTGTCCAGGTCACGCTCGGTGCGCTTCGACCACCGACCACCGACTTTCACCGACTTGAAGAAGCCTTCGCCGACGTCCCATGTCAGGTCGCCCTGGGCGGTGTCCATCTTGCCGGAGTTGTCATTGTTATGCGGCATGACCGCCTGCCAGGCATAGTTGGCAGGGTCGAGCAACGCGGCCTGAGTGCCCGCCGGTACGGAAATCTGCGGCAGGCTGCCGCTCAGGTCCAGCCCGTAACTGGTGGGGAAGTCGACGGTGCGGAACACCGAAATGCGATCGACCGTCGCGGTGGACTTGGTGTGCTGGTAGGAAGCCTGCACCACGATCGGCAGGCTCGTGGGGGCCCAGGTCAGCGATCCCGAGATGTCCTCGGTCTTGTTCTTGCCCTCCCAGTAAGCGGAAGTGCCGCCGCTTGAAATCGCGGCGCCGGTAGGCAGGCCCGTTGCGGCGTCACGCTGGAATACCGCGGGCGACGAAATCAGCCCGCCGTTGTCGTCGAACACGCTCTGCGAAGGATCGACGGCAAGGTTCTGCGAAGTGACGAACGAGCCGTATTCGGAGTCCGTGTTGCTGTACTTGGACTGGAAATAGATGCCGGTCAGCGTCAGTTCGGGAGTCGGCGCCCACTGGACTGCGCCGTAGATGCCGTCACGCTTGCGCTGGTAATTTTCCTCGCCGTAAGTGTAGCCGCCCGGGATGAAGTAGTCATTGCCCTGGATGTTCGTCCGATAGAACTCTTCCATGCGGACGAACTGCGATTTCGTGGACAACTGGCTGTGCGCGTAGTCGAATACGAAGCCGAGATCGCCGATGCCGGTGTCGAACTTGCCGGCAACCAGGCCCGAAGCGGAGTAGTCCGTCTTCTGCGACAGATCGCCCATGCTGACGTCGGCCGTGCCGGCAAAGTGCAGGCCGTAGCCGTAGTCGAAGGGCAGTTTGGTGCGCAGATCGACCGAACCGCCGGTGCCGCCTTCGATCTGGTCGGCCGTGGAGGACTTGTAGACGTCGACAGCCTGCATCAGTTCGGGCGTGACGTCGCTGAACTGCAGCGAACGCCCGCCATTGGCGCTGAAGATGTCACGACCGTTGAGGCGCGACGCGACGCCGGACAGGCCGCGGATCTGGATGCCCGAACCCTCGGCGGAATAGTGATCGGGATCGTTCAGCGACTGGAAGCGGACTATGGTGACGCCCGGAACGCGCTGAAGGACTTCGGTGATCGAGTTGTCGGGCAATTTGCCCGCATCGTCAGCGACCACCGAGTCGACGATCGATATGGCGTTCTTCTTGCGGTCATCCGCGGACTGAAGCGCTGCGCGGCGCCCGGTGACGACGATGGCGTCCGTATCGGCGACCGGCGTTTCCTGGGCGGTGCCATCCTGCGCCATGGCGCAAGGCACGATGCCGGCGGTCGAAAGGCCAAGGCAAATGACGCTGGCGTGCGTGCGAAAGCTCAATTTACGCATAATTCCCCTCCTGAACTCTGCAGTGGAGAATGTGCCCCCTCCTGCAGACTCGTCGCCCCAAGCGATCTTCGATGTGATTCGATAGAATAGATTTGAAACGCGGGCAACAAAATTGGGAGCGTTACCATTTACGCTATAGCAATGGTTTGCATGTTGTCTCTGGTCCGCTTTCGGGATCATTGCCGAAGCTGTATTCGCAGAATCGGGAGAGCAGCGCGCTGGCGCCGCCGTGCAGGAAACTGGAAATGGGCTCCGGAGCCGTTGACGATGATTGCGCTACCATTAAGCGGCGAATGCGATTTTTCGGCCCCGATCAAGCATCCGCTTTCCACCGACAGCAGACGTGCTAGACGGTGACCATGTCCGAAAGTGAGCGCAAACGCCGCAGCTCTAAGCCCCGTCAGGCCAAGGCGCCGACGATCGTCGACGTTGCCGCGCTTGCCGGGGTGTCGATGATGACCGTCTCGCGGGTGATCAACTCCGAGCAGAAAGTCCGGCAGTCCACGCGCGATACCGTGAATGCCGCGATCGCGAAGCTCAACTATGCGCCGAACCGGGCCGCGCGCAGTCTGGCCGGTGCGTCGCAACTGCGGCTGGGCCTGCTCTATTCGAACCCATCGGAGGCATTCCTCAGCGCCTTTGTCGTGGGCAGTCTGGAGGAGGCGGGGCGCTCGGATGTGCAGATCATCGTCCAGAAAGTGGAGGACGGGGAGGACCTGGGTCTCGCCGCGAAACGCATGGTGGCCGGCGGCATTCACGGCGTGATCCTGCCGCCGCCGCTGAACGAGGCGAACGAGGTGCTCCTGGTCCTGCGCCAGACGGACACGCCCACCGTGGCGGTGACGACGGCGGTGCCGCATGAAGGCATCGCCACGATCATGATCGACGATCGCAGCGCGGCGCGCGAGATGACCGCGCACCTGATCGAACTGGGTCACCGCAGGATCGGCTTCATCGTCGGCCATCCCGAACTTTCCGCCAGCGGCGCACGGCTGGAAGGCTATCGCGAGGCGCTGGCCGAAGCGTCGATACCTTTTGACGAGGCTCTGGTGGCCCAGGGTTATTTTACGTACCGATCCGGGCTGGATGCAGCCGAGGAGCTGCTTTCGCTGGAGGATCAGCCTTCGGCGATCTTTGCCAGCAACGACGATATGGCGGCGGCAACGGTGGCAATCGCGCATCGGCGCGGTCTGGACGTGCCGGGCGATCTTACCGTCTGCGGTTTCGACGACGTGGCACTGGCGACGACGATTTGGCCCGAGCTTACCACGATCCAGCAGCCTATCATGGAGATGAGCCGCCGCGCGGTGGAACTGCTGGTGACATTGCTGCGCAACGACCGCAATGACCAGATCGGCGACTTGCGGATCGAGGTGGATTACAAGCTGGTACGTCGCCAGTCCGATGCCGCGCCAAGGCGCCGGCCGGCGATGCGCCCGCCAGTGCCCAGCTGGGGCTGAACGCAGCGGAAGCGTCCGTTCAGCGACGGGTATTAACTTGGTTCAGCCTGGCCTGACAGCCATCTAACAGGGTGCGGAAAAAGGCGCTTTCCTTGAGCCCCTTGAGGTGATTCATATGCCTTCGGCTGAGGTTGAAGGATTTGAGATGCGCGGCGGCGATTACCGGAGTGAAGGGCTGTTTTCCT
>Ga0160437_1000386_pt1 | contig 23605 bp, 24 predicted proteins | sample HID1975I_E0MG_FD_108227 | JGI IMG/M metagenome (GOLD analysis project Ga0160437, IMG submission 108227) | Enriched soil microbial communities from UW Madison campus, WI, USA - HID1975I_E0 MG | ecosystem: Environmental > Terrestrial > Soil > Unclassified | place: USA: Madison, Wisconsin... | reverse complement strand
GCGCGGCCACGACGTCGAAGAGTTCGTCGGGGTGGTTCGGCGCTACGGTGCCAGCGAAGACGTTCAGCAACTGATCGACGCTGCAAGCCGGCCGCCTGAGGTGGCCAAGATCAACATTTCGAGGGCCTGCGGAACCTGCCTGCTCAAGTCGGCCTGATTTTGACGGGTTCTGACGGATGACAACCATATGGCAGCACTACGAAGCGAGGTCAAAGCCTTCATTGTTCAGGCTCTGGCCTGCTTCGATACGCCTTCTCAGGTGGCGGAGGCTGTCAAGAAGGAATTCGGCCTGGATGTGAGCCGGCAGACGTGCGAGGGGCACGACCCAACGAAGTACGCCGGTCGCGGCCTGGCCAAGCGCTGGGCTGACCTGTTCCATGCCTGTCGTGAGCGGTTCACTGCCGAAACGGCCGACATACCCATCGCGCATCGTGCCTTCCGCCTCCGCGCCCTCGGCAGGATGGCCGAGAAGGCCGAGAGCATGAAGAACATGGCCCTGACTGCCCAGTTGCTCGAGCAGGCGGCCAAAGAGGTTGGCGACGTCTACGTGAACCGCCAGACCAAGAACGAGAATCCTCACGACAACGTGCCGCCTACCAGGGTGCAGGTCGACGTGGTGGATGCGAGGAAGCCTGATGCCGTCCCTTAACGTGCCTCAGGCCAGCTTCCTTCGGATGGAGAACAAGTTCCGTGGCTTTGTGGCCGGGTTCGGCTCGGGCAAGACCTGGGTAGGCTGCGCTGCGCTGTGCAAGCACGTGTGGGAGTGGCCCCGGATCGACTCTGGATACTTCGCCCCGACTTACCCGCAGATCCGCGACATCTTCTTCCCGACCATCGAGGAAGTCGCCTTCGACTGGGGCCTGAAGGTCAAGACGAAGGAGAGCGACAAGGAGGTCGAGTTCTACAGCGGCGGCCAGTATCGCAGCACAACCATCTGCCGCTCGATGGAGAAGCCGCAGACCATCGTCGGCTTCAAGATCGGGCACGCCCTGGTCGATGAACTCGATGTTCTGCCCGCGCTGAAGGCTGAGCACGCCTGGCGCAAGATCATTGCCCGGATGCGCTACAACGTGCCCGGGCTGAAGAACGGCGTGGACGTGACCACCACCCCAGAGGGGTTCAAGTTCGTCTACCAGCAGTTCGTGAAGCAGCTACGCGAGAAGCCGGCCCTGCAGGGCATGTACGGCTTGGTGCAGGCCAGCACGTTCGATAACGAGCTGAACCTGCCGCCGGACTACATTCCATCGCTGATGGAGTCGTACCCGGCCCAGCTAATCCTGGCGTACCTGAATGGTCAGTTCGTCAACCTCAACGCCGGTTCGATCTACCACGCCTATGACCGCAAGCTGAACTCTTGCTTCGACACGGTCGAGGCGGGTGAGCCACTGTTCATCGGCATGGACTTCAACGTCGGCAAGATGGCGGCGATCACGCACGTCAAGCGCGCAGACGGCAAGCCCAGGGCGGTGGATGAGCTGATCGATGGCTTCGACACCCCGGACATGATCCGGCGCATCAAGGAACGCTACTGGCGGCACAACGGCAGGGACTACGAGAAGACCTGCGAGATCAGGATCTATCCGGACGCCTCGGGCGGGTCGCGTAAGTCGGTGAATGCCAGCGAGACGGACATTGCCATCTTGCGGCAGGCCGGCTTTAGCGTGATCGCGCCCGACGCCAACCCGCCGGTGAAAGACCGCATCAACGCCATGAATGCGATGTTCTGCAACGCGAATGGCGAGCGCCGCTATCTGATCAACCCGCTGCGCTGCCCGACCTATGCGGACGGCTTGGAGCAGCAGGTGTGGGCTCCTAATGGCGAGCCTGACAAGAAATCAGGTGTCGATCACGCGAACGACGCCGGCGGCTATTTCATCCATCACGACTATCCGATCAGCAGGCCGGTCACTCACGTGCCGATCTCGTTCACTTTCTGAGGCCACCCATGCCGAATTTCACTCCCCGGGCCGAGTACTCGGAAGCCTTGCCCGGCTGGCAGCTGGTCAAGCGCTGCGTGGCGGGCGCCCGCGAGGTGCGCAAGCACGATATCTACCTGCCGATGCCAGACCCTGAGAACAAATCCCCGGAGAACCTGGCGCGGTACAAGCAGTACAAGAAGCGGGCGATGTTCCTGAACATCACCGGGCGCACGCGCACCGGCCTGTTGGGCGCGGTGTTCCGCAAGACGGCCGAGTTGGAGCTGCCCGCCGGCGTTGAATACCTGAAGGAGAACGCCAGTGGCGACGGCACGAGCTTGGAGCAGCTTTCGAAAGATGCCGTAGGGGAATGCCTGGATGCTGGCCGCGGCGGCTTCTTGGTGGACTTCCCGGCCGTTGAAGGCGTGTCCTCGATGGCGGACATGCAGGGCCGCAGCGCGCTGATCCACCACTACGGCGCCGAGTCGATCATCGACTGGGACGAGCAGGTAGTCGATGGCGTGAAGCGCCTGGTGTACGTCTGCCTTGAGGAGTGCGTCTCGGAGTTCAACCCGGACACCCTGGAGCGGACCACTGACACCCAGTATCGGGTGCTGCTGCTGGTCGGTGGTAGCTATCTCCAGCGTGTTTACGGCAAGGACGGCAAGACATTCACGGAGGCCCAGCCGCTCGACAAGAATGGCCAGCCTTTCGATCACATCCTGTTCAGCTTCTACGGCACCCAGAACAACGACGCCAGCGTCGACAAGTCGCCTCTGGAAGACCTGGCCGACGTTAACATCTTGCACTACGGCAACAGCGCAACAGTGGAGGAGAGCGGTTTCATCAGCAGCCAGCCCACGCTGTTCATCACAACCGACATCAGCGCAGACGAGTTCGCCAAGGTGAACCCGAACGGCATGCACATCGGCTCTACCCGTGGCTACAACCTCGGCAAGACCGGTACCGCAATCCTCGTCCAGGCGACCGAGAGCCAGTTGGCTCGAACGCTGCTGAAGGACAAGGAAGAGCAAATGCTGATGATCGGCGCCCGCATCGTGCAGAAAGCGGGCGGAGCCGAGACGGCTGAGGCGGTGCGCATCCGCTACAGCTCGGAAAATAGCGTGCTGGGCACTATCGCCGGCAACGTCTCTGAGGCCCTGAAGCGGGCCATTCTGGACGCCGAGCGCTTCATGATCGGCGAGCCAGATGATGACGGCACGGTCTTCTGGCTAAACCAATCGTTCTTCGACGAGACGATGACCGCCCAGGACATCCTAGCCCAGGTCCAGCTGTGGCAGCAGGGCCTGATCGCGAAGTCGGACCTGCGCACCAACCTGCGCCAGGGTGGCGTGCTAGAGGCTGATCGCACCGACGAACTGATCGACGAGGAGTTGGCCCAGCAGCCGCCGGTGACCGGCAACGACACCGGAGGCGGCGATGAGCAGTGACGGCTACCTGTCCGACGCAGCGACTCGCCACCAGGTGCACGTCCAGCGCTACGCCGGGGGCAGCCTCAAGCGCCTGGCCAAGTTCATCACCAAAGCGATCAGTACCGCCAAATCTCGCGTATCAGAAGGATTGAGCCGCTACGGCACCCAGCGGTACGAAAAGCAGATCCAAGAGCTGCAGGGCGATCTGGCGGGCGTATATGGCGAGATGAAGCAACAGGCCGTGCTCGACCTGACTGAGTTCGCCGGTTATGAGGCGGAGTTCAACATGACCCTGCTTGGCAAGGTCGTGAAGACAGTTGTGCAGCTGAACACGCCCAGCATCGAGCAGGTTGCCGCGGCGGCACTAGCTGATCCACTCGACCTGGAGGACGGCAAGAGCCGCCAGCGCATCAGCATCAACGGAGCGCTCGACCAGTACGGCACCAAGAAGAGCGCCGAGATCATCAGCGAAATTCGCATGGGGTCGGCACTGGGTGAGACGACAGGTCAGATCACCCGCCGGCTCACCTCGCTCGGCGTGCAGCAGCGAGACCAGGCCGGTGCGCTGGTGCGGACCATGACCAACCACATCGCCAGCTCGGCGAGGTCGCAGGTCATGGAGGACAACGACGACATCCTGAAGGGCAAGCGCCGAGTTGCCACGCTGGACGGCAGGACAACGCCGCTTTGCCGGGCCTTGGACGGCACTGTGGTGGCCATGACTGCGCCGTCGCCGCCGTTCCACTGGAACTGTCGGACCACCGAGATACCAGTGCTCAAGGACGAATTCGCCAGGGACATCCCAGGATCTACTCGGCCAGCGGTCGGGCCTGACGGCGCCGAGCAGGTCAGCAGCAAGACCACCTACGGCGAATGGCTCGCCCGCCAGCCTGCGGCGTTCCAGAAGGACGTACTGGGGCCCGAGCGCTACAAGCTGTTCAGCAAGGGTGAGCTGACCATCGACAGGTTTGTCGACGACGACGGCAGGACGTTGACCCTCAAAGAGCTGCGCGAGCTTGAGCCGATGGCCTTTGAGCGCGCCGGCATGAACTGATCCGCGCGCCACAAAACACAGCGCCTCGATTTGGTGGCGCGCAATTTCCAAGCCCTGGCTGAGCCGGGGCTTTTTTGTTTCCGCAGGCTGGGCCTGCTCAACGTCTCTGGGAGACAGCAATGACCTTGAAATTCCAACTGGACAGCCTCGACGGCGTCGAAGAATCGGTAGCAGCCCTGTACGTCGAGAAGGAAGGCAAGTTCGTCCTCGGCATCGAGGGGCTTCCGCAGCAGGAGGACGTCACCGGGCTGAAGGCCAAGGTGGAAGAGCTCCTCGGCGAGAAGAAAGCCGCCGAGAAGGCCCGTCGCGAGGCTGAAGACAAGGCCCGTGCCGAGGCTGAAGAAGCCGCTCGCAAGTCCGGCAACGTCGAGGAGCTGGAGAAATCCTGGTCCGAGAAGTACGCCCGCCGCGAGGCTGAACTTACCGGCCAGCTCGAAAGCACCAACAGCACCCTGCAAGGCCAGATCCGGGATCTGACCGTGGGTCGCACCGCTACCGAGATCGCCACCACCCTGGCTGTCCCGGGCAGCGCCAAGGCATTGCTTCCCCACATCGAACGCCGGCTGAGCGTAGAGCAGCGAGACGGTAAGCCCACCGTTGTCGTGCTCGACGCGGCCGGCAAGCTCTCTGCGGCAACGCTGGACGAGCTGAAAGCAGAATTTACCAACGATCCGGCCTTTGGCCCGCTGATCGCTGGCAGCAAGGCATCAGGCGGCGGGGCCGGTGGTGCTGGAAAGGGCGGCGGGGCCGCAAAAGGAAACATCGGCGGCACCAAAGAGGAACGCACGGCGGCACTTGCCAGCCGGTTCCCAGACCTTCCATTGAAATAAGGAAATACACCCATGTCCCTGTCGCAAATGCAGGTTTTCAACGAATACATCATGCCGGCGACCATCGAAACGCTGGATCAGATGCTCGTTGCGTTCAATGCCGCAAGCCGCGGCGCCATCGTGCTGTCCCCGGACGGCTTCACCGGCGATTTCCTCCAAGAGTCGTTCTTCCAGACCTTGGCCGCTGCCCAGCGCCGTGTGGACCGCTATGCCGCTAACGGTGCAGCGCCGATCACTGACCTGACCGAGCTGAAAAACACCTCGGTGAAAGTTGCTGGTGGCTTCGGCCCGATCCGCTACGAGCCGTCGCAAATGACCTGGCTGGAGCGCCCGACCGCCCAAGGCATTGAGGTAGCGTCCCGCGCGTTCGCCGAGATCCTGCTGAAGGACCAGCTGAACACCGCCATCGCCGCCCTGGTCGCTGCGATCACTGCTCAGGCCGCCGCCGTCAACGACGTGTCGCCCACCGCCGGTATCACCTATGCCGGTCTGAACAACGCCCACGCGAAGTTCGGCGATGCTAGTCAGAACCTGATCACCCAGGTTATGCAAGGCACCACCTACCACAAGCTGATCGGTCAGAACCTGGCCAACCAGCAGCAGCTGTTCCAGGCGGGCAATGTCCGCGTGATCGATATTCTCGGCAAGGTGTCGGTGGTTACCGATGCTCCTGCCCTGATGCAGGCTGGTGTGGATCCTGCGCCGGACAAGGAAATCATCCTGTCCTTGGTCCAGGGTGCGGCTCTGGTGCACGACGGTCGCGACATCATCAGCAACGTCCAGACCACCAACGGCAAAGAGCGGATCGAGACCACGCTGCAGACCGACTACACCTTCGGCCTCGGCCTCAAGGGCTACACCTGGGATGTAACCGCCGGCGGAAAGTCCCCGACCGATGCCGAACTGGCCACCGGTACCAACTGGGACAAAACCGCTACCAGCATCAAGCACACCGCCGGTGTTGCACTGATCGGTGACGCCTCCAAGTAACCCTTATGGTGGGCTGGGCCTACGGCCTGGCCCGCTGAGGACGTGAGCATGAGTAAGAACAACATCTGGTACCTGCCAGGCCCGTTTCACCAGTACCAGGAAGATGTGAAGGCGCTGGCCAAGGAGGCCGGCCTGGTCATTGTCGATGCCAACGCCGCTACCAATCGCAACGGTGAGGCCAAAGACGTACCAGAGGTCAGCATTCGCGCCGAATTGAAGGCCGTGGCCGTGGTTGTCGAGGCTGTCGGGCTGAGCCAAGACGTAGTCGATGACCTGACTGCTGAGCTGGCTGCCGTTGGCGTGATCGTCGAGACCTTCGCTGAGCAGGCCCTGGAGCGTCCACAAGGCGAACTGGGCGAAACCGCAGGCCGCCTGTTCCTGGTGCTGGAAGCGGTCAATGCCGGTATTGCCAACCTGCAGCGCGAGCGCGACGGCGAAGTCCAGAAAGTAATCGACCTGGAGCAGGAGAAGGCCGAACTGCTCAAGCAAATCGAATCCCTGAAGGGTGCTGCTGCCGATCCTGAGGTCGAGGCGCTCAAGGCTGCGCTGGACAAGGCCGGCGTCACCTACCGCGCGAACGCCTCGAAAGAATCGCTGCAGAAACAGGTCGGCGAGCTCAACCAGCAGTAACACCGGGGCTGCGGCCCCACTCATTCAAGCGGAGGCCTGATGGCTACCTACATCACCGTGGCCGACGTGGATAGCATCCTCGGGGCTGATTGGGCGCCTGCTGAGGCCAAGGAAGAGGCGGTCTTCGAGGCGAACGCCTACCTGACTGCGCTGAATCTAGTCGGCATCGATATGGACAACATCCCTGAGGACGTAAAGCAGGCCGGCGCCCGCCTGGCCAAGTGCGCGTCACAGGGCAAGCTCTACCAGCAGCAGACCGAGGGATCGCTTGAGGCGAAGACAGTTAAGGCAGGGTCGGTATCGACCAGCAAGTCCTTCGGCTCGATCGACAAGACCAGCACGGCCGCCCAGCCTGCCTGCGTGCAGTTAGCCTTGGCCCTGCTCACGCCATGGCGCAGTAACCCATTCGCCTTCGCAGTGAAACGGGGGTAGGCATGGGCATGCGCGACGAAATCCAGGCTGACCTGGCCGAGGCCTTCGACGATGATCTCGCTGATGCGGTCTTCCCGTTCACCGGGTCCTACATGGGGTCTGGCGTGTGGGATCCGGTCAACGAGACCACCACGGCACAGCCAGTGATCTACACCGGGCGCGGTGTGCTCGATAGCTACGACAGTAGGCGCATTGATGGCCTGAACATCCTGGTTGGCGACGTGCTGCTGATCTGCCTGGCCAACGAGGTCACGGACAAGCCGGCGGTGGGTCACCAGATCACTGCCGCCGACCTGATCACTGGCGAATCGGTCACATACCGCATTGTCAGCCCTGGCATTGACCCGGCCCAGGCGCACTACGAGATCCAGCTGAGGAAGTGACCAATGGCCAAGCGAGGATGGAGTACTCCGCCGAGCGCTTTCGCCGGGGTGGTCGAGGAACAGCTGGCTCAGCGTGTCCGCGTCATCGCCCTGGCCATGCTCAACGAGATCGTCCTGCGGTCGCCGGTTGATACCGGGCGGTTCCGGGGCAACAACATCGTGAGCGTAGGTTCTCCGGTCTACACCAGCAATGCGAACGTTGACCCGACGGGGTCGGAGACTATGCAGCAGGGTGCCAGGATCACGACTGGCCTGGAGCCCTACACCCAGGTCTTCATCCAGAACAACCTTCCATACGCCACCGCCCTTGAAGACGGCCATTCGCAGCAGGCTCCTGGCGGGATCTACGCGGTGTCGTTCAATGGAGTTTCCCAGGCCTATAGCTCATGACATTCGAACAGATCCGGGCCATCGTCACTGGCCGAATGACGCAGTGGGCGGGGATTCCCGCTGACGCCGTCGATTACCCGAACAACCCGCAGGGCCCGTTCAACCCTGCCGGAAAACCCATCTGGGCCCGATTGGCAGACGTTCCCGGTCTTTCGAGCGCGCCAGAGGTCGGAGTCGGCCCATGTGTGCGCCGTACCGGCGTCATCATGATTCAGCTGTTCGTGCCTAGCTACAAGGGCACCCTGACCATCACGAAGACAGCCGACACGCTGGTGCAGCACTTCGAGTTCTACAGCGACCCGGTTGGGCCATTCGAATGCCACGCGGCATCAGCTACCACGGTTGGCGACGACGGGCACGGCTGGTACCAGGTCAACATCTCTGTTCCATACAGGGCCTACTGATGTCCCAGACCATGAAGGTTCGCATCGATGGCGAGCTGGTAGACCGCAAGGTCGCGCACGTTACCCGGGCCATTCAACATGACGGCTCGACCATCGAATACCCGGAGCCAACGATCGATCACAACGAAGTCGTCTTCCGCTCCGAAGACGACCCGGTGCCGATCATCGTCGTTCGCACCATGCCGGCCTGACAGCCGACCCATCCTGCACCGCCACATGGCGGTTTTTTTACGCCTATCGATAGGAGAAACACCCCATGTCCAGTGGTGCCAAGGTCTCGACCGCGTGGAAGCGCGAAGTCACCCCAGGAGTAACACCGGCGGGTAACTGGAACGTGCTGACCCGTGTCAGCTACGGTCTCGTGCCAACCTACAACACTGAAGAGAACAACGAGATTGGCGCTGACCGCATGGCCCAGGGCACGACCCAGACCACTGTCGACGTCGGTGGCGACGTGGAGACCAAGCTGCGCTATGGCGCGCTGGACGAGTTCATGGCGTCCTGCTTCGGCAAGGACTGGGCCGGCAACGTTCTGACCATGGGCAACGACCGCATCACGTTCTCGCTCGGTTCCTATGCCAGCGACATCGGCGTTGCAGCGGTTGCCCGCGGCGCTCAAGTCGCGACCATGAACTTCGAAGTGCCGAGCGACAACGAAATCACGGTCACCACGACCTTTGCGGCCACGTCCTGGCAGGACAAAGCCGATGACACCTCGTTCATCGTCAGCCCTCAGCCCGAGGCCAAGCAGCGCCGCTATGGCTTCAAGGACGTGAGCGGCCTGAAGATCAACGGTGAGCAATTGGGCGAGGACAACGCCTGCGTCGACAGCTTCAACCTGCAGTTCGACAACGGCGTCCAGACCCAGCGTTGCATCGGCAATGGCAACCCGTTCCCAGGCAACATCATCCCGGCCATCTTCACTCCTTCGGGCTCGATCACCATCAGCTGGTCCAAGAAGGCCTACGAGTTCTGGAAGGCGCAGCAGACCGGCAGCACGCTGAGCTTCGAATTCACCCTGAATAACGCCGACGGCGGCTACACCTTCCAGATCCCCGAGATGGAAGTGTCCGGCGATTGGCCGGACGGTGGAGCGACCGACATCATCCAGGTCGAACTGACCTACACCGGCCGCCGCGTCCCGCCAACCATCACCCGGACGCCGGCTCCCATCGCCGTCACCGGCGTGACCGTGGCACCGACCACCGCGAGCATTCAGGTAGGCAAGACCCGCGATCTGGAGGCTCTGGTGGCTCCTGTGGGGGCAAGCCAGCAAGTCACCTGGACCACGTCCGACGCAGCCAAGGCCACTGTCAGCCAGACCGGCCTGGTGACCGCAGTTGCGATTGGTACGGCCACCATCACCGCGACCAGCAAGACCGATCCGACCAAGAACGGCACTGCGACCATCACCATCACCGCTTAATCCTTTGCCTGGCGCGCTCTGCGGTGTGCGCCGGGCCTTTTACCGCAGAGGAACACCATGGGCATCACGATCGCCAAGAAGCCAGAGCTCGATATCGATGGCACCCGCTGGGTTGAAATCGCCAAGGGCGCGAAAATCCTGGTTGGATCTACCGCCAGCCCGCTGTACAAGTCGCACTATGCGCTGATCCAGCGCCACCTCGCATCCATCGACATGCAGACCCGTGTTGGCACCAAGGACTTCAGCATTGCCGATGCGGAGCCGGTTGTTTTCGAGCAGGAAAGCGAGATGCTCTTCGATTTGGTCTCCAAGCATCTGATCCAAGACTGGGAAGGCGTCGATGAAGCCGAAAGCCCTGGCATCCCCGCACCTTACTCGCCAGAGCTGTGCAAGGCGCTTCTTCGGCAGATGCCCGAGGTCTACTTCCTGGCAATCAAGACAGGCAGCGACATTGCCCGACGGATCGTAGAGAACGCCCAGGCCACCGCAAAAAAGCCCTCGACGCCTACATCTGGGGGCGGGAGTGGGCGGGCGAAAGCAACGAGAAAGCCCGCTGGAAGCGCGAAAGGCTGAAAGGCGTAGCGCCGGTACCGCCTCAACCAGAGATTGATAGAGTCACTGCTGAGGTCCTTGAAGCCTACGGCTCTATCAGCCGCACCCGGCAATACGTCGGAATGATCGGCGCTCCAGCACCAATCTCCCCGGCAGCCATCACTGACTATCTGGCCCGCTATCCCACAGCGATTTATCGCGATGAGTTCGACGCTGCGATTTTCGCGCTAGATGACGAGTTCCGCAGGCACTGGGATGAGCAGCAGGAGAAGGACAGGCCGACGCCGCCAAAACGATAGCCCGCCAAGCGGGTTTTTTTACGCCTGGAGAATGCTATGGCGCAGGAATCCCGCCTCGCGGTAACGATTGACTCGCGCGGCGCCAAGCGCAATGCGGATGACCTGGCCGACTCGCTCGGACGGATGGAGAAGGCTGGAGATGCGGCAGCAGCATCGGCCGAAGGGGTTTCGGATAGCCTGGACGACCAGCGCAAAGCCCTTACCCAACTCCTTGGGCAGATCAATCCGACGACCGCTGCCCTTGGTCGCCTGGACGACATGCAGGAGAAGCTGGCCAAGTTCAAAAAGGCCGGCATCGTCGAAAGCGACACGTTCGTCGAGTACACCCAGCGCATTAACACCATGCGCGATGCTCTGGGTGAAACCAGCACTGGTATGAACAAGGCCGGAATGTCGGCCAAGGCTTACCAGGCGTCCTTGCGTGGCCTTCCTGCCCAGTTCACTGATATTGCTGTGAGCCTGCAGGCCGGTCAGGCCCCTTTGACCGTATTCCTGCAACAGGGCGGTCAGCTCAAGGATATGTTCGGCGGTGTAGGGCCTGCCGCGCGGGCCATGGGTGGCTACGTCCTTGGGTTGGTGAATCCGTTTTCCGTTGCTGCGGCAGCCGCAGCTACTCTGGCGCTGGCCTACTACCAGGGCTCTGAAGAATCGGAGCGTTTAGCCAATGCGCTGATCGAGAACGGCAACGCCGCCGGCACCAGTGCAGGACAGTTGGCAGACCTTGCCAATGAAGTGGCCAGCACCAGCGGCACGGTTGGCGCTGCAGCTGCTGTGCTCACCAAGCTGGCCGCCGCAGGCAACCCGCTGACCTCGATGTACGCGGAGATCACCCAGGCCTCGCTGGCCTGGTCGAAACAAACGGGTCGAGACATCGACGAGGTTGTGAAGTCGTTCAACGACATCGCGAAAAGCCCGGTCGATGCGATCAAGAAGCTCGATGCTGAGCTGAATATCCTGACCACCTCGCAGTACGCCAACATCGTTTCCCTGCAAGAACAGGGCGACACCATGGGGGCGGCGCAGATGGCCGCAGGCCTTTACGCCGAGGAGATCAGCAGTCGAGCCAAGGAGATCGAGGGAAACCTCGGCACCCTGGAATCTGCCTGGCAGTCGGTCGCCGGGTTTGCCAAGAAAGCCTGGGACGCGATGCTGGACGTTGGCCGCGATAAATCCCTGGAGCAGCAGCTTGCGGACGTAGAGCGCAAAATTTCGGATGCCGAAAAGGGCATTCAGCAGGGCGGACGTGCGGCGTTTGGGCTTGGGGTCTCCTCCAAGAGCGTTGATCAGCTGCGCCAACAGGCTGCCGATCTGCAATCCGCTATTGCTGAGGCCGGTCGGAAAGCTACTGAGGATGCGGCAAGCAAGGCTATTCAAGATGCCGGCAAGAAGGGCATCGACACTATCAACGCCACATTCAAAGCGGCGCAGACTCAGACCGAGAAGCTGCAGAAGCAGTTGAAGGACATCGACAAGGCCCGCGCAGACGCACAGAAGGCCGGCGGCTTCACCGCTGAAGAAGAAGCCAAGTACGCAACGGCCCGGAAGAACGTCGAGCAGCAGATTGCCGACATCAAAGAGCGTGAGGCGAAGAAGAACAAGCCAAAGGCCGTCACCGGGCAGAATCGAGGCGTTTCCGAGGCTGAGAACACCTTCGCCAAACTCTACAACCAGTACGACCCGGCGGCTCAGGCTGCGCGGGCACTGATCAAGGAGCAGGGCCAGCTACAGCTGGTGTTGGATAAGGGAAAAATCAGCCAGGAGGAGTACAACAAGGCCCTGGCCCAGGCTTCCATCAACTACGGCGCCGCTATCAAAGGCGCCCAAGGCCTGACGCAAGCTGAGCAGTACCGCGCGCAGCTGGAGAAGCAACTCAGTACCCAGCGGACGCAGTACAGCCTGGAGGCTCAGGGCGTGGGCATGGGTGACTTGCAGTCGACCCGTCTGCAGCAGCGTGTGCAACTGGAGCAGCAGACCAACGACCGCATCCTCCAACTGCGTACTGAGCTCGCTAACGCCACGACGGAGAAGCAGCGGCAGGACCTGCAAGCGCAGATCGACCTGACCAACGAGTTTCTGCCGAGACAGCTGGAAGCATTGCAGGCCGGCTGGGCGCAGATGGACCAGGCCATGCTCAACCCTATCAACGGGTGGACGGCAGCAGTCCAGAATTTCGGCAATCAGGCGCGGGAAATCGCGGGCCAGACTCAGCAAGTATTTTCGAGCGCATTTGGCTCGGTGGCCAGCGGCATTACCGACCGGATTATGAATTTGAATCTGTCGCTTCAGTCGTTTGGTGATCTTGGCAAGGATGTTCTGCGCGAAGTAATCGCCGGATTCGTCAAGATGGGCGTTCAGATGGGGCTCAACGCTGCATTGGCTGCGACGCTCGCCACTGCTACAGCCGGCACGTCCATTGCGCTGGCTGGCACTACGGCTGCTGCATGGGCGCCGGCAGCGGCCCTGGCATCGCTGGCAAGCTTCGGCGGCAACTCGATCCCGGCAGCCGCTGCGCTGACCTCGACTACTGCGTTGGCCACAACACTGGCGGCGGTGCCTGGGTTCGCCACCGGCGGCTACTTCGCCGGCGCGGGCACTGCAACCTCCGACAGCAACCTCGCAAAGCTCAGCGATGGCGAGTTCATCGTCAATGCCGCTGCAACGAAGAAGAATCGCTCCCTGCTGGAGGCCATCAACTCTGGTGAGCGCGTCTCTTCCGGCGGGTCTTCTGGCCAGGGTTCGGGCTATGCGCCGATGCCTCAGCCAATCGTGCAGATCTACGAAGACCCGACGCGTGCCGGCACATCCCAGGTCACCCGCGAGGGCAACCAGGACTTCATCAAGGTGTGGGTGGCCAGCGTCATGGGTGACGGCGAGGCAGACCAGGCGCTACGAGCCAAATACGGACTTCAGGGGCTAGGCTCATGATCGAATACCCAGCAGAACTGCCGCTACCGTTGCAGGACGGCTACGCGCTGGACACCCCTGTCGATCCCATGCTCCGTACTCCAATGGTGTCGGGCCGCGCTCGGCAGCGGCTGAACTTCGACGAAGTACCATACCTGATCAACGCCAAATGGAACTGCGACCGCAACCAAATGGCGTTCTTTCAAGGCTGGTATGCCAGGGCATTGGTGCAAGGTGTGGAGTGGTTCAAGGCTACTTTGCTCACCCCGATAGGCTTCAAAGAGTACGAGTGCCGCTTTGCCGGGCACTACACCGGCCCGACGCTCGTTCAGGTCAGTCGGTGGGAGTTCTCGGCAGTCCTTGAGCTGCGTGAGCCACCCCTGATCCAACCCGGCTGGGAGGAGTTCCCGCAGTTCTGGTTCATGATGAACATCATCGACATGGCAGTTAACAGGGAGTGGCCGGTGTATGTCTTCGATTACCCAAATTATGCAGCAGCACTGGCGGACATCCGCAACCTGCGTGACGGCCTGCGTATCAGTGTCGAGGCGGACGAGACCCGCGGCGGTCAGCCGTCCCACTACCAAGTGTCCCGCGCGGACTGTCCGTCGCTCTCCTTGGACTTCCTTTCGCAAACCTATGGCGTCGGCAGTGGTGCAGACAGCTTGGTACTGGTGGTGACGTATGCAGGATAAGAGCTTTTCCGACATCATCACTTTCACTCGATCGACCACTGGTACCTGGTTGAACCCAGCAACCAATCTGCTGGAAGTAGCAGCGGTCAACGCCCCTCGGGTTGAAACGAGAGGGCTACTCTTCGAACAGCAGCGGGTGAACATGGCCTTGCGGGCCACCGACTTTACCAACGCGACGTGGGCCAAGGGTGGACTTGCAGTGGCAGCCGCGCCTGGCATTCTGGCGCCTGATGGTACAACCGCTGTGAAGTTCACCGAGGACACCAGCACCGGGGTTCACCGTGTCACCCAGGGCGCCATCACCGCAGCGGGCAACACAAAATACTGCCGATCTGTTTTCGCCAAGGCTGATGGCAGTGGGCGCCGGCTGTACCTTGAAACGGATATTTTCGGCAACTGGGCAAACCCAGGCTCGGCGCGCTTCAACCTTGATACCGGCACCATTGAAGCTGCCACAGCGACGCTCGACGATGTTGGCATGGAACTGTGGCCGAATGGCTGGTATCGCTGCTGGATCGTGGCGACCACCATAGCCGCGCCCCCAGCGTTGTCCTTTGATGTGCAGATGGCCGACGCTACCGGCGCTTCATACACTGGCAATGGCGTTGCGGGCCTGTACCCGTGGGGCGCTCAGTTCGAAGCTGGCGATGGGCCTAGCTCGATAATTCCCACCACTACGGCGCAGGTCACCCGAGCCGCTGATGTGGCATTTGTTCCGGCGGCGGCCTGGCTCAACTCGGGTGAAGGCACGTTGTACGTCGAGACGCGCAACGGAAACAACAGCACCACTCTGGTAACTGGGTTCCTGGGGACCAGCGCGGGCACCGGTAGGGTATCGGCTGCCCTAGGCAATACCAAACTCTCACGCGCTGAAGTGGTGAATGACGCGGGCGTTTCCCAGTTCGCACAGAACCTCGGACCTGCGCAGACCCCTGAAACGTTCTTGAAGCAGGCCATTGCGTATCTGCCGGCCGGCGCGCAGTTCTCTTCGCAAGGGTTGCTTGGCGGGGTGAGCGGCGCCGTGGAATTGCCGACCATTGACCGACTGGTGCTTGGGGCCCGTGGCGTCAGTACGCAGCACATGCAAGGGCACATCCGACGCATGCAATATTTCCCGTACCGGCTCAGCGCCGAACAACTGCAGGCCCTGACAACATGACTGATTACTATTTGCGGGCGGCTACTGCTGAGTATATGCAGGCTGCTCTGGGTGCCCTGGCGAGTGGCGTGACTATCGATGAGATCGGTGTGATTTATCGCGTGCTTGAGGATGGTGAGAGCGTTGAGGCGCTGACAGGCTACCACGCCAACGTGCGCAGCACTGGGCCTATTCTCTGGCCGGCGGGTATCGAGCAACTGAGCCCGAACACCCCGTGGCGAGTATTCGCATAGGGGCAAACCATGACAATTCTCGAAGACACCTACCGCGAGGCCCTGGCCTCTGGCGGTAAGGAGGCGTTCGTCCGGACGCTGGAAATCACCTGTCCGGCATGGGATTCGCCTGTGCTGATCTGCAATGGCTTCAAGGACCGTGTTTGCGGCACTGAAGACGGGCGCTTGATCACGTTCACCGCAGCGAACATCGGCATCGCGCTCCCGCAGAAGAACAACAAGGGCAACCAGGCCCTGGCATTCGGCGTGGACAACACCACAGGGGAGGTCCAGCACCGCGCAGACGAAGCCTTGGATGCTAGCGCCAAGGTGACAGCCACATACCGCGTCTATCTCGCCAGCGACCTATCGGTGCCGTGCGAGCGACCCTACCGCATGTCGGTCGACAGCGATTCCTTCGAGCAGAACCAGGCCACGCTCCAGTGCGGATTTTTCGACATGATCGGCACCGCGTTTCCTCGCGACATTGCTAATACCAAGCGTTTTCCAGGCCTCAAGTACCTCTAAGAGATCTCCTTATGGAATGGATAAATACATACCTGTCCTGCAGGTATGAGGACGGCGCTCGCGGTCCGGAAATATTCGATTGCTGGGGGCTGGTCAGGGAGGTGCGCCACCTGCACCTGGGCAAACGTCTTCTGCCAAGCTGGGGGCATGTGCGCAACACCGACCCGCGGGAGTTCACCCGGGCGTACCGGGAAGAAACCGTGCACATGGAAGTGTGCCAGCCGGAGCATGGCGCCATCGCTGCCGTGATGCGCGGGCACATCTGTGTGCACGTCGCCCTGGTCGTCAAGGCTGGTGGCCGGCTCAAGATCCTCGAAATCAACCCCACGCGCGGTGCCCGCTGCCTGCCGATTTCCCAGTGGAAGCGCGACCACAACACTGTCATCTACTACCGAGACCGGGAATGATCGAAATCTACCCAAACAAGCTCGCTGCCGGGCCTGCAGAGTTGCGTACGGTGGAAAGCCGGCAGAGCGTGCTGGCCTGGTTCCGTGCTGACGGCATGCCGAAGGAGGTAGAGCCCGCAGCGCTGCCGGTAAGCGTGTTCATCAATGGAGACCGCGCGCTGCCGACTCAGTGGGCGACTATCGAGTTCGGCCCTGAGGATCGGGTCGAGATCTACCGAGAGCCGAAGGGCACTGACCCGTTCTCGATCACCTTGGCGCTGGTGTTCGGTGCCAAGGCGGTACTGGGAGCGCTGATGCCCAAGATGCCGTCCCTGAACAGCGGCGGAAACACGAAACGCGGCAATGACTTGGGCCTGGCCACGGTAAAGGGCAACCAGGTGAAGCTGAACGCGGTCATCCGTGAGATCGCCGGCCGACAGCGGCCATACCCCGACTATGCCTTACCACCGAACAGGTACTTCGACGACCCACGCTCGCAGTGGATCGAGATGCTGCTGGTAGTAGGGAAGGGCAGCTACGACATTCCGGTGAGCAGTATCCTGATCGGCGAAACGCCGGTTATCTCGCTTGGCGAGGACGCCGAATTCACGCTGTACGAACCGGGCGCCAACCTGTCAGCCGAGACTGCCGCCAAGTGGTGGCATTCCGCGCCCGAGGTTGGGGCCACCTCTACCGGTACCGCCGGCATCGAGCTGAAGGCAACGTATGCCGTGACGCCGGTGCCAAGCGCGCAGTCGTACCAGTTCGCTGGGAAAACTATCACAGTGCCCACCGGAGCGGGCCAGTTCCCGGCAGGCTGGGCCGCCGGCATGATCGTTCGCATTGAGGTCGGTTATCCATTGGATGTAATCGACGGCGGCGCCGGCCGGGACATCATTCGCGGAAACCTCGACCAGTTCGCGCTGTACGTGGGTATGCCAATCGAGATCGTCGGCGCGAATGCTGGCAACTACACCGTGGCCACGTACACCCCTGGCGTCGGATCCGCACCAGACGAGATGACGCTCGACTGGGCCGCCGGAGGCGCTGCAACCGGCCTGGCGCTCGGTACCGGCCTGGTAATGGGCATTGGCTTCCGTGGCCTGCGCTACCGCATCACAGCGGCCAGCACGTCAGCCATATCGGTCGAGCGCATGAACGCTGCGGGTGGCAACGATGCGACCTGGCCCGGGTATGACGCTCTGACCACCTCTGCGGCGGTCCTGACCCTGGACGGATCAACGCAAGAGGGCGACTGGTCTGGCCCGTTCCCGGCGTGCCCTGCTGGGACGACCACAAGCCGCATTGCCTGGGACATCTTCTTTCCTCAAGGTCTGGTGCATGTGGGCGGGAAGGGCGACCTGAACAACCTGTCGGTGACCGTCGAGATGCAGTACCGCGACATAGCTGCAGCAGGCGCCTGGACTTCGTTCAAGAGGACCTACACCCAGATGACCCTGGACCAGCTCGGTTTCACCGAGTACATGGACATTCCTGGCATCCGGCCAGAAGTTCGGATGCGGCGTATCGGAGCCAAGTCAACCAGCACCCAGGACGCCAACACCGTCCAGTGGTACGGACTGCGCGCGAACTTGCCGGCGCCGACCAGCTACGCCGGCGTGACGTTGCTGGCCCTGCGGGTCAAGGGCGGCAACCGTATCGCATCCCAATCCGAGAGCCAGGTATCGGTGATCGCCATGCGTAAGCTGCGCACCAGGCGTGACGGAGCATGGACAGCGCCAGAGCCGACCCGTGATATCGCGGCCTGGATTGGATATGTCGCGGAGAGCGTCGGATACTCGGTGGAGGATGGGGATTCAGACCTAGACCTTGACGAGCTGGACCGCCTGCAAGCGATCTGGACTGCCCGCGGCGACTACTACGACCGGACGATCGACTCGGCCAGCACGGTCAAAGCCTGCATGATCGAAGCTCTTCAAGTTGGATTCTCCGAGCTGACGATTGATCGAGGCCTGATTCGCCCGGTGCGTGATGAGCCGCGCGGCCCGGACTTCGACCACATCTATAACCCTCAGGTGATGACCAAGCCACTCAAGCGAGAGGCCGAACACGTCACAGAGGATGACTTCGATGGTGTCGATGTTGAGTACACGGACGGCACCACCTGGCAGGTCGAGACAATTGAATGCCGCTTGCCCGGCGATCTTGGGCTGAGAACCGAAAAGGTCAAGGTAGAGGGAATCAGCGACGAGACCCGGGCCTGGCGCTACGGTATGCGCCGCCGCCGGCAGCAGGTCTACCAGCGCAAGCGGTACAGCTTTACCACGGAGCTGGACGCGCTCAATAGCGGATATCTCGACTACGCGCTGCTTGGCGATACCACGCCGGGTTACGGCCAGAGCGCAATGCTCAAGGGGTATGCGCAGCTGGGTAGCCAGCACATGCTGGTTTCCTCAGAGCGTTTCGACTGGTCGGCAGGTGGTGAGCACTGGATTGCTCTTCGGCGTCGTGATGGCAGCGCCTCTGGCCCCTACGTGGCGACCTGCATCGATGACTACCGCCTGACCATCCCTAGTCTGGATTTCGTTCCGGTGCTGAACAGCGCTATGGACGCGCCAGTGCTCCAGTTCGGGCCAAAGGCCAAGTTCTGCTATCCCGCACTGATCAAAGAGGTCAACCCAAGCGGCACCGTCAGCTGCAACGTCACCGCAGTGAACTACGACGAGCGCGTCTACCTGGACGACGACAACTTCCCGCCGGCATGACCGGCACCTGAAACGAGCATGCCCGCCTAGCGCGGGCTTTTTTGTGCCCGGAGAATCTATGCGCTACAACACTGGCAACCCCGTTGAACCGGATGGCTCCAGCGATCCCCGCGACCTCTACGACAATACCAGCATCATCGACTTACTGCTCAATGGACCTCTGGCCGAGTATCTGAGCCGTCTTGGCGTGCCGTTGAAGTCCTGGCGCGGGATCATGCAGCAAGTAACTGACTACCTGATCGCGCAGGGCTATGAGTCGGTCTACGTGATTTATGGCGCCGGCATCGTCGTAGATCGGCAAACCCAGCTGGTTCAGCGTGATGGCGAGTTGTACAGGGTGATCAATGCTGCGGATATCCCGCTGACACTGACCGGGACCTGGGCCACGGATGCACCAAAGCTTCAGGCTGTCGGGGATGCCGCCTTGCGCCAGGCGTTGGCTTCTTCGACTGGCGCGACGATGGTGCATAGGGGGGGGAGCACGGTCGATGCCGATCTCTCCGCTATTGAGGCAGTGAACCTGTCTCAAGCAACGCAGATTCAAGCCAATGCGAGCGCCATCGCTGCAGCAGGGAATGTCAATCGTCTATTCGGCAACACACTTGAGCCCGCTCTGATCGACCTGCACTTCGGAATTCTGCAGGGTGTTGGATGGACTGCTTCTGAGCCAGGCAACATTGTTCCTCACACTGTGACCGGATCAACGGCAAACACCATCACGGTGAACAACGTTACAGGCCTCTACAGTGGGCAGCTTGTAGTGTACTTGGCCACAAATGGCGAGTACTACACGTCGGTGATCAAGCTGATCGGCACCCTGACGCTCACGATGGCACTTCCGCTCCCGGCTCCAGTCGCCAATGGGTCGCTGCTGTACAACTTCTACCGGGATGACGCTCACGCCAACACGTATGGCTTCAATGCGGTGTGTGATGACGGCCTGAGGCAACTCAGCAAAAAGCGACTGATGCGCACCGAGTACCAGGCGAAAGATGCTTCCGTATGGACTCCAGTTCTTGGCGCTACGCTTACGTCGCAAACCGCCACGAGCTACGACAACCCGAGCGGCGCAGCAATTGGCGAGCGCTCCATTCTGGTCCAGCACGCATCGGCGGCGAACGCTGGCGCTTTATCACGCCCCGTCGCCCTGACCGGCGGTGACTACGTCACGCAAATCTACATCAACCCAGGCACCCGAGACGGTGGTTTCACTGGAACGGTCAACATTGGCGTCGAGGAGACAACGGCCGAGGGCTTGACGCAGACCATCGCCTTCCTCGCTGTCACCCCAGCATGGGGAGCGGCAGGCTTGCAGGAGCTCAAGTACACCTCCCGCCCGGGAAGCTACATTCGCGTCCGTGTTCTCTCTCCAAACTCTGGGCCTTGGCGCTTCTACATCGGCGCGATGATGCACAACCGTGTTGGCGGGTATCTGAACGACGTCAACAGAGGGAAGCATGTATTGCTTGGCGACAGCTGGTTCACCAGTGGTGGCGATTTCCACAACCGACTGATTGCTCGACTCAACAAGGCCTCCGTGGTCAGTGCAGGCGTGCCAGGAAACCGGGCGTCGCAGTTGATCGCTCGCTTTCAAACGGATGTAGTCCCGCAGAACCCCGATTACGTATGGGTCATGGTCGGCACGAATGATTACTACGCCGATGTGAGCAATGCTGATTTTGAGCAGCAGATCCACCAGTTGCGCAACATGATCCAGCAAATTGGCGCTCAACCGATCTTCTTCAATGCCACGGTAGGCGCGATCAGCTATGTGCCGGAGCAACTGACCAAGTCGCGGAGCTACGCGCTCAATATCCGTTACGTTCCGCAGGAGCTGGGGCCTAACGGCCCTGGGGGCGTACAACGCAACTTCACCTACTCGGGATCGGTCACTGTAGCGGCTGGTGCTACCACAGTCCTGGCAGTGACCCCGGGGCAAACTAGGCTGCCGGCGATGCTCCGCTTCCTGACTCAATCACTTGTAGGCATGACGCTGAAGCTGGAGTACAGCTCGGCTGCCGATGGCGCTGGCGCGGTCGATCTCTCGACTTTCACGGGCATAGGCGTCACCAATGACTTCCCGCTACCCAGGACTGACACCGCTTTGCGGTTCGTGAAATTGAGCGTGACCAATGGTACGGGGTCGCCGATCACAGCCTGGATTTTGGCCGACATCTGCTGGCAGCAATCATTGGTGTGATGTGATAATGCGGAACTACTCATGGACGGACAGTTCCGCATGCGTTTCTTGGTTTCCCTGTTTGCGGCCCTGTTAGCTGCGTCGCCTGTTGTAGCTGAACCCATCAAGCACAACGACCTGAACCCCGCTTTCATCGACCTCCACTTCGGCACGCTGTCCGGTGTGGGGTGGTACACCAATGAGCCGGGGGGCGTAGTTGAGGCTGTGTCAACGAGCGAATCAAAGCTCGGGGACTTCGCCATCAACCTAGCATCCACTGCCGGTTTCAGCCGTGGTCAGCTTGCTTGCTACCAGGGTGACGATGACACGCTCTACCCGGTGGTCATCAAGGACGTGAAGCCAGACCAGGTCGTCATCGACAGGCCGCTGCCACGGGCAATGCCGGCAGGGGCGAAGTTCTACAACTTCTATGGCAATGATGCTCACGCCAACCACTTCGGGTTCGTCTGCGTTGCTGATGACGCGCTGCGCCAGTTGGCCGATCGCCCAATGCTTCGTCGCGCGGCGCAGTACAAGTCAGCGTCCGGCTGGGAAATGATCAACGGCGCACGGTCTGTCCCGCAACCAGCGGCCGGCTACGGGGATGTTGGTGGACAGCCTGAAGATGGGGTGGGCATAGCGGTGCACGTCGGCAATGCCGGCGGCGGGGTTGCATCCAAGCCTTTCGTTTCGCTCTATGAAAACATGGTCACGAACGTGGTGATCAACCCGGGCAAGCAGGCAGGCAAGCAAGCGGCAACCCTCGACATCGTCATCACAGAGATACGGGCTACCGGCGAGATTGTCGAAGCGGCCCGGACTCAGGTAACTCGAGACGATACGATTGCCTCGGTAGATATTCCGTACACGATAGTGGCCGGAAGCAAGATCAGGGTGAAAGTGACTGTTCCCTCGTCTGCTGATGCCGTCTTCTACCCTGGGTCGATCACCCACTATCACGCGCTTTCCCCGGCAGAGGATATAAACCGTGGTAAGCATGTGCTGTTCGGGGATAGCTGGTTCGCATCTGGTGGCGATATTCACTACCACCTAGTGAAGCGGCTGGATAAGGCAAAAGTGGTCAGCAGGGGGATTGTCGGTAACCGTAGCGACCAACTCGTTGCCAGATTCTTTCAGGACGTGCCTTCAGAGAAGCCCGATTATGTTTGGATAATGGTCGGCACAAATGACTATTACTACGACATGTCGAATCACTTGTTCCAGTTCCAGATAGTCTATTTGCTCGACTACATACGCTCTATAGGAGCCAAGCCAATTTTCTTCAGCCCGACTGTGGGGGCGATTTCCCCTGGGAGTGGCGGAAACCAGTTGTTGAAGTCGCGTAGCTACGCCCTGAATACCCTTTATGTTCCCGCTGTTACCTTCTTGCGCAGCCCGCTGTTGCCAGCCAATCAGCCGAAGTAGAAACGGTTACTCAACAAGGCCCGCCAATTGGCGGGCTTTTTATTGTGCGGAGAAAAGCATGCCCATCACTGAGCAGCAACTGCTGCAGATCCTCCCCAAAGCCCGCCCAGTCGCGGGCATTTTTTTGCCTGCGCTGAACAGGGCGATGGCGCGCTGGAAAATCGATAGCCGTGTCCGGCAGGCCGCCTTCCTGGCCCAGGTCGGCCACGAGACTGGCCAGCTCCGCAATCTGGTGGAGAACCTGAACTACAGCGCCGATGCGCTGGTGCGCGTGTGGCCTAGCCGGTTCACTGCGCAGTCCAGCGCCGCCTATGCCCGGCAGCCTGAGAAGATCGCAAACAAGGTGTACGGCGGCCGAATGGGCAACGGCCCGGAGGCATCCGGCGAAGGCTGGCGGTACCGCGGGCGCGGCCTGCTGCAGGTCACCGGGCGCAGCAACTACCGCGAGACCGGCGCCGGCCTGGGCCTGCCGCTGGAAGACGAACCGGAACTGCTCGAGCATGCCGAGCACGCCGCCCAGTCTGCCGCCTGGTGGTGGGCAAAGCGCGGGCTGAACGAGCTGGCCGATGCCGGTCGCATCCAAGACATCGGTAGCGTCATCAACACTGGTCAGGTTGGCCGCGTACCGCACGGAGCCGCTGAGCGAAAGGGG
>Ga0160437_1000381_pt1 | contig 23725 bp, 16 predicted proteins | sample HID1975I_E0MG_FD_108227 | JGI IMG/M metagenome (GOLD analysis project Ga0160437, IMG submission 108227) | Enriched soil microbial communities from UW Madison campus, WI, USA - HID1975I_E0 MG | ecosystem: Environmental > Terrestrial > Soil > Unclassified | place: USA: Madison, Wisconsin... | reverse complement strand
CGATGCGCACCGCCGAATCGGCGCCAGCGCCCTTGGCGGCGGTGAGCAGTTCGCGCACCCACTTTTCCGGCTCGGGGACCGGCGCGGTCAGCGTGGGGCGATTCGAGAGCAGGGCGATTTCGCCGGGCAGATTGCCGCTCTTCCGTGCCTGGACCGCACGGCTGTAGATATAGCCGGCATCGGCGTTCATCTGCGGCGTCAGCACGAGGCCCAGCGTGCCCGGGGGCGAGCCCTGCAACATCGCCAGCCGCTCCATGAACAGGGCGCGCCGTTCGGCCGACACGAAGGAAACCTGCCGCTCCGCCTGCGCGGTTTCGCCTTGCCACAGCAGCCGGTCCATGCGGATGTCATGGTCGGCCGGGGTCAGCATGCCGCGGTAGGTGGCGAGAATCAGTGCTTCGTCGTTCGGCGCCAGCGTGCCGCCGCGCCAGGCGGCCAGTGCACGCTGCTGCGCATCGGGGCGGCGCAGCGTGGTCAGCGCCACGGCGTAGCGCCCGGCGGCCTGGTTCGACAGCGGCGGATAGCGGGTGAAGAACGAGACCACCGAATTGGCGTCGGGCGACTGGTTCAGCAGCGCACGTTCGGCCGAAACGCGAATCTTGTCCGCCTGCGGATAACCGGGATAAGTCAGCAGAAAGCCGGAATAGCTGCCGAAATCGAAGCTGTCCGACGCAGAGAGCTGGCGCCAGCGGTCGATCGACTGGTGAACTGCCATGTCGTGCGACTGCATCGCCTGAGCCTTGGCAAGGTCCCATTCGCGGCCGTCTTGCGCGGCTGCGGGGCTGCCGATGGCGATGCCGAATGCGGCGGTCGAAGCAAGCAGGACGAGGGGGGCGACACGCTGCATGCTGGACATTTTGGGAAAAGGCTCCTTATCAGGCGCTGAACATCGGGTCCGTCGGGCTCGATCAATGAACATCAGGTGAGGTAAAGTCCATGTTCTCGGGTTCCATTCCTGCGCTTGTTACACCGTTTCGCGACGGAGCGTTCGATGAGCAGGCTTTTCGGCGACTCGTGGACTGGCAGATAGAAGCGGGTTCTTCGGCCCTCGTGCCCTGCGGTACGACCGGCGAGAATTCGACGCTTTCGAATGCCGAGCACCATCGCGTCATCGAACTCTGCGTGGAGCAGGCCGCCGGCCGGGTGCCGGTGATCGCGGGCTGCGGCAGCAACGATACGATGAACGCGCTGCTGCACATGAATTTCTCCAAGAAGTGCGGCGCCTCGGCGGCGCTGCTGGTGGCGCCGTACTACAACCGGCCAAGCCAGGAAGGGTTGCTGGCGCATTTCACGTATCTGGCCGAAAACAACGACCTGCCGATCGTGCTCTACAACGTGCCCGGCCGCACCGTCACCGACCTGCTGCCGGAAACCGTCTGCGAACTGGCGCGCCGCTTCCCGGATCGCTTCATCGCCATCAAGGATGCCAGCGGCGATCTCAGCCGCGTCACCGATCACCGCATGGGCATCGGCAAGCACTTCGTGCAGCTCTGCGGTGACGACGAACTCGCGCTGCCGTTCAACGCGGCAGGCGGCGTGGGCTGCATCTCGGTGACCGCCAACGTCGCGCCGAAGCTCTGCGCCGAATTCCAGGCGGCCTGCGCCGCCAACGACCTGGAAGAAGCGCGCCGCCTGAACGACCTGCTCTATCCGCTGCACTACGCCATGTTCGAGGACAGCTCGCCGGGCCCGTGCAAGTACGCGCTGGCCCAGGTCCACGACTGGATCGAAAACGAACTGCGCCTCCCGCTCGTCCCCTGCAGCGACAAGGCCCGCACCGCCGTGGACGAAGCCCTGGCCCACGCCGGGCTGGTTTAACAAATAGACCGTCGTTCCGGACTTGATCCGGGGCGACGGTCTATAATTTTCTCAATCCGCCGGATTGTACTTTTGCACGAAGCGCACCGCTTCCGAGAGCATTCGCTTGCGCGTTTCCTCGCGGGAGAGCCAGTGGTCCTCGCCGGTCAGGGCGACGAGTTCGTAGGGCTTCCCCGCATCCTTCAGTGCGTCCGCCATCACCTGGCTCTGCTTGTAGCCGACTACGGTATCGTCCTTGCCGTGGATCAGCAGGACCGGTGCATCGGCCCGCGAGGCGAAGCGGCGGGGTGAGACTTCGTCGTAAAGCTTCGGGTCGCCCAACTGCTCTCGCAGAGACTTGGTGAGCATCTTGGAATCGCCGCTCTCGCGGATGTCGGTCGAATACATGAGCTTGAGATCGGCCACGCCCGCCACCGACACAGCGCAGCGGTAGAGCCCCTGCTGCAGGGTTACGCCCGCCAGCGCCGCATAGCCGCCGTAACTGGCGCCGACGATGCAAGCCCGCCTGGGATCGACCAGTCCGCGCTTTGCCAGTTCGGCGAGACCGTCCGAGATGTCGGACTGCATCTTGCGGCCCCACTGTCCGTCTCCGGCGTGGCGGAAGGTGTCGCTGCGGCCGGTCGAGCCCCGGAAGTTGGGTTGGAACACCGCATAACCGCGAGAGGCGAAAGCCTGGGCCCACCAGTCGAACTCAGCCTTGTCGTGCGCGGCGGGGCCGCCGTGCGGCAGCAGGATCACTGGTAGATTCCGGGCTTCTCGACCGGGAGGCAGGGTGAGGACACCGTCCATTTCGAGACCGTCCTGCGCCCTGTAGTCGACGGTGGAAATGACGCCGACCTGGTCAGGCGCGATGGCGGGACGCTCGTTGCCGATCGGATCGGCGCGCTTGGCGCGCACGTCCACGAGATACCAGGTGCCGCTGTCCTTGTTGCCTGTAGTGCGCACAAGCACGTTGGAGAAGTCAGGCGTCCAGTCGATCAGATGCGCTTCGCGGCCCGCAAAGGCCTTGAAGATCCGGGTGATCGCGCTCTGGTACGCGGGGTTGTCCATGACTGTCCTGGGCGTTTCACCCTGGGTTCGGTAGCCGATCATGTCGCCGCTGTTGCGGTCCACGAACAGACGGTCGATGCCGACCTCGTTCAGGATCTCCGTGCCCGGGCCGCCGGCCAGCGGTGCTTCATACCAGTGGGAGGCGCCGTCCTCGTCCTCGATTGCGTAGATCACGGCCGAGCCGTCCTTGGCGAACGAGACCAGGCTGACGTCGCCGGTGGAATCGACGCCCCGGGCAAGCTCCAGACCCTTGGGCGTCGTGATTTTCCAGACCCCGCTGTTCTCGGCGACATCGAGGAAGACGGCCACGTTGCCGGCGCGGTCTATCAGCCAGTCGCGGTAATGGTCCTCCTGTGCCGGCTGTGCCACCGCGCGTGCTCGGTTGCTGGCCATATCCACGGCATAGAGCGTCGTGCGGCCATGGCGCCAGCGTGTGTTGAAGCCGTCGACCTCGAGAGCGATCCCGCCGAAATAGCCGACCGTGCGCCCAGCGATGGTGCGGATGCCGTAGCGCCCGCGCGTGGTACGCGCGATTCCCTTGCTCTTGCTGAAGACCATGCCCAATTCGTTGCCCGCCCGCATCGGCAGGATGATCGTACCGGACATCTCATACTTGGAGGCGGCGAAGCCGAACATCGGCACCGTGGCACTGCTGGTCACCAGCACGGTATCGTTGTCCGCCCATTCGATGGCGCGGACCTTGGTCTCCCCCGATGCGCCGTTGAACAGCACTTTCCCGTCTTTGATCACGAAGACCCGCCGGGCGCCGTTGGTGTGCACAACGCTGGCGATCGACGAACCGTCCGGCGAGATGGCGGCATCCTCCACTTCCGGTAGCTCGCCATAGGCATCGAGCGGTGGGGGCTGGATGGACGGAGGTGCGGCCGCCAATGCGATGGACGATGTTGAGCCGGCAATAAGCAAAGCAGCCGGCAGGGCCGACCGAAGTATGATGCGCAAGTTGGATTACCCCCGTTTGTTCCGGGGTATTCAAATTGTCGGCGCCGATGGCAAGAGCGATCTTGGGCGCAGGCGCGGTTAATTTTCCTTCACGGCCGTTGGGCACTTGCCAGCGAGAGAAGTCGTCTGGACTATGCGCTCCCAAGGCGGGACTGCCCGTCGACAACGGGATGACGAAATGACGCAATGGGGCGTTTCCTTTTCCCGCGCCAATCCCTACATGCCGGGTCATCATGGCACGCCCGCAGCACACGACATTCGACAAGCACAAGAGCGTCGCGGAAAACCGCAAGGCGCGATTCGAGTACTACATCGAGGAAACTTTCGAGGCCGGCATCGCGCTGACCGGCACGGAAGTGAAATCGTTGCGGTTCGGCGAAGGCTCGATCGCGGAATCCTACGCCGAGATCAAGAACGGCGAGTGCTGGCTGGTGAACTCCAACGTGCCCGAATTCAGCCACGGCAATCGCTACAATCACGTCCCCAAGCGCCCGCGCAAGCTGCTTCTGCATGAACGGGAACTCTCGCGCCTGCAGGGCTCGGTGGAGCGCAAGGGCATGACGCTGGTGCCGCTCTCGATCTACTTCAACGGCCGGGGCCGCGCCAAAGTCGAACTGGCGCTGGCCAAGGGCAAGAACGCGGCGGACAAGCGCCACACGATCAAGGAACGCGACTGGAAGCGGGAGCAGGGCCGCATCCTGCGCGAACACAAGTGAGCGACCTGCTGCACCGCCTGGGGGCCTGGCTGCACGGCCAGATGCCCACGCATGCACAGCTGGAGGCGAATCGCTTCACCGCGCCGTTCACCCGCCGCCCGGAACTGTTCCGCTTCACCCGCCGCTCGGTGCCGCGCGGCGTGGCCGTGGGCATGTTCATCGGGATCTTCGCCCTCATCCCCGGTGTCCAGATTGTCGGCGCGGCGCTCATGTGCGTGCCGTTCCGCGGGAATATCCCGCTCGCGGCGGCCGTCACCTTCATCAGCAACCCGGTGACGACGCTGCTCATCATCCTGCCGCTCGCGGTCGCGATCGGAAACAGCTTCGGCTATCACGCCGACATCGCCACGGTGGAGGCGATGGTGCGCGAAGGCGCGGGCTTGGCCCAATGGCGCAACTGGCTGCTGTCCGATACGGCGCCGGCCGTTCTCATCGGCCTGTTCATCCAGTCGATCGTCGCCGCTTTCCTGAGCTATTTCCTCACCATGTGGTTCTGGCGCTACTGGATCGGCCGCAAGCACCGCGCCCGCCGCCACCGCGCGCTGTTCCGCCATGCCGAGAACGAGGCCGCCTCCATATCCCTGGCCGCCTCCTCGACGCCTGCGGCGAAGGCTTCGGTAAAGACCGGCGACACGGAAGGAATTGCATGAAGGCAGGCCAGCAGCGGTCGGGCGTTTCGCAGGCCGTCAGCCGGAATCGGATGGGCGGTCTTTCGGACACCGCCGTTGTCGGCTTGGCGCTTGTGGCGAGTGCCGCGCTGGTCTGGCTGGTGAGCGGGGACGGCCTGCTGGTCGCCGTGCTCACGGGCACGTTGCTGGTCTTCGCCGGTCTGGCCTGGATGATCGCCAATCGTCGGCCCGAAGCGTCCGATATCGAATTCGCGCAGCCTGACTGGTCAGTCACCGTCGCCGCGATCGACCGGACCGATACGGCCATTGCCGTCACCGATCGCGCCGGCCGCCTGGCCTGCGCCAATGGCAGCTTCGAACTCTGGTTCGGCACCGCCAGCCCGCCGCCGCGCCTGCCGGTCGACGATGCCGCGATGGAGCGCCTCACCGATGCCGTGCGCGCGGCCTGGCGCGATGGCCATGCCCGCGCCGAAGTGCGCACCGAAGGCGATACCGCCGCGGACTGGCGGGTGGAAATCCAGCGCTCGGGCCGGGGGGACGACTTCCTGGTCTGGCGCATCCAGCCCGTCAGCGCGGTCGATCTCGTGGGGGAACTGGTGCGGCAGGTCGACGGCCGGCTCGGCAAGGGCCTGGCGCGGGCAGGCATTTCCGCGGCCGTGGTCGATCCCGACGGCATGATCCGGGCCGCCAGCGCCGGCTTTTCCCAGCGCGCGACGGGCGATGCCCTCTCGGACATGACCGGGCTCGATTTCGTTTCGCTGATCAGCCAGGAAGAAGGCGAAAGGATCGGCTGGGCCCGCGATGCGGGGCGCGGCGGTCCGCTGGTGCTTTATCACGTTCCCATCGCCGACCCCGAATCGCCGGTCGAGCCCGATCCCAACGTCACGCCGTCGCTGATGCTGGTGGTGGAGGCCGGGCAGGGCATCGGTGCGGGCGGCGGCGGCGGCACGGCCGCGCCGCATCTGGAAGCGCTGCTCAGCCAGTTGCCGCTCGGCCTCGCCATGGCCGACCGCGATGGACGTCTGCTCTTCGCCAACCCGGCTTTCATGCGCGCCGCCGGGCAGGAAGGCCAGCAGCCGCCAAGCTACCCGACCGACCTGGTCGTGCGGGACGACAAGCGCGCGCTCTCGGAAGCGATCCGCCGTTTCGCGCAGGGCCCCGCCGCTGCCGGCGACATCGCCGTGCGCCTGACCGCGCAGCCGGACGACCCGGTTTCCCTCAGCCTTGCCGGTGTTCGCGGGCTTGGCGAGGCGGCCGTGCTTCTCGGTCTGACCGACACATCGGAGGAAACCCGCCTCAAGCGCCAGGTCGCGCAGGCGACGAAGATGCAGGCCGTGGGCCAGCTCGCCGGCGGCGTCGCGCACGATTTCAACAATGTGCTCACGGCCATCCTGGGCACCTGCGACCTCATGCTGATGCGCCATACGCCGGGGGATTCCGACTATGACGACATCCAGCAGATCCGCGCCAATTCGAACCGCGCCGCCTCGCTGACGCGCCAGCTTCTGGCGTTTTCGCGCCAGCAGACGCTGCGCCCCGAAGTGCTCCAGCTTCCCGACGTGGTGGCGGACGTATCGCAGATGCTGCGCCGCCTGATCGGCGAAAAGATCCAGCTCGTCGTCAGTCACGACCGCGATCTCGGGCCGGTTCGCGCCGACCCCACGCAGCTGGAGCAGGTGATCGTCAATCTCGCCGTGAACGCGCGCGATGCGATGCAGATGAAGGGCGACGGCGCGGGCATCCTGACGCTCGCGACCCGCCGCATCAGCAATACGGACGTGCGGGCCATGCGCAGCGAGATCATTCCCGCCGGTGACTATACCGCGCTCTTCGTGGAAGACACGGGCGGCGGTATCCCTCCCGAGCATCTCGGCAAGATCTTCGAGCCGTTCTTCACGACCAAGGAACAGGGCAAGGGCACCGGCCTCGGCCTTTCCACCGTCTACGGCATCGTCAAGCAGTCCGGCGGCTTCATCTTCGCGGAAAGCGAGCCGGGGCGGGGCACCCGCTTCGTGGTCTACCTGCCGGTCCATCACGTCGCGCCGGGCGCGGCGCCCGAGCCCTCGCCGGTGGAAGAGCCGGAGGCCGAGCCGAGCCAGTGGGCCGGGGGCGGCGCGATCCTGCTGGTGGAAGACGAGGATCCGGTCCGCATCGTCGCCGAACGCGCATTGACGCGGCAGGGTTATGAAGTGACCTGCGCCCGCGACGGCGAGGAAGGCCTCGAACTGGTGGAGGAAGGCGGCCGGTTCGATCTCGTCGTCTCCGATGTGGTGATGCCCTCGCTCGACGGCCCGGCCATGGCGCGCGAGATCCGCCGCATCGCGCCGGACCTGCCGGTGCTGTTCATGTCCGGCTATGCGGAGGAGCAGCTGCGCAAGGAAATCGGCATCGCCAATGCCTGGTTCATGCCCAAACCGTTCTCGGTGCAGCAGCTCTCCGAAAAAGTCGGGGATGTTCTCGCACGCACGGCAGGCGGCGTTAAAAATAGGAAATAAGCCGACGTTCCCCTCTTGTTCCATGAGAACAAAGGCGATACATAGATCCCCGCGACGTTGACCTTTCCGGTCAGGCCGGTAGCAAAGGGGAAGTGACATGGCTGCTCAGCTCAAGCTGATCCAGGAAGGCAAGGAAAAGGACAACATGGACCGTCAGAAGGCGCTCGAAGCCGCGCTTGCGCAGATCGACAAGGCGTTCGGCAAGGGCTCCGCGATGAAGCTGGGTTCCAAGGAGGCGATGCAGGTCGAAGCGATCTCCACCGGCTCGCTGGGACTGGACATCGCGCTGGGGGTCGGTGGTCTTCCGCGCGGCCGCGTGATCGAAGTCTACGGGCCGGAAAGCTCGGGCAAGACCACGCTCGCCCTTCATGTCATTGCCGAAGCGCAGAAGTCGGGCGGCACCGCTGCCTTCATCGACGCTGAGCACGCGCTCGATCCGGTCTATGCCAAGAAGCTGGGCGTCAACATCGATGAACTGATCGTCTCGCAGCCCGATACCGGCGAACAGGCGCTCGAAATCACGGACACCCTGGTCCGTTCGAACGCGATTGACGTGCTGGTGGTCGACTCGGTTGCCGCGCTGGTCCCCCGCGCGGAAATCGAAGGCGAGATGGGCGACAGCCACGTGGGCCTCCAGGCTCGCCTGATGAGCCAGTCGCTCCGCAAGCTGACCGGTTCGATCAGCCGCTCGCGCTGCATGGTGATCTTCATCAACCAGCTGCGCATGAAGATCGGCGTCATGTACGGCAACCCGGAAACGACCACGGGCGGCAACGCGCTCAAGTTCTACGCCTCGGTCCGTCTCGACATCCGCCGTACCGGCCAGATCAAGGACCGCGACGATATCGTCGGCAACGCCACCCGCGTGAAGGTCGTGAAGAACAAGGTCGCGCCGCCGTTCAAGCAAGTCGAATTCGACATCATGTACGGTGAGGGCATTTCCAAGATCGGCGAAATCCTCGATCTCGGCGTCAAGGCCGGCATCGTCGAGAAGTCGGGCGCCTGGTTCAGCTACGATTCGATCCGCATCGGCCAGGGCCGTGAAAATGCGAAGAACTACCTGAAGGAAAACACCGAGGTCGCCGACCGCCTCGAAAAGGCCATCCGCGCGCAGACCGCGGGCCTTGCCGAAGAAATGATGGTCGGCCCCTCGGCTGAAGACGACGCGGAGTAAGTCTGGGCAGAGTAAGTCTGGGCAGAGCAAGTCTGGGCCGAATAAATCTGCGTGTCCCCGCAGAACGAAGAAAACCCCGGCCATCGCGCCGGGGTTTTTGTTTTAAGGCCCTACATAGGGAACCCGCCTTCCCGGACTTGATCCGGGACCGCTGGCCATGAGCAGCCCACCTCACGGCAAGGCGCCCTGGCGCTAACGCGCGCCTCAAGGACTGCCGGCGATCTCCGATCAAGTCCGGGACGAGAAGCAGCCAAAACCCGTGGCACGCTTGCAACACCGCCAAAGTGGCTGCCGCTTATCGCGAGAACCGAACAGTCTGACCGCAGCAAGCCGCTTGCCGCCGCCGCTTCGCTGGATTATCGGCGCGGGTCATGCACACGACCAACGAAATCCGCCGGTCCTTCCTCGACTATTTCGCCAGCAATGGTCACGAGGCCGTTCAGTCCGCGCCGCTCGTTCCTTACAACGATCCGACGCTGATGTTCGTGAACGCCGGCATGGTGCCGTTCAAGAACGTGTTCACGGGTCTTGAAACGCCCTTCGCGCCGCGCGCCACATCCTCGCAGAAGTGCGTTCGCGCCGGCGGCAAGCACAACGACCTCGACAATGTCGGTTACACCGCGCGCCACCATACCTTCTTCGAGATGCTGGGGAATTTCTCCTTCGGCGACTACTTCAAGGAACAGGCGATCACGCACGCCTGGACCCTGCTGACCAAGGAGTGGGGCCTCCCGGTCGATAAGCTGTTGGTCACCGTCTACCACACCGACGACGAAGCCTTCGATCTCTGGAAGAAGATCGCCGGCCTGCCGGAATCGAAGATCATCCGCATCCCCACGAAGGACAACTTCTGGGCGATGGGCGACGAAGGCCCGTGCGGCCCGTGCTCGGAAATCTTCTTCGACCACGGCGACCACATCTGGGGCGGCCCTCCGGGATCGCCGGAAGAGGACGGCGACCGCTTCATCGAGATCTGGAACCTCGTGTTCATGCAGTTCGAGCAGTCCGCCGGCGAAATCGTCGGCAACCTGCCCAAGCCCTCGATCGACACCGGCATGGGCCTCGAACGCATTTCGGCGGTCATGCAGGGCGTGCATGACAACTACGACATTGACACTTTCAAGGCCCTGATCGCCGCTTCCGAAAGCCTCACCGGCGTCGCCGCCGAGGGCGAGCAGCGCGCCAGCCACCGCGTGATTGCCGACCACTTGCGCTCGACCAGCTTCCTGCTGGCGGACGGCGTGTTGCCCTCGAACGAGGGCCGCGGCTACGTCCTGCGCCGCATCATGCGCCGCGCCATGCGCCACGCGCACCTGCTTGGCGCCCGCGATCCGTTGATGCACCGCCTGGTGCCGGCGCTCGTGGCCGAAATGGGCCAGGCCTATCCGGAACTCGGCCGCGCGCAGCCGCTGATCGAGGAAACGCTGGAGCGCGAGGAAGTGCAGTTCCGCCGCACGCTCGCCAACGGGCTCAAGCTGCTGGACGAAGCGACCGGCGACATGGGCGAGGGCGGCGAACTTCCCGGCGAGACCGCGTTCAAGCTCTACGACACCTTCGGCTTCCCTTACGACCTCACCGAGGACGCCCTGCGTTCGCGCGGCATCGCCGTGGACCGTGCCGGCTTCGATGCCGCCATGGCCCAGCAGAAGGCCGCCGCCCGCGCCGCGTGGAAGGGTTCGGGCCAGGCAGCGGACAGCGAAGTCTGGTTCGACATCGCCGAGCGCGAAGGCGCCAGCGAGTTCACCGGCTATGCCTCGACCACCGGCGAAGGCCAGGTCGTGGCCCTGGTGAAGGACGGCAAGGAAGTCCAGTCGGCCACCGCCGGCGAGCAGGTGGTCGTGCTGACCAACCAGACGCCCTTCTACGGCGAATCGGGCGGCCAGGAAGGCGATCGCGGCACGATTGCCGGCCCCGGCGGCATGAAGATCGCCATCGTCGACACCGCGAAGCCGCTCGGCCGTCTCCATGCCATGAGCGGCACCGTGGAAGCCGGCACGATCAAGGTCGGCGACGCCGTCAACCTCACGGTCGATGTCGAGCGCCGCGATGCCGTGCGCGCCAACCACTCGGCCACGCACTTGCTGCATGCCGCGCTGCGTAACCGCCTGGGCGATCACGTCACCCAGAAGGGCTCGCTGGTCGCCGCCGAGCGCCTGCGCTTCGACTTCTCGCACCCCAAGGCGCTCGACGCCGAGGACATTGCGGCGATCGAAGCCGAAGTGAACGCGGAAATCCGCGCCAACGATCCCGTCCTCACCCGCCTGATGACGCCCGACGATGCGATCGAAGCGGGTGCCATGGCGCTGTTCGGCGAGAAGTACGGCGATGAAGTGCGCGTGCTCTCGATGGGCCGTACCGCTCGCACCGAAGGCGGCGAGCGCAACTATTCGGTCGAGCTTTGCGGCGGCACCCATGTGCGCGCCACCGGCGACATCGGCGTGTTCCGCATCGTGTCGGAAAGCGCGGTCTCCTCGGGCGTTCGCCGTATCGAGGCGCTGACCGGCGAAGGTGCGCGCCAGTGGCTCGTGGCCCGCGAGGAAGCCCTCAAGGCTGCGGCCAGCGCGCTGCGCACCACGCCGGAGGACGTCGAGGCCCGCGTGGCCGCGCTGCTCGACGAGCGCCGCAAGCTGGAGCGCGAGCTGGCCGAAGCGAAGAAGGCTCTCGCCCTTGGCGGCGGCGGCGCCAAGTCCGAGGCGGCCGACGAGGAAGTGGGCGGCGTGAAGTTCTCGGGCCAGGTCCTCGAAGGCCTCGATCCCAAGGAACTGCGCGGACTGCTCGATCAGGCGAAGCAGCGCATGGGTTCGGGCGTGGCCGCGATCGTCGCGGTGAACGAGGGCAAGGCCTCGATCGCGGCGGCCGTGACCGAAGACCTGACGGGCACGATCAGCGCCGTCGACCTCGTCCGCAAGGGCGTGGAGACGCTGGGCGGCAAGGGCGGCGGCGGCCGTGCCGACATGGCCCAGGGCGGCGGTCCGGACGGCGACAAGGCAGCCGATGCCATTGCCGCGGTGAAGGCGGTGCTGGCGGGGTAATTCGCGCGTCGTCCCGGACTTGATCCGGGAAGACGGGGAAGGGGCATCAATGTCGCCGATTGCCGCCATCGTCACGGAAGTGGCGGAAGAAATGCGCGAAGTCGGCAGCCGCGGTGCGGTCGCCGACTATATCCCGCCGCTGGCCCAGGTGCCGCTCGACAAGTTCGGGTTGGCGGTGGTCATGGCGGACGGCGCCGTCCACGTCGCGGGCGATGCCGACGAGCCGTTCTCGATCCAGTCGATCTCCAAGGTCTTCGCGCTTACCCTGGCGCTTGGGGCCGTGGGCGATCAGCTCTGGGAGCGCGTGGGGCGCGAGCCTTCGGGCAGCGCCTTCAACTCGATCGTGCAGCTCGAAACCGAGCACGGCATTCCGCGCAACCCTTTCATCAATGCCGGGGCCATCGTCGTGACCGACGTGCTGCTTGGCCGCCTGGAGCCGCGCGAGGCGATCGGGCAGTTGCTGCGCTTCGTGCGCGAACTGGCGGGTGACGATACCATCGCCGTCGACGAAGTCGTGGCCGCGGCGGAGAGTGCCACGGGTTTCCGCAACCGCGCGCTGGCCAATTACATGCAGGCCTTCGGCAATGTCCGGGGCGAGGTGGAACGCGTGCTGGGCACTTATTTCCATTTCTGCGCGCTGACCATGAGCTGCCGGCAACTGGCACTGGCGGGGCGCTACCTGATGAACGGCGGCCGGTCGGACGGGCACCGCGTGATCAGCGAGAAGCGGGCCAGGCGCATAAACGCATTGATGATGTCCTGCGGCCATTACGACAACTCGGGCGACTTCGCCTACCGGATCGGCCTTCCGGGCAAATCCGGGGTGGGCGGCGGTATCCTTGCGGTCGCTCCCGGGATCGCCAGCATGGCGGTCTGGTCGCCGGGACTTAACGAGAGCGGCAATTCCCAGCTTGGCCAGATGGCGCTGGAGCGGCTCGTCCAGCGCACCGGGTGGTCCGTGTTCGAGCCGCGCGCCGGTTGACGCCGCGGCGCCGAGCAGGCCCGTGAACTAGGCCTTCTCAGGCTCGCGCAACTGGCTCGACTTGAGCGCCGGCTTTTGGGAAAGCCCGCCCTGTTCCATGATCTGCTCGCGGAATTCGTCGCGCTTTTCGTGGATCGAGGCGATCACCGGACCCATGGCCACGCCGATCTCGGTCAGCGCGGCTTCGGAGAGCTGCAGCGAACTTTCGAGCGTTTCGGGCACGGCGTGCGTGGCACCGGCGCGGTAGAGCACGGCGGCGTGTTCGGCGTCCCGGGCTCGGGCGATGATCGGCAGTTCGGGGAAATCGGCCCGCAGCTTGCGGACGATGCGCTGGGCGGTGACCGGCTCGTCCATGGTCAGGATCACTGCCGCCGCGCCCGCCGCGCCGAAGCGCAGCATGGCGTCTCCCCGGCCGGCATCGCCGAAGGCGACCGTGTAGCCGTGGCGGCGCCCGTCGGTGACGAGATCGGTATTGCTGTCCACGGCCAGGTAGGGCCGGCCGTGGCGTGCCAGCATGTCGGCGACGAGCCGGCCGACGCGGCCGAAGCCGATGATGAGGACGCGGGGCTTGTCGGGCGCTTCGGCGGGCTGGTGCGGCGTTTCCACGCTGTCCACCTGCCGCGCCAGGACCTTGCCGATCATGGAGAGCAGCGGCGTCACCGTCAGCCCCAGCGCGGTGACGATCTGCCAGAACATCGCGGTGCCGGGCTGGATGAGCTGCGCGGCGCCCGCGGCGCTGAGCACGATCAGGGTGGTTTCCGAAGGGCTCGACATGAGGATGCCGGTCTCGGTCGCGGTGCCGCGCCGGGCGCCCATCATGCGCAGCAGCAGGCCGGTGACCGTGGACTTGAGCAGGATCACGCCGACGGTGGCGATCAGGATCGAGGCGAGGTTTTCCCACACGACGCGCAAGTCGATGCTCATGCCGATGGTGATCAGGAACACGCCGAGGGCAAGGCCCTTGAACGGCTCGATGATCTGTTCGACCTCGGTGTGATATTCGGTCTCGGCGATCAGCAGGCCGGCCACCAGCGCGCCGACGATGGGCGAGAGGCCGGTGGCGCCGGTCGCCAGCGAGGCCAGGATCACCACCAGCAGGCTGGCGGCCAGGAACAGCTCCGGGCTCTTGGTGCGCGCGGCCTGGGCGAAGAGTGGCGGCAGCAGGTAGCGGCCGAGCACCAGCAGGGCGGTGACCACCAGCGTGCCCCAGACGAGCGTGTGGACCAGTTCGTCCATGCCCGCGCCCTTGGCATGGGGCGCCAGCGCGCCGAGCAGGAAGATGATGGGGACGAGGGCGATATCCTCGAACAGCAGCATCGCCAGGGCGGCGCGGCCGACCGGGGTGGTGGTGTCCGTCATCTTCAGCACCAGCGCCGTGGAGGACAGCGCCAGCGCCAGTCCGAGCGCCATGGCACCCGAAAAGCCCTGTCCGATCGCGGCGAAGAAGAAGGTGAGGGCGCTGCCGGTCAGGATCAGTTCGAGCGAGCCCAGCCCGAAGACGAAGCGCCGCATGGCCCATAATCGGCCGAAGGACAGCTCCAGCCCGATCGAGAACAGCAGCAGGATGATGCCGAACTCGGCGAATATCTCCAGCCCGTCCGGGTCGGTTATGGTCACCCAGGACAGCCAGGGATGGTCGAAGACCAGCCGGCCGAGACCGAACGGACCGACCAGCAGGCCGACCAGGATGAACCCGATCACCGGGGTGATGCGGAATCGGTTGAAGACGGGAATCACGATGCCCGCGGCGCCCAGGATCACGAGCGCGTCGGACATGACGGGGGAAGAGAGTGCGTTGGTGCCGGCCATGTTCCCGCGACTATGGCAGGGACGGCGCTCGGCACAACCGCCAAACCGCCCTGAATCCGAGTATTTCTGCGATTGACGCCGCTTCACGAGCGGCCGGGGTTGGACGGGGAGAGGATCGGCGCAACGCTCTTGTGCGTAACGTCCTGCAACTTCACTTGGCGTTCAGCAAAGCGCTGGCTATAGACCGGCGCATGTTCGAACGTTCGCGCTTCAAGATCGCCCTCGCTGCCGCCGCTACCGGGGCGCTCGTATTGACTGCCGGATGTGCCGGACGCGGAGGCGGCAACAAGGATACTGCCTATGTCGCCCGCGACGTGGACACGCTCTACGCCGCCGCGCAGGAGCGCCTGAACCAGGGCCGCACCCGCCAGGCCGCTGCGCTGTTCGACGAAGTCGAGCGCCAGCACCCTTATTCGCCCTGGGCCCGCCGCGCCCAGTTGATGAGCGCCTTCAGCTATTACGCCTCGCGTGACTATACCAAGTCGATCCAGTCGGCGCAGCGCTTCCTCTCGATCCACCCGGGCAACAAGGACGCGCCTTACGCCTATTACCTGATCGCGATCTGCTACTACGAACAGATCAGCGACGTGACGCGCGACCAGAAGACCACCGAGCAGGCCAAGCAGGCCCTTACCGACGTGATGCGCCGTTATCCCGGCACGTCCTACGCCTCGGACGCCAAGCTGAAGATCGACCTCGTGAACGATCACCTTGCAGGCAAGGAAATGACCATCGGCCGCGGCTACGAGGCCAGCGGCAAGTGGCTGGCGGCAACGCTGCGCTTCCGCAACGTGGTCGACAATTTCCAGACCACCAGCCACGCGCCCGAAGCGCTGTTCCGCCTGGTGGAAGGCTATCTCGCACTCGGCGTTCCCGAGGAAGCGCAGAAGGCCGCCGCCGTGCTCGAACACAACTACCCCAGCAGCAAGTGGTACGAACGCGCCTACAAGCTGATGAACAAGAACGCGCCCAGCAACCTGACCTGACGGTTGCCTCGGGGGTGCCCTTGCGGCATTCCCGAGAGGCCCGCCGTGCTTGCGCCGAGCCGGCAGGAAGGCGGGCGCACGAAGAGGCGTGACGGGCGGCACGGTTTTCGTTAGAACGGATCGCGAACATGCTGAACCGCCTCTCCATCCGCAACATCGTGCTGATCGAAGCGCTCGACCTGGATTTCGCCAGGGGACTGGGCGTTCTCACCGGTGAGACCGGCGCGGGCAAGTCGATCCTGCTCGACGCGCTCGGCCTCGTCATCGGCAACCGCGCCGACAGCGGCCTCGTCCGCGCCGGCGAAGGCCGCGCCACGGTGACCGCCAGTTTCGAGTTTCCCCAGCTTCCCGCCCATGTCCGCGCCGTGCTCGACGATGCCGATATCGACATCGAGCCGGGCGAGCCGCTGATCCTCAAGCGCCAGCTCAAGGCCGACGGCGGCAGCCGCGCCTTCCTCAACGACCAGCCGGTGGGCGTCGCCCTGCTGCGCGAGATCGCGCCTGCGCTGGTGGAGATCCACGGCCAGCACGACGATCGCGGTCTCGTCAATGCCAAGGGCCACCGCGCCTTGCTCGACCGGTTCGCCGGGGGTGACGTGGCCGGAGTGGAAGCGGCCTGGAAGACCTGGCGCAGCGCCCAGAACGCGCTCGATGCCGCCCGTGCGCAAGTCGCCAAGGCGGCCGAGGATCAGGACCTCCTCCTGGCGCACCTGGCCGAACTGGACGCTCTCTCGCCGCTGGAAGGCGAGGAGGAAGAACTCGCCGAGGCGCGCGCCGGGATGCAGAAGGGCGAGAAGCTGTCCGACGATCTCGTGGCGCTGCAGCACCTGTGGACCGGCTCCGATTCGACGCTGGCAACCTTGCGCGGGGCATCGCGCCGGCTAGACCGCATCGCCGGGGAGCATCCGCTGCTGGCCGAGGCGCTGGAAGCACTCGACCGCGCGGTGATCGAGGCCAGCGAAGCGGAAGACCGCCTGGACCGTGCCGCCGAGGCCCTGGCTTTCGATCCCGACGAACTCGACCGCATCGAGACCCGCCTGTTCGACCTTCGCGCCGCCGCGCGCAAGCAGGGCTGCCAGGTGGACGACCTGCCCGAGAAGATGCGCGAGATGCGCAGCGCTCTCGATGCCATCGAGGGCGGGGAAGAACATGTCGCCGGGCTGGAGCGCAGCGCGCAGAAGGCGGCGCTGGTCTACCGTGAGCAGGCCGAGGCGCTCCACGACCTTCGCCGTTCGGCCGCCAAGCGGCTCGACAAGGCCGTGGCTGCGGAGCTGGCGCCGCTCAAGCTCGATGCCGCGCGTTTCCAGACCTCGGTGATCCGCCTGCCCGAGGAGCGCTGGGGCGCGCAGGGCATGGATGCGGTGGAATTCCTCATCAGCACCAACCCGGGTGCCGACTTCGCGCCGCTCGCCAAGATCGCTTCGGGCGGCGAGCTTTCGCGCTTCATCCTCGCACTCAAGGTGGCGCTGGCGGAAGAGGGCGGTGCGGCCACGGTGATCTTCGACGAGATCGACCGGGGCGTGGGCGGTGCGGTGGCCAGCGCGATCGGCGAGCGTCTGGCGCGGCTCGCTTCGGAAGGGCAGCTCCTGGCCGTCACTCACAGCCCGCAAGTCGCGGCGCGGGGACGGCGGCACTACATGATCGCCAAATCCAGCGAGGGCACCGTGACGCGCACTTCGGTGGCGCTGCTGGACGAGGGCGAGCGCAAGGAAGAGATCGCGCGGATGCTCTCCGGCGCGGAAGTGACGGCAGAGGCGCGGGCGCAGGCGGATCGGTTGTTGGAAGGCGTTTGAAGAGAGGGGAAGACCCGGGGGATGATCCCCCGGACCCTCGGAATGTCAGCCTCGCGCGCTGCCTGCCCGTGGTGCGCTCCTTGCGGCGCAGCCATTAAGTCTCCTGACGCAGCCGTGGGCGCGCAAACGGATAGTGCAGGGCGTGACCTCGACATTCCCGGGGGTGCAGGGGGGCTTTGCTCCCCTGCTTCTGCCTTTTCTTCCCGGGACAGGAAGCCTAGGGTCCGGCCCGACAAATCCCACCATACGGACCCGATCATGCCCAAATTCCTCCTCGCTCCCGCGCTTCTGGCTGCGACCAGCCTCGTTTCGGTACCGGTCCTCGCGGCCGAGCCGGCCTACGATCTTGCCGCGCAGAAGGCGAAGCTGGCGACGATCCCGATGGAGGTGGACACGAAGTTCCTCTCTGCCGAGGAGCGGGACGTGGTGAACCTGCTCATCAAGGCGTCCGACCTGATGAGCGCGGTCTATCTGCGCCAGCGTTATGCCGAGAATCCGCAGGTTCGCGGCGCGATCTCGATGAACCGCCGGGCCGACCGGGACTTGCTGGTGGAAATGTTCGATCGCAATTTCGGCCCCTGGGACGAACTGGCCGACCTGCATCCGTTCTGGGGCACGACGCCGATGCCGGAAGGCGCCGGCTTCTATCCCGAAGACCTGACGCGCGCCGATTTCGAGGCCTATCTGACGGCCCATCCCGAGCAGAAGGCGGCGCTGACCAGCCCTTATACCGTCGTTCGCCGTGACGGCGCGAAGCTGGTCGCGGTGCCTTATTCGGTGGCCTACAAGGAGTGGCTGGAGCCGGCGGCGCAGCTTCTCGACCAGGCGGCGGCGCGGACCAGCAATGCCAGCCTCAAGACGTTCCTCTCGCTGCGCGCCAAGGCCTTCCGCACGGATGACTACTATGCCAGCGAACTGGCCTGGATGGACCTGAAGGACACGCCGATCGAAGTCGCTATCGGGCCTTACGAGGTCTATACCGATCGGCTGATGGGCGCGAAAACCTCGTTCGAGAGCTTCGTGACGCTGAAGGACCCGGAGGAATCGGCCTCGCTCGCCAAGTACAAGAACTACTTGCGCGACATGGAGGCGAACCTGCCGATCGCGGAGGAATACAAGAACTTCCAGCGCGGTTTCGAAAGCCCGATCGCCGTGGCCGAGCAGATCCGCGGCGGCGGAGACAACGTGCCGGGGCCGCAGACGGTGGCCTTCAACCTGCCCAACGACGAGCGCGTGCGCGAGGCCAAGGGTGCGAAGAAGGTGATCCTGTCCAACGTGCTGGGCGCCAAGTTCGAGCGCATCCTGAAGCCGATGGGCGCGCTCGTGCTGGTGCCGGCACAGGCGGGCCTGGTCGACCGCAAGTACATGCAGCTGGAAACGCTGTTCCATGAATTGTCGCACAGCCTGGGGCCGGGCACGATCGTCGTGAACGGGCAGACCACCACGGTCGACAAGGCGCTCAAGGAGCAGAACTCGGCGATCGAGGAAGCCAAGGCCGATGTGGCGGGGGTCTGGGACATCCTGCTGATGATGAAGAAGGGCGAAATTCCCGCCGCCGAACGGCCGCAGCTGTTCGCCACTTATGTCGCCGGGATCTTCCGCGCGGTGCGTTTCGGCGCGGTGGAGGCGCATGGCAAGGGCGCGGCGCTTCAGTACGGCTATTTGCGCGCCAAGGGTGCCTTCACTTACGACGCGGCGACGAAGCGCTACACGTTTGACGACGCGAAGATGGAAGCCGGCCTGCGAGACCTGCTGCACGACATGCTGATGCTCCAGGCCAAGGGCGACTACGAGGGCACCAAGGCCTTCATGGCGCGCTGGGCGAAGCTGGACCCGCAGGCCGAAGCGGTGATCGCCAGCATGGCCGAACTGCCCGTGGACATCCGCCCCGTCTACCCGGACGGGGTTTGAGCACATCCATCCTGACGGGGTCTGGCCCTCAGGGGCGCATGACGACGTGCCCGAACGGCCGCCCGCCGAGGATGAATTCATAGGCTTCGGCGGCTTCGCAGAGCGCGAATTCGTGCTCGATCGGCAATAGCAGGTCGCCGCCGGCGATGCGCTCCAGCATCCTCGCCACCTGGGCGTGGACTGCGGGATCGCGCATCGGGGCGGCGGGCATGATCGTCAGGCGATGGAGTTCCGGCGCCGCGCCGTCCATGCCGTAGCCGATGTCGGTCAACATCCCGGTGGCCGAAAGCGCCGCATAGCGGCCGCCCGGCACGACCAGCCGCGCGAGCTGTGCAAAGCGCTCGCCCGCACTGACGTCGAATACGAAGTCCACGCCGCGGCCCCCGGTCAGCTCCAGGCATCCGGCGATCACATCGTCCCGGCCCGCGCTGAGCATGTCGACCAGGCCGATCTTGCGCAGCCGTTCGTGGCAAAATGGATCGCGGGCGATGCCGATCACCCGCGCGCCGGCTGCCAGCGCCAGTTGCAGGGCGATGATGCCCAGGCTGCTGGTGACGTGGTTGATGAGGATCGTCTCGCCGGCCTGCAACCGGCCGCGTGCATTCAGCGTGTCGTGCGTGGCGGCCAGGGTGAAGGGCGCGGCGGCGCCGATGCCCGGGTCCAGCCCGTCCGGCAAGTGCCAGGTCGAGGCTTCGGGAGCGGCGAAGAGTTCGGCATGGCTGCCGCAGCCGTGATAGGCCACCACGCGGTCCCCGACGCTGAAGCGGCTGACTTCGGTGCCGACGGCCACGATCGTGCCGCTCGCCTGGCAGCCGACGACGCCGCAGCCGGGAACCTCGATGAGCCCGCGGCGGTAGAGCGCCAGCTTGACGAGATCGATGGCTTCGATGGAAACGAGTTCGACGCGGATAAGGACCATGTCCGCCGCGACGTCCGGATCGGGTGCTTCCCCGAACGTGAGCAAGGGGCTGCCTCCGTGGCCGGAGCAAAGTACTGCCTGCAAGCGATCCCCGTGTTCTTCTGGTTGCGTTAGGTTCGTCAGACAACTCTGTATAAAATCGTTTGCACGTCAAGGGCGTCGTAAAGAGAAACCGTCCCTTTCTGGCGCAAATCCCCCCGGATCCGTCCAGAATCGAGACGCTGTCAGGGCCTGGGGGTATGGCCTTGCGGGCGCAGCACGATCGAAGCGGTGCCTTGGGCGGACACGGGCAGGTAGAGCCCCTTGCCGCTGGCCTGGATCCGGCCGGTGCGGGCCTGGCGGACTTGCGCGCGGATCATGAAATCCCCTTCGCGCTTGTCGTCGATGGCGCGGGCGATCTTGCCGAGAAGGTCCTGGTAGTCGTGCTCGAAGTTCTGGCCAAGGGCGAGCGCCAGCGTGGCCGACATGCCGGGAGCATTGGCGATCCGCAGCAACAGATCTCCGCCCACGGCATCGGTGGTGCCGCTGACGTGGAAGTCGGCAAAGTCCACCTTGCGCGAATTCTCGGCGTTGACCGGGGTGGCGGTCATCCAGACGGTGCCGTGCGCGGGCTTCATGCGGCCGGCCTTGTCGCGCGCGCTGAACGTGACGCCCACGGCAATGCGCCCGCCATTGGTGCCGTAGATCGTCGCTTTCTGGAAATCCGCGATCAGCGGGCCGAGGTGCGGCACGTCGAAAGGCCGCTGGGCGCGCTTGCGCAGTGCGCGCATCAGCACCGGCTCCAATTGGCGATAGTCGGCGATGACGGGAATGAAGAAGGCCAGCTTGCCGGCCTCGTCTTCAAGCGGCCGCACCGGGGGCAGGGGCTTCGGCGTGGGGTCTGCCGGCCGGTCGCCGATGAACGTCTCCGTCCGTGTCTTGAGGCCGAGCCGCAGCAGTAGGCGATTGCCCTGGAGTTCGTAGCCGCCGTACTGCAGTTCCTCAGGGGTTACCCGCATCCATACGGGCGGATTCTTCTCGTTCAGCAGCAGCGAGGTGAAGGCCGACGCCCAGGCGCGCTCGATCTGGGGGCGCAGTTCCAGACGCGCCAGGTGGCCGGGCAGGGTGCGCTCCAGCCGGGCGATCACCGGCTTGAGCTTGCTGTCCGCCTGATCGGTGAATTCGATGCGCTGGCCAAGGAAATCGAGGTGCGGTGCGTTCGTCCAGTCATAGCGGATGTCCACGGTGCCGCGCGGCGTCCAGTCCGATCCCAGCTTCAGCCGGATCGTGGCATGGGCATTGGCGTCGGCCGTGGCGGTCTCGCGCTTGAGCACGCCGCCGATGTCCTCGGCCCGCACCACGGCATGAAGCGGCATGCTGAGCAGGATGTCGCGCCCCTTGCCCGTCATGCGCAGCGGCCCGCGGTTCACTTCGCCGACGATGCGGCACTTGATCGTGGGTGTCTTGATCTTGACGAAGACCACTTTCACCCGCTTCGAGGGCACGCAGGGCGTTTCGGGGCGGTCGATCGACCAGAGCCTGCGAGGGATTTCCTTTTCCAGCGCGGCGGCAAGCCCGGTGACGTCGGCGTGGATCGGTACGGTGATGAGCGAGGCCTGAGGCTCGATGGTGATCGCATCGTTGGCCCGGGGCGGCGGCTTGTCATCCATGCCGCGCTTGCAGCCCGCCAGCGCGAGCGGCAGGCAGAGGGCAAGCGTCGTGGCTCGCACGATCGGCGTCAGCGTGGTCGCACCGCCCGCTGTGCGGGCTCTTCCTGTCCTCATCGCGTGGATGCCCCGGATATGTCCCCTTGGACTGGGACAATACCCGAGACATGGCGTGGTTCCAATCGGTACCGGGCGCGGCGCTTTCGCGCGCCGGGGTCAGCGGATCAGGGCGTGAAGCGCAAGTAGGCAGCCAGGCGTGAGCCGGTGTCGCGATCGAGATAGCGGCCGGTGCCGCTGCCGGCGGCCAGGTCGTTGCCGATCGAAGTGCCGGTATAGCGCAGGCCCAGCGCGAGCCGGTCCATCTGGTGCTCGACGCCGAGATAGTAGTCCCAATAGCTGCCGCCCGGACGCAGGCGGCGCACGCGGTCGGCCGCCAGGGCGTCGTCGCGGGTCGAGCCGGTGCTGTAGCCGCCGCCGCCATAGACGGTAAGCGCCGTGCCGGGAACGCCCAGCGCGGCATTGCCCTCAAGGTAGAGGTCGCTGCCGCCGATGGCCTTCTGCGAGGGCGCGAAGCTGGCGCCGAAGGCCAGTTGCGCCGGGCCGATGGCGTAGGCCAGCGTGGAGTTCAGTTCGCCGTAGCTGAGGCCGGAGGCGCCTACGAAGACATGGCCGGTGGCGCCTGCCGACAGCGTCCAGCCCCCGCGCGACAGCAGCGAGATTTCCGGCGCCGCGGTCAGGCCGATGTCGGCGCCGCCATGTCTCGTGCTGTCCCGCAGGCTTGCGGCGCCAAGGTCGAGGGTGACGCTCTGGGACAAGGGGACGGTGGCATCGGCTGACAGGGCGGCCTTGCCATCGCTCCAGCTCAGGCCGCGTTCGCGCAAGTCAGTGGTGGCTTCGAGGGAGAAGGTGGGGGAGGCAGTCTGGGCCTGGGCCTCGCTGGAGGCGGCCATCGTGGCGGCAGCGGCGGCCGAAAGGGCCGCCGGAATCAGATAACGGTTCATTCGCGGGCGTGTAGCCTGTTTTCAGTTCGCGGCGAAATCGCGGGCAGCGTCGATGGCGGCCAGGGTGTCGTGGTGATCGGCCGAGGCGAGTTTGCGGACATGCGCGCCGATGGCGTCGGACTTGCCGGCAACGAGCTTTGCCGCGTCCTTGCCGTCAGAACGGCAGTCGCCCGGATGGTTCTGGGTGAACGTGCGGGTTTCCGGCAGGCGCGTGGTGATCGCCCGGCCGCCGCCCGCAGGCTGGATGCGGCGCTCGACCGAGACGTCCGCGCTGACGATGCAGCGCCGCGAACTGGGACGGGTGGGCGGCGAGATGCCGATGGCCTTGGAGCGGGTTTCGACGTGCGTGACGTAGTCGACCGCATAGCTGGCGCCGTGGTGGTCGATCTGCACACTATGGGCCGTGACAGGAGCGGCGGTGAGGGCGGCGGCGGCGGTCAGGGCAAGGAGGCTCACGTCTTACATCCTCTCATGGTGCCTAAAAACAAGGCATGTTCTGCTTAATTCTTGAGCATGAGGGGTAGCAGGCCAACGTGTCCCGCTGGTTTCCGGTGATTGAAGTTCCCTGTCTGGCCGCGCTCGGTCCTTGGATGCCGGCGATGCGTTTCCGGAACGATTGGAAACGAAAAGGCCGGCGATGCTTTCGCACCGCCGGCCTTTCTTAGCCTTCGAGGGCGGGGGTCGATCAGATGTGGATCGGCTTGCCCAGCACGGCCATGGCCGCTTCCTTGATCGCTTCCGAATGGGTCGGGTGCGCGTGGCAGGTGTAGGCGATGTCTTCCGAAGTCGCGCCGAATTCCATGG
>Ga0160437_1000379_pt1 | contig 23757 bp, 17 predicted proteins | sample HID1975I_E0MG_FD_108227 | JGI IMG/M metagenome (GOLD analysis project Ga0160437, IMG submission 108227) | Enriched soil microbial communities from UW Madison campus, WI, USA - HID1975I_E0 MG | ecosystem: Environmental > Terrestrial > Soil > Unclassified | place: USA: Madison, Wisconsin... | reverse complement strand
CCATGAGCTCCCAGGAAGCCAGCAAAATGCTGCGTACTTACAATATTGCCTGGTGGGGCAATAACTATTACGACGTCAATGAACTCGGTCATATCACCGTTTGCCCGGACCCTGATGTCCCGGAAGCGCGTGTTGATCTTGCTGAACTCGTAAAAGCCCGTGAAGCACAGGGGCAACGTTTGCCTGCACTGTTCTGCTTCCCGCAGATTTTGCAGCACCGCCTGCGTTCTATTAATGCTGCGTTCAAACGTGCTCGTGAATCCTATGGTTATAACGGCAACTATTTCCTCGTTTACCCAATCAAGGTAAACCAGCACCGTCGTGTGATTGAATCGCTGATTCATTCCGGTGAGCCGCTGGGCCTGGAAGCGGGTTCCAAAGCAGAGCTGATGGCTGTACTGGCGCATGCGGGCATGACGCGTTCAGTCATTGTGTGTAATGGCTATAAAGACCGTGAATACATCCGCCTGGCGTTGATCGGCGAGAAGATGGGCCACAAGGTTTATCTGGTCATCGAGAAGATGTCTGAAATTCGCATTGTGCTGGAAGAAGCTGAGCGCCTGAATGTAGTACCGCGCCTTGGCGTGCGTGCGCGTCTGGCATCGCAAGGTTCTGGCAAATGGCAGTCCTCTGGCGGCGAGAAATCGAAATTTGGCCTGGCAGCCACACAGGTTCTGCAACTGGTTGAGATGCTGCGCGAAGCCGGTCGTATCGACAGCCTGCAATTGCTGCACTTCCACCTTGGTTCGCAAATGGCGAACATTCGCGATATCGCCACCGGTGTGCGTGAATCAGCGCGTTTCTACGTTGAGCTGCACAAGATGGGCGTTAACATCGAATGCTTCGATGTCGGCGGCGGTCTGGGCGTGGACTATGAAGGCACGCGTTCGCAGTCAGATTGTTCGGTCAACTATGGCCTGAACGAATACGCAAACAATATTATCTGGGCGATTGGTGATGCGTGTGAAGAACACGGCCTGCCACACCCAACGGTGATCACCGAGTCCGGCCGTGCGGTAACCGCGCACCACACCGTGCTGGTGTCCAACATCATCGGTGTTGAGCGCAACGAATACACCACGCCAACGGCTCCGGCTGAAGACGCGCCGCGCGCGCTGCAAAGCATGTGGGAAACCTGGGGCGAAATGCACCAGCCGAATAACCGTCGCTCGCTGCGTGAATGGCTGCACGATAGCCAGATTGACTTGCACGACATCCATACCGGTTATGCATCTGGCAGTTTCTCGCTGCAAGAGCGTGCCTGGGCTGAGCAGCTTTACCTGAGCATGTGCCACGAAATTCAGCGCCTGCTTGATCCAAGCAACCGTGCGCACCGTCCGATCATCGACGAACTGCAAGAACGTATGGCGGATAAGATTTACGTCAACTTCTCGCTGTTCCAGTCAATGCCGGATGCGTGGGGTATCGATCAGTTGTTCCCGGTGCTGCCGCTTGAAGGGTTGAATCAGATCCCTGAGCGCCGTGCGGTGCTGCTGGATATTACCTGTGATTCCGACGGTGCTATCGATCACTACATCGACGGCGACGGTATTGCGACCACCATGCCGATGCCAGAATATGATGCGGAAAACCCGCCGCTGCTGGGCTTCTTTATGGTTGGTGCATACCAGGAAATCCTTGGCAATATGCACAACCTGTTTGGCGATACCGAAGCGGTTGACGTTTTCGTCTTCCCTGACGGCAGCGTAGAAGTGGAGTTGTCTGACGAAGGCGATACCGTTGCGGACATGCTGGAATACGTTCAGCTTGATCCAAAAACCCTGCTCAAGCACTTCCGCGATCAGGTGAAACAGACCGATCTGGATGCTGGTTTGCAGCAGCAGTTCCTCGAAGAGTTCGAGGCGGGTTTGTATGGCTATACTTATTTAGAAGACGAGTAAATTACTCGTCTTTATTTAGAGTAATTAGTGTACAAATAATGCTGCATTCGGCGATAATCCGCGCCAACAAGCAGTCTGAATGAATACAGTCCCTTCCTCGTCGGGTTTAACGACGCGGAGGGGACTTTTTTTTGCTAATAATTACCATCATCGTGAGGTCAAACCATGAGCACCTTAGGCCATCAGTACGACAATTCCCTGGTATCCAATGCCTTCGGTTTTTTACGTTTTCCGCTGAATTTCATGCCATACGACAGCGATGCCGATTGGGTTATCACTGGCGTTCCTTTTGATGCGGCAACATCTGGCCGTGCAGGTGGTCGTCATGGCCCTGCGGCAATCCGTCAGGTGTCTACCAATCTGGCATGGGAAGGCAACCGCTTCCCGTGGAACTTCGACGTGCGCGAACGTTTGAACGTTGTTGACTGCGGCGACCTGGTTTACGCCTTCGGTGATGCGCGTGACATGAGCGAACGTCTGCAAGCTCATGCAGAAAAACTGCTGGCTGCGGGTAAGCGTATGCTCTCTTTCGGTGGCGACCACTTCGTGACTCTGCCACTGTTGCGCGCCCATGCGAAGCACTTTGGTAAAATGGCGCTGGTACATTTCGATGCTCACACCGATACCTACGCAAATGGCTGCGAGTTTGACCACGGCACCATGTTCTACACCGCACCTAAAGAAGGTTTGATTGACCCAAACCATTCTGTGCAGATTGGTATTCGTACCGAGTTTGATAAAGACAACGGTTTCACCGTGCTGGATGCAGGCCAGGTTAACGACCGCACTGTTGACGACGTGCTGGCACAGGTTAAGCAGATTGTTGGCGATATGCCGGTTTATCTGACCTTTGATATCGACTGTATCGACCCGGCTTTCGCGCCAGGTACCGGTACGCCGGTTATCGGTGGTTTGACGACTGACCGCGCACTGAAACTGGTCCGTGGTTTGAAAGATTTGAACATCGTCGGCATGGACGTTGTGGAAGTGTCTCCAGCTTACGATCAGTCTGAAATCACTGCATTGGCAGGCGCGACTTTAGCTCTGGAAATGCTGTATATCCAGGCGGCGAAGAAAGGCGAATAATCGCCTTTATTGAGTGTTGCCCCCTCACCCTAACCCTCTCCCAAAGGAGAGGGGATTGTACGGTTTTCTCCGTCTCCTGGGGGAGAAGGTCGGGATGAGGGGTAATTTTACTTCAATCCATCCGCAGCCATACGGTCGCGAATATGTTGCGCACGTTCGGCGGAAGCAGGGTGGTCGTCAAGCATTGAGCTTTGGCGGCCTTCTTCCTCTTTAGCCAGCTTCTCAAAACTGGTCGCCAGGCCGATTGGGTTAATCCCGCGTTTTCTCAACAAATCATATGAATAGTCATCAGCTTCAGACTCCTGGCGCTGGGAGAACTGCGCATTCACCAGTTTCTCGCCCAAATCGCCGAGTTGTGACTGCGACAAACTGCCAATCACACCGCCAGCAGAGGCCGCTGCAACACGCGCTGCGTTGGTCCCCAGAGCGACCTGCATCCCTTTCTTCACGTGGCCGAGCGCGACGTGGCCCATTTCGTGGCCGATAACCGCTTCGACTTCGTTATCGTTCATCATATCCATCAGGCCGCTGTAAACGCGGATACAGCCGTTTGCCATCGCGAAGGCGTTCACGTCTTTGGTGACATAAACCTTATAGTTCACCGGCATGCCATTGATGTTATCGCCCAGGGCGGCGGATATTTTGCTCAGGCGTTGCGCATACTCGCTGCTCGCGGGCGCGATGCTCGCTTTGCTGTCGAGTTCAGCACAGGATTTGTCACTCAGCTCTTTAACTTGCGCATCACTTAATGTGTACGCCTGAAAGGCTTCTGCACCGGAAGCCAGCAGGCCGTTAGAGTCCATATTCTGGCAGCCGCTCAATAGGGCAGCAACGCTCAGGCTCAGTAAAATTGGGCGCAATTTCATGCCAATATCCTTTATTAGTGATAACTGCTCAGAGGTCATTCAGCCACAAACCGTTGGCTAGTCGCTTCAGTATAAAGAAGTTAGCCAAACTCGCGCAGCAACTTGCGCAACATGCGAGCAGCTTCCAGAGATTTCTTAACCGGACAAAAGGATGCTCCATGTACATGACACACGGCTTGCGGTACATTGATGGCAATTTTTTGGGCGTAGCCCATAACGCATAGTAGTCAAGGCCTGACCTTCAACCATCCGATCTGGAGTCAAAATGTCCTCTCGTAAAGAGCTTGCCAATGCTATTCGTGCACTCAGCATGGACGCAGTACAAAAAGCCAAATCCGGTCACCCGGGCGCCCCTATGGGTATGGCCGACATTGCCGAAGTCCTGTGGCGCGATTTCCTGAACCATAACCCGCAGAACCCAGCGTGGGCTGACCGCGACCGTTTTGTGCTGTCTAACGGTCACGGTTCAATGCTGATTTACAGCCTGTTGCACCTCACAGGTTATGACCTGCCAATCGAAGAGCTGAAAAACTTCCGTCAGCTGCATTCCAAAACTCCGGGCCACCCGGAAGTGGGCTACACCGCTGGTGTTGAAACCACGACTGGCCCGCTGGGTCAGGGTGTTGCGAACGCAGTCGGTATGGCAATTGCAGAACGTACCATGGCAGCACAGTTCAACCGTCCTGGTCATGACATCGTTGACCACTTCACCTACACCTTTATGGGTGATGGCTGCATGATGGAAGGCATTTCCCACGAAGTTTGCTCGCTGGCGGGTACGCTGGGTCTGGGTAAACTGGTTGCCTTCTATGATGACAACGGTATCTCCATCGACGGCCACGTTGAAGGCTGGTTCACAGACGATACTGCGAAACGCTTTGAAGCCTACGGCTGGCACGTAGTGCGCGGCGTTGATGGCCATGATGCCGACGCTATCAAACGCGCTGTTGAAGAAGCCAAAGCGGTTACCGACAAACCTTCACTGCTGATGTGCAAAACCATCATCGGTTTCGGTTCTCCGAACAAAGCCGGTACGCACGATTCCCACGGTGCACCGCTGGGTGACGCAGAAATCGCACTGACCCGTGAAGCTCTGGGCTGGAAACACGCGCCATTCGAAATCCCTTCTGACATTTATGCTCAGTGGGACGCGCGTGAAGCAGGCCAGGCGAAAGAAGCGGCATGGAACGAGAAATTCGCAGCATACGCTAAAGCCTTCCCACAGGAAGCGGCTGAATTCACCCGCCGTATGAAAGGCGACATGCCTGCTGAGTTTGCTGCTAAAGCGCAGGAGTTCATCAAGAACCTGCAAGCTAACCCGGCGAAAATTGCCAGCCGTAAAGCATCTCAGAACACCATCGAAGCATTCGGCCATCTGCTGCCAGAATTCCTCGGCGGCTCTGCTGACCTGGCACCGTCTAACCTGACTATCTGGTCTGGTTCTAAAGCCATCAACGAAGATCTGGCCGGTAACTACATCCATTACGGTGTACGTGAATTCGGTATGACCGCGATTGCGAACGGTATCGCGCTGCACGGTGGTTTCCTGCCGTACACCTCTACCTTCCTGATGTTTGTTGAATATGCCCGTAACGCGGTGCGTATGGCAGCGCTGATGAAGCAACGCCAGGTGATGGTCTACACCCACGACTCAATCGGTCTGGGCGAAGATGGCCCAACTCACCAGCCGGTTGAGCAGCTTGCTGCCCTGCGTGTGACGCCAAACATGAGCACATGGCGCCCATGTGACCAGGTTGAATCTGCGGTGGCGTGGAAATACGCTGTAGAACGTCACGACGGCCCGACCGCGCTGATCTTCTCCCGTCAGAACCTGGCACAGCAGGATCGTACTGAACAGCAGCTGGCTGACGTTGCCCGTGGCGCATACGTTCTGAAAGATTGCGCAGGCACGCCTGAGCTGATTCTGATCGCAACTGGTTCTGAAGTTGAACTGGCTGTGGCTGCATGGGATCAACTGACTGCTGAAGGCATCAAAGCGCGTGTGGTTTCCATGCCCTCTACTGATGCGTTCGACAAGCAGGATCCAGCTTACCGCGAAGCGGTGCTGCCGAAAGCGGTTGCTGCACGTGTTGCTATCGAAGCCAGCATCGCTGACTACTGGTACAAATACGTTGGCCTGAACGGTGCGGTAGTGGGTATGACCACCTTCGGTGAGTCTGCTCCAGCTGAGCAGCTGTTCGAAGAGTTTGGCTTCACTGTTGAAAACGTTGTGAAACAGGCTAAAGCCGTTCTGTAAACGTAATACTACTAAGGCCAGCAAACGTTGATTGCTGGCCTTTTTTTATCTGTTGTTGATAATGCAATTGAAAATCATTATCATTCACATTCGTAAATAAATGTGAATCTAAGTAAATGAATCGACATACTTTGTACGGATACCAGAAATCGGGCTTCATTGCTTTAACCGTCGCACTATTAATGAACTCCCTGAGCGTGAGCGCTAAACCACTACCTGAAAAGGATTTTCTTACCGTCCCTATGGGAAATGGTGTGTATGAGCTGGCATATGACGCCTCTCAAAACGTTCTGTTTGCCGCCTCTGCGCCTTCATTTGATAAAGATAAGACTGATGGTCTGATCTACAAACTTAACCCGGATACGCTTAAGGCCTCTGGAAAAATCACCACTGAGCGACGCGCATTCGCTACGGTGCTCGATGCTGAAAACCACATTCTGTATATTGGCAACACCCTCGAAGGCTCTGTGACGCTGATAGATACCCGCAGCGGCAAAGAGATTAAGACCGTACAACTGAGTGACCTGAGCAATCCCAAAGAGATTATTCACACCCGCGAAATGGTGCTTGATAAAAAACGCCAGCGTTTATATGTATCGGGTGTGACTCAAAAAGGAATTATTTGGGTTATCGATACACAAAAACAGCAGCATATTACCACCATTGAAAATATGGGGGAATATCCAACTGGGTTGGCAATTGATGAAGAAAAGGGAAGAGTTTATGCGGTTAACGGCAGCGGAGAGTTAATTACACTTGATGCCAGCGATAATAAAATACTTTCCCGCACTCAAGTCGAATCGCATAAAAAGCATTTCTTCTTAAATATTGCTGTGGATGAGAATAAAGAACGTGCCTTTATTACCGATCCAGATTTACCGAATGTACTGGTAGTTTCGCTTAAAGATGGAAAAATCATTCATCAGATCGATGTTATCAACTCTCTCGCTGTGATGTACAACGCGGCACGTAATGAAATTTACATTACCCATCGTAATGCACAGCTGATCAGCATCGTTGATAGCAAAACCTATAAAGTGAAAGCCAGCATTTCAACAACGGCGCTTCCCAATAGCCTTGCGCTTTCAGCGGATGGAAACACGCTGTATGCCAGTGTGAAACAAGGCGAAAAAGAGATGGGCAAGCAGCCGGACTATATAATTAAAGTCGATCTCAACAAAATATAATTTTAATAACAAAGAACAATACAGCCCTGTGGTGAGAATTCACAGGGCCAGCAGTCTATTTTCAATTTTTCAATATCTCAGGTAATTAAAAAATGAGAAACAATAAACGTTTGGCATTGGCAGGAATAGTAGTTCTCGCTGGAGGCACAATGCTTCCGGCACTCGCAGAAGAAAGTAACGCAACGCTCAGTGAGTCTGAAGATCAAATGGTCGTGACGGCATCGGGTTTTTCTCAACAGAAAAAAGAAGCCCCCGCGACTATTTCAGTTGTTGACCGTAAACAGCTTGATGAAAAGCCTAACCGTAATGTCGCCGAGGCTATTCAGGATTTGCCCGGCGTGAATGTCGGTTCAGGTTCAAGCGATATGTCATCCGGCAGTATTATGATGCGTGGTATGGACTCAAGCTACACCGCATTTATGGTCAACAGTGTGAAACAAAACACCGGTGAAGCGCGCCCGTATGGCCAGGATCTCGGCTCTGAAGTTAACTTTTTGCCCCCGATGGAAGCTATCGAACGCATCGAAGTGATTCGCGGCCCAATGTCATCACTTTATGGCTCCGATGCGATTGGCGGTGTGGTTAACGTTATCACCAAAAAACCTTATGGTTTACAAGACTGGACGGGGGCTCTGGCGGCCAATACCTTCATCCAGGAAGACAGTTCATTCGGCAATACCAACCAGATGAACTTATTCACTATGGGGCCAATTGTGCCCGACGTGCTCGGTGTGAGCGTCGCCGCCGACTGGCTCAATCGTCGCGATGACGAACGGAATAACTATTTCAGCAAAAACGATCGTAAATCTCTCGATATGACCGTCGGTCTTGCGGCAAACGAAACCAACCTTTTTGACTTGAATGTGGTGACGGGTAAACAGAAGAAAAATCGTGATGAAGCGCCGTGGATGTGGACCTTTGATCGCGATGCGGTCACGCTCAGCCATAGCGGTTGGTATGCTGAAGATACGATCGCGACGAACAACTATCTCAACTATGAGAAGGGGCGCTCTAAATACAACCTGGACGGCGATGCCCCGCAGTACATCGAAACCGAAAACTATGTTGCGAATAGCCAGACCACTTTCTCGTTTGATAATCATAAACTCACCGTGGGGGCTAACTTCACGCGTGAAGAACTCAACGACCAGTTTGCGGTTTCGAGTAAAGAAGCGCCGGGAGTAGAACCCGTGACAAAAATCAGCCGTGATGGCTGGGCTTTGTTCGCTGAAGACGGCTGGCAGATTGGGGACTTCACGCTCACCACATCCGCGCGTCTGGATCGCGATAATTATTTCGGCACTCATATCACGCCAAAACTCTACGGTAACTGGGCGATAACCGATGCGTGGGCGCTGAAAGGCGGCGTATCGGCGGGCTATAAAAAACCTGAGCTGCGCGAAACGTCTGCTAATTTCGTGACACCACGCGGTTCATTGCCGCCATACCCTTATTTGACCGTGGGTAACGATGACCTGAAACCAGAGAAAAGCGTTAACTCCGAATTAGGTCTGTATTGGGCTGGAGAAAAACTGGCGTTAGATGGCACCATTTTCTACACCCAATTCAAAGACAAAATCTCTGAAGAAACAATTTGCGAAACGACGGCGACTAACCAGTGCCAGATGAACGGTTATCAGGCCGATTCCATCAGCAAGTATTTCAACGTGGGCAAAGCGGATGTCTACGGACTGGAGTTGAATGCTGACTGGCAGATGACTGAAACGGTAAAAGCTAATGCCAACTACACCTATAACCACAGCGAGCAGAAAACAGGCGTAAATAAAGGCTACGCGCTCAATGATTACCCGCGCCATATGGCAAACGTGTCGCTGACCTGGTCGGCCACTGAGGCGTTGGATTTTTGGAGCAAAGCGAATTTCCGCAGTAGCAACCTTGATACGGGCGATCATATTGATTACGAAGCCTGGACGATGGTTGATCTCGGAGCGCGTTATCAGTTGAACAAACACACTCAGTTGATGGCGGGCGTCTACAACCTGTTTGATGTTGATCCACAGCGTATCAGCCCATGGGGTGATTACGGCCTGGTGGAAGGTCGCCGCTATAATCTTGGGGCGCGTATTGAGTTTTAATTGAAGGTCGTTAACTAAAAACAGCCAGTCGGCGATACCACCGACTGGCTGTTTTCTTTTGAGGTTGTCAGATTTAACCCACTGCGTAATATCTCAAAAACAAACCCAATCAAGCCCTTTAATGTGATCTCAATTACAAATATTGTATTAATCCGAGTTATACATATGTGAATCAGATCAAATTATACGTATTGACAACATCAATTAATTGAAATCTTTTCATCTAATTATTTGAATTAATTCAGTAAATCATTTCCGCGTAAAAATCCTCGCCATTCCAGCACTCATTTGATTTATTTCTCCCACCGTCATACTTTAATTGAAAATAAAAACACCCTACAACGAGGAAGTCAGTATGCGGTTAATAGATTATTTCCCTGATGCTGCCATATCCATAAAAAACTCTGCCAATGATTGGCAGCAGGCAATAGATTATTCAATGGAAGCACTATTGCAGAAAGGATATGTCACCTCTTCTTACATCGATGCAATAAAATCCACCACCGAAGAAACGGGGCCGTATTATATTCTGGCACCGCTTGTTGCAATGCCTCATGCCCGACCGGAGTGTGGCGCAATAAAAACGGGTTTATCACTCACGCTATTAAAAAACAGTGTGGATTTTGGCGAAAGTAAAGAGCCCGTAAAATTACTAATAGGATTGTCGGCAGCTGATTCTGATGAGCATATAGGTGCGATTCAGGCATTAAGCGAAATGTTTTGCGAAGAAGAAAAAATTGAAGCTTTGCTAAACGCGAATACCGCACAGCAACTCATGGATATTATCACTCAAGAGTAATCATTCTCTCGTCAGGATAAATATGAAAAATAAATCGGCTCGTGCCAAAGTCCAGGCTTTCGGCGGATTTCTTACAGCTATGGTTATCCCCAATATTGGTGCTTTTATTGCGTGGGGTTTTATTACTGCGTTATTTATTCCAACCGGTTGGATGCCTAATGAGCATTTCGCCAAAATAGTTGGCCCGATGATTACCTATTTGCTTCCGGTGATGATTGGTTCAACCGGCGGCCATTTAGTGGGAGGCAAACGTGGCGCTGTTATGGGCGGAATTGGCACCATCGGTGTGATTGTTGGCGCGGATATTCCGATGTTTATTGGCGCGATGATCATGGGGCCGCTGGGCGGTTGGATTATCAAATTCATCGACACCAAACTGGAAAAGCGCATCCCACCTGGTTTTGAGATGGTTATCAATAACTTCTCATTGGGTATTGCCGGGATGTTGTTGTGCTTGTTTGCTTTCGAAATTATCGGCCCGGCGGTTCTGGTGGCTAATAATTTCGTGAAAGAATGTATTGAAGCGTTGGTGAGTACGGGATATTTGCCGCTTTTATCATTGATTAATGAACCGGCAAAAATTCTGTTTCTGAATAACGCTATCGATCAGGGTGTGTACTATCCGTTAGGAATGCAACAAGCGTCGGACACCGGGAAATCTATCTTCTTTATGGTAGCATCGAACCCGGGACCAGGACTCGGCTTGCTGCTTGGATTTGCTGTGTTTGGCAAAGGAATGGCAAAAAAATCCGCACCGGGCGCCATGATTATTCACTTCCTCGGCGGCATTCACGAACTCTATTTCCCGTATGTGTTGATGAAACCATTGACGCTGATTGCCATGATTGCAGGCGGTATGTCCGGGATCTACACCTTTAACCTTCTGGGTGGTGGCCTGGTCGCGGGGCCGAGTCCGGGTTCTATCTTTGCTTATCTGGCACTGACACCGCGCGGAGCCTTCTTCGCCACAATCGCTGGGGTCACCGTTGCAACTGTCGTGTCATTTGTTATCACCTCGCTGATCCTGAAAATGGACCGCAGCAAAGAAGTCGAGAAAGAAGACAACTTTGATGAGACAGCCAGCGCCATGAAGGCGATGAAACAGGAAGGCGCGTGGAGTGCCAAACCTGTGAAACTGGTCGCTTTCGTCTGTGACGCAGGAATGGGGTCAAGTGCTATGGGGGCGACAACCTTCCGTAAGCGCCTGCAAAAGCATGGCATGGAAACAGAAGTGAAACATTACGCGATCGAAAACGTTCCTGAGAATGCAGAAATTATTGTCACTCACGCAAGTCTTGAAGGGCGCGTAAAACTGGTAACCAACAAACCGCTGATCCTGATTAATAACTATATCGGCGACCCTAAACTTGACGCGTTATTTATTGAATTAACCGCTAAGGCTTAATAATAAGGATTCTTATGAAAACTAAAGTTGCAGCCATTTATGGTAAGCGGGATGTGCGTATCCGTGAGTTCGAATTACCCGCGATTACCGATGATGAATTATTAGTGAGTGTTATTTCTGACAGCGTTTGTTTATCAACATGGAAAGCCGCGTTACTGGCAAGCGATCACAAACGTGTGCCGGATGATTTAATTAATCATCCGGTTATTACCGGGCATGAATGCGCTGGCGTGATTGTTGAAGTTGGGAATAATCTACGGGATAAATATAAGAAAGGTCAGCGTTACGTTCTGCAACCGGCAATGGGTTTGCCAAGCGGGTATTCGGCAGGATACAGCTATGAATATTTCGGTGGTAATGCCACCTATATGATTATTCCTAAGCTGGCGATTGATATGGGCTGTGTTTTACCTTATAGCGGTTCCTATTTTGCCGCCGCCTCTTTAGCTGAACCGATGTGCTGCATTATTGGTGCCTATAAAGCTAACTACCACACCACGCAATATGTTTACGAACATCGTATGGGAATTAAACCCGGCGGTAACCTGGCATTATTAGCCTGTGCCGGGCCGATGGGTATTGGCGCAATTGATTATGCGATTAACGGAAATATTAAACCTGCTAAAGTCGTCGTAGTCGATATTGATGAAGCCCGACTGGAGCAGGCGCAAAAACTATTGCCGGTAGAGTTGGCGGCAAAAAAGGGCATTGAACTGGTATATGTGAACAGCAAAAATCTGGATGACCCTGCTGCTGCATTGCGCGACATGACTGGGGGCGCAGGTTTCGACGATGTCTTTGTCTACGCCGCTGTGCCCGCGGTTATCGAGATTGGCGACGATCTGTTGGCTGATGATGGCTGCCTGAACTTCTTTGCCGGGCCAACTGACAAAAACTTTAAAGTGCCGTTCAACTTCTACAATGTTCATTACGGCAGCACGCATATCGTTGGGACTTCAGGCGGCTCCACGGACGACATGCTGGAAGCCATCGAACTTGCCGCCAGCGGGCGATTGCAGCCTTCATTTATGGTCACGCATGTTGGCGGTTTAGATGCGGTGCCTGAAACCGTGTTGAACCTGCCGGATATCCCTGGCGGTAAAAAGCTGATTTACAACGGCGTGACTATGCCACTGACTGCGATCACTGATTTCGCCCGCCTGGGTGAAACCGATCCGTTATTCCGCCGCCTGGCTGAGCTGGTGAGCGAAACTCACGGCGTGTGGAACGAAGCCGCTGAAAAACATTTATTAGCGCATTTTGGCGTCGATACCGGCATGGAGGCTTAAGCATGAAAACGTTGGCTTATCCTTTTTTTCGCACCACAGAACAGGCCGCGCTGGCTGCCTGGCCCCTGATTGGTTGCGGCGACAAGAATCGTATTGATGGTGTCGCGGTACAGGCCATGCGCGATGCCCTGAATCAAATCGAGATGCAGGGGAAAATCGTCATTGGTGAAGGGGAAATCGACCATGCGCCCATGCTCTATATCGGCGAAATGCTAGGCAACGGGCAGTCTCCTAAAATCGATATTGCGGTTGACCCTATCGAAGGCACACGCATGGTCGCGATGGGGCAAAACAACGCGCTAGCAGTGATGGCCTGCGCGCCCGCAGGTTCACTGCTTCATGCACCGGATATGTATATGAAGAAGCTGGTCGTCGGCAAAAAGGCGAAAGGAGTGATCAACCTGGCGGCAACGCTTGAAGATAACCTGCGCAATATTGCCAAAGCCCTGGGTAAACCGCTCGAACGGTTGCGAATGGTCACGCTTGATAAACCGCGCCATCAGGATGCGATAGCGGTGGCCACAAGACTTGGGGTGAAAGTGATTGCCCTGCCAGATGGTGATGTTGCCGCCAGCGTGATGACGTGTTTGATGGAAAACCAGTACGACGTGATGTACAGCATTGGCGGTGCGCCGGAAGGCGTTATTTCAGCCTGCGCAGTGAAAGCGCTGGGGGGCGAAATGCAGATCGAGCTATTAGATTTTTGCCAGGCGAAAGGGGAGTCTCCCGCGAATCGCCAGATTGCAGATTCTGAACATCGCCGCTGCGCTGAAATGGGCGTCGAAGTGAACCGTATTTATAGCCTGAATGAAATCGTCCAAAGTGAAGAAGTTTTATTTTCCGCAACCGGTGTGACGGGAGGCGATATTCTGCAAGGTGTGCGTGAAGAAGGTGAGGTAGTGCGCACACAAACGCTCTTGATTAATGGTATAGAGCGCACCTGTAATATTATAGACTCCCTACATCACCTTTAATGTACTGAGCTATTGATGACCACGTTGAACGAAGATGATGTGCTTGAGCGGCTGGAAGCGCAAAATTCACTGGCCTCGTTTATGAGTGTCGCTCACGATATTTTGCTTTCAGGAATCAGGCAATTTCTGCCTTCGTTATTTGTTGATAATGATGAAGAGATAGTCGAGTACGCCGTTAAGCCTTTGCTTGCCAGAAGCGGGCCGCTTGATGATATCGACGTTGCGCTGCGCTTGATTTACGCCCTGGGGAAAATGGATAAATGGCTGTATGCCGATATTACCTGTTTTAGCCAGTTTTGTGATTTCTTGCAGCACAGCAAAGAAACCATACAGTTTCATGATGATGTTACTTACGATTTCATTGCGAACCTTAATTCAATTACCCAAAACGCAACGCTGTTTAATGCAATTAAAAGCATGAAGTATTCGGACTTCTCTATTTATTCCGAAGTGCGTTATGGGAATCTGGTGAAAACGGCGTTATCTCTGGCGGTGACTTCATTATTGAAGGAGCTAGTCTGGTGAATGTCACATTGATAATAAATGGATTAGAGACGCATGCCCGTTTTAACGACGAAGAAGTCGATGCGTTGCATAAGCCGTTGCTTAAACAGTTAGCCGAAAAACAAAAGCGGTTAAGCCGCAGACTGGTGGTGTTTTTAGCGGCCCCGCCGGGAACCGGAAAATCGACGCTGGTGGCATTTTGGGAATATTTGAGCGCGCAAGATTCTGTATTGCCCGCCATTCAGGCGTTGCCGATGGACGGATTCCACCACAACAACGATTATCTAAAGGCATCCAACCTCAAACAGCATAAAGGTGCGCCGCAGACCTTTAATGTGCAGAAGCTGACGGATGCGTTGCGCGATTTGCATAAGCCCGAAAGCCACTGGCCGCAGTACGATCGTAATTTGCACGATCCGGTGGAAAACGCGATTACGGTAACAGCGCCGATTGTGGTGGTCGAAGGAAACTGGTTGCTGCTCAATCAGCCAGAATGGCAAGCCCTACGCGAACTTTGCGATTACTCAGTCTTTATTTCAGCTGCGCCTGACATGCTCTCAGAGCGCCTGATTGGCAGAAAAGTGCGTGGGGGTTTGACTCGGGAACAAGCCGAAGCCTTTTTCCAGGCGACTGACGGGCCGAATGTATTGCGTGTGCTGGAAAACAGCCAGCCCGCGGACATGCCGTTACGTATGGACGATCAGGGCGGCTATCATCGAAGCTGATAGGGGCACGGGTCTTTAAAACGGCCCGGCCTTTTACATCATGCTTGATCCCGCCTGGTTATTATTCGTCCTTTACGCATTTGCCGTTGCAGTTATTCCATCAAAAATGTGACCTGTGTCAGAAGATCGGTTGCCTGTACTGGGGTAACGTTCCATTTATTCCGCTTATCGCTTAACATGGCTGAAGCGTTTCAGTCGAATGAATGTTCGACAATTGAGCAAACAATTGCAGTTTCGATAGTGCGAGGATTCCCCTCAGGCGATAGCTGGATTACTCTGTCAGCCACTTAGTCTCAGGGATTCTGGCAGGAGAGATATGACCGTACGCATAGCAATTAATGGCTTCGGTCGCATTGGGCGCAACGTGGTACGTGCATTGTACGAATCCGGGCGCCGTGCGGAAATTACCGTCGTGGCAATCAATGAACTGGCTGATGCTGCGGGTATGGCGCATCTGTTGAAATACGACACCAGCCATGGTCGCTTCGCCTGGGACGTGCGTCAGGAACGCAGCCAGTTATGGGTCGGTGATGACACCATCCGTATTTTGCACGAACCGGAAATCGAAAATTTACCGTGGCGTGAACTGGGTGTAGATGTGGTGCTGGATTGTACCGGTGTGTTTGGCTCCCGTGCAGACGGTGAAGCGCATCTGGCAGCCGGTGCCAAAAAAGTCCTCTTCTCCCATCCAGGCGGTAACGACCTCGACGCCACCGTTGTTTACGGTGTGAATCATGAAAGTGTGGTTGCTGAACATCGCATTGTTTCCAATGCTTCCTGCACCACAAACTGCATCATTCCGATTATCAAATTGCTTGATGATGCCTGGGGTATTGAGTGGGGAACCGTCACCACGATTCATTCTGCCATGCATGATCAACAAGTTATCGACGCCTATCACCCGGACTTGCGCCGCACCCGTGCAGCCAGCCAGTCTATTATTCCTGTTGATACGCGTCTTGCTGCTGGTATCACACGTATTTTCCCGCAATTTGACGACTGTTTTGAAGCAATTGCGGTACGTGTTCCGACCATTAACGTCACGGCTATCGATTTAAGCGTGACGGTGAAAAATGCAGTTAATGCCAATGAAGTCAACAAGTTGCTGCAAAAAGCAGCACGGGATTCATTTCATGGTATAGTTGACTATACGGAATTACCGTTGGTCTCGACTGATTTTAACCACGATCCGCACAGTGCCATTGTTGACGGCACGCAAACCCGGGTCAGTGGGCAACATCTGATTAAAACTCTAGTCTGGTGTGATAACGAATGGGGCTTTGCTAACCGAATGCTCGACACGACGTTAGTCATGGCCGCAAGTGGTTTCAGGTAAGGCGCATACAGCGTCCGCAAAACTTTAAGAATCAACGAGAGGATTCACCATGTCTGTAATTAAGATGACCGATCTGGATCTGGCTGGAAAGCGTGTTCTGATCCGTGCAGATTTGAACGTACCAGTTAAAGAAGGGAAAGTGACATCTGACGCACGTATCCGTGCATCTTTGCCTACTATCGAACTGGCCCTGAAGCAAGGCGCTAAAGTGATGGTAACTTCTCACCTGGGTCGTCCGACTGAAGGCGAGTACAACGAAGAATTCTCTCTGCTGCCGGTTGTTAACTACCTGAAAGACAAGCTGTCTGCTCCGGTTCGTCTGGCTAAAGATTATCTCGACGGCGTTGAAGTGGCTGCGGGTGAACTGGTTGTTCTGGAAAACGTTCGCTTCAACAAAGGCGAAAAGAAAGACGACGAAACCCTGTCTAAGAAATACGCTGCTCTGTGTGACGTATTCGTAATGGACGCTTTCGGTACCGCGCACCGCGCACAGGCTTCTACTCACGGTGTTGGCAAATTTGCAGACATCGCTTGTGCAGGCCCGCTGCTGGCTGAAGAGCTGAGCGCACTGGGTAAAGCACTGAAAGAACCAGCTCGCCCAATGGTTGCTATCGTTGGCGGTTCTAAAGTTTCTACCAAACTGACTGTTCTTGATTCCCTGTCCAAAATCGCTGACCAGCTGATTGTTGGCGGTGGCATCGCGAACACCTTCGTTGCTGCTCAAGGCCACAACGTGGGTAAATCCCTGTACGAAGCAGACCTGGTTGACGAAGCTAAACGCCTGCTGACCATCTGTGATATCCCAGTTCCTGCGGATGTTCGCGTTGCTACTGAGTTCTCTGAGTCTGCTACTGCAACCCTGAAATCTGTAAACGACGTGAAATCTGACGAGCAGATCCTGGATATCGGTGATGCATCTGCGCAGCAACTGGCTGAAATCCTGAAGAATGCGAAAACCATTCTGTGGAACGGCCCGGTTGGCGTGTTCGAATTCCCGAACTTCCGTAAAGGTACTGAAATCGTTGCTAATGCAATTGCAGACAGCGAAGCATTCTCTATCGCAGGCGGCGGTGACACTCTGGCAGCAATCGACCTGTTCGGTATTGCTGACAAGATCTCCTACATCTCCACTGGTGGCGGCGCATTCCTCGAGTTCGTGGAAGGCAAAGTACTGCCAGCAGTAGCGATGCTCGAAGAGCGCGCTAAGAAGTAATGATTACGGGCAGGGTTTCCTGCCCGTTGAATTTTTGCCGCTTACAGTGAATGGTAGGTGGTTAATATTTCTTTATTTACCCAAAATCATTCGAGTTGTAGCAAGGCGACAACTAAGCAGCTTCCAGGAGCTTACTCCGTTAAGTGACTGGGAGATGGGAAGGCAGTCAACGCAGTTACAGCTTGAAGGATGACGGGCAAATCGGCCGACGATACAGGACAAACAACCATGTCTAAGATTTTTGATTTCGTAAAACCTGGTGTAATCACTGGTGATGACGTACAGAAAGTTTTCCAGATTGCAAAAGAAAACAACTTTGCTCTGCCAGCAGTTAACTGCGTAGGCACCGACTCTATCAACGCCGTACTGGAAACTGCTGCGAAAGTTAAAGCACCAGTTATCGTTCAGTTCTCTAACGGTGGCGCTGCGTTCATCGCGGGTAAAGGCGTGAAAACTGACGTTCCTCAGGGCGCTGCAATCCTGGGTGCTATCTCTGGCGCGCATCACGTACACCAGATGGCTGAACATTACGGCGTGCCAGTTATCCTGCACACTGACCACTGCGCTAAGAAACTGCTGCCGTGGATCGATGGCCTGTTAGACGCGGGTGAAAAACACTTCGCAGCAACTGGCAAACCACTGTTCTCTTCCCACATGATCGACCTGTCTGAAGAGTCTCTGGAAGAAAACATCGAGATCAGCTCTAAATACCTGGCTCGTATGTCAAAAATGGGCATGACTCTGGAAATCGAACTGGGTTGCACCGGCGGCGAAGAAGATGGCGTAGATAACAGCCATATGGACGCATCTGCTCTGTACACTCAGCCAGAAGACGTTGATTACGCGTACACTGAACTGAGCAAAATCAGCCCACGTTTCACCATCGCGGCTTCCTTCGGTAACGTGCACGGTGTTTACAAACCAGGTAACGTGGTTCTGACCCCGACTATCCTGCGCGATTCTCAGGATTATGTTTCTAAGAAACACAACCTGCCGCACAACTCCCTGAACTTCGTGTTCCACGGCGGTTCCGGTTCAACTGCTCAAGAAATCAAAGATTCCGTGAGCTACGGTGTTATCAAAATGAACATCGATACCGATACCCAGTGGGCAACTTGGGAAGGTATCCTGAGCTACTACAAAGCTAACGAAGCTTACCTGCAGGGCCAGTTGGGCAACCCTAAAGGCGAAGACCAGCCGAACAAGAAATACTATGATCCACGCGTATGGCTGCGTTCTGCACAGACTTCTATGATCACCCGTCTGGAGCAGGCTTTCAAAGAACTGAACGCAGTAGACGTTCTGTAATTTGAAGCAGTAAATGCTTGAATCAAGCCCGCCTCGTGCGGGCTTTTTTGTACCCTTAATAAATTTTTATCTGCAACCAGACTTAAAAAGCCAGCATATTGCTTTTAAATAAACTGATGGCAGAAAGGATATTTTCTGATGCGAGTATTTTCTGAACGCTATTTATTTCGGCAATTTTATAAGATTATTTTATTTTTATTATAAGTGCCTATAAAAGTGGGAGTTATTTGTACAGATATGATTTTATTATCACCATAACTTTATTTTATTACTCCTGCTAAGGTTGACCTCTGTCATGTAAAATGCAAATGACCAATGTTTAACATTATGATTTAAAAGGGTTAAATTTGTTTGCTTGATTTGCATACGATTAGCGGTCTAGTAATTGTGAGTCACTGCACACTACAACTGATGCATAATTCGATATGATCTGCTGCATGGGACGTTAATAGGCGCAGATTTAAATGGACAATAATATCTTACCAAAAACACAACACCTGCTTGTTTTTCAGGAAGTGGTGAGAAGTGGATCATTTGGTTCTGCGGCGAAACAACTGAGCCTGACCCAGCCTGCTGTCAGTAAAATTATAAGCGACATGGAATCGTATTTTGGTTTAGAGCTTATTATCAGAAAAAATACCGGCGTTAAATTAACTGAAGCAGGCAAAGTATTGCTGACTCACGCTGAATCCATCACACGTGAATTGCGCAATATGTGTAGTGAAATGAATCGTATGGTTGGAAATAGCGTGGTGGATGTGTCATTTGGCTACCCATCGCTTATCGGCTTCACTTTTTTACCCGGCATGATGAAAGAGTTTAAAGAGCTTTTCCCACAGGCTCAGGTTTCGATGTTCGAAGCCCAACTTTCTTCTTTCTTGCCTGCAATCCGCGATGGCCGTCTGGACTTTGCTATTGGCACGTTGAGCGACGAAATGTTGCTACAAGATTTGCACATTGAGCCACTGTTCGAGTCAGAGTTTGTCCTGGTTGCCAATCGAACACGGGTAGTTAAAGGGACGACCACGCTCAGCGCATTAAGTCATGAGCAATGGGTTTTACCACAAACGGAAATGGGATATTACAGCGAACTGCTGACGACACTGCAAAAGAACAATATCAAAAGTGAAAACATCGTAAAAACGGACTCGGTAGTAACCATTTATAATCTGGTGCTCAACGCAGGTTTTCTGACAGTTATTCCGCGCGATACGCTGCTGTTTGGTCTAAGAATTATCGAATTAATAGATCTGCTGCCACATTAGTTGAGCTAGCCAAAAAACATTCATTACGAATTAAATTTCAATCTGACAAATTAACAGAAGTTGCTTAGTTTAATTAAGTAACCAATAAAAAATTACTCATTCAAAGTGGTGGCTTAATAAAGCCACCCCATAAATCATTCTTGCTTTTAAATGTTGAGGTCAACATGCATATCGACTATGAACTTCCCGTTACTATTATTGATGTTCTTGAAGCGAAAAAAAGACTCACAGGATATATCTATAAAACTGGAATGCCTCGCTCAAATTATCTCAGCGAATGTTGTAAAGGTGAGATATTTCTAAAATTTGAAAATATGCAGCGCACGGGTTCATTTAAAATTCGTGGTGCATTTAATAAGCTCAGTTCTTTAACTGAAGAAGAAAAAAGAAAAGGTGTTGTTGCTTGCTCTGCGGGCAACCACGCTCAGGGCGTTTCACTCTCCTGCGCCATTCTTGGCATTGATGGCAAAGTCGTCATGCCTAATGGCGCGCCAAAGTCCAAAGTCGCGGCGACCTCTGACTACTCTGCACAAGTCGTGATGCACGGCGATAACTTCAACGACACCATCGCTAAAGTGAGTGAAATTGTTGAGATGGAAGGGCGCATCTTTATTCCACCTTATGACGATGAAAAAGTGATTGCCGGGCAAGGAACTATCGGCCTGGAAATCCTTGAAGATTTATACGATGTCGATAACGTCATTGTGCCAATTGGCGGCGGCGGATTAATTGCGGGTATTGCACTGGCGATTAAATCCATAAACCCGACCATTAATATTATCGGCGTGCAGGCAGAAAATGTACATGGTATGGCTGCTTCGTTTTATAAAGGCGAATTAATGGCCCATCGTACGACCGGGACATTAGCCGACGGTTGCGATGTTTCTCGCCCTGGCAGAATAACCTATGAAATTGTGAAGAAGCTCGTTACTGATATTGTATTAGTCAGTGAAGACGAAATTCGCAATAGTATGGTAGCCCTTATTCAACGTAATAAAGTTGTCACTGAAGGCGCAGGTGCATTAGCGACTGCTGCATTATTAAGCGGTAAGTTAGATCATTATATTAAAGGGCGTAAAACAGTTAGTATTATCTCCGGCGGTAATATTGACCTGTCTCGCGTCTCACAAATTACAGGCTCCGCAGATATTTGATAGAATCTCTCGAGGAACTTTATTATGAGTAATACTGATGCAACCCTTGTTGGCCAAAAAGCGGAATCGCAATGGCGCAAATCTGACACTACCTGGACTCTTGGTTTATTTGGAACGGCTATCGGTGCGGGAGTTTTATTCTTCCCCATCCGTGCAGGTTATGGCGGTTTAATTCCGATACTGATTATGCTGTTCCTGGCATTCCCGATTGCGTTTTACTGCCACCGTGCGCTGGCGCGTCTGTGCCTTTCCGGCAGTAATCCTTCCGGAAACATCACAGAAACGGTTGAAGAGCATTTTGGTAAAACGGGCGGCGTGGTCATCACCTTCCTGTACTTTTTCGCAATCTGCCCGCTGCTGTGGATTTACGGTGTCACGATAACCAATACCTTCATGACATTCTGGGAAAACCAGCTCCAGCTCATGCCGTTAAACCGCGGAATTGTAGCGCTGTTCCTGCTGCTGTTGATGGCTTTTGTTATCTATTTTGGCAAAGACCTGATGGTCAAAGTCATGAGCTATCTGGTGTTCCCGTTCATTGCCTGCCTGGTGCTGATTTCAGTCTCGCTGATCCCTTACTGGAACTCGGCGGTTATCGATCAAGTGAGCCTCAGCGATATTTCGTTCACTGGCAGTGATGGCATTCTGGTCACGGTATGGCTGGGTATTTCCATCATGGTGTTCTCCTTTAACTTCTCGCCGATTGTCTCCTCGTTTGTGGTTTCCAAACGCGAAGAGTACGAGCAGGACTTTGGCAAGCAGTACACCGAAGACAAATGTTCAAAAATCATTTCTCGCGCCAGCATGTTGATGGTTGCGGTGGTTATGTTCTTCGCTTTTAGCTGCCTGTTTACGCTTTCCCCGCAGAACATGGCTGAAGCTAAAGCACAGAATATTCCAGTGCTCTCGTATCTGGCGAACCACTTTTCCTCGATGTCTGGCACCAAATCGACCTTTGCCACGACACTGGAATACGGCGCATCCATTATTGCCCTGGTAGCTATCTTCAAATCCTTCTTCGGCCACTATCTTGGCACTCTCGAAGGGTTAAACGGTCTGGTTCTGAAGTTCGGCTACAAAGGGGATAAAACCAAAGTTTCTGGCGGAAAACTCAACCTTATCAGCATGGTCTTCATTATGGGATCAACCTGGGTTGTGGCTTACGCTAATCCGAACATCCTCGATTTAATTGAAGCGATGGGTGCTCCGATTATTGCATCTTTACTTTGTCTACTGCCGATGTATGCCATTCGTAAAACTCCGGCTCTGGCGAAATATAAAGGTAAAACTGAGAATATTTTTGTCACCGTCATTGGTTTGCTGACCATTCTTAATATTGTCTACAAACTTATCTAATAACTTTGGGTAGATTGACTCAGGATGAGTGGGATTTAAACATGAATGATTACCCGGTAGTGTTGACGATTAATTGTGGTTCTTCTTCGGTAAAGTTTTCAGTATTAGATGCAGAAACATGTGATGTGCTGTTGTCCGGGATTTGTGAAGGTATTAATACCGATAAAGCCTTTATTACGGTCAATGATGGGGAGCCAGTTATTCTGGCTCGCCAGAATTATGAAGAAGCACTCGCCGCAATCTCTCATGAACTGGAAATGCGCGATTTAATTGATAGCGTTGCATTTGTAGGCCACCGGATTGCTCACGGCGGATCGTTATTTAGCGAGTCGGTATTAATTACCGATGAAGTTATCGAACAGATTCGCCAGGTTTCACCGTTGGCCCCCCTGCATAATTACGCCAATTTGCACGGGGTGGAATCTGCGCGAACCCGCTTCCCGGACGTCCCGCAGGTCGCGGTATTCGATACCAGCTTTCACCAGACCCTGAAACCAGAGGCCTATTTATACGGTCTACGGTATCGCTATTTTGAAGAGTACGGCGTGCGCCGTTACGGATTCCACGGCACGTCGCATCGCTACGTTTCCCAGCAAGCGGGTGAGTTACCCGGCCTGAACTCAGTAGATTCGGGGTTGGTGATTGCTCACTTAGGAAATGGCGCTTCGGTCTGCGCGGTCCAGAATGGTGAAAGTGTTGATACCTCGATGGGCATGACGCCGCTTGAAGGGCTGATTATGGGCACGCGCTGTGGTGATGTCGATTTCGGTGCCATGGCCTGGCTTGCCCGCCAGACTGAGCAGTCGATGGATGACCTGGAGCAAGTCGCGAATAAAGAGTCCGGGCTGTTAGGCCTTTCGGGTTTGTCTTCAGATTTACGTACCCTGGAAAAAGCCTGGCATGAAGGTGATATGCGTGCGCAATTAGCTATCAGAACGTTTGTTCATCGCATTGCCCGAACGATTGGCGCGCACGCTGCTGCATTAAATCGTCTGGACGGGATTATTTTTACCGGTGGTATTGGCGAGAACTCAAT
>Ga0160437_1000375_pt1 | contig 23955 bp, 24 predicted proteins | sample HID1975I_E0MG_FD_108227 | JGI IMG/M metagenome (GOLD analysis project Ga0160437, IMG submission 108227) | Enriched soil microbial communities from UW Madison campus, WI, USA - HID1975I_E0 MG | ecosystem: Environmental > Terrestrial > Soil > Unclassified | place: USA: Madison, Wisconsin... | reverse complement strand
CCTGTTCTTTCGCGGCGCGCATGACCGGGGCCGGCGCAAGGAACCCGCCCCGGCCAAGCGCGACCTGCCCGGCGTTTCGCTGGGCGAGGGGCTGCGCTCCAGCGTCTACCACCGGCTCTTCGTGGCGAGCCTGCTGTTTACGTTCACGATCATCGCCATCGTCGTCCACTTCGTCTCGATCCTGGGCGACCGCGGCGCGGATCCGATGACGGCGGCGGCGATCGCCTCGTTCGTCGGCTGGTTCTCGCTCGCCGGGCGGCTGGGGACGGGCGTGCTGCTCGATCGCTTCCCGGCCTCGCTGGTCGGCGCGGCGGTGTTCATGCTGCCGGTGATGGGCTGCCTGCTGCTGCTGGGATCGGGCACCTCGCTCGCCGCGCTGGCGCTGGCCTCAGGGCTGATCGGGCTGACTTTGGGCGCGGAAATCGACGTGGTGGTCTACCTGATCACCCGGCATTTCGGCCTCAGGAACTTCGGCGGACTTTACGGCGGCGTGCTGGCCGCGCTGTCGATCGGCACGGCAGTCGGCCCGCTGGTGGCGGCGCTGATTCACGACCGGACGGGCAGCTACACAATGTTCCTCTACCTGGCGATCGGCACGATGGCGGCCAGCAGCCTTGCGATCGGCTCGCTGCCGCGCGGTCGCCTCAAATTTGCGCCGGCGTAACCGATGTAGCGCCTCGGCGATTGGCCTCGCGTGCGAATAATGGGATAACGGCCGCAAATCGGCGCGATACGAAATTGGGAAGAGAGCAATGGGTGAGCAGGGTAAGATCGTACAGGCTCCCGAGGATCTGACCGTCCCGGTCCGCGTCCCGGCGGAAGCCTACATCTCCCCGGAATACGCCAAGGCAGAGCGCGACAAGCTCTGGCGCAAGGTCTGGCTCCAGGCCGGGCGGCTGGAAGACATTCCGGAAGTGGGCGATTTCATCACGTTCGACATCATCGACGATTCGGTGATCGTGGTCCGCGCTTCCGAAACCGAGATCCATGCTTTTCACAACGTCTGCCCCCATCGCGGCCGCAAGCTGGTCGATACGCCAGCCGGAAACCGCAATGCGCGCGGTACGCGTCGCAGCTTCATCTGCGGCTATCATGGCTGGACCTTCGGGCTCGACGGCGCGAACACTTATCTGGAGCATCCGGAGGACTGGCAGGGCCATCTCTGTGCCGGCAAGGCCGATTTAGGTGTCGTCAAGGTCGATACCTGGGGCGGCTGGATTTGGGTCAATCTGGACCCCGAAGCAATGCCGTTGGCGGACTATCTGCACCCGGCGGCGGGCATGCTCGATCCCTACGGCCTCCAGAACATGCGCCCGCGCTGGCGCAAGTGGGTGGTGTTCGAATGCAACTGGAAGGTCGCGATGGAGGCCTTTTGCGAGACCTACCACGTCTCCACCACGCACCCGGAATTCATGGAATTCGGCCAGTTTCGCGGCTGGGCGCGCAACCAGGGCCTCCATTCCAACATCGGCTACGACGCGCCGAAGGGGCAGGAGGAGGACTCCGGCAAGCTGCGCCTCGGCGCCGGTGAAGACCCGCGCCTGACCACGGCGGACATGCAGAACTTCACCTGGGCCAACGCCAATACCAACACGACGATGACACTGGTCGGCGTGGCCAACCGCCTGAAGGACGAACTGCCCGAAGGCACCCCGGCGGCGGAAGTCTCCGCCTACTGGATCGGCACCGCGCGCAAGGAAGATGCGGAACGCGGCGTGGTCTGGGCGCAAGTGGACCCGCAGCACACCGCGCAGGCGGGCACGGCCTGGCAGATCTTCCCGAACTTCCAGATCGGCCACGCGGTCAACAACATGCTCTGCTACCAGGCGCGCCCTTACGGCACCGATCCGGACAAGTGCATTTTCGAAGCCGCCGTCTACGAACTCTGGCCCGAGGGCGAGGCGCCGGAGACGGAGTGGGAATATACCGCCCCCACCGACTGGCCGCCGGTGCTCCAGCAGGACTTCGCCAATATGGCCGCCGTCCAGCAGGGCATGAAGAACGTCGGCTTCCGGGGCGCCCAGCCCAATCCCTACATGGAGCGCTCGGTAGCGTCGCTGCACATGAACCTCGCCCGGTTCATGGGCTCGGGCGCGCCCGAAACCTACTGAGGTCTCTGCCTTGGATCCGATGCCCCTGGTGCATGTCAGCTGGGCGCTGGCCGACAACGCCGCGCGCCCTGCGTGCGATGCCTTCTTTCGCGAGGTGTTCGGCGCGCGAACCGCGCACGAGATCCTGATTACGCCGGAAACCGAGAAGCTGGGGCTCGACCGCGAGGAAAGTCTGCTCATGATCGGCGACACCATGGTGATCCCGATCGCTCCGGCCGGTTGCGGTGCGCAGGAGGGCAATGCGCTGGGCGACATGCTGCGCCGCTCGGCGGCACCGAATCGCTGGATCGGCATTGCCCTCAAGGTCGGCGATCTGGCCGTGGCCGACGCCTGGTTCGGCCAGCGCGGGTTCAAGCGCCACTACGATCCCGGCATGGAAGCCTTCTACTTCCTCGTTCCGCGCGGGCAGGCGATGGGTCTGCGGCTGGAAATCGTGAAGCAGGACATGCCGGGCGATCCGCGCCGCGATTCGGCCTGGCGCCCGGACTGCGAGGATCCGCTGGGCATTGAGGGCCTTCAGGCCATCGGCATTTCCGCCCCGTCGTTGGCAGAGGCGCGCGAATTGTTCCACGGGAAACTTGACTGGTCCGAACTCGGCAGCCGCGCCTTGCCGGAGGCCGACTGCGCCGCCTTCGCGATGGCCGACACCGTGCTGGAAGCGCTGGAGGGTAGAGAAGAGGGCGATGCCGTTGCCGTCCACGCGCGCGAGGTGAAGGGCATCTTCCACCTCGTGTTCAAGGTTCGCGATGCCGGCCGCGCGGCGCAATATCTTCGCGGCAGGGGCCTGCCGCTGATCGGCCAGGTCGCGGACCGCTTCGCCATCGCCCCCGAAGCGGCGCAGGGGCGGTTGATCTGGCTGACCGAAACGACGCCGCAGGGCTACCCCGTGCCGGGATCGCGGCTCCATCGAACCACGGTTCCCGGCTGAACGGGCAGCCCGGCAGGTATGGCGAATGCCTTCGGGGGAGAGGCGCCAGGCCCCTGCCCCCTGAGGATTACTTCGCTTCCGCCAGCAGCTTGGCGGCTTCCGGCGAGGACCAGTCGTTGCCGCCGGTATAGCGCCAGACTTCGCGGCCCTGGCTGTCGAACAGCACGGTGACCGGCAGGTTGCCGCCATACTGGAAGCCGAGGTCGCCGTTCTCGTCGACCCAGGGCTGGATGTTGTCGAGCTTGCGGCGGCGAAGGATCTCCACGACCTTGTAGGTATCGCCGGTGTCCTCGGAGATCGGCAGGATCTGCACGCGTCCGTTGGGATCCTTGGCCAGGGCCTCCAGGGTGGGCATCTCGGCGATGCAGGGCGCGCACCAGGTGGCCCAGAGATTGATCAGCAGCGGCTTGCCCTTGAGCGACATGAGATCGAGGCTCTCGCCGGTGTTGTCGACCAGCGTCACGTCGGGCAGCGGATCGCCCTTGTGCGAACGGTCGACCTTGCCGGTCGCGGCGGGCTGGGCCGTCGGTGCGGGGCTTTGCGAAGCCTCTTGTTGCGCGTCCTTCTTGCTTTGCCTATCGCAGCCCGCGGCCAGGAGGGCGCCGGCCCCCGCGATGGAACACAGGACGAGCGACTTGAGCGATTTCGAAGACAGCAAGGGTGGAAGCTCCAACCAGATGTGGGGTGGACGGTTCGAAGGTGGACCGTCTGCGATCATGCGCGAGATAAATGCCTCGATCCCCTTCGACAAGGCGCTGTGGAGACAGGATATCGCGGCCAGCAAGGCGCACGTCGCTATGCTGGGTGCCTGCGGGGTCGTTTCGGGCGAGGACGCTATCACCATTCGCGACGGTCTGGACCAGGTCGCGGCCGAGTACGAAGTCTCGGGAGTCCCGGAAAACTGGGACCTTGAGGACATTCACATGACCACCGAGGGCCGCCTTGCCGAACTGATCGGCCCCGTCGCCGGCCGTCTGCACACCGCGCGTTCGCGCAACGATCAGGTCGCGACCGATTTTCGTCTCTGGGTGCGCGATGCCGTCGATCAGGCCGACGCCGGCCTTGAAGCGCTGCAGAAGGCGCTCGTTTCCCGCGCCGGCGAGCATGCCGATTCGATCATGCCCGGCTTCACCCATCTCCAGACCGCGCAGCCGGTGACGCTGGGCCATCACCTGATGGCCTATTACGAGATGATCGGCCGCGACCGTTCGCGGTTCGCGGACGCCCGCAAGCGCATGAACCGCAGCCCGCTGGGCGCGGCGGCGCTGGCCGGCACCGGCTTCCCGATCGATCGCAAGATGACGGCGCAGGCGCTCGGTTTCGATGCGCCGACCGACAACAGCCTCGATTCGGTTTCGGACCGCGATTTCGCGCTCGATTACCTGATGGCCGCCGCGCAGTGTTCGCTGCACCTCTCGCGTCTGGCCGAAGAGTTCATCATCTGGGCCAGCCAGCCCTTCGGTTTCGTGGCACTGCCCGATTCGCTGTCCACCGGCAGCTCGATCATGCCGCAGAAGAAGAACCCCGACGCGGCGGAGCTGGTGCGCGGCCATTCGGGCCGGATCGTCGGCTGCCTCACCAGCCTGATGATCACGATGAAGGGCCTGCCGCTGGCCTATTCGAAGGACATGCAGGACGACAAGCCGCCGGTGTTCGAGGCCGCCAGCCTCCTGGCGCTGTCGATCGCGGCGATGACCGGCATGGTCGCCGAAACCCGCTTCCGCACCGATCGCATGCGCGGCGCGGCCGAACTGGGCTTCGCCACCGCCACCGATCTGGCCGACTGGCTGGTGCGCGAAGGCAACATTCCCTTCCGCGAGGCGCACCACATCACCGGTTCTGCGGTGAAGCTGGCCGAGCAGCGCGGCGTCGCGCTCGATCAATTGCCGCTTGAAGACCTCAAGGCCATCGACAGCCGCATCGACGAGCGCGTATTCAAGGCGCTCTCGGTCGAGGCATCGGTCGCCGCGCGTGGGTCGCACGGCGGCACCGCGCCTGAGCAAGTACGCCTGCGCGTGGCCGAAGCCCGGCTCGCGCTCGGTCTGGAGTAAGCCTGATGCGCAAGACTGCCGCCCTGATCCTGCTTCTCGCGCTCTCGGCCTGCGGCCAGAGGGCGGCGCTGGCATTGAAACCGGGGCAGCAGCTTCCGCCCGCACCTTACGGCCGCGAGCAGAAACCGGGCAGCGCCGAGCTGCTCCAGACGCCGACGCTGGCGATCCCCGAACGCAGCGTCGAACTGCGCACCCGCTCGGAACCACGGGACGACGACCCCTTCGATCTCCCGCCGCCTGAATAGTTTTCAGGCCAAATCGCTTTAGGCCGGATACACTTCCAGGCCGATCAGGCCTTCCAGATACCGAGACATCCATGGACCATTTTGCCCTGACCAACGGCGAGCTTTTCGCCGAAGACGTGCCGCTGGCCGTCATCGCCCGCGAAGTCGGCACGCCCGTCTACGTCTATTCCCGTGCGACCCTGAGCCGCCACGCCCGCGTGTTCCGCGAGGCGCTGGCCGAATTGCCCAGCGTCCACATCGCCTTTGCCGTGAAGTCCAACCCCAACCTTGCCGTGCTGCGCTTGCTGGCGAGCGAGGGCTACGGTGCCGATGTCGTCTCGGAAGGCGAGATGAACCGCGCGCTGGCCGCCGGTATCCCGGCCGGTGACATCGTCTTCTCGGGCGTCGGCAAGACCCGCCGCGAACTGACCGCGGCCGTCAAGGCAGGGATCGGCCAGTTCAACCTCGAAAGCGAGGAAGAGGGCGTCGAACTGGCGGAAATCGCCGCTGAACTCGGCTTGCGCGCCGCTTGCGCGCTTCGCGTCAATCCCGACGTGGACGCCCGCACCCATGCGAAGATCTCCACTGGCAAGGCGGACAACAAGTTCGGCGTCGCCTACGACCGCGCGGCCGGGATCTACGCCCGTCTCTCGGCTCTGCCCGGGCTGGAGATGAAGGGCCTTGCCGTCCACATCGGCAGCCAGATTTCCGACCTCGAACCCTCGCGCCTCGCCTTCCTCAAGATGGGCGAGCTGATGGAGGCGATTCGCGCCGAAGGTCATTCGGTGACTCACATGGATCTCGGCGGCGGCCTTGGCGTGCCTTACAAGGCCAGCGATTCGCTGCCGACCCCGCAGGACTACGGCGCGATGGTCGCCTCGGTGGCGAAGGACTGGGGCGTTACCCTGATGTTCGAACCGGGCCGCGTGATTACCGGCAATTCCGGCGTGCTCGTCACCGAAGTGGTGCGCGTGAAGGGGGGCGTGGTGAACCCCTTCGTCGTCGTCGATGCGGCGATGAACGACCTTGCCCGCCCGGCCATGTACGACGCCTGGCACGACTTTGCGGCCGTGAAGCCCAACGGCGCCACGATGACCGCGAACATCGTCGGCCCGATCTGCGAAAGCTCGGACACCTTCGCCATGGGCCGCGAAATCGACGAAGTCGCCGCGGGCGATCTGGCGATCTTCCGCACGGCTGGTGCTTATGGCGCGACGATGGCGAACACCTACAACAGCCGCGCGCTGGTGCCGGAAGTCATGGTGGACGGCGAAAAGTGGGCGGTGGTTGCCGCCCGCATCGAGCCCGAGACGATCCTGGCGGCCGAAACCGTGCCCGACTGGCTCGCCTGAGCGCCGGCTTCGACAAGCGCGGATCGAACGGATAGGAACGGCACGGTTTGCCGTTCCTTTTCGTTTCGAGGCCCTGTTTCCATGATCGAAAGCCTGCCCCTGTTTCATCGCCTTTCGGGGCGTCCGGTCGTGGTCACCGGGGATGGCGAGGCGGCCGATGCCAAGCGGCGCCTGGTGGCGCGCGCGGGCGGCCGGGTGGTTCGTGACCTGGCCGAAGGCATGGCGGCGGGCGCCCGCATCGCCTTCATCGCCCAGGAGGACGAGACAGCCGCCCAAGCCGATGTCGCGCGCGCGCGCGAGGCCGGGATGCTGGTCAACGCCCCGGATCGCCCCGCGCTCTGCGATTTCACCGTCCCCTCGATTCTCGACCGCACGCCGGTGCTGCTGGCGATCGGCACGGGCGGGGCTTCCGCGGGGCTGGCCAAGCAGCTGCGCCTGCGGCTTGAGGCGCTGTTGCCGCAGTCGCTGGGCGTTCTGGCCAGCGCCTTGCTGGCGGCGCGTCCGGCGCTGCGCGCACGCTTTCCCGACGCAGGGGAGCGCCGGCGGGCGCTGGATGCGGCGCTGGGGCAGGGCGGCGCGCTGGACCCTCTGGAGGACGCGGGCGCGGAGCGGGTGGCCGAGTGGCTGGCCCATGCCCCGCAGGCGCCGCGCGCCCCGGTGGAAATCACCCTGCGCAGCGCCGATCCCGAAGACCTGACCTTGCGGGAAGCGCGCCTGCTCGGTTCGGCCGATCTGATCGTGCACGAGGCGGAAGTGCCACCGGCCATTCTAGACCGCGCGCGCGCCGATGCCGCCCGGCAGCTGGCCGGGGCCGACGAGCAATCTTTCGAAATGCATCGCGGACTGGTCGTAACCCTCCGCTTCCCCGCCGCGAACCGGGATTGATCGCGGCGACAGCTCTTGTTCGACAATAGTGTCGAACAATTTGCGCGGTTAAAAACAAGTTTACAATTTCAAGGAATTAACTCATTCAAAGGCGCGGTGTGCGGCAGACTTTGCCCAGTGTGACTTGAGACTACTGCGGCGCAGGAATGGCCGAAGGAACCGGTTTTGCAAATATCCGATGTGACGACTATCAAATTGCCGCAGATCGACTTTGCCAGCCTTCCCGATCTCGCCAGTTTTTCCGACTGCGATCGTCCCACCGCGCTGCACGGCGCGTTGACGGACCGACCCCGCCTGCAAAGCCTGGACGACAACCGCGCCCAGCTGCTTCCCTGCCTTTACGAACTGCATCCGGGAACGTGAACCGGGATGCAGGTGCATGACGACCTGAAGGCGCTTTCGCGCGACGCTGCCGCTTGGGAACAGGGCCAACGGACGCTCGCCCGGACGATCGCGGCGTGGCGGACTGCGCCGGAGGCCGCGTCGGTGCTGGCCGCTCTCGACAGGTTCGGGCGGAAGGAACCTCTCGATTCCTGCGCTGGGCTGGCAGCACTCTTCGCGAAAGTCGGCGATGCTGCCCCCGATCCGGCTCCCGATACGCCCTCCGATCCTGCACGCGCGCTGGTGAGTGGGCTGATGCGCCGGGGATTGGCGGCGCTGGCGGCCCATCCGCTTGGCCAGATGCCGTTTCGCCATGCGCACAGGCAGGCGGCCGATACGCTGCTCCTGGCCCATTCGGGCACGGCCACGCTGGGGCTCGCGGTGTTCGACGGTGCGCAGCTCGCGCGGCAGCCCGCGCCCAGAACAGCGGAATTCGCGCCTGTCGAGACGTGGTTTCGCGTGCTGGCGGGAAGCGGGCGGGGCGATCTCACCACGCGCGATCCGGAAAGCGCCGCCTTGCGCACCGAAGCGCTCGATCTGGTGCCCGGCATGACATTCCAACGGCATGGCGCGCGGCAGGCCCTGCAATTGCGGGAGGTTTCAGGCAGCCTCGTCGTCTTGCGGCTGCAACGGTTCACTTCGCTCCACGATCCCGTGCGCGAGGTGGCACTGGGAGACGGCGACTTGCGGTCGCAAGCGGCGCTGACGGCGGAATATAGCCGAATGGACATGGCCATGGCCGCTCTGGCGGCGCTCGGGCGGCAGGACGCGGTTCCGGCGCTCTCGCGCCTGGTCCATGGCCAAGGCCCAGCCGCCCTGCGCTGGCAGGCGCTGCGGGCGATCCTGGCGCTCGATACCCGCGCCGGGCTGGTGCTCCTGAGAACGGTTGCGTCGAGCGATGATCCGGCCTTGTCCGGGCCCGCGCGCGACTTGCACCGCACTTTGGTCGCCCAATGGCCGGAGCTGGAGAAAGTGGCGCAATGGCGCGGATGATGACCATGCGCGACCCGACGAGCGCCTCGCTCGCGGAGTTCGTCGATGCACTGTCGAGCTGGGGCTTCGATCCGCGCGACGACGTGAGCCTGTCCCACGCGGCGAACTGGTTGCAGCGGCTCGGCAATGACCGGACGTTCCTGGGCGACATGCTGATCGACCTGATCTCCGGTCTGGCGCCTGTGCCGGACGGGGCTGACGCGCTGGAAGGGATCGGCGCGCATTCGATCATGCTGGTGACGCCGGGCCAGGGCAATTTCTTCCTCAACGCCCGCATCTGGCCGGCCGAGCAGGACGCGCTCTACCGCGCCAGCGGTCCCGAGGCGCTAGGCTACGGTCAGGCGCACGACCACAACTTCGACATGCTGGCGCTGGGCTATTTCGGGCCGGGCTACGCGGCGGACGAGTTCGAATACGACTATGGGGCGGTGGTGGGATACGAAGGAGAGCCGGTGGCGCTGCACCCGGCCGGCCGGTTCGTGCTGGCACCGGGCAGCATGGTCCATTATCGCGCGCACCGCGACGTTCATGTCCAGCATCCCCCGGCCTCGCTGTCGGTGGCGCTGAACCTCGTGCATACGCAGGCCGTGCAAGGCTGGATGGACAGCTACGATTTCGATGCGGCGCGCGGCACCGTCACGCGGCTCCACGGCCATGGGCCGAGCGAGAGTTTTTTGCGGATCGCCGTCGCGCTCGGCGGCGGGGAGGCGCAGGATCTTGCGAGCCGGTTCGGCCAGTCCCATCCCAGCGACCGCATGCGCTTGGCCGCTTGGGAAGCGCTGGCTAGCGCAGCCGCGGGCGCCGAGGCGCGCGACGCCGTCTGGCGAGAGGCGGAAGGCTGCGGAAGCCGCCTGGTTGCCGCCGAGGCGCTGCGGCGACGGGGAGACGACGGCTAGGGCGACGCCTGTCGCGGACCGTCGGCATGCCCCGCCCTGGCGCCGGCTGTCGTCAGGCGCCGACGTTCCGGAATGGCGGCCTTGTCAGAACATCCCGCCGACCAGGGCGTCGACGGCGCCTTGCAGGATCACTGCGGCGGCCGCGGAATCGATCCGCGTGGCGCGCTTGGCGCGGCTCATGTCTTGGTCGATCAGGCCGCGCTCGGCGCTGGTGGTGGACCAGCGCTCGTCCCAGAGCAGGATCGGCAGGCCCACCACCGAGAGATTGCGGGCATAGGCGCGGCTCGATTGCGCGCGGGGGCCTTCGGAGCCGTCCATGTTGAGCGGCAGGCCGATGACGATTCCCTTGATGCCGCGTTCGCGGATCAGTTCCTCCATCAGGGCCTTGTCCGCGCCGAACTTGCTGCGCTTCAGCGTCTTGCCGGGGGAGGCGATGCGCCAGCCGGCGTCGCAGAAGGCCGTGCCGATGGTCTGGGTGCCCAGGTCGAGGCCCATCAGCGCGCCCCGGTTTTCCGCCAGTGCGGCGCGGTAGTCCAGCGCGTTGGTGGTGATCAATGTGCCTTCTGCCATGCCGCGACGCGTCCTTCGAAATCCGCGCGAAGGTTCGCCCAGAACAGCGTCACGTCATAGAGGTGGTAGTTGTTTCCGGGAAGCACGTAAGGCCCCAGATCCAGCGCTGGTGGCGGTCCGATGTGGAGAAAATGGTCGGATCCGCAGCTGGCCGGGACGGTCGCCTTGGCCAGAGTGCCGGTCCCGGTGCGAAAATCGGGCACCAGCGTGCCGAGATTGGCGGCAGCATCCGCGCTTCCGCCTTCGGTGCCGGTCAGCGGATTGGTGCAGAGGAATGGGCTGGCGGCCACGCTCTGCCCGTCGAGGCCGGTGCGGCGGGCGTAGGCGTTTGTTAGCATCTGCGTCTCGGCGGGATCGGCCACCGAAAGCCAGCTTATCACGCAGCCGGTCTGGTCGGAGCGGAGGCACGCGGGCAGGCCCATCCGGGGCAGGTCATGCGCCAGCGAGACCGGCCAGCCGATCACGTAGGCGGCGACGATGCGCTTGCCGAGCGGCTTCCCGGCTGCCCGGTCGCGCAGCACGCGGCGCAGCAGGAAGGCACCCTGGCTATGTCCGGCCACGACGATCGGGCGGCCCGCAGGTACGCTCTTCACGAACTGGTCGAAGGCGGCGAGCACGTCGGAATAGGCCAGGTCGATGGCGCGGTTGGCCTGGGGCGCGGCGGTAAGGAAGGCGCCGATGGCCGCTTGGCGGTAGCGCGGCGCCCAGATCTCGGCGCGATTGAAGGGGCTCGCCATGCCTTTGACGAAAAGTTCTGCGCGGCCCTGCGAGAAGTCATCCGCGAGATCGCCGTTCCAGGCGCTGCGCACGACAAGGCTGGTGGGGTGCACGAAGAACACCGCGACCGGCAGGGGGCTGGCCGGCTTCTCCACGCCCGGCGGCAGCCAGCGCGCGGGATCGTCCTTCATGTCGGGCCGGGCGATCCACATCTTCGGATCGCGCCAGGCTTCCGGCCCGAGGGCGTCCTTGGGAGCGTAATCCACCGTGGGCACGAAGGCGATTTCGGTCAGGTCTTCCGACCAGAGCCGCATGGCCGCCAGCAGGCCGATGGCGAGGATGACGAGAATGGCGATGACGTAGAGGAACTTGCGGGCCATGGTTCAGGATCTCGCCCGAGTGTGGCGGCGGGTCAAGCCGAAGCCTCCAGGCCGGCGGCAGTCTTGCCCCCGCCGTTGCGATCGGCCTCCCGTTCGAGCCAGATCTTGATCATCGCCACCAGCGGATCGGCCAGTGCCAGCCCGAGCAGGCCGAACAGGACGCCCATGATGAGCTGGGTCGCCAAGACCAGTGCGGGCGGCAGGTCCACGGTCTTGCGGGCGATCATCGGCACGATCAGGTAACCGTCGATCAGGTGGATCAGCAAGTAGACGACGATGGTGTAGAGCCCCATCTCGTACCCGCCCGAGAAGCCGACCAATATCATGATCATGCCGGAAATCGGCGCACCGATATTGGGCAGGAAGGCGAGCATGCCGGTGATGAGCCCAAGCAGGACCGCCATCGGCACGCCGTAGAATTGCAGCATCGCCCAGGTGAACAGGCCCTCCACGGTCATGCCGATCAGACGGCCGAACATCAGGCGGCGCAGGGCCTGGCCCATCATCTCCACCGTCGTTTCGAAATGATCGCGCCTGTCTATGGGCAGCATCCAGCCGACGCCGCGCTGGTATAGCCGGGGCTCCAGGGCAAAGTAGATGCCCAGAACCAGGATCAGGAACAGGGTCGTGACCACCCCGATCAGCCCGCCGACCACGCGCGTCACTTGCCCGATCCCGCCAAGCGCCTCTTGTGCCATGCCGCGCAGTTCGGTGATGCGCGGCTGGATGCCATGGGCGTGAAGCCAGGTGAGGCCGTGGCGGAACTGGCTTTCGATCGTTGCCGGCAATTCGGCCGCCTGCATGGCGATCTGACTGCCGGCAAAGCGCCCGACCCAGAGCAGGAACAGCAGGGCCAGGAGCAGAACCATGCCCACGCGCAGTCCGCGCGGGATCTTCAGCACTTTGCCGATCAGGCGGGCGCCGCCGTCGATGAGGGCGCCGAAGACGATGCCGCCGAAGATGACGAGCAGCGATTGCGCCAGGAATACGGTGAGCGCCAGAAGCGCCGCCATCCCGATCCACACGAAGGCCTTGCGGGCTTCGGTACGGATCAGCGGATCGGAAATGTCGGTCGGACCGGCACGCTCGGCAAGATCGGCTCCTGCCTCCCGTTCCGGCCCCGTCGCCATCAGTTCGCGGCTCCGGAGGCCATGCGCGGCTGCTCGGCGCCGGACGGCCAGGTCTTGGAGGGATCCACGGGCGGACGAAGGCTGGTGAAGGCGCGGCCGGGGCGCAGCGCGCTCCACCAAGTCAGCGGGTTCCAGCTCTGGGTGCCGTCGAGAGAGAACGTGATGAATTCGGCCCTTCCGCCCACGTCGGACAGCGGCACGGGACCGCCGAGGCCGCCGCCGGGCTGGCCGAACATGTCGGTTTCGAACGGCGCCCGGCTGTCGGCCGAACGGTCGCGATCGTCGCCCATCAGGAAGACGTGACCTTCAGGCACCCTGACCTCCCCGTAATTGTCCAGTTCCTGGTTCAGATAGTCGATCACCTGATAACTGGCGCCGTTGGGCAATGTTTCACGGTAGGTCGGCATTTCGTAGACGCTCCGGCCGCTCGGCAGGCGGGTGCGGAACTGTTCGAAGCCCTCATAGCAATGGCCGGGCTCGGCATCGCCCTCGCAGGTCAGCGAATCGTCGGCGGCGATGCGGACGGGCGGCACCATTTCACGCGGCACGAAGCGGCCGTTGAGGCGGATGCGGCCGTCGATCACGGCGATGCGGTCTCCGGGCAGGGCGACCACGCGCTTGATCAGGTCGGCCTTGCGGTTGCCGGGCACGACGATGACGATGTCCCCGTATTCCGGCGTCCGGCCCAGCAGGCGCCAGGTGCTGCGCGGCAGCAGGTGGAAGCTGATCGAGGACCAGTTCCAGCCATAGGGATATTTGGAAACGACCAGCCGGTCGCCCACCAAGAGCCCGGGCATCATCGAGATCGAAGGGATGTAGAACGGCTTGGCGATGAAGGAATGGAATGCCAGCACGCCCAGCAGCATGAGCACGAGGCCGCGCAGCTCCTGGAACCAATTGACCTTCTCCGCGACCGGCGGGGCCTGAAGGGGCGCCGGGTTCACGGTCGGCTTGGGCTGTTGGATCATGTCCCGGGGATACTCGGCGTCAGGATTGGGGGAGGGGGCGTGCTTCGATGACCACGAAGGCCTGTGCCCATGGATGATCGTCCGTGAGCGTGAGGTGAACCACGGCCTCGTGTCCGGCCGGAGTCAGGCTGTCCAGGCGCAGTTTCGCGCCGCCGGTCAGCGCCAGCGTCGGCGCGCCCGAGGGGGCGTTGACGACGCCGATGTCCTTCATGAACACGCCTGCCTTGAAGCCAGTGCCAACGGCCTTGGAGAAGGCTTCCTTGGCGGCGAAGCGCTTGGCCAGCGTGCCGGCAACGGTGTGGGGACGGCGCGCCGCCTTGGTACGCTCCACATCGGTGAAGACGCGCTGGAGGAAACGTTCGCCGAATCGGTCGAGCGAGTTCTGGATCCGCTCGATGTTGCAGAGATCGGAGCCGAGGCCGATAATCATGAAATTCCGGTCCTTTTCACCGAACCTCGTCCATCAACTGGCGCATTTTGCGCACGCTGGTTTCCAGCCCGCAGAAGATCGCCTCACCGATAAGGTAATGGCCGATGTTGAGTTCCGCCAGTTGCGGAATGGCGGCCACCGGCTGGACGTTGTCGTACGTGAGGCCGTGGCCGGCGTGAGGCTCGATGCCGTTCTTCGCGGCCAGCGCGGCCATGTCGACGATGCGGCGCAGTTCCACCGCGACCTGCTCGCCTTCGGCATGGGCATATTCGCCTGTGTGGAACTCCACCACCGGGGCGCCCAGCTTCATCGCCGCTTCGATCTGCCGCGGCTCGGGCGCGATGAACAGGCTGACGCGGATGCCGGCGTCCGACAGGCGGGCGACGATCGGGGCGAGCCGGTTGTGCTGGCCGGCCGCATCCAGTCCGCCCTCGGTCGTGCGTTCCTCGCGGCGCTCCGGCACGATGCAGGCGGCATGCGGCCGGTGGCGCAGCGCGATCTCGAGCATCTCGTCGGTGGCGGCCATTTCCAGGTTGATCGGCAGGCCGGTGGCCTCGAACACCCGCTGGAGGTCTTCGTCGCGAATGTGGCGGCGATCCTCGCGCAGATGGACGGTAATGCCGTCACCCCCCGCCTGGGCCACGATCTGCGCGGCGCGCGCCGGATCGGGATGCTCGCCGCCGCGCGCGTTGCGGATGGTGGCGACGTGGTCGATATTGACACCGAGACGCAGACGGGAAGGGGTGAGGACGTTCATTCGCTCATCCTGAACGGGATAGGGGGCGGGCGGAAGATCGGCGGGGATCAGGGCTGGGCGCGGCTGCCCGGCTTGATCGCGGGGGTTGCGGCCAGTTCGGCCGGCAGCTCGTCCGCGGCGTACGTCGGGAAGTTCAGCGCCACCAGCGGGAAGAAGGGCACGCCAAGGTCCACGGCGCCCGCCGAACGGTCGATCAGCGATGCGGCCGCGACTACTTCGCCGCCGGCTTCCTCGATGGCCTTGATCGCCTCGCGGCTGGAAAGACCGGTGGTGACCACGTCCTCCACCATCAGCACTTTGTCGCCCGCTTCCAGCGAAAAGCCGCGGCGCAGTTCGAAAGTGCCGGTCGGGCGTTCCACGAACATGGCGTCGACCTGGAGGGCGCGGCCCATTTCCTGGCCGATGATGACCCCGCCCATGGCCGGCGAGACGACCTTGGTGATGGACTTGCGAATATCGTGGGGGAGTTTTGCAGCCAGGGCGACGGCGAGTCTCCCGGCGCGGTCCGGGTTCATCAGAACGCGGGCGCACTGGAGGTAGAAAGCGCTGTGTCGACCCGAGGAAAGCAGGAAATGCCCCTCAAGCAAGGCCTTGCTGGCGCGGAACTCGGCGAGGACTTCTTCTTCCTGCATCGACGGGTAATCCTTTGGTGCAATTTGCAATGTTCTGGCAGGGCGTCATGGACGCTTGCGTCAAAAATCCCCTAGAGGCGCTTGAGACAGGCGGCAAGGCCGCGTATAGCCCCCGGTGAAGGGGGGCACCAAGCCTCCGCAATAGGGGTGCGCGCTTGGGAGGCGACTCACTTGGGCGTTCATAAAGAAAACGGAAGCGCTATAACCATGATATTGGGCAAAACCGTTCGTACTTTGGGCGAGGCTGCAAGAGCTCTCGGTCTATATTCCGTCGCGGCCATGGCGTTCTCGTCGACTTTGGCAGTTTCTTCCGCAATCGCGGCGCCGGCTGCTTCGGCTGTCGTTCCGGCGCCCGTCGCCAGCTATACGCCGCTGAAGCCGACCCCCGGCATCGGCATGCCGGTAGAGGGCGGAATCGGCCTCCAGCAGCAGTTTTCCAAGCTCGGCGAATATGGCGAGTGGATCCACGACGGCGTGCTGATGCCGATCATCACGGTCATCACGCTCTTCGTGCTGCTGCTCATCGTCATCATCGCGGTGCGCTACAACCGCCGCGCCAATCCGGTGGCCTCCAAGACCAGCCACAACACCATCCTCGAAGTGGTGTGGACGCTGGTTCCGGTGCTGGTCCTGATCGGCATCGCGGTGCCTTCGATCGACCTCATCGCCAAGCAGTACAAGCCGGCTCCCAAGGGCGCGCTGACCATCAAGGTCACGGGCAACCAGTGGTTCTGGACTTACGGCTACCCCGACAATGGCGACTTCGAGGTCGTCTCCAACATGCTCAACCTGCCCGGCCAGCCGATCATCAACAACGGCGTGCGCGAAGTGGGCTCCAAGCCCTGGGACGGCCCCTCGCATCTTGAGGTGGACAACCGCATGGTCGTGCCGGTGGGCGAACCGATCCGTCTGCAGATCACCGCGGCGGACGTGATTCACTCGTTTGCCGTGCCTTCGCTCTGGTTCAAGCTCGACGCCGTGCCCGGCCGCATCAACGAAAAGGTGCTGCTGGTCGAAAAGCCCGGCGTCTATTACGGCCAGTGCTCGGAACTGTGCGGCGCCAAGCATGGCTACATGCCGATCGCGGTCGAGGCGCTGCCGCGCGCCCAGTACGATGCCTGGGTCCTGACGCACGCCGGCGGCGTGATAGACGGACAGGCCAAGCCCGCCGCTGCCGCAGCAGCAGCGGCACCCGCAATGAGCCCTGGCGCCGTCGCCACGGCCGAAGCGACGGAGGCCTCGGCCTCCGAAGCCACCGCCGCAGCAGAATAAGCGCGAATCGAAGGACAGGGCTCCACCATGGCAACCACCGTTCCAGAACATTTCCAAGGGCATGCCGATCATCACGGCCACGCCGACCACGACCACAAGCCGAGCTTCTTCGCGCGCTGGTTCATGTCCACCAACCACAAGGACATCGGCACGATGTACCTGATCTTCGCGATCTTCGCGGGGATCATCGGCGGTGCCTTCTCCGGCATGATGCGCATCGAGCTGGCCGAACCGGGCATCCAGTACCTCGATATCTTCGCGCGCTGGTTCGGCGCGACGAACCCTGATTTCAACTCGACGCTGCATGTCTGGAACGTGCTCATCACCGCCCACGGCCTGATCATGGTGTTCTTCATGGTCATGCCGGCGATGATCGGCGGCTTCGGCAACTGGTTCGTGCCGCTCATGATCGGCGCGCCGGACATGGCCTTCCCGCGCATGAACAACATCTCGTTCTGGCTGACCGTGGCGGGCTTCATCTCGCTGCTGTGCTCCGCCTTCGTGCCCGGCGGCACGGGTCTCGGCGCGGGTACCGGCTGGACGGTCTATGCGCCGCTCTCGACCACCGGCTCGCCTGGTCCCGCGGTCGATTTCGGCATCTTCGCGCTGCACCTTGCCGGTGCCGGCTCGATCATGGGCGCGATCAACTTCATCACCACGATCTTCAACATGCGTGCTCCCGGCATGACCATGCACAAGATGCCGCTGTTCGTGTGGTCGGTGCTGGTCACCGCCTTCCTGCTGCTGCTCTCGCTGCCGGTCCTGGCCGCCGCGATCACCATGCTGCTGACCGACCGCAACTTCGGCACCACCTTCTTCGATCCTTCGGGCGGCGGCGATCCGGTGCTCTACCAGCACCTGTTCTGGTTCTTCGGCCACCCCGAAGTCTACATCATGATCCTGCCCGGCTTCGGCATCATCTCGCAGATCGTCTCGACCTTCTCGAAGAAGCCGGTGTTCGGCTACCTCGGCATGGCCTACGCCATGGTCGCCATCGGCGTGGTCGGCTTCATCGTCTGGGCGCACCACATGTACGCCACCGGCATGTCGGTGAACACCAAGATGTACTTCACCGCCGCCACCATGGTCATCGCGGTGCCCACGGGCATCAAGATCTTCTCGTGGATCGCGACGATGTGGGGTGGTTCGGTCGAGTTCAAGAGCCCGATGGTCTGGGCCATCGGCTTCATCTTCCTCTTCACCGTCGGCGGCGTGACCGGCGTGGTGCTGGCGAACGGCGGCGTCGACGACGTGCTGCACGACACCTACTACGTCGTGGCGCACTTCCACTACGTGCTGTCGCTGGGTGCCGTCACCGCGCTCTTCGCCGGGTTCTACTACTGGTTCCCGAAGATGAGCGGCCGGATGCATTCCGAGTTCCTCGCCCACGTCCACTTCTGGATCTTCTTCATCGGCGTGAACATGATCTTCTTCCCGATGCACTTCCTCGGGCTGCAGGGCATGCCGCGTCGCTATCCGGACTATGCCGAGGCGTACCAGCACTGGAACCACGTCGCGACGATCGGCTACATGGTCATGGCGACCAGTCTGGTGGTCTGGCTGATCAACATGGTCTATGCCTTCACGGCCGGTCGCAAGGCCGAGGACAGCTACTGGGGCGAAGGCGCCACCACGCTGGAATGGACGCTGACCAGCCCGCCGCCGTTCCACCAGTTCGAGACGCTTCCCGTGATCGAGGAAGCTGCTCACCACTGATCGAAGCGTCGTCCCGGGGCTGACCCGGGACGACGCCCGATTCGCAAGGAACTCGCTTTTCGCGGCTTTGCGGGTGTATGGGGCCAACCACCATGACGACAACGAGTCCCTCTCCCGCCGCAACGCTCCCCGCCGATTGGCGCGACCTTTTCGCGCTGACCAAGCCGCGGGTGATGAGCCTGGTGATCTTCACCGGCCTCTGCGGCCTGCTTGCCGCGCCGGAACGGATCCATCCGGTCCTCGCCTTCACCGCCATCCTCTGCATCGCCATGGGCGCCGGCGGTGCCGCCGCGCTGAACCAGTGGTGGGAGGCCGATCTCGACGCCGGGATGAAGCGCACCGCGAAGCGCCCCCTGCCGCAAGGCCGGCTGGACCGCACGACCGCGCGCGATTTCGCGGGCGTGCTCTGCGCCGTCTCGGTCTTCCTGATGGGCTTTGCAGTCGGCTGGTTGCCCGCCGCGATCCTGGCGATCTCGATCGTCTACTATGCCGTCATCTACACGATCTGGCTCAAGCCGCGCACACCGCAGAACATCGTGATCGGCGGCGGCGCCGGGGCCTTCCCGCCGCTGATCGGCTGGGTGGCCGTCACCGGCGAGATCACGCTGATGCCGGTGCTGCTCTTCGCCATCATCTTCTTCTGGACCCCGCCGCACTTCTGGGCGCTCGCGCTCTTCGTGAAGAGCGATTACGCCAAAGTCGGCATCCCGATGATGCCGGTGGTCGCGGGCGAGAAAGCGACGCGGCACCAGATCCTGCTCTACGCCGTCCTCCTGCTGCCGCTTTCGGCGCTGCCCTGGTGGTTCGGCGCCCATGCGATCTACGGCGTTTCCGCCTTGGTCCTCTCCACGCTGTTCCTGGCGCTTTCCATCCGTGTCGGCCTGCGCGAACGCAGCGGGCCGGACGATGACATGAAGCCGGAAAAGCAGCTTTTCGCCTATTCGGTGCTCTACCTCTTCGCCCTGTTCGCGGCGCTGGTGGTGGATCGCTTCATCGTCCTGTGAAAGATCGAAGCATGAACGACGTCCAGCAGCCCGATCCCCGCACGCCGCAGCAGATTCGCCGGAGCCGCAACCGCGTGCTGGCGCTCAGCCTGGCGGGCTTCGTGGTGCTGGTGTTCTTCATCTCGATCGCGAAGATGAGCTGATGGCAGGCGCAGCGGCTCCTTCCTCCGACGGCAAGACGCGCAGCAACCGGCGCGTCGCTTTCATCGCCCTGTCGATGGCTCTCGGCATGCTGGGGCTGGGCTATGCCTCGGTGCCGCTCTACCGGATCTTCTGCCAGGTGACCGGCTATAACGGCACCACCCGCCGGGCGGACGAGGCGCAGGCGGCAGCCGTGCAGGTGACCGACAAGACCGTGTCGATTCGCTTCGACGCCAATGTCGAGCGCGGCATGCCCTGGCAGTTCAAACCGCTCCAGCGCACTGACACGGTGACCATCGGCGAGCGCGACATGGCGCTTTTCTGGGCCAAAAACGATTCGGACAAAGTGATCACCGGCACGGCGAGCTTCAATGTGGAGCCCGAGCAGGCGGCGCGCTACTTCAACAAGATCCAGTGTTTCTGCTTCACCGAACAGACGCTCCAGCCGGGCGAAGCGGTGAAGATGCCGGTGATCTACTACGTCGATCCGGCGTTCCTGAACGACCCGGATAACAAGGACGTGGAGCAGATCACGCTGAGCTATACCTTCCATGTCACCAGCACCTCGGATGCAAAGACACTGGACCACAGCCAAACGGGCGGTTAAGTCCCGGTACGGGAAACAAATCACGGGGGGAGCATTACCCCACCGGAAGAATCGAACACTGAAGTTTCGAGAACGGGGACGAAGGCACCATGGCCGGTACCAAGAATCACGATTACCATATTCTGCCGCCGGACATTGCGCCGCTGGCGACCACCATCGGTGCGCTCACGTTCACTTCGGGCATGGTCCTGTTCATGCACGACATGGCGGGCGGCAAGTTCGTGCCTTGGCTGGGCCTCGCGATCCTGCTGGCCTCGATGTTCATGTGGTTCTCCAAGATCGTCAATGAAGCCCATGCCGGCGATCACACGCCGGTCGTGCAGCTTCACCAGCGCTACGGCATGATCCTGTTCATCGCTTCGGAAGTGATGTTCTTCGTCGGCTGGTTCTGGGCCTTCTTCGACTTCTCGCTGTTCCCTTCGACGCTTGCCGAAGTGGTCGGTGGCCAGTGGCCGCCCAAGGCGATCGAAGCCGTCATGGACCCGTTCGACCTGCCGCTGCTCAACACGCTGATCCTGCTCTGCTCGGGCACGACCGTCACCTGGGCGCACCATTCGCTGATCCACGGTGACCGCGAAGGGCTGAAGAAGGGACTCTGGGCCACGATCCTGCTCGGCCTGCTGTTCTCCAGCATCCAGGCTTACGAATATATCCATGCGCCCTTCCCCTTCGGGAAGAACACCTATGGCTCGGCCTTCTACATGGCCACGGGCTTCCACGGCTTCCACGTCATCGTCGGCACCATCATGCTGATCGTTTGCCTGAAGCGCACCTACAACGGCGATTTCACGCCGCGCCAGCACTTCGGCTTCGAAGCCGCGGCCTGGTACTGGCACTTCGTGGACGTGGTCTGGCTGTTCCTTTTCATCGCCATCTACGTCTGGGGCGGTTGGGGCTATCCCACGCACTGACCGGCCGGCCTGCCGGTCAACGGCAGTCCCATCGTTCGAACAGGAGGGCAGCCGCGCACCGCGTCTGCCCTCTTTCGGTTGAATGACCCAAGGAACGTCCATGCGCCCGATCCCCCTGATCCCCACGTTCCTGGTGCTGGTGGCGGTGGCCGTCATGGTCTCGCTCGGCTTCTGGCAGTTGCGCCGCCTTCACGAGAAGGAGGCTTTGCTGGCGCACTATGCCAGCGCCAAAGGCGCGGCGCAGGAAGTGGCATGGCCGCGCGATCGGGCCGGGCAGGAAGACCTGCTGTACCGCCGCGCCCGGCTCGACTGCGCGACCGTGACCGGCCATTCGAGCATCGCCGGCCGCAACGACAAGGACGAATCGGGCGCGGCGCAAACGGCGGACTGCACCCTTGCGGATGGAACCCGTGCCCTGGTCGTGCTTGGATGGTCGCGCTTGCCGATGGCGGCGGGCGGCTGGGAAGGCGGCCCGGTTCACGGCATCGTGGCGCCGGGCCCTCGGCTCGTGGCGACCCCTCCGCTTGCAGGGCTGGAGGCGAACGCCATTCCCGATCCCTCGGAGATTCCCAACAACCACTTCGCTTATGCGATCCAGTGGTTCCTCTTCGCGGCGACCGCGCTGGTGATCTACACGCTGGCGTTGATGAAGCGGGGGCAGAAGTAAGCTCGCACGCCATTCGCAGGCGGCCGGCGCGGCGCGCCGCGAGACGATGATGCGCGGTGTCGAGGGTAGCCGTGAACTGCCCGCACTCTGGCCGGGCCTTTGTTGCCCGCCTCGATCGATCCCGATCTACGCCCTCCTTTAGGAATTGTTCGCGCGCCAGCCCAACGACAGGCTTTTCATTTCGCGCCCCTGCGGCTAACCGCGCCACCATGGATTACATCAGCACCCGCGGCAGCGCACCGGCGCTCGATTTCGAAGGCGCCACGCTCGCCGGCCTCGCATCGGACGGCGGCCTTTATGTGCCGCGTGAGTGGCCGCGCTTCTCCGGCGAAGAGATCGCCGCGATGGCGGGCCTGCCTTATGCCGAGCTGGCCGCGAAAATCATGTTCCCCTTTGTCGAGGGCAGCCTGACCTACGACCGGCTGCTGGAACTGACCACCCAGGCTTACGGCCGCTTCGCGCACAAGGCGGTTACGCCGCTGAAGCAGCTCGATGAGCAGCAGTGGGTGCTGGAACTGTTCCACGGCCCGACGCTGGCGTTCAAGGACGTGGCTCTGCAATTGCTCGGCCTGCTGTTCGAGGAATTCCTCGGCCGTTCGGAGCGTAACCTGACGATCGTCGGCGCCACTTCGGGCGATACCGGATCGGCTGCGATCGACGCGGTGGCCGGCCGCGCCAAGGTCGACATCTTCATGCTGCACCCCAAGGGCCGCGTGTCCGATGTGCAGCGCCGCCAGATGACGACGGTGCTGGCGCCCAACGTCCACAATATCGCCATCGACGGCTCGTTCGACGACGCGCAGGCCACCGTGAAGCGCATGTTCAACGACAAGGCGATGACCGACCGCTTCGCCATCGGCGCGGTGAACTCGATCAACTGGGCGCGCCTGATGGCCCAGGCGGTCTACTACTTCGCTGCCGGCCTCCAGCTGGGTGCGCCGCACCGCAAGGTCGCGTTCTCGGTGCCGACCGGCAACTTCGGCGACGTCTTCGCCGGCTATGTCGCCGCGCAGATGGGCCTGCCGGTCGAGAAGCTGATCGTCGCCACCAATGTGAACGACATTCTCCACCGCGCGCTGGCAGACGGCGACTATTCGCAGGGCACCGTCACGCCCACCGCCGCCCCGTCGATGGACATCCAGGTCTCGTCGAACTTCGAACGCCTGCTGTTTGACCTCGGCGGCCGCGACGGCCAGGCACTCGCCGCGCAGATGGCCGGGTTCGAATCGACCAAGGCCATGCAACTTACCAATGCGCAGCGCGAAGGCGCTGCCGCGCTGTTCGCTTCTGCCCGTACCGACGCCGACGAAATGGCCTCCACCATCCGCTGGGCCTGGGAAAACTGCGGCGAACTGATCGATCCGCACACCGCCTGCGGCCTGTTCGCCGCCCGCAACGCCGGAATCGACGCGAGCGTCCCGGTGGTCACGCTGGCGACCGCGCATCCCGCCAAGTTCCCGGACGCCGTCGAGCGTGCCACCGGCCAGCGCTCGGGCCTGCCCGCGCGCGTCGGCGACTTGTTCGAGCGCGAGGAAAAGTGCGTCGAACTCACCGGCGACTACGATTCGATCGCCACTTTCGTGGCCGAGCACGCGAGCCCGAAGGTCTGATGGCACGGCTCGAAACCCAACCCGTCATCCTCGCCGGAGAGGGCTGGGACGATTACGGCCTTGTCGATTCGGGCCACGGCCGCAAGCTGGAGCGCTATGGCGATTACCGCTTCGTGCGCCCCGAACCGCAGGCGATGTGGACGCCGCGCCTTGAAAACTGGGATGCGCACGGCGAATTCGTGCCCGGTTCGGACGAGGACGGCGGCGGCCGCTGGCAGTTCGACAAGGCCGTGCCGCGTGACGGTTGGCCGCTCGCCTGGAACGAAGTCAGCTTCACCGCGCAGTGCACGCCGTTCCGCCATCTCGGCTTCTTCCCGGACATGGCGCCGGTGTGGGACTGGATGCGCGAGATGCTGGCCGGTCGCGACGATGCCAATACGCTGAACCTGTTCGGCTACACGGGCGTCGGCACCCTGGCGCTTTCCGCCCACGGCCCCGTCACCCATGTCGATGCGTCGAAGAAGTCGGTCGGCCAGGCGCGCGAGAATGCGGCGCTGGCCGGGCTTCAGGATCGTCCGGTTCGCTGGATGATCGACGATGCCGCCAAATTCGCGGCGCGCGAAGTGCGCCGGGGCAAGCGGTATGACGGCATCATTCTCGATCCGCCGAAGTTCGGCCGCGG
>Ga0160437_1000373_pt1 | contig 24006 bp, 17 predicted proteins | sample HID1975I_E0MG_FD_108227 | JGI IMG/M metagenome (GOLD analysis project Ga0160437, IMG submission 108227) | Enriched soil microbial communities from UW Madison campus, WI, USA - HID1975I_E0 MG | ecosystem: Environmental > Terrestrial > Soil > Unclassified | place: USA: Madison, Wisconsin... | reverse complement strand
GGCGTTCGTCACGGGCTGTGCGACGCTGACGCTAAAGCGCCGCGACCCGCAGGTGACAGGCAGCAAGCCGGTCATCGCCTTCGGTTCCGGCGCGGGCGTGCTGCACCAGAACCTGTACGAATACATTCCCCGGTCCCTGCTGCAACGCGCGTCCCTGGTTTTTCAACGGGAGCCGGTGCCCAAGATTCCGCTCTCGGACCAGGCCGTGACCCAGATGGACGAGCTGGCCGCTAGCTACCTGGACCTGTACCGCAACGAAGCCAGCATCATCGTGACGCCCTTGCTGCACGTGGCAAGCCCGTGCCTTGCCATGGGCATCCCCGTGGTGCTGACACGGCGTGATCACGACGATCGCTTCACCGCGATCGACCGCCTGCTGCCGGTGTACACACCGCCTGCGTTTTCGACGATTGAATGGAACGTGCGGCCGCTTGAGATTGAAGGGCTGAAGCAGGCGATGTTCGATGTGGCTGGGGCCTTGCTTGAAGGAAGCAAACCCGGGGCGGATGCGTTGGCGGTGCTGGCAAAGACGTATGACGCGCCGCCGATTCTGCAAGGGGCTAAGCGACGGAAACACCGGTCGTTGTTGAAGAGGTTGCTTTCCAGGGGGTGACGGGCGCTGTTCTTCGTCGGCAGGAGCCGACGAAGAACGCTTCCAGAAGAACGCCTCTCACACGCGGCGGACACGCGGAGGACACACGCGGAAGACTCTCGCGGAAAACAAAAAGGCCGTTAACGATTGCGCGTTAACGGCCTTTGAAATTCTGGTGGGCTGTGAGTGGCTCGAACACTCGACCTACGGATTAAGAGTCCGCTGCTCTACCAACTGAGCTAACAGCCCTACGCAATTCACGCCACTTTGATTCGTTTTCAACCGCGCCGTTTAGTCGATATTTGCTATCGGTATTCGGTGCCGCTGGCTGCGTTTCGTTGTGTGTGCAGTGCGAAGAAGCAAGATTATATGTAGGTTTTTTCGTTTGTGCAAGTCACACGCAAAAAACTTTCATCTCCGTGACATCAAGCTGCGTATCCGCCATCCACCGACAGGCTTGCCCCGGTCACATAGCGCCCTTCGGGGCCGGCCAGAAACGCGACCATGCCGGCGATGTCGCGGGGTTCGCCGTAGTGCGGCAGGGACAGCACGGCCACCAGTTCGCTCGCGTGGTCACCATTCGCCGGATTCATGTCGGTGTTGATCGGGCCGGGGTGCACGACGTTGACGGTGATGCCGCGTGGGCCCAGGTCGCGCGCCAGGCCTTGGCTCAGGCCGATCAGCGCGGACTTGCTGGCGGCGTATAGCGCCACGCCCGGGCGGCCGACGCGCATGGCCAGGCAACTGCCGATGTTGATGATGCGGCCGCCGTCGGGCATGGATGCCTGCGCGGTGCGGATGGCGACGAAGGGTGCGCGCACGTTGATGTTCATCGTGCGCTCGTAGTCGTCCAGGCTGGTGTCACCGATTTCGCCGGTGACGAATATGCCTGCATTGTTGACCAGCACATCCACCGGCCCCAGCGCGCTGATGGCCTGCTCCACCGCTTGTCTGACGGCCAGCGCGTCTTCGGCGTCCGCCTGGCTGGCGACGACGCGGCGGCCGTCCACCGACAGTTCCTGGGCCAGCGCTTGCGCCGTATCGGCGGAAGACGCGCTGACGTAGGTGAAGGCCACGTTGGCGCCGTCGGCGGCCAGGCGTCGCACGATGGCCGCGCCAATGCCGCGGCTGCCGCCGGTAACGAATGCCACTTTCCCGTTCAAGTTGCCCATGCTTCATCCTTAATTTGTAGTGATCAGTACAAATATCATCGCCGCGCGGGATTTCTTTCGTCAACCATTTTTTTATCGATCAACACAAAATAGGCGACACGAGTAAAATCCCGCCATGGCAGAACGTGGGCGTCCCCGGAACTTCGACCGGGACCAGGCCTTGCAAAAGGCCATGGAGGTTTTCTGGTCAAAGGGATATGAAGGCGCATCGCTTGCGGATTTGACCGAGGCGATGGGGATCAACTCGCCCAGCCTATACGGCGCATTCGGCTCAAAAGAAGGACTATTCCGCGAAGCCGTGGCGCTGTATCGCGACACAACGGGCGGGTCATCGCGGCGCGCATTGCAAGATGGCGCCACCGCGCGCGACGGCGTCCAGGCCATGTTGATGGCGGCGGCCGAACGCTTTACCGCCCCCGGCACCCCGCCCGGCTGCATGATCGTGCTGGGCGCGCCGTCCGGCAGCATGCACCATGACAGCGTCGGTGGGTTCCTCTGCGATAGCCGCCGCGAAATGCAAAGCCGCATCCAGGCCCGCTTGACTGCCGGCGTGGACAACGGCGAATTGCCGGCCGGCGTCGACGTGAAAGGCCTGGCGGCCTTCTACACGACCGTGCTGCATGGCATGTCGATCCAGGCGCGCGACGGCGCCAGCCGCAAGACGCTGCAATCGGTAGCGCGCCAGGCCATGTGCGCCTGGGACGCGCTGACGGGCAGCCGCCCGCCGTCTGGTGTCCCGCCGGCCGGCAACGCCCGTACCTGACGGATACCGCCATGTTCCGCCTTGACCTTCGGCGCCTGATCCTGTGGATCTGTTTGCTGTCGGTGGTATTGGTGCTGGCGGGCGGGCTGCACGCCAGCTATCTGGTGCAACGCGATCTGTTGTTGCACAACGCGCTTGAGGTCAACCGCGCCTACGCTTCGAAGCTTGCCGTCACCACCGACCTGTTCCTGGCCGACTTGCGCCGATACCTGGCGTACAGCGCCGACGTGCTGACCGACATGGAAGCCCGGCCTGAATTGATGGTCGAGGAAACACGGCGGCAGCAAGCGCAGCTAGGCCACTTCAATTCCAGCATGGTGGTGTCGCCGGCCGGCAAGGTGATCGCGGTGTCATCGGCGTACCCGCAGTTGCTGGGGCAGCATCTGGCCAGCGATGCGTCCCAACACGCGATCCACACGCAGCAGCCCGCCATCAGCGAACCCTACCAAGCCAACTCCGGCCGTTGGGTGATTCTGTATTCGTATCCGATTTTCTCGCGCGACTACCGCTATCTGGGTTACATCGCCGGCACGCTGTACCTGCATGAAGACAATGTGCTGGATCGCCTGCTGGATAAGCACTTTTACCGTGACGACTCCTATCTGTACGTGATGGATCGCAATGGCACGTTGATCTATCACCCGGATCGCAGCCTGCTTGGCCGCAAGGCGCCCGACAACGAAGGTTTCGCCGCCGCGCGGCGCGGTGAAACCGGCGAAAGGCGCTTCACGGACACGCACGGCAACGACATGCTGGCCGGCTATGCGCCCGTGCCCAGCACCGGCTGGAGCATCGTCGCGGAACGGCCCGTGGCCAGCACCTTGCGCCCCTTGGTCGACTTGCTGATCGCCACCGCCCGCAACACGCTGCCCTTGCTGCTGCTGTCCATCGCCACGATCTGGCTGTTGTCGGGCTGGATCGCGCGCCCGCTTGGCGAGCTGGCCGGCATTGCCCGGCGCATGCAGGATCCGGACTCCGCCGACAGCCTGCGCGGCGTGCGGTCCTGGTATTTTGAGGCGGCCGAGCTCAAGCGCGCGTTGCTCATTGGCCTGGCGCCGATTCATCACAAGATTCGTGACCTGCGCCGCGAAAGCACAACGGATACGCTGACGGGCCTGTTGAACCGCCGTGGTCTGGATGAAGCCATGGCGCTGCTGCAAACAGAGGGGTCGCCCGTGGCCTTGCTGGCCGTCGATATCGACCGTTTCAAGACCATCAATGACCGCTTTGGCCACGTCGCGGGCGACCGCGCGTTGCAGGCGCTGGCAGCGGTCATGAACGAAGGCTCGCGCGCGGGCGACACGCTGGCGCGCGCCGGTGGCGAAGAGTTCGTGGTGCTGATGCCGGGCGCATCGTTGCGATCCGCAGCGATGGCCGCTGAACGCCTGCGCCACCGCATTGCCAACCAGCAGATGCCCGATGCCATCGGTACGCGCATCACGATATCGGTGGGCGTGGCGCGCTTTCCCGACCATGGCGCCACGCTGGAAGCCGTCTACCAACGCGCGGACCAAGCGCTTTACCACGCCAAGAACCACGGCCGTGACGGGGTCTATGCCGCCGACGACACCGCGCCCGACGGCGCGCGGCGGGTGACGCCGGGGGAATAGCGGGGGCGCCAAGCCGGCGGCGCCAAGCGGCGGTTTTCTTTCCGCCTGACGGCTGCCGCGCAAGCTGCCTATTTCCCCTTCGGCGCGGGCGCGGTCGGCGGCTTGCGCATCTGTTCCAGCAAGGGTACGCAGGCATTCTCATCGTTCGTGCTGGGTGCGATCAGCGCCAACAAGCCTGCCGCCGGCGTCAGCAACACACCCAATGCCACCATGCCCGCGCCGCGCGCGGCCAGCGGCCCCACGTGTACGCCCACATCGGGGTCGCCGAAGGTGCCGCGCACGTACAAGGGCGAACGCAGGGAAAAGATGCGGAAGCCCTTGCTGTCGGGCGTGATGTCCATATCGATCTTCTCGTTCTTGAAGTCGGCACTGCCGGTAATGCTGATCAAGGCATTTTCGGTATCGAAGACAAAAACGCGTGGCGTCATCTGACCGTTCTTCATGACAAGGTCGGCGGCGCCGCAATTGATATTTACTTCATCGTCGCCGAACAGTTTGGACACCACGTAGTTGGCCACGTTCAAGCCGGCAATTTCCATCAGGCTGCGGCTGATGACGCCGTCGTTGACCAGCATCTTGACGTCGCCGGTGGCCGTGCCCAACAGCGCCGCCACCGAATTGCCGGTGCCGCTGACGGCCATGTCGCCATTGAGTTCACCCAGCGTTTTCTGCATGGCATCGGTAGCGGGGAACAGTTGCTTGAGCCGCAGGCGGCGCGCGCGCAGGTCCACGCGCCCATCCATGACTTCGCGGGCGCCATCCAGCTTGATGGTGCCGCCGATGGTGCCGCCCGCAATGCCGAAGCGGAAAGGGTCCAACGTCAGCTTGCCGTCCTGAAGCACCACATGCACCGACAAATCGGACAAGGGCAGCTTGCTGTCGTGCACGATGCGGCCTGCATCCAGCTCAACGTCCGCGTCCATGTCGCGCCAGCGATCCGTGCGGAATGCCTGCGTGGGCAGCACCTTGCCGCCCTTGGGCTTGGCCGGCGCGTCCTTGGCCTTGTCGGCGGGGGCCGCCTTGGTGCCGTCGGCCGGCACCCCGATCAAGGGCCCCAAGTCCACCATGCGCAATTGCTTGGACAACAATTTGCCGGTGAGCTTGGGCCGGGGCGCGCCCAGTGCGAACGTGATGTCGCCGTGCAGGTCGCTATTGCCGACCTTGCCGTTGAAATCCTTGTAGTCGAACACCGCGCCGCCGGGATTTTTCAGCTTGGCCACCAGATGTCCGTCCGTGGAATACGGCGGCGTGTCGGGTAGCGTCACGCCGGTCAGCGGATACAACTGCGCCATCGACGCGCCCGCCAGTTTCAAGCGCAGGTCCAGCGCGCCCAGGTTGGCGGGGTCGGTCAAGGTGCCGGTGACCGACGCCTTGGTGCCGCCAATGGCCACGTCGGCCTGTACGGGAAACGGTTGTTTGGGATCCTGCATGGCCAGCATGCCGCCGACCTTGCCTTCGCCCTGGGTCGTCAGGCCCTTGAATTTGCCATCCACTTTCCAGCCGAAGACGTAGTCGCGAGGCGCGGGCGCCTGCCCGTCCTGGGGCACGAAGGCGGCGCCGGCCACGTCCGCGAAAGGCACGGGTTTGCCCAAGGGATCCACCAGCACCGTCAGATCCGCCTTGAGGACTTCGTCGACGTAGCCGACCCGGCCCTTGTCGAATCCGATTTCGTTGATGTCCAGCACCCACGGCGACGGTTCGCCGGATTCGGGCAGCGTGAAGACCCAGTTCGCGCGGCCATCGGCCAGGCGTTCCAGGTCGGCGGCGGGCTCGGTCAGTTGGATCTTGCGGATGACCACGCGCTGGCGCAGCAGCGGCAAGGGCGCCAAGCTGAATTCGCCGCGCTTGAGCGTGGCGAAATGCGGCGCCTTTGCCCACGGAGCGTTGCCCACCGAAATATCGTTGGCGACGACGTGCGGCCATGGCACCCAGGCGCGCCAACCGCCCTCGGCCGGCTCGCGGCCCCATTCGACGCTCAGGTCGCCATTGATGGCGAAGGGGCGTCCAATGGCGGCGCTGGCGCGCTCGTTGATCATGGGCTTGGCCCGGTTCCAATCGAAGGTGGCAATCACCACCACGAACACCAGCACGATGAGGGCCAGAGCCCCTACAATCCCGATCGCTATTTTTCTTGTGCGCGTCATGGTTATCATCCTTGGCGTTATGGCCAGCCTTTGACCGCCGGCGCTCGTTACCATCAAGGGTATCGCGGCCCATAAGAAGGGTTAAGCTTCCCGGCCCCATAATGTGTGCGGATCTTTCCAGATGAATACGGCGTGGGCGGGGTGACAATGCACGGCAACGCCATGCCGTCGCGTCTGCGCGCAGCATGCGGCGTGCCTGGCGCGCTCGGCGCACTGCCATGCAGTTACAAAGCGAAATGGCTTCGGTCGTTCTGCATAACCTGGAGGCCCAATGCGGCACTCAACCTTGATTTTTGTCGTGGCGGCGTTTGCGCTACTGACGCTTAGCCGCTTGGCGCTGGCCGCCTGGCAATGGCAGCGCGTGCGCAATGCCGGCGGCCTTGTCCCCCTGCTGCTGGGCGGGCTGCGCATCGACGCGCACCAGATTGCCGTGCTGGCCGCCTTGCCGGCGGTGTTGTCTCCCCTGCTTGGCCACTTCCCCATTGCCGCATCGATAGCCGGCTACTGGTACCTGGTCGCCTTCATCCTGCTGGCCTTCCTGGAAGTGGCCTCGCCGCCCTTCATCCTGGAATACGACTCGCGCCCCAACCGGCTGTTTGTCGAATACCTGAAGCATCCGCGCGAGGTCTCGGGCATGCTTTGGCGCGGCTACAAGCTGGCGCTGCTGGGCGGTTTTGGTGCCCTGGCCATTATTGGGTGGGGTGCATTCAATCTGTTCGGCCACGCCCAACCCGACGCACAGCTTGCGTGGTGGCAAATGCCGATCGCCAGCGTGGTCATCCTGGCCATCGTCATTCTTGCCATACGCGGCACGCTGAGCCACCGCCCCATCAACCCGTCTTCAGTGGCCTATTGCTCGGACGGCATGCTTAATACGCTGGCGTTGAACTCGCTTTACAACGTGTTCTACGCGGTCTACAGCATGAAAAACGAAAAGTCGGCGTCGGCGGTTTACGGCGGCATGGACGAGGCCAAGATGCATGCGCTGGTGCTGGCGCAGTCCGGCCTGCCCAACCCGCCCGCCAACCCCGATTACCCCAGCCTGCATCGCCAGCCCGCCACGCGCAAGACGGCGCGCCCGCTGAACCTGGTGATCATCCTGGAAGAAAGCCTGGGCGCGCAGTACAGCGCGGGGCTAGGCGGCGCCAACCTGACGCCCGAACTGGACGCGCTGGCGCGCGAGGCCTGGACCTTTACCCGCGCCTATGCCACCGGCACCCGTTCGGTGCGCGGGCTGGAGGCGGTGACCACCGGCTTTCTGCCGACGCCGGCCCAAGCCGTCTTGAAACTGCCCCGTTCACAACGCGGCTTTTTCTCGTTGGCTGATCTGCTGGGGCGCCATGGCTACCATTCGCGCTTCATCTACGGCGGCGAATCGCACTTCGACAATATGAAGGGCTTCTTCCTGGGCAACGGCTTCAAGCAAATCGTTGACCGCGCCGACTTCGTCAACCCCGCCTTCGTGGGCACCTGGGGCGCCTCGGACGAAGACATGTTCAATCAGCTAGACCGCCTGCTGCGCGAGGACGGCGACAAGCCCACCTTCACGCTGGCCTTCAGCGTATCGAACCATACGCCGTGGGAATACCCCGCCGGGCGCATCCAGACCGAAGGCAACCCGGCCACCGTGGAAAACACCGTGCGCTATGCGGATTGGGCGCTGGGCCAGTTCTTTGAACGCGCCAAGGCCTCGCCGTATTGGGAGAACACCGTATTCCTGGTGGCGGCCGACCATGACTCGCGCGTGTTCGGCGCCAGCCTGGTGCCCGTGCGCCACTTCCATATTCCCGCCGTGATCCTGGGCGGGGGCATCGAAGCGCGCCGCGACGACCGCCTGATCAGCCAGATCGACCTGCCCCCCACCCTGCTGTCCTTGATTGGTGTGGACACCGAGCACCCGATGATCGGCCACGACCTGACGCGCAGCACCCCGGGCCGGGCCATCATGCAGTACGACAGTACCTACGGCTATCTGAAGGAAAACGACCTGCTGGTGCTGGCGCCCAACAAGACGCCGGTGCAGTACCGCTACACCGCGCCGGAAGACTATGCGCCCGTCGCGCTGAACCCTGAACTTGCCACCGAAGCGCTGGCGCATGCGCTGTGGCCCAGTTGGGCGTATCGCGAAGGCCGTTACTGCCTGCCCGGGCTCACGCCAGAAACCGCCGCCGCGCCCTCGTCGGAAAACCCGCGATAACGGCAGCGGCCTTAAATACAGCGGCCTTTATTACAGCCGCCTTTACTTCAGCACTACAGCGGCCTTTTGAAACCCCGGCGCGCCTTGTCACTAAGCGCATGACAATGGCAGCCCGGGCTGTGGTCATTGACCATGCCCACCGACTGCATGAACGCGTAGACGGTGGTGGGGCCCACGAATTTCCAACCCAGTTTCTTCAGTGCCTTGGACAAGGCGATGGACTGTTCCGAGGTCGAGGCGCCCAAGGTGGACGGCGCCCCCGCCGGCGCCTCGAAGCGCCAGAAGAACGCGGCCAGCGACCCTTCTTTGTCGATCATTTCCAGCGCGCGGCCCGCATTGTTGATGACGGCTTCGATCTTGCCCCGATGGCGCACGATGCCGGCGTCGGCCAGCAAGACCTGCACCTGCTTGTCGCCAAACGTCGCCACCCGGGCGGGATCGAAATTGGCGAACCCACGGCGGAACGCTTCGCGCTTGTTCAGGATCGTCCGCCAACTGAGCCCCGACTGAAACCCTTCCAGGCAGAGCTGTTCGAACAGCGCGCGGTCGTCGCCTTGCGGGCGGCCCCATTCGGTATCGTGATAGGCCATGTATTCGGCGGACGTATCCACCCAGCCGCAACGGGCAAGGCCATCGGGAAAATCGTTTTTGGCGTTCAAGGCAAAGCTCCAGGCGGCGGTCAGGCACCGATGCTACCGCAGCAACGTCCCTGAAAAAAGTCGTAGCGGCCGCGGTCGGAATCCCGCTACTATTTGCAGCGCAGATCCCGCGCCGGCCATGTCCGGGCGCGCCCTGGATCCCCGACGGGCTTGCGCCGATGCAAGCCCGTTTTGCGTCTACTCCCCCCACATGTCGCCACCCCCAACATGTCGCTGCTAGAGACCGCTGTCCTTACGTTCGTGTCGCCCGCCGTCCTGGCCGGTGACAAGCCGGACGCCAACCCTTGCCTGGATTGCGGGGCCTGTTGCTCGCATTTCAGGGTGTCGTTCTATGTCGGCGAACTGGCGGGCGAAAACGGCGGCCAGGTGCCGGTGGAACTGGTAAGCCAGATGAGCCCCTTGCGCGCCTGCATGAAGGGCACCGAGATGGGCGGCGGCCGCTGCGTGTCGTTGCGCGGTGAACTGGGGCAGCCCGGCATCCACTGCGCCATCTACGAAAACCGCCCAACGCCCTGTCGGGAATTCGATATCTGGATGCCGGACGGTTCGCCCAATCCGGATTGCCAGCGTCTGCGGCTGGGCTTGGGCCTGCCGCCCGTGGCGCCCCGCCCCGACGCGGAAAACGACCCCCAGGGGCCGATGCATCCGGATCAGCCGGCGGCGGCTTAAGGCAACTTGAAGCGGGTTGAAGCGGGTTGAAGCGGCCGCGAGCTTAAAGCGGCTGCAACCCAGCGAGATAGCGCGTGGGCGTCATGCCGAAGGCGGCGCGAAAGCTGCCGATGAACGCGCTGGTGCTTTCATAGCCCACCGATAACGCGGCCTGCGTCACCGAGCCGCCCCGGCACAGCATTTCCAGCGCGCGCAGCAAGCGCGCCTGCTGGCGCCACTGCCCCAGCGTCACACCCGTCTCTTGGCGGAAGCGCCGCATCAGGGTGCGCGAAGACATGTTCAACCGTTGCGCCCATTCGTCGATGCCCGCCGTATCGTCAGGCGTATCCAGCAAGGTATGGGCCAGATCCTGCAAACGCGGATCAACCGGCATGGGCAAGAGCTGCGGCGCATGCGCGCGCGCATCCAGTTCTTGCAGCAGCACATCGAATAGCTGCGCCAGATAGGCGTCTGAGGTGTCGCCGGGCTGAGCAGTGGTGAAGCGGTCGATCAGGGCCTCGATCAGTTTGGACGAGGGCCACGACCAGCACCGCGCCGGCAAGCGGTCGCACCCATCTTTGCGCACGTAGAGGAACGAGCCGCGCGCCTCTCCAAACCAGCGCGCGCCGTGCGGCGTGTCGGGTGGAATCCAGCCCAGGCTGCCCGGCATCACCGTCCAGACTTCGGTGCCGGCCTGCACCACCACCAAGCCTTCGTGCACCAACACCAGCATGCCCTCGTCATGGACATGCGAGGGCACGGCGATTCCTTTGGATTCCCGCCGGCTCTGCACGCTGAACGGAGTCAGCAGCATGTCTGGCCGGGCAGGCGCGATAGCCACGTGAAGCATGGTTGGCAAGTTTGAGCTACAGGTTGACGGGTTCCCGTTAGCGGGCGCACATGAAAATGTACATCATTCTCATTAGTCGGGCATCAGCCCCCCGAACGGAGAAATCATATGGATACCACGCGGCTGCGCGACGCCGGCATCAAAGCCACCTTCCCTCGTCTCGTGATTCTTGACCTCTTTTACCAGCACGCGAATCAGCACATGAGCGCGGCCGACATCTATCGCAACCTGCTTTCCGAGCGCAGCAATATCGGCCTGGCGACGGTGTATCGCGTGATTACGCAACTTGAAGACGCCGGGCTGCTCAAACGAACGCAGCTTGATGCCCACACCACGGTGTTTGAACTTAACGACAAGGGACACCACGACCATCTGGTCTGCACGCATTGCGGGCAGATCCTGGAGTCCAGCGACCCCGCCGTGGCACAGCTGGTCCGCAAGATCGCCAAGCACAACGGCTTCCTGCTGGACTCCTACAGCCTGGTGCTTTACGGAGGCTGCGGCTGCAAACCCGGCGCGCCCGCGCTTGCCCACGGAGAATTCGAATGAACCGCGACCACTTTTTCTTTCACGACCTATCCCGCTTTCCCATCGTGACCGCCAAGCACGGCGGCGCCCCCAAGGGCTATGCCGCCACCTGGATACGCGAAATGGAAATGCTGGTGGACAACCCGCAGTCCTTCGTCATGGTGGTGCCGGACATGCGCCAGGAAGCCGGCCACGACGACCGCAAAGCCATGATCGAATGGCAGACGCTCAACATGCCGCGCTTGAAAGCGCGTTGCCGCGCCTTCATCGCCGTGGAACGCGAACCGCAGGCGCTGGACAAGATCCGCAAGCGCGGCGAAAAAATGGCGCGCGCCTTCGGCATGCCGTTCCTGGCGGTTGCCACGCCCGCGGAGGCCTTGCAGTGCGCGCGTGAGCTGCTGGGGCACAGCGGCCCGGGCGGATTTGTCGTGGACTGATTTGCCCCCAAGAAGAAGCTTTTCTCGCGAAAACGCTCGCGGCGGGTCTCATGCTTTTGCATTACGACATTTGTCCTAGGTCGAATGCCGGCTTAAGACTTGGCCCGGCAGGCCGTTGTTTAAGGGTAAGGCGCCACTCTGCCGCGCCCCCGCCAACCGACAACGAGCCGCCAGCCGCATGAATCGCGCACTTGCCTGTATTTTTTGCCATTCGACGCTGGCGCAGGGCGCGCCGCTGCTTGAAAAGAACGGCGCCGCCATCTGCAAAAACTGCGTGGACCAATTCTCGGAACGTTTTACCGAACGCGCCTGGGTCATGGCGGCCACGCTGGAAGAACAGTTGGATGTGCTGCTGGAAGAAAGCCGGCGTGCCTTGGCCCAAAGTGAATCGCTATCCGAACGCGCCCGCAGTTGTGGATTAAGTCTGCATGCCTTGTCGGGCGCATCGACGCGCACGCCGTCCTGACGGTGAACAACATCCACAGACGTTATTTTTTTAGGGACGCACTATAAATCGATATATAGGTGCCTGAACCTGCCTTCTTTAAGGCTTTGAGCCTGTCAGCTATCCGTAAGATTGTTTGCATCGGTCGCCCATCAACCTTAATAAAAAGCGAACATGCCTTCTTACGAACTGAAAAAGCGGGCGATCGTTCTCGCCTTGCAAGCAATTAGCCTGGCCGCCGCTACGCCGGTGCTTGCCCAGAGCATTACGTGGAACGGCACGCAAAGCGGTAATTGGCAGGACACGCTGAATTGGTCGACGGCGACGCTTCCCGGCCCGACCGGCAATCTATTTATTAATAGCGTGACGCCTAATGCACCGGTTATCGACAACAGCAGTGCACAGGCAGGCGTGGTATATGTTGGCGCAATCGGCGGGCCATCCCTCACCCTGCAAAATGGCGGGCAGTTAATCAGCGACACCGCCATTATCAGTAACTCCACTAATGGCTTGACGCCCGGAGTTTCTGAACTTCAATCGGGCACGGCCACCATCAATGGCACGGGTTCCCAATGGGACGCAAATGCCTTCAACGTCGGTTTTTATGGCACGGGCACGTTGAACATTACGGGCGGCGGCAAAGCCATCGCGTCCACTACCGTCACACTGGGTTCACACGTTGGATCCCACGGCACCTTGAATATCACGGGCGCGGGTAGTGCTTTGCAGGCCGGGCAACTCACCGTCAGCGACAACGGCGTCAGCCTTGTCACGATATCCAATAACGGCACGGCGCAAGCTTCCGGCTTGCTGATAGGCAATAGTGCAGGCTCGCAGGGCACCGTCGAAATTACCGGCCCCGGGGCTTCCCTGACAACTAGCGGCGGCATGACGATTGGCTCCCGTGGTACGGGCACTGTAGATATCAAAGGCGGCGCCTCGGCCTCGTCCGGAAACCGAACCGATGTGGGGCAAGAGGCAGGTGGTATTGGCAAGCTATCGGTTTCGGGCACCGGCAGCCAGTTTTCATCGTTAAACCATTGGATTTCCCTTGGCTACAACGCAGGATCAAAGGGCGAATTGATCGCAACCGATGGCGCCCTGGTCGATGCGCTCCAGATCATCGCGGGTTTCAGCGCATCAACCGAAGGCACCATCATCGCCGACGGCCCGCAAACCAGGCTCAGAACCTCCAGCCTCTTCCTCGTTGGCTATAACGGCGATGGCACCGCCACCGTGTCCAACGGCGCCACCATCGAAACGGCAAACCGCCTCCGAATCGCCGATGTGGCAGGCTCGACTGGCACCGTGAATATCGGCGCTGCCGCGGGCGATGCCCCCACGGCGCCCGGTGTGCTTCAGGCAGCACTGGGCGTGCGCTTTGGTAACGGGACCGGCAAGCTGGTCTTCAACCATTCCAGTTCGAACTACGTCTTCGCCCCCGCTATCAGCTCCTTGTCGCCGGGCATGGGCACCATCGACATGCTGGCGGGAACCACCATATTGACGGGCGATTCAAGCGCCTTCAGCGGGCAAACCAATGTGCTGGGCGGCGCCTTGACGGTGAACGGCAGCTTGGGCGGCACGCTGAACGTGGCCAGCGGCGCGTCCCTGCACGGTGTGGGTCAGGTTGGCACGACCACGCTGCAAAGCGGCGCTACCCTGGCGCCGGGCCAAGTCGGCGGCACCTTGAACGTGGCGGGTGACCTGACGTTCTCGCCGGGCTCCATCTACCAGGTGGTGGCCGATTCGCAGTCGTCGGCAAGTAGCCGCGTTGTGGTCAGCGGCACGGCGAATCTGGCGGGGTCGGCCGTCCATATCGGGCCGGACAACGGGTTCCAGACCCAGCGCGAATACACCATTCTTAGTGCGGGCGCGGTCAATGGGCAGTTCGACAGCGTATCGTCCAACTACGCCTTCCTGGACCCGGCCTTGCACTACGACGCCCAGAACGTCGTGATGCAGCTTGGCCGCAAGCAGGTGCCCGTGGACCCGGGTGCTCCAGAATCCCCCGGAACGCCTGGCACGCCTGGAACACCCGAAACGCCCACGCGGCCCATCGCCTTTGCCGACGCGGCGCAAAGCGGCAACCAGCGCGCCGTGGCCAATGCCCTGGACAGCCTGCCCGCCGGCAACCCGCTGCACGACTACATCCTGACGCTGCCCGAGGGCGCGACGTCTGACGCCTTCAACAGCCTGTCCGGCGAAGCGCATGCCAGCGTGACATCCAGCCTGACGGGCTTTAACAACACGGTGCGCACCATCCCCCTGGCCTACCTGCGCGCCAATCTGGGCGCGGGCATGCGGCCGGGCGCCCCCACCGCGCAAGCCGGCGGCACCCCGTCCGCTTCCACCTTGCCATCCTCGAACGCGCAGCCCGCCTGGGCCGAAGTCATCGGCAATTGGCAGACCTTGAAAGGCAATGGCGATTCCGCACAAGTGCGCCAGAAGACAGGCGGCGTCTTCGCCGGCGTCGACCATGCCTTGGGCGGCGGCTGGCGCCTGGGTGGTGCGCTGGGCTTCACCGACAGCAACATTCGCGTGGACGACCGTTCGTCCAAGGCGGACGTTGCCGGCTACAGCGCGGCATTGTTTGGCGGCAAAGTGTTCGATGTTGGCCCCGGCAAGTTTAACCTGATGGCCGGCACGGCCTACACCTGGCACGACATTTCCACCGAACGCCACGCCAGCGTTTCCGGGATATCCCAGGCGCTGACGGCCGACTATGGCGCCAGCACCAGCCAGTTGTTCGGCGAACTGGGCTACACCCTGCCCGTGTCCGAGCACGTCAGTATCGAGCCCTTCGCCGGCCTGGCCTGGAGCGACACGCGCACCCGTGGGTTCTCGGAGTCCGGCGGTTCGGCCGCGTTGCGCGGGCAAAGCGACAGCACCAAGCAGACCACCAGCACGCTGGGCTTGCGCGCATTGACGAACTTCACGGTGGGTCAAACCGAAGGCCGTTTGCAGGCCACCTTGGGATGGCGGCATGCATTTGGTGACGTGCAGCCCCAAACCGTCATGTCCTTCGATGGTGGCCAGGCTTTCAGCGTGGCAGGCGCGCCCATCGCCCGCAACGCCGCGCTGGCCGAGCTTGGCGTCGAAACCGCGATTACGAAGAACGCCACCATCGGCCTGACCTACAGCGGCCAATTCGGTGGCGGCAACCGTGAAAATGCGGGTTCGCTCCATATGACCTGGCGGTATTGATAGACCATCCCCGCATTCACGGAACTGAATGCGGGGATTAGTAAATTTGGCATGACTTGCGTCAAAATATTTCAGTGCGGATTTGTCTTTCAATAATAATTAATGTTTCAATTCGCCCGATATATGTAGTGCGGATGGTATCCAACATTTATTAATCAAAACTGCGGTTGGTATCCGAATTCCCAGTGCATTTTAATCAGGATGGTATCCGTTCATTAATTCTTGGTTATATAAAAAAACTGGTATAAATTGCGTCCTTTTTTTTCGGGTAGCCCATTAGGCTCAAGCAGATTGGCCTGTTACGTAGAAATACGTTTAAAGCAATCCAGCAATGTTTGAGCCTCGGATTATTAATCGAGATAAAGGATGCAGTTTTGAACTACGGCACGAAGAAGTGGCTGACGGCGACGCTGGCGCTGGGCACGACTTACTGCGGGGGCGTCATGGCCGCCGACCTGACGGTTTCACCGGGGAATACCCAAGTATTCGATGGCTCGGCCAACTTTCCGGGCGGGGTCGATGTCAACGGCGGCACGCTGGTGATCGGCGGAAACGGCGGCGGAGCCGGCGTCACGCTGGGTGGAAACGTCAACGCGACATCAAACGGCATCGTCGCGGGCTTTGGCTCCATCAATGGCGACCTCAACGTGAGTGGTGCGCGCGTCGCCCCCGGCTACGAAGTCGGCACGCCGACCGGTGTCTCCAACGGCAACCTGATCGTCAACGGCAACCTGTCGATGAACAACGCCGAGTTCGCCTTCGAGACCGGCTACGCGGGCTTGCCCATTACGCAGCCCGGCACCGGCGACAACATCACGGTCGGCGGCAACGCCAGCATTAACAACACCACGCTGAACGTCACGGTCAACACCTTGGGCGTGAACGCCGGCTACTACCGGATCCTGTCGTACGGCGGCACCTTGAGCGGCAACGGTCTGACGCTGGGCAGCGTCAGCGGTGATTCCGCGCCCGCGGCCACCATTCAATCGCTGGCCGGCGACAAGCATATCAACCTGATCCTGGGCCCCAGCACCACCAATTTGTGGAACGGCGACGGCGCGGCATCCGCCTCGCGCGCGGGTGGCGGCAACGGCACCTGGAGCGCTGCCAGCACCAACTGGAACAGCCCCAGCAATGCCACCGGCGCCCTGCCCGATGGCGGCTACGCCATCTTCACCGGCGCTGCCGGCACGGTCACCGTGGATGGCAGCGCGGGCCCCGTGCGCGTGTCGGGCCTTCAATTCGCCACCGACCGCTATCGCCTGCAAGGCGCGCCCATCACCCTGGTGGGCAGCGGCGGCAACCCGCCGGTCATCGTCGTGGGCGATGGCACCTATGCGTCGGGCCAGTTCGTCGACATCATCGACAACCCGCTGCAAGGCACGGAAGGCTTCGTCAAGACCGGCCCGGGCTCGGTGATCCTGACCGCCGACAGCAGCGGCTTGACCGGCCCCATCCTGATCGCCGACGGCGCCCTGGAAATCGACGGCAAGTTGAACGGCCCGATGGATATCGGCCGCGAAGTCGTACTGGCGGGCGTCGGCCAAGTGGGCACCACCACCCTCTACCCCACCGCGGTCATCTCGCCGGGCAATGATGGTTCGCCCATGGGAACGCTTACCGTCAACGGCAACCTCAGCTTCGGCCAAAACGCCATCTATCGCGTACACGCCGACCCCACCAGCAACACCAGCGACCGCATCCACGTCACCGGCGTGGCCACCCTGGATGGCAGCGTGGCGCACGTGGGTCCCAACGGCAACTATGCGCCGCGCACCACCTACAACATCCTGACGGCGGACGGCGGCATTCAAGGCACGTTCACCGGCGCTTCAAGCGCGTATGCGTTCCTGACTCCCACGCTTAGCTACGACGCGAAAAATGCCTTCATGACGCTGACGCGCAACGACGTGCCGATCGGCAGCGTGGGCGAAACCGGCAACGAGAGCAGCGTGGGCGATGCGCTGGACCAGGAAGACCCGCCCGTGAGCGGGAACGGATCGGCGTCGGCTGGGAATGGGTCGACTTCGAATGGGAATGGATCGACGTCGGCGGGAAATGAATCGGCGTCGGCTGGGAACGGATCGACGTCGGCTGGAAATGAGTCCTCGTCGGCCGGGAATGGATCGACGTCGAACGGGAACGGCAACGAGACCACGGCGACGGCCCCCGAAGCCGGCTCGTCGGTCGTCGCCAGCGGCAGCACCGCCGGCAAGAATACCGGCGCCAGCCAGGTAACGACGGCCGTTCTCTCCATGACGCCGGAGCAAGCGCGCTCGGCATTGGCCATGCTTTCCGGCGAAGCGTACGCAAGCACCGCCAGCGTGTTGCAAAGCCAGGCAGACACCGTACGCACGCTGCCGCTGGCCCACTTGCGCGGCAACCTTGACGCGCCGATGCAGGCCGGACGGCCGACGGCCCAATTGGGCTCGCCCTCATCCGATGCGCTGCCGCAAAGCGGCGCTTATCCCCTTTGGGCACAAGCGTTTGGCAATTGGAGCAAGTTCGACAGTGACGGCAACGCATCCAGCGTAAGCCAGTCGGCCGGCGGCTTCTTTGTGGGCGGCGACGGCGCCGTGGGCAACGGCTGGCGTTTGGGCGGCGCGGTGGGCTACACCGGCAGCCATAGCTCGGTCGCGGATGCCGCGTCGCGCACCAGCGTCGACAGCTATACGGCCACGATGTTTGGCGGCAAAAACTTCGCGGCGGGCCCCGGCCACATCCGCTTCATGGCTGGCGCCGCCTACACGTGGCACGACATCGACACGAAACGCGACATCGCGGCCGGCAGCCTGAACCAGCGGCTGAAGTCGTCGTATAACGCCTCGTCCACGCAAGTGTTCACGGAACTGGGCTACAAGCTGCCGCTGAACGACGCGACCAGCATCGAGCCCTACGCCGGTCTGGCCTGGAACCAGTTGCGCACGCGCGACTTCAAGGAATCGGGGGGTACGGCAGCCCTGCACGGGTCGGGCGCCACCGACGACGTGACCAGCACCACGCTGGGCTTGCGCGGCGCTTGGGAGTTCGGCGCTGATCGCGCACCGGGCCGTTTGACCGCGTCCTTGGGATGGCGCCATGCCATGGGTGATGTAAAGCCCAAGCAGCAACTGGCGTTTGACGGTGGCAGCACGTTCTCGGTGACGGGCGTTCCCATCGCGCGTGACGCCGCCGTGGTGGGATTGGGCGCCGAAATGGCCATCACCCGCAACACGACGGCAGGCGTGGCCTACGATGCGCAGTTTGGTGGCGGCAACCGCCAGCAGTCGGGCATGTTCAAGCTCGCCATGCGGTTTTAAGGCAGGGGCTGGAGTCGAGGGATGCAGACCCTCGGCTCCAGCGCCGGACACGAATGTGCCAGCCACGAATGTGCCAGAAACAAATGTGCCAGACGAAAAAAAGCGCCGCTATTACTAGCGGCGCTTTTTCCTTGCGGTGTTCTGTGGTGGGCTGAGCGAGACTCGAACTCGCGACCAACGGATTAAAAGTCCGCTGCTCTACCGACTGAGCTATCAGCCCGACCGAAGCCAGAAATTATGGCGGATTTCTTTGGACTTGTCAAAAAGATTAACGTCGCCAGGCGTTCTGCCCAGGCGCCGCCCAAAAGAAAACGGCCGCTTGCGGCGGCCGTTCCCGGACTTGCGATGGACCTGGATTACCAGGCGGCCACCACGGCGCCCTTGTACTTGGTCTGGATGAACTGCTTCACGGCCGGGCTGTGATAGATGCTGACCAGCTTGGCGAATTCAGCACGGTCCTTGTCCTTTTCGCGTACGACCAACACGTTGGCGTACGGCGAATCCGGCGATTCCTGGGCGATGGCGTCCTTGGCCGGATCCAGGCCCGCTTCCAGTGCGAAGTTGGTGTTGACGGCCGACGCGTCGGTGTCGTCCAGCGAACGCGGCAGTTGGGCGGCGTCCAATTCAATGAAGCGCAGCTTCTTCTTGTTCTCGATGACGTCGATCGGCGTTGCCTTCAGGCCCGCTTCCGGACGCAGCTTGATCAGGCCGTTGGCTTGCAGCAGCAACAGGGCGCGGCCGCCGTTGGTGGGGTCGTTCGGCAAGGCGATGCGGGCGCCGTCCTTCAGTTCGGACAGCGACTTGATCTTCTTGCTGTAGATGCCGATGGGGAAGATCACGGTCTTGGCGATGCTGACCAGCTTGTAGCCACGGTCGGCATTGGCGTTGTCCAGATAGGGCTGGTGCTGGTAGCTGTTCATGTCCAGGTCGCCCGCGGCCAGCGCCACGTTGGGCTGCACGTAGTCGGTGAACTCGATGACCTGGATGTTCAAGCCCTGCTTGGCGGCTTCGGCCTTGACCACATCAAAGATCTGCGCGTGCGGGCCGGCGGTAACGCCAACCTTCAGCGGCTTGTCCTGAGCCAGCGCGGGCTGGGCGAATACGGCTGCGCCGAGGGCAAATGCAGCCAGCGACTTCAAAACCTTGATGCTCATGTTGCGATATCCCGAGTAACGGAAGTAGAAAGAAGATTGCAGCGAAAACGAAGGGCGCCGCGGCGCTCAGCGATGCGACATGCGGCGCACGAAGCGGTCGCCAAGGCTTTGGATTGCCTGGACCAAAACGATCAGCACAATCACGACCGCGGCCATGACGTCCGATTGAAAACGTTGATACCCGTAGCGGATGGCCAGGTCGCCCAGGCCGCCGCCGCCGATGGCGCCGGCCATCGCCGAATAGCCGATCAGGCTGACCACGGTGACGATGGTGGCGGCGATCAGGCCCGGCAAGGCTTCCGGCAACAGCACCTTCAGGATGATCTGCATCGGCGAAGCGCCCATGGCGCGTGCCGCGGTGATCAGCCCCGGATCCACTTCACGCATGGCGTTTTCCGCGATGCGGGCCATGAACGGAATCGCGGCCACCGACAGCGGCACGATGGCGGCCGTGGTGCCGATGGAGGTTTGCGCGATCAGGCGCGTGAACGGAATGATGGCAACCATCAGGATGACGAAGGGCACCGAGCGCGTGGCGTTGATGATGGCGCCCAGCACGTGGTTCACAGGCTGGTTTTCCAGCATGTTGCCGCGCGCCGTCACGGTCAGCGTCACGCCCAGGGGGATGCCGATCACCACCGCGATGGCGCTGGCCACGCCCACCATCAGCAGGGTGTCAAGCAGCGACGTAATAAGCAGATCGATCAGTTGCGGACTCATGAGCTATTTCTTTAACGGTAATGTCACGGGCGGCCAACGCGGCAATCGCGTCCTTGACCGCGGCGGGCGCGCCCTGGACCAGCACGAACATCGTGCCCACGGCCACGCCCTGGATATCTTCAACACGGGCCTGCACCAGGCCCACGTCCAGCGAGAACTGTTTGGACAGGTCGGTCAGGAACGAGCCCGACGAATCCGTGCCGGTCAAGGACAGGCGCAAGAGGCGCACGGCCTGGGTGGGCGCGGCGGCAACCAGCGTGGCGATGCGTTCTTTCACGACCGCCAAGGTGGCGTCGGTCAGGTCGGACGCCGTGGCGGCCGACACCATGCCGCGAGTGACTTCGTGGCGCGGCTGCGCGAACACTTCGCGCGTGCTGCCGATTTCAACCACTTCGCCTTGCGACAGCACGGCCACCCGGTCGCACACTTCGCGCACCACTTCCATCTGGTGCGTGATCATGACGACCGTCACGCCCGTCTTGCGATTGATGTCGCGCAGCAGGGCCAGGATGTTGTGCGTGGTTTCGGGGTCCAGCGCGGACGTGGCTTCGTCGCTAAGCAGCACGTCGGGGTTGTTGGCCAGCGCGCGGGCGATGCCCACACGCTGCTTTTGGCCACCGCTGATCTGGCTGGGATAGCGGTCGCGCAGATGCTCCAGGCCCACCAGCGCCAGCAGGCGTTCAACGCGGGCCGGAATCTCGGCCTTGGCGACACCGGCAATTTCCAGCGGCAGCGCCACGTTGCCATAGACGGTGCGGCGCGACAGCAGGTTGAAGCCCTGGAACACCATGCCGATGCGGCGGCGCTGGCCACGAAGCTGCGCCTCGTTCAGGCCGGTAAGTTGCTGTCCACCGATGGCAATCGTGCCTTCGTTGGGGCGTTCAAGCAGGTTGATGCATTGGACCAGCGTGCTTTTGCCGGCCCCGCTGGGGCCGATGATGCCGAAGACCTCGCCCTGCTCGATATGCAGGTTGATGCCTCGCAGCGCCTGGAATTGTCCATGCGGCGTGGCATAGGTCTTGGATAGGTTCTCGATGTGAATCATGGCAAGCGATTTTGTATCTTTTCTCTTCTGAAGAGAACGACCGTTTTTTTCATTTTTAATAACTACAAGTAATATGACGCGCCCTCAGGGCCCCGCCCGCTCGTCACCAAGGGGTGGCTACGCGCTGCAATAGGGCGTCGGCAAAACGCGCAAAGGGCAGTCGGAAGGAAAGCCTTCCTGACTGCCCCTTTTGATGACGGTAGCCGGCAAGCCGGCCGCGTCGATATCAGCGAGCGCGAGAAATGCGGACTTCCGCCCCCCGGCGCTTGACCTCAAGGCCTTCGGACGGCGAGATGCGCAGCCCTTCCAGCCCCTTGATGTAGCTGGAGCCCTGCATCTGCATCACGCGGATCTTGTTGCGCATGACAACCGGGTTATGCACCGGCATTCCAAACATCCAGACCTCATCCAGGATGCGGGCCGAGTTGAACTCACCCGTATGCTGCGCGGCGGGTCCCAGACAGAGCATGTGCCCTTCGCGGCCAAAAACCGGGAACTGGCCCAGTTCGCAGTCGATCGTCCAGGTGGTGCCGCCTTCGTAGCGATGCCCGGTGTTCAGATCCCACCAGGCCTCGCCCTTGGGCAAGTACACGCGCACCTGCTTGCCGGGTTCGGTGACCGGCGCGACCAGCAAGGCGGGGCCCAGCAGATATTGCAGGTCCCACTCGTGGGCGTGCGGATCGTTCGGGAAAGACAGAGCCATGGAACGCTGCACCGGCAGGCCGGTACGGGCGGAATCCTCGATGGCGCCCAGCACATAAGGCACCAGGCGATAGCGCCACTGCATCCATGTCTTGGCCTGCGCCAGGGTTTCGTCGCCGAAATCCCAAGGCATCAGCCCTTCCACGCCCTGGAACGAGAAGTTCGCCGAGAACACGCCCACCGTCAGCCAGCGCAAATACAGTTCGGACGTCATGCCCGCGCGATCGCGCGATGCCGAACCGATCCCGTGCACCTGCACGGGCACGCCGCTGGCGCCGATCGACAAGGCGGTGCGCAGCGTATGGCGCAAGCCGTCCCAGGAGTTCTCGGCTTGCGGCCCCACCTGCCACGGCAGGCGTTGCGCGGCGGGGAACAGGTCGGAACTGGGCACGACACCTTCGGGCGGCACTTTGAGGCCGGCCACGGCGTCGAACAGCGCGCGGCGCACCAGCAGCGGATACATGCTGCGCAGCGCCGGGCCGGTTTCACCGTTGCGGGCCGTCACGCCATCGGGAATGGCAAGCTGGGCATCGCACGCGGGCGCGTCCAGTCCATCTTCGATCAGTTGGCGGTGACGCTCCACCCACATGTTGTAGATATCGCGGTAAGTCAGGTCCAGCAGGCCGAAAGGCTGGCCCGAGGTGGCGGCGATGCCGTCGAACACCTGGGCGGCGCCGTCTTCCTTGGCCAACAGCCAGCCGCGGTCTTCCAGTTCCTCGAACAAGGGGCTGGTCTTGAGCACGCCGGGGAAACCGGATGCCGCGACATGCACGTTGTGCTTGTGGAACAGGGCCAGCATCTGCTTGGCGTCGGGGAAGCGCTGGGCGTCCCATTCGAACACCGCCTTATCCGACTGGAAGCCCCACGCCGCCGGCTGGGCCAGCGTCACGGCATCCACGGGAATCTGGTTTTCGCGCATGCGAGCCAGCAAGGCGACAGTCTGCGTGGGCATTTCGCCCGTGGCCTGTTGCAGCCACGCGCCCATCGCCCACAGCACGGGCTGGCCGGCGCGGCCGGTCAACGCGGTGTACTGGTTCAGGATTTCGGCGGGCTCGCCGGCAAACAGGAACACGTCCAGCACGGCGTCGTCAACGGTCAGCACGTAGGCCGAATCCGCCGGGGCGACGCCCACGGAATGTTCAACGCGCCGCATCGTATTGACGTAGACGCCCCAGCCACGCGGGCTCCATGCCAACGGCAAGGCGCGGTGCTCGGGGTCATCGGACACCACCGATTCTTCGCGGCGGTTCAGGTCACCCGGTGTTTCCCCCAGGCCGAAGATGCGCTCGTCGGCCAGCAGGGTGAAGCCCGCCGTCCACACTGCATCGTGTTCCTGGTCCAGCGCGTTGTGCCCGAATGCGGGCGTATGCGCGGAAACCTCGGACTCGAATACCCGTTCCTCGTTGCGATAGATCGCGACGCGCACAGGGTTGGACTGGATCTCCAGGGCAACGTCGCCCTGTGTGATCCGCCAGCCATCGCCGCCTTCGCGAGGGGCAATAGAGGCTTCGCCCACGGCCTCTTGGCGCGCGAGCAGCATCTCGGCCACGGCGCGCGCACGCGCGCCGGGCTTGTCATCATTCAGGTGGTTCGCCTCGCCGCAGCGCAGGCGAAAAACACCAGGCGCATGCGCCTCGACTACCAGGTGCAACCCATCGCCCGCGTCGAAATCGAAGCGACTGGGGCGGGACGTCAGCAGCTCGATGGTGTCGAGCTGGGTAGTATGGGCAAAGTCGAACTTGGGCGGCACAGAGCATCCCCCGGCTTAAGCCAAAAACCATCAAAAGACGCTATTTTGACGGATTTGAGCTTTGAAATAAACTCGGTCCCTCTT
>Ga0160437_1000371_pt1 | contig 24076 bp, 19 predicted proteins | sample HID1975I_E0MG_FD_108227 | JGI IMG/M metagenome (GOLD analysis project Ga0160437, IMG submission 108227) | Enriched soil microbial communities from UW Madison campus, WI, USA - HID1975I_E0 MG | ecosystem: Environmental > Terrestrial > Soil > Unclassified | place: USA: Madison, Wisconsin... | reverse complement strand
GATGGTCAACGGGGTGATCAGCGCCACGGCACTGGCATAGTGCCGGACAACCAGCGTCTCAATCCCGAACGACAGCGCCATCATCACGGCGGCCAACGTCCACACGTTCAGCGGCAAACTCAATAAGGCCCATGCCACGCACAAGCCCAGCGCCGTACCCAGTATCCGGTGCAGTTGACGGTTCCACGCCGCCCAAAGGCTTGCCCCCTGGATAATTGCCAGGCAACTGACCGGCACCCAGTATGGGCGCGGCAGTTGCAGCAATTCGGCCACCAGCAAGGAAATACCCACGAACAGGCCGATGATGACCGAGTCGTACACCACAAAATCAAAGGTGGGCTTGGGCAAGGGCGTATCGGGCGGCGGCGGCGCCACGCGCGTCATGTGCAAGCAATAGGCAAAAGCCACCAGGCAGGCGACCAAGCATCCCAGCGCCACCATGCCTACCCGCATCGGCACATCCTCGATGCTGCCGGGCGTGTACGCCGCAATCGCGGTTGCCATGATGAAGAACAGACTGCCCGGCGGACCCAGCCGATAGCAGCGGCACACCATGTTCACCAGGATCGCGATAAGGGTCAGCGCCGCGATCGTGGCGGTGGGCCAGAACTGCGTCAGCGCGCCGACCGCAAAGCAGGCCACCATGCCGAAGGACGCGGCCAGCAGCATCATCATCCGTTGCTGTAGCGACGAATTGGGCAGGCTCAGAAACACCATGCCGCCCAGGCTGGACATCAGGCCATAGTCCATGCGGCCAAAGTACGCACCCACCATCAAGGGCAGGCCGGAAGACAAGGCGGCCGCCAGCGGCATCTCCCAACGCCGGTCGCTGGTATTGACCCGGATCAGCTCGCGCCAGGTGCCTTGCACCTGCTGCTTGACGAAGCCGGGGCGCGCTCGGCGTCGGTCACCGCCGGCGTCATCTTTCGCTTGGTCGTTATCGTTCATGCATCGCCCCTCTGTCGGCCTGGCAGCGATTATCCCTCCAAAATTCCGCCCAGTGGATTTAACGGGAATTCCCTGATATTCCCGCCCAGGCGCCGTGGCTACCATTCCGCGCACCTCGGCTTACCGGCCGACAGAATACCTATGCGCCCATCGCGCGGAGACACCATGAAAGCACTCAAACACGTTGCGGCAGGGACCGCCTTATTTCTTTCGTCCTGGGCCGCCACGGCCGGCGTGACTTTCGACAGCGTCAAGAGCAAGGGCTTTGTCCAGTGCGGCGTCTCGACCGGCGTGGCCGGCTTCTCGGTCAATGACAGCAAGGGCGGCTGGGTCGGCCTGGACGTGGACCTGTGCCGCGCGCTGGCCATCACCATGTTCGGCGACCCCGCCAAATCCAAGATCATGGCCGTCAGCGCCGTGCAGCGTTTCACCGCCTTGCAGTCGGGTGAAGTCGACGTGCTGCCGCGCAACACCACGCTATCGCTCACCCGCGACACCACGCTGGGCTTGATCGGCGTGGGCGTCAACTTCTACGACAGCCAGGGCATCATGGTGAACAAGTCCCTGAACGTGAAAAGCGCCAAGGAACTGGACGGCGCCACGGTGTGCGTGCAGCCCGGCACGACCACGGAGCTGAACCTGGCCGACTGGTTCCGGTCGCAGAACATCGTCTTCAAGCCGGTGGTGGTGGAACGCCTGGACGAGATCATCCGCGCCTTCGCGGTGGGCCGCTGCGACGCCTTCACCGGCGACAAGTCGCAACTGGCGGCCGCGCGCAGCAATCTGGACAACCCGGGCCAGTACGACATCCTGCCCGAGAACTTCTCGAAGGAACCGCTGGGCCCCATGGTGCGCCAGGGCGACGAGCAATGGTTCAACGTGGTGCGCTGGACCATGTTCGCCATGCTGGAAGCCGAGGAATACGGCATCACCTCCAAGAACGTGGACGAGATGCTGAAAAGCACCAACCCCAACGTGCAGCGCCTGCTGGGCGTGACGCCCGGCATGGGCAAGAACCTGGGCGTGGACGACAAGTGGGCCTACAACATCATCAAGCACATCGGCAACTACGGCGAGAGCTTTGAGAAGAACCTGGGCCCCAGCAGCCCGCTGAAACTGTCGCGCGGCCTGAATGCCTCGTACCGCGATGGCGGCTTGATGTATGGGTGGCCGGTGCGCTGAGCGGGTTTCAGGCGGGGCTGGAGCCTAGGCTTGATATGGGCTTGATCGAGGCTCATTCTGGGCTGTAGTCTGGGCTCAAGCCGGGCCTGATCCAGGCCGGACTTGGGCCGGTTTCCGGATTCGACCCCACACTTGACTCCGGGCTTGCTCCCCTTTTTCGGCCTGAACGGCCGGCGGGCGCCTCATGCGCCGGCCGGCCGTTTTCATTGGACGGAGCCGGCTGATGGAATCGGTACACTGGCGGCTGCCCCTGCGACATTCCTGCTCGCGCCTTTTCCGCCTAGATGACCACAAACTCCCCTGCCTCCCAGTTCTTCCCCGCCGGCTTCGTTCCTACTGAAGAACAGAGCCGGATCCAGACCTCGCGGAGCCGGACCAGCCTAGTCATCGCCAACGCGGGCGCCGCCAAGACCACCACGCTGGCCCTGCGCATCGGCGAAGCGCTGACGCGCGGCCTGCCGCCCGAAGACATGCTGGCGCTGACCTTCACCGACGAAGCGCGCCAGGTGCTGCAAACGCGCTTGGTGGACGTGGGCATCGCCTACAACACCGCGCGTCGCGTCAACGTGCTGACGGTTGAAGAGTACGCGCAGCGGGTATTGGCCAAGGTTGAAGATGGCAAGCCCGAGCGCTTGCCGTCCACGCGCGAACAACAAAGCTACGCGCTGTTCGCGCTGGAAAACGTGGCGGCAAACAACCCGCAATACGCCGACCTGCTGGACATACGCACCCACAACACCGCCGTCAGCCAGTTCCTGGACAACTTGCTGAAGCTCAAAGCCACGATGCGGATCACGCCGGCAGACGATGCCGACGCGCTCTTCATTGCAGAAAGCGCGGGCGTGACCATCACCGACTATCTTTGGGCCGTGGAATACGAAAGGCAGCGCGTCGACGTATTCGGCTACGTGGACGCCCGAGGCTACTTCGACGCCACCTACGACCTGGCGCGCTTGCTGCGATCGTCCCCAGACCCGCGCGACGTGCTGACCCCGTACAAGCTGGTTCTGGTCGACGAATTGCACGACATCAACGAAGCGTCGTTCTGCATCATCGAAGCGCTGTTGAACGTGGACGTCACCTACTTCGTGGGCGTGGGCGACAAAGACCAGGTGATCTATTCCCACCTGGGCGCCGATGAATCCTTTCTGCAAACCCGCATCCGCGCCAGCTTCCCCGATTGCGCGAACTTCCCGCTGACGATGACCTACCGCCACGGCCCGCATCTGGCCTACGCGATGGAAGCCTTCAAGCAAAAGCCGGTGGATTCCAACCTGCCGCTGCGCACCGAGATTCACGAAGCCACCTACGCCGACACGCCGGGCGACTGCGGCGCACAGGTCGTCAAGGCCATCTTGCAATGGAAGCAGGGCCGCAAGCCGCTGGACCAGTGCTGCGTCTTGCTGCGCGACGCGCATCAATCCATCGAAATCGAAAACGCCCTGATGAACGCCGGCGTGCCCTATCGCACACTGACGATGAAGAGCTACCTGCTGCGCGAAGAAATCCTGTTCCTGCGCGGCATGCTGGCCATTGCGCTTGACGACTTTCACTACGTGGCCGCACCCACCACGCGCGAGGCCATCGTCGACGCGCTGACCACCTTCGCCGAAGTGCCGCTGACACCCAAGGAACTGCAAGAGGCGCAGACGACGCTGGCGAAAGAACCGTCCGCGCTTAAGCACTTCTTTACCGGCCAGATCCAGCGCGTCGGCAGCCCCGCCGCCCGCGCCCGCATCTCGGACGCCGTGGAGCATCTGCGCGAGCTATCCACCGACACCCCCGCCTTCCAGGCCCTTGAATCCGTGCGCGACCTGATGGACATGGACAAGGTCGCCAAGCGCCTGTACGTGCATCCCTACGAAGCGTCCGTCGTCACCCGCTCGGTCAACGGCTTCATCGCCTCGGCCAAAATGTCGGGCAAGACCCTGCGTGAGTTTTCAGAATGGATCGGCGCGGCGGAAGCCTTCGTCGGCGCGCGGCCGGGCAAGAACACGGTGCAGATGGACTGCATCGTCAACGTCAAAGGCAAGGAATTCGAACACGTCATCCTGCCATTCATGGACGCCGACGCGTTTCCCGATCCGCTGCGCAAAGCGGGGGAAGAAGAGAACCTGTTCTATGTGGCGGCAACACGCACCAAGTCGCGCCTGACCTTGGTGTCTTCGGAAGATCCCGCGCGGCGCAGTGCATTCATCGCGCGCATGCAGTTGGCGGGGACACAGAAACGCGCGGATACGGCGCTACGCCGAAACATGGCCGCGCCGGTCAAGGCGGTGGGGCATCGAGACTTGAAGGTCGCGTATGCGAATCGGGACGTGGTCAAGGCGCTAGGCGCGCAATGGGACAAGACGCGCAAGGTTTGGTATGTGCCCAGCGGGATGGATCTGGAGCCGTTTCGGGAGTGGTTGGCGGAATAAGGGATTGGCAAAGGCATGGCGCGGGGCTGGCACCGGGGAAGGCGTCGGGAAAGCGTCGGGGTGACGGGGATCGACGTAACGGAACGTTAATGACCGCAACATGGCCGTCTTGAAAGCCAGTTTATGATGGCACCGTAGTGAGCACGCCCAAATGCGTTACTCTCCCCTCCCCAATCTATTCCGCAAGGAGCCCTCATGGCACAAGCCTCCGCCCGTCACATCCTCGTTTCCACCGAAGCCAAGTGCAACGAACTCAAGACCGCCATTGAAAACGGCGCTGACTTTGCTCAAGTCGCCAAGGAAAACTCCAGCTGCCCGTCGAGCCGTGACGGTGGCAACCTGGGCACCTTTGGCCCGGGCCAGATGGTCAAGGAATTCGATACCGTCGTGTTCAGCGCGCCGGTTGGCGAAGTTCAAGGCCCGGTGAAGACCCAGTTCGGTTATCACCTGGTTGAAGTGACCAGCCGCCAGGACTAAGTCCCGCCGCTGTACGCAAAAAAGCCGCCGCCAGGGGAAACCCGGCGGCGGCTTTTTTGCGTCTGGGCGCGGGCAGGCGCGGGCGACAGTTCCATCCGGCGGCAAGCGCCAGGATCACGCTGCGCCGCAGCACCGGAAACCCTATCAGTTGATAATTTCTGTTCAGGTGACAAGGGCAAAGCCCTGCGACAGAATGGGCCGCACCCGGAGGAGACAGCCGGGGCCACGATAAAAGTCATACGTAAACGTCAGACCTCAACGTCATACGTCCAAGGCCCATGAAAAAACCCAAGAGCAATGTGATCATCACGTGCGCCATTACCGGTTCGGTGCATACGCCGTCGATGTCGCCCTATCTGCCCGTCACCCCCGACGAGATCGCGCAGTCGGCATTGGATGCCGCCGAGGCGGGCGCGGCCATCGTGCATCTGCATGCGCGCGATCCCCAGACGGGCAGGCCCACGCAGGACCCGGCGCTGTACGCGCAGTTTCTGCCGCGTATCAAGGCGCAAAGCGATGTGGTCATCAATATCACCACCGGCGGTTCGCCCGTGCTGCCGGTCAGCGAACGCATGCTGCCGGCCACGCAATTCAAGCCGGAAGTCGCGTCGCTGAACATGGGGTCGATGAACTTCGGCATGTATGAATTGCTGGAACGCTTCAAGGACTTCAAGCACGACTGGGAACGCCCCTATCTGGAAGGCAGCAACGACCTGGTGTTCAAGAACACGTTCAAGGATATTGAGCACATCCTGTCGTCATGCAATGACAACGGCACGCGCTTCGAGATCGAGTGCTATGACATCGGGCACCTGTACACGGCGGCGCATTTTGTGGACAAGGGGCTGTTGAAGCCGCCGTTCTTGATTCAGTCCGTCTTCGGCATCCGGGGAGGCATCGGCACGCATCCCGAAGACGTGATGATGATGCGCCGCACGGCCGACCGGCTGTTTGGCGATGACTACCGCTGGTCGGTGCTGGCCGCGGGGCGCAAGCAGACGACGCTTGCGACCATGGCGGCGACGATGGGTGGTTTTGTGCGGGTGGGGCTGGAAGATTCCTTGTGGGATGGCCCGGGCGAACTTGCGCACTCGAATGCGGATCAGGTGCGCCGCATCCGCCGCATTCTTGAGGACTTGTCGCTGACCATCGCCACGCCCGACGAGGCGCGCGAGATTCTGCAACTGAAAGGCCGGAACAACGTCGCGTTCTGACGACGGCACGGCATCCACAATCAAACCCCAGGCGGGAGACAAATCATGAAAAAAACCTTGAACGCGGCGGTGGCGTCTGCCTTGCTGGCCTTCGGCGGCGCAGCCATGGCCGACGACAACGTGATCCGTATCGGCTTCATCACCGACATGTCGGGCCTGTCAGCCGATGCCGACGGCCCGGGCGGTGCCGAAGCCATCAAGATGGCGGTGGCCGACATGGGCGGCGAGATCGCCGGCAAGAAGATCGAGGTGCTGGTGGCCGATCACCAGAACCGCGCCGACATCGCGTCGTCACGCGCACGCGAATGGCTGGACCAGCGCGGCGTGGACATGCTGATCGCGGGCGCCAACTCGGCCGCCGCGTTGGCGATGGCGAAGGTGGCTGAAGAGAAGAAGACGCCGTTTTTTGTGGTGAGCGCGGGCGCGTCGGAACTGACCAACGCGCAGTGCACGCCGTACACGGTTCATTACGTGTACGACACGGTATCGCTGTCGCGCGGTACGGCGCGCGCGATGCTCAAGGAAGGCAATAAGGACTGGTATTTCCTGACGGTGGACCACGCTTTCGGCCACGCGCTGGAGCGCGATGCATCAGCCGTGGTGCAAGCGAACGGCGGCCAGGTGAAGGGCCGCGTGCGCCATCCGTTGAACGCGGCGGACTTTTCGTCGTACATCTTGCAGGCGCAGGCGTCGGGCGCCACGGTGCTGGGCCTGGCCAACTCGGCCGCCGACACCAGCAACGCGGTCAAGGCCGCGGCCGAATTCGGGCTGACGCCCAAGATGAAGATCGCGGGCCTGCTGGTGCTGATCACCGACATCCACGCGCTGGGCCTGGCGGCCGGGCAAGACATGTACCTGACCACCGCCTGGTACTGGGACCAGGACGATGCGTCGCGCAAGTGGGCGGCGCGCTTTGAAGAGCGCATGAAGAAGAAGCCGTCGATGCTGCAAGCCGGCGACTACTCCGTCACCACCACCTACCTGAACGCGGTCAAGGCCACCGGCACGACCGACGGCGAGACCATCATGAAGTGGGTGAAGTCCAACCCGGTGAACGACTTCTTCGTGAAGAACGCGACAGTTCGCGCCGACGGCCTGCTGGTGCACGACATGTATTTGATGCAGGTGAAGAAGCCGGCGGAATCCAAGGGCCCGTGGGACTACTACAAGCTGATCGCGAAGATTCCGGGCGACGAGATCTATACGTCGCCGCAGGAATCCAAGTGCCGCCTGATGAAGCCGTGATGTTGAAACCATGATGCCCGACCACCCCGAAGGAAACCGCATGAACCCGCAAGACTTGACCTCCCTGCCGGTGGACCTGAGCGGCCGCCGCGTCATCGTTACCGCCGGCGCGGCGGGCATCGGCGCGGCGCTGGCCGACGCCTTCGCCGAGCGCGGCGCGCATGTGCACGTTTGCGACGTGGACGAAGGCGCGCTGTTTGAATGCCGCCATGCCAATAGCCGCGCCGACGTCAGCCGCCGCGAGGACATCGACCGCTACATGGAAGCCGCGCTGGCACATCTGGGCGGCCTGGACGTGCTGGTCAACAACGCCGGTATCGCTGGCCCCACCGCCCGCATCACCGACATCCAGCCGGAAGAGTTGGCGGCCACGCTGGACATCAACCTGGCGTCGCAATTCCACACGGTGCGGCACGCCGTGCCCGCGCTGCGCGAATCAGGCGGCGGCTCCATCATCAACATCAGTTCGGTGGCGGGTCGCATGGGGCTGCCCTTGCGCACGCCCTACTCCGCCTCGAAATGGGGCGTGGTGGGGTTGACGCGATCGCTGGCGGTGGAACTGGGTGTTTACGGCATCCGCGTCAACGCCTTGCTGCCCGGGCTGGTGGCCGGCCCGCGCATCGACCGCGTAATTGCCGCGCGGGCGCGCGCGATGGGATTGACGGTTGAAGAAGAAACCAAGCTGGAACTGGCGGGCGTCAGCCTGCGGCAGTTTGTACAGGGCGCTGACATCGCGAACATGGCGCTGTTTCTGGCCAGCCCGTTTGGCGCCATGATCAGCGGGCAAGCAATCAGCATCGACGGCGATCTGCAATCTTTACCCTGGCAGCCGCCGGCGGATTGAGGTTCCGCGCCCCCCAGTTCCCCGTGTCCCCGTGTCCCCGTGTCCCCGTGTGCACGGGTGCCGACGTGACTGGCTAGGCGATCAGTTGGATCGTGTCCGCAAACACCCCAGTGCGCCGCGCCTGGGCCGTGGCGTGCAAGGCGCCCAGCAGGCGCTCGGCCAGATCCTGGTTCTGCGCTTCTTTGCGCGTGATCAGCACGAATTCGAACCACTGCCTTGACGCCAGCGGCACCGCGACGATGTCGGGGTAGACGGACACGATGTCCGACGCCGATATGGCGTTGACCAGACTGACACCCTTCACGGCGCGCACCGTGCCGGGCACCAAGGTCATATGCGCTTGCATGCCGGAGTCCAGCGCATCGGAATCGGCAATATCGCCTTGCGCCACCACGTAGTCCGACCACAGCGGCTTGACGAAAGATTCGGGGGGAATGTCCGACACCGCCACCACGTCGCGCCGCGCCACGGGGTGGTCGCGGTGCGCAATGGCCATGACGTCGGTGCGCAAGAACGTGATGAAGTTCACGCGCGGGCTGTCGCGGCCCACCGCGCCCAGGCCGAAGTCGGCCCGCATGGTTTCCACCGCGCTGATGCACTGCACCGACGATTCCACGTCGATGGAAAACGGCCGCTTGCCGTGTTCGTCCAGGTGTCGCTTCACCGCTTCGGGCGCATAGACCAGCGCCAGCGCGGGCGACGAGGCCACGCGCAAACCCCGCCCGCCGAACTTTTCAATGCTGTGCAGCGCTTCGTCGATGCGCACCAACTCGTCCAGGACGAACTTGGCTTCGGTGTACAGATATTGCCCGGCTTCGGTGGGCCGCAAGGTCTTGTGCGACCGGTCAAACAACTGCACGCCCGTGGCGGTTTCCAGCCGCGACACCGCATGGCTGATCGCGGGCTGCGTCAGGCTCATCACCTGCGCGGCCTGGCGCGTGGAACCGGTCATGACGACCGTATAGAAAATGCGCAGGTCGTGGATGTTGAAGTTGCGTTTCATGCCGCTATTGCGCCACCCGTTCTATTTCGGGCGTAACCCACTTGCCGTCCAAGAGCGCCGGCTTGGGCCAGTAGTAGCGCAGGGTCACCATGAACGGACCGGGTGACGCGGGCAGCCAATTGGACTCCTTGCCCTTGCCCGGCGACTGCGACTGGATGTAGATCGTCAGCCCACCATCGCGGTCCTTTTTCAGCGAGGGCAGCATGGGGGAATTGATCAGATAGCGGTTGATGGCATTGGGCGCCAGCAATTGTTCGGGTAGCCGATACATCGTCATGGACCAGAACGCATTCACGGGCGGCAGGCTGCGCGGCGCAAAGCGCAGCGTGTACGCATACCGGCCATCCAGTTCCTGCCCCCGGCTGTCTTTTTCCAGCACGGGGTACAGCGCTTCTTCTCGGCTATTGGCGCCGATGCCCATCTGCGTACCAGTCGCACGCGCCAGATAGTCGTTCTTGAGCTTGGCGCGGCTGCCAAACAGCCCATCGGTCTTGCCGGCCAGCGCCGCGCGGTTTTTGTCGATGTCGTTCTGCGCGGTATGCATGCCTTCCCGCAAGGCGCGGCGCAGGCGCGGGTCCAACTGGTCAACGGAATACGGTTCGCCGGGCTTGATGCCAATGCTGGCAAACCGCTCGCGCAGCCATTTTTCCGTAGGATGCGTGGGCGCGAATTGCAGCAGAAAGGCCAACTGGTTGTAGAACTCCAGCGACGCGCGCATCTCACCCGGCGGCACGGGAGGAATCCATTCAACGGCGGCGGGCGCGGGCGGCGCGGGCCGCTTGGCAAAGGACGACAAGGGCTGGATCTTGTAGCGCGCCTGGATGCGCTTGACGTTATTCAGGTCGGCCGCATTGAACAATTGCGTGCGGCCCACCACGTTGACGAGTTCGGTTTCCGACTTGATCACTTTGGTGATGCCGCGTGGCACCTTACCGTTCCAGCGCGGTCCCGCCACCAGGAAGTTGCCGCCGCCGTTGCCGGTTTCGCGGCTGCCGATGTAGGCGAAGTTGTAGGTGTACAGGTCCATCAATTGCAGGACGAAGTAGCGCCGCTTTTCGATGGGCGGCACGCTGATCACGACGGGTTCCGCCCGCAGGTCCAGCACGGCGAACGAGTACGGCGTGTCGGAGTTCGGCGTCACAAAAGCCGTGTCTTCCGGCGTGAACACGCGCGCAATGTTGTTGACCGTGTTGAACGGCCCCTTGTATTGCGGGTTGTTCTTGTCGATGCTGAACGCATACATGGTCTGGTAGCTGGCGACCATGGGGGTGCCATACAGATACGCTTCGCTGGCGATGCTGCGCGCTTGTTGCGCGGTGACGCCATGAATGCCGACAGACTGCGACCCCGTGGCTTCATCGGGCGACGTGAAACTGCACCCGGCCAGGCTGGCCATCAGCAGGGGCGTGGCCAGCAGGGGTTTGGCCAGCAAGCCCGCAAGACGGCGGCGGGCCATGAACGCAAAGCCGGTGCTACTCTGACGATCGCGCATAATTTGCTCCAACACCTGCATGTTGTTGGCAACGCCCTGTTGGCGGCAGCGTCGCGGTCAAGGACAGCAATTCCGCAGGGGATTCTGGCATATTTCCCGCCAATGAAGAAGGATCGGGATACCGCGGCCCAAAGAGAGAACATCCCCAGGCATGGACATCGACAGCAACTCTCCAGACTGCCCCTTGGGCGTTGACGCCAACGTGCGCGCCCCCACGTACTACGTGCTACAGGCCACGCACGCCTGCCGCCATTGCCAGCATGCCACGCCCGTGTTCGCGCTGGCGCTGCCGCCCGATCACGAGAGCACGGAAGCCGATATTGAGCTGGAAGAGGACGGCGACAGCTTGGGCCTTTCGCCGGACGCCTTCCACGACTGGTTGTTCAGCCCCGCGCAATGGCAGCGTATTGCCGGGCCGGCGCTGATCTCGCAGGTGGGGATGATGGCGCCGTCAGTGGCCCACACGCTGAGCCAGACGGCGCCGGCGCTGCGGCCAAACCCCGACCGCCAAGGCCAATGGAGCAATTTTTGCGATCACTGCCAGCGCGCGGTATGGGAGGGTGACTTGTACCCGACCGTGGGCCAGGCCTTCTGCCCGAAAGACGACGAGGCCGCCGCGCACATCACGGTGCACGCGGTGAACGCGCCCTTTGCCGCCTACGCCGCCATGATCTGGTCGGACAGCTATCGCAATAAATGGCCGCTGTTCAAGCGTCTTGGCGTGCAATGCAGCGAGCCGTAATCGCCACGATGGCGCTTTCGGTGGCGCGCGCGTCGGTGTTCAGGTGCTGGATCAAGTCCAGCGTGGTGGAACGGCGGGTCAGCATCAGGCAGGTGACTTCGGCATCCGCCACCCGCGTGGCATGCCAGCATCCGGGCCGCATGCATATGCCCTGCCCTTGGGGCACGCGAAAGGCGGCTAGCGTGGCCAGGTCGGGGCTGCCGTCGGCTTGGCTTTGCGCCACCACCTGAATGATGGTGCCGGTCAGCGGCACGATGGCCTGCTGCGTCAGCAGATGCTTTTCCAGGTTGGCGATTTCCGGGGAAGCGCTACGGTAATTGACCCACAGCACTTCGGCATCGCCGCCCGCGCCGGTGTTGAACACGTGTTCCTGCCAGAAATCCGTGGCGGGGTTGGAGAACAAGGGCACGCCGTTGCCATCCGGGATGGGCTTACCCAACATCCAGCCATACGGCGTGAATTCCTGCGGCGTCAGATCATTGACTTCCAACTGCTGGTTGCTCGTCATGCAGAACCCTGTGATGGCTTGGGCGGCGTGCCGCGTTTGGGGAATTCGGCCGCGTAGTCGAAGTCGCCTCGGGCGATGGCCTCCAGGATGGCGGCGCGCCGATCGGCCGCGCGTTTCAAGTTGGCGGCCGTGGGCTTGACGCGGATGCGTTCAACGCAATGCCGGCCGTTATACATGAAGCCGATCTCGATGGACGATTCCGACGCGGGCCTGACTCCCTCGAACCCCTGGCTCATCGCCTTTCCCGTGGTGATTGCGAATGGGCGACATGATAATCGCCGGATATGCATCGTCCAAGCGCGGCTTGCCTGACCAAAGCGGGCTAGCGTGGTTACGATGGCAGCAGGCCCTGCAAGGATGAAGCCGCCAGGAACACCCCGATCAAGGATGCCCACCATGACAACTGATCTGTCATCGCATTATGTTCTGCTGGACGCCACCGGCGCCGCCGCCACGGTCAAGGGTGGCGACGAGTTCTGGTCGCAGCCGCCCGAGGCGCTGGACCGGTTTGGCCGGGGCTGGCTGATATCCGAATACACCTTCGCCACTGACTGGCCGCAATGGGAAATGCACCCCGAGGCGGACGAGATCGTGCGCCTGATGTCGGGCGCGGCCGAGCTGCATCTGGAATGGCCGACGGGCGTGCAAGTGGTGAAGATGCTGGCCGACGACGCCTATGTCATCCCCAAGGGCGCATGGCATACCGTCAAGGTGGTCGAGCCCTGTCGCATGCTGCACATCACGATGGGCGCGGGCACGCAGCACCGGCCTGCGTAAGGTTTAACCGGGTGCGCCGACGGTACGGGCAAGAGAAGCAAGCCCTGCACGTGGCACGGGAATGCAAAAAAACGGCCGCTTGTTAACGCTTCGTTTTCTATCGTTACATTTACCCTTCTGCCCCCCGCTACGAGTGGTTACAGTGCTGCCTTCGCATATTCTGGCAAGGCATACGACCATGTGGCACGTCCGGCTTGGCTCTCCTCTTTTCGCGGCCCCGGTCCGCGTGTTCGCATGATGCGCGCCGCGATCAAGCCCTTGGCGCTGGCCCTGGCGCTGGCCTTGCCCGCCCTGCCCGATACAGCGCGTGCCGACTCCTGGTTGGACCAATGCACCACCAGCTACTACGGCCAGGGTGCGGACACGGTTTGCCATCAGTCCTTCAGCGAAGGCCTGGCGGCCGTGCTGACCGGATCGCGCAGCGACGATGCCGGTGCCTGGGGCTATATCGACAAGCAAGGCCGCATGGCCATCGCGCCCGCCTACACGCAAGCTTCGCCGTTTCAGAATGGCCTGGCCGCTGTCAGCCAGGGCGACTTGTGGGGCTATATCGACACCAAGGGCCAGTGGGTCATCAAGCCGCGCTACACCACGGCCACCGGCTTTAACGCCGAAGGCACCGCGCTGGTTGAAGAGGACGAGCACGATGTGCTGATCGACCGGCAGGGCAAGGTGGTGAAGACCTTCCCGCTGGGCACCCGCACCTGGGGCTTCATGCCCGGCCAGAAGCTGGCGTCGATGGAGGTGCCCACGCCGCCTCGCCTGATCAACACCGCGACAGGCGCCGCCACCGCGCTGCCCGAAGGCGTGATGATGCTGGCCGCGCCGTCGGCCGGCTACTTGCCCGCGCAGGTACGCGGGTCGCGCTATTCCGGCTGGTGGGGCTTGCTGGACGCGCAGGGCCGCTGGGCCGTGACGCCGCAAGTGCTGCGCTCGCGCGAAGCGCCGATGCGCGACGGCGACGTCGTGGCCGTGCGCCGTGAAAAAGATTGGACCTTCGTGGACCCGCGCGGCGAAGCGATTTCGCAAGCCAGTTACGAGCGCGTGCAGTGGCTGGCGTCCGGCCTGTGGCTGGTGGCGGGCGAAGATGGCAAGTCCATCTTGCTGGACGGCAGGCTCAAACCGATGCATGCGTTCTCAACGTCGTACATGGGCGTGCAGCAGCGCGATGGCTGGCGCTATCTGTCCGACGCATCGACAACGCTGTTGATCAGCCCCTCCGGGACGGTGCAAAAGCTGGCGATACGCGACGGCCGGGTCGACATCGTTCAAGGCCGGGCTTGGGTTTATGGCATGCCGGTTGATGCCGCCGCCAGCGCTGCCGGCGGCGCGAGCGAAGCCACGAGCGGCGCGACAGACGATGAAGCGCCCGTGGCGGTGGAGGCGTCGGACGGCAATGTGGACATCGCCGCCGACGCAATCGCCCCCGACGCGGTGGCCGACTCGGTCGGAACCTACACGGCCGATGCCTCCAAACCCGCCACGGACGGGGCGACGGCGGCAGCGGCGGCGGTCGATACCGCGGCGGTCGGCACCGCAGCGGTCGACACCGCCACCGTCGTGACAGACGCCGCCGAAGCGGCCGACGCCGGGCAAGCGGCGGCCGACGCGGAAGTGGCCGACACCCTTGGCGCGGATGACGCCGCGTCGCATACCGCCCTCGCGGTCAATGCCGAAGCTTCCCTGATGCAGGTGTACGCCGCCGACGGCAAGCCCTTGCTGGATGCGGACACCGGCATGCGCCTGCGCAGCTATGACGTCAGCGCGTTTTCTCCGGGCAAATCCGCCCAGCGAAGCCCCGACAACCAGACCATGCCGCTGGCGCTCTTGCGCGACCTGAACGGCGCACGGCCCCTGGCCATCTTGACCGCCACGGGCAAGATCGTGTCGAACCCGCAATGGGAAAACATCAACACCTATGACGTGACGATGCCGCTGGTGGTGCGCGCCACGAACGATAAGGTGGGCGCCATCGACGGCCAGGGCGCATGGGCCGTGCCGCCTGACTATGACGACTTACGCCCGTTCAAGGGCCCCTACACCTGGGCGCGTACCCGCGACATGCTGCGCAACGACGCTCTGCTGATCGATGCGCGCGGCAAACCGGTGCGTTTGCCTGACGAGGTCAGCGCGGCGGCGTCCGAGCTGGAAGGCGAACTGCTGGTCTATCGCGCGGCGGACGACAACCGCCAACGCCGCTGGGGCCTGTGGAACGTGCGCCTGGGCGCGCCCGCGCTGAAGCCGGAATTTGATCGCATCGAGGAATTCGACGACGACTGGGTGCGCGTGCAGGACAAGGACCGCTGGGGCCTCGTCAACCGCCAGGGCAAGTGGGTCGTGCCGGCCACGCACGACAGCGCCTACAACATGGAATACCTGGGCAACGGTGTCATGCTGGTGAACGAACCCGAAGGCAAGGGCCTGGCCGGCCGCTACGGCGACAGCCCGTACCGGATGGTCAACCTGCGCACCGGCAAGCGCAGCGACATCATCTTCGGCAAGCCCGACAAGCTGCAAGACGGCCGCTACATGGGCGAACTGGCCGACGGCAGCGCCGTGCTGTTCGACGCGCAAGGTCGCGCCACGAAAATCTCCGACGGCCGGCCAGAAAGCAAAGAGCAGCATGGCGGCTGGCTGATCGTGCGCCAAGACGAACGCGAAGGCGCCATCGACGCGCGCGGCAACCTGCAAGTGCCCGCGCTGTATGGCGAATTCAATCCCTTCTTCGTGCAACCCGAAGGCCTGGCGCGCGTCAATCTGGGTTCGGGTTACCGCGTCATCGATCAGCAGGGCAAGACCGTGCTGGAAAAGTACGGCGACGGCTTCCCGCTGGCGTCCATGCAGCGCGTGCTGTTCGAGGACGACCGCGCGTCCACTTCCGTGCTGACGGACCTGCAAGGCCGCGAGGTCGCGCGCCTGTCCAACCGCTTTCCGGTGGGCTACCAGCGTGCCAGCGAAGGCGTGGTGCCTTACAGCGAAAACTACGGCAAGCAAGGCTTCCTGAATGCGGCGGGCAAGCGCATCGTGGGCGCGCACTTCAGCGATCTGGGTGCGCTGAAGCACGGCCTGGCCCGGGCGCAACGCCTGGACCGCACGGGCAAGCTGTACGGCTACATCGACCTGAGCGGGCGCTACGCCATCCCGCCCGCGTTCACGTGGGCACAAGACTTCCAGGACGAACGCGCCATGGTGTTTCACGACCATCTGGTCGAATTCATCGACACACGCGGCAAGACCACCACCACCTTCGGCATGCTGTGCGACCAGATCGTGATCTTCGACGCGGAAGAAAAACAGAGCTGGCCGCGCGAAGCCCTGAGCTGCCCCGACGCGACGCGCATCGATCCCCCCGCCCTAGACACCGCCAAAGCAGAATGACCATGACGTCACGTGTGATCCGCACCACCCGTATCGCCTGCGCCCTGGCCGCGCTGGGCGCATCCTTGTCCGCGCACGCGCAGACAGGCCATGTGTTTTGCGTTGACGAAGCCCGCGCGCGCAACGACGCCGCCGTCGACGACATCTCGTACCACACGCCCTACGCCAACGGCTGCATCCGCAACCTGGCGGACGGACGCGCCGCCGTGCTGCTGCCGTCCGCGCTGGAACCGATGCGCCGCGTGCCGTCGGACCAATCCCTGCGCCGCCATGCCTGGGGCTTTCTGGACCAGAACGGCAGGCTGGTGATCCGCCCCATCTTTGAGAACGTGCGCGACTTTCGCCACGGACTGGCCGCCGTGCAATGGCAAGGCAAGTGGGGCTTCATTAATCCGCAAGGCCGCATGGCCGTGCCGCCGCGCTACGACAGCGTGGGCGACTTTGCCGAAATCGGCCTGGCCGTGGCCACGGTTGATGGACGCCATGCGTTCATCAACCGCCAAGGCGAAACGGTAGGCGAACCTTTGGACGCCGGCATCGAAAGCCTGGTCATTGAAGACGGCATGCCCGCGCGCGCTGCGGTGGCATTCAAGCTGGAATACCGGTCGCCAACGGGCGAACGCCGCTTCGCCATGCCCGGCGTGAAGGTGACGCAAGCCTATGGCCAGGGCTTCTTCATCGCCGACAACGGCGAGTATCGATACGGCTTGGTGGACCGCGACTGGAACTGGGTGCTTGAGCCCGTGTATGACGATATCTCGGTCAATCGCGACGGCATGCTGGCGGTGGCGTATGGGCCGGACGGCGTGGTGCTGCTGGGCACGGACGGCAAGGCAATCGGCGCGGACCAGCACTACGAATCGTTGAACCCCGTGGGCCGCAAGTTCTGGAGCGCGCAGTTGGGCGATCGCAAAGGCTATGCGGTGCTGGACACCGCCGGCCAGTTGGTCGTGACCATGACGTCGCCCGAAGCCGAGGCCTCGCAGCGCTTTGGCGACGTGATCGTGTACCCGTCGGGCGACACGATGATGGCGTTGGTGCCCGGCCAGCCCAAGCCCGTGCCGCTTGGCGCGGGCCTTGCGGCCACGGTCGATGAAGCAGGCTTCGTGCTGTTCAGGGGCGAGGCCGGCGTCGGCTTGCTGACGCCCAAGGGCGCGTGGTTGCACGGCGCCACCGCGCCCGCCTGGTTGGCGGAGGCCGGCACGATGGAAGTGCAGCAAGGCCGGCTGTGGATCAAGAATCAGGATCGAGGGCTGCTCAATATCGTCGACGCCGACGGCCAGGTATTGCTCAAGCCTGACGCCGTCGAGGCCGTGCAGTACATGCAACTGAAGGCCCTGCCCGTGGACTTGCCTGGCGCGCCCTTGGGGCTGCTGGGCCAGTCGCATTGCCAATGCGGCCCGGCGGGCGCCGGCCTGTTGCTGGCGGATGGAAGCCTGGTGACCGACCCGTCGTGGAAGGACCTGACGCTGCTGGAAGCCGGCGCGGACCGCGACAGCGATACGCCCATATCCACCGACGGCCTCAAACCGGAACAACTGCGCTACGCCGCGACCACCGCCGACGGCATACGCCTGCTGGACGCCCAGGGCCGCGTGATGGATCTGCCGGCGCAGCAACACATAGGCGCGTTTCACCAGGGCTATGCGCTGGTGTACGCCAACGGCGTGAACAAGATGATCGACCGCGACGGCAAGCTGTACAGCCTGCCCGCCGACGTGTTCGATTCGCAGGTCGTGGCGCCGGGTGTGATGCGCTACGTCAAGACCGCCAGCGCCGATGCGCCGTGGGGTCTGTACGACTTCGTGGCGGGCAAGGAACTGGCCGCGCCCGCGTTTCAGGAGATCGGGGAGTTTGAGAACGGGCGCGCCGTCGCGGCGCTGGGCGCGGACCGGGTGGGCGTGATCGATCTGCAAGGCAAGTGGACCGTGCCGGCGCGCCATCATGCCGTCACGCGCGTCAACGACAACTTGTGGAAGGTGATGCAGGCGGGCGCGCAGGACGAGGACTACTCCCGCCCCATTGCGCTGTTCAACAGCCAGGGCCGCGCGCTGACGCCCTTCATCAGCCGGCTGCAAATTGGCCAGGCGGAAGACGGCACCGTCACGGCCGAGAGCGATCAGCGTCGCTGGATATTCTCGGCCGACGGCGCCAACGCGCAAGACCTGGAAGACGCGCTCTACACGCGATTGGGCGACTGGCTGGAGATTCGTCGCACGCCCCGTCACGGGTATCTGAACGAACTCGGTAAATGGCAGATCCCGCCCAGCGCCGCCACCGGCTCGGTGTTCCAGGGCTCGCCCGCGCGTGCATTGGCATCCGATGAAAGCGGTGCGCGTCTGATCGACACGGCGGGCAAGACGGTGGCGACGCTGCCCGCGGGTGAATGGCAATGGCCGCAAGGTTCACCGCAACTGCTCAGGCACTACGAGGTGAACGGCCGGCTGCGGACGGACTATGTCGACACGAGCGGCAAGACGCGGCTCACGGCCGAGGGCGTCACGTCGGCGTTTTCGGAAGGCCAGGCGGTGTCGTTGCTGCCGACTCGGGCGATGCGCGCCGTGGATGCCAAGGGCGCGCTCACCGGTCCGGCGTTCAATGCGCTGGGCACGCTGCGCGACGGCTTGGCGCCGGCCCTGGGGGACATGAACATCGGCTTTGTCGATCGCCAGGGGCAGTACGTCATCCAGCCCGAGTACAGCACCGTCACGCCGTTCAAGAACCAGCGCGCGGTGGTGTCCACGATGGACTACTCGGAACTCATCGACCCGGCCGGCCGCGCACTGGCTCGCGTGGAGATGGTGTGCGGCGTGCGCGCGCTGTACGGCAGCGCGGGGCAGCGTTTGTGGCCCAACACGATGCCGGCGCGTTGCGACCGCTAAGACCGGCGCGGGCGTGAAGCGTCAGCGCGAGCGTGAAGGGCGTGATTGAAGCAAGCGCTTGAAGCACGTCCGTGAAGGGCGTGCGTGAAGCGAGCGCTTGAAGGGGCGCGTGAAGCCCCGGCGTTGGACGGCTATTGCGTGTCCAACGCCAGGTAACGCTGAGTCTGCACGATGGCTTCGCGTTCCTTGAAGCTGGTCAGTTGTTCGGCCAGCGCGCTGCTGTCGCCGGTTTGCTTGATGGCGGCCAGCGTGGCCTGCATGGCGTGGATGGCGGCGCGCTGCAAGTCCGACGGAATGATGGCCAGGCGGTAACCCATGGCCGCCAGCTCGGGCAGTGGCACCAGCGGCGTCTTGCCGCCATAAAACATGTTGATGAGCTTCAGGCCCGGCAAGCGGTCGGCAATGGCGCGGATCTGCGCCAGCGTTTCGGGCGCTTCCACGAAGATCATGTCGGCGCCCGCCTTCAGGTAGCGCTCGGCGCGTGTGATGGCGGCGTCAAACCCTTCGACCGCGATGGCGTCGGTGCGCGCGATAACCAGCGTGTCGAGGTCGCTCAATGTTTGCCGCGCGATGTGGACCTTGCGGCACATTTCCTCGACGTCGACCAGGCTCTTGTCGTCCAAGTGGCCGCAGCGCTTGGGAAACGATTGGTCTTCGATATGGAAAGCGGCCACGCCGGCGCGCTCCATGATGCGTACCGTGCGTTCCACATTGGCGGACCCGCCAAAGCCCGTGTCCGCGTCCGCGACGACCGGCAGCCCGCTTGCGTCCACGATTTTTTCCACGCGGTCCATCACTTCGGTGAAGCTGAGCAGGCCGATGTCGGGGTAGCCTGCCGCGCGCGCAATAGCGCCGCCGCTGGCGTACACGGCGTTGAACCCTGCCAGGGCCACCAGCCGCGCGGACATGCCGTCATAGGCGCCGGGCGCCACCACGATGCCATCGGCCAAATGCTGGCGCAGCAAGGCGCCGGGTTTCAGAGGAGAGTTCATGCGGGTTCCTGGAAGCGGGATCGATGCGTGCATGATCGGCTTGCAGGGCTAGAATGTCCAATATATGGAATGTTGATAATCAGTACGTAAAAGGTATCGATATGGAACTGCGGTATCTGCGGTATTTCGTGGTGACGGCCGAGGCCCAGCACTTCACGCGCGCGGCGGAAATCCTGGGCATGGCGCAGCCGCCGCTGAGCCAGCAGATTCGGCAGTTGGAACAGGAAGTGGGCACACCGCTGTTCGACCGAACGGGGCGCGGTGTGGTGCTGAACGACGCGGGGCGCGCGTTCCTATCCTGCGCGCAAGATATTCTGCATCGCGTGGACGCCGCAGTGCAGACCGCCCAACGTGCTGCACGTGGCGAAGTGGGGGAACTGGCGCTGGGGTTTACGGAGTCGGCCTCGTTCAATGGCGTGGTGACGGAAGTGATCCGACGCTATCGCCAGCAGTATCCAGACGTTGAGATGACGCTGTCGCAAGGCGATAGCGAGACGCTGGTGGCGCAACTGCGCGATGGCGCGATAGACGCCGCTTTCGTGCGGCCGCCGTTCGCGCTGGACGGCGGGCTGTCGTTCACGCAGTTGACCGAAGAGCCGTTGGTGGTGGCGTTGCCGCTGGGCCACCCGCTGGCGCGCCGCAAGCGCCTGGCGCCGAAGGATCTGACGCAGGAACGCTTCATCCTGTATTCGCGAAAATCCGGCTACGGGCTAAGCGCGGACATCATGGCAGCGTGCCGCCAGCACGGCGTGAACCCGCTGATCGGCCAGCGCGCGCCGCAGTTATCGTCGGCGGTGAACCTGGTGGCGGCAGGCATGGGCGTGGCCGTGGTGCCGGCGTCATTACGCCCCCTGCGCCCCGACGGCGTGGTCTACCGCCCCTTCACCCTCGATTGGCCCCGCGCGGTCCTAGGCCTGGCCGTCCGCGCAGACAAACCCGGCGGCCGCATAGAAAACCTGCTACGCCTGGCCCGAGAAAAACCAACGCCAAGCCCGTAGGATGGGTGCAGCGCGAGAGACACGAAAAAAGAACGCAGACGCCGATCGCGCGAAACCCATCAAGCAACGCCCCAGTTCTTAATAAGCCCAACGCAAGAACCATCACCGCAAGATGGGTTCCGCGCGCTAAACGTTTGGGTTCTTGTCACACCCCTGCCGCGCTACACCCATCCTACGATGGTACGAGCGTAGGATGGGTGTAGCGCGGCAAACCAACAAAAATACCCCCGACGCATACCGCGCGGAACCCATCAACCACCCCGCCCCGTAGGATGGGTGCAGCGCGGCACGCCAACAAAAAGAACCCCAACGCAGCCCGCGCGAAACCCATCACCCCCGCCCCAACCCCGCCCCACCTCACCCCTCATGCGACTCATGCACCGCCACCGCCCCGCGCTTCCAATAGCTCGCAGCACGAATACGAGACTTATCGATGGCATGCCGTGACACCATGATTTCCCGCACGGCCTTGGCCACGGCGGATTCCGCCGCGACCCAGACATAGCCTTCCCCCTCAGCCAGCGTCAATTCCCGCGCCGCATCCAACAGCAGCGTGCTATATCCCGGCGCGGTCCCATTACGCGGCAACCAACGCACCACAACGTTCGCCGCCGACGCCAGCGGCATTTCATTCTCCGCGGACGGCACTTCAATCAACACCAGCGCTTGCGCCTCCGCAGGCAATTCCTCAAGCCGACGGGCAATGGCGGGCAGCGCGGTTTCGTCGCCGATCAGCACATGCCAGTCAAACGCCTTGGGCACCACGAACGACCCGCGCGGGCCGCCAATCCCAAGCTGTTGACCCGGCTGCGCCTGCTCCGCCCACATGCATGCCGGACCGTCGCCATGCAGCACGAATTCAATCTCCAACTCACGGCGGGCGGCATCAAAACGGCGCGGCGTGTAATCACGCGCCGCGGGCTTCGGCACACCATCAGGAAACTTCACGCCGTCGGGGCCAACGCTGGGCAATGCCGGCGGCTGCGACGGATCGACGGGAAAGAACAGCTTCACGTGGTCGTCGAACGAGGCGGACACGAAGTCCTGCAGGTCGTCGCCAGTGAAGGTAACGCGGGCCAACAGGCCCGCGACGCGCTCCACGCGCTGAACGGTCAGTACGCGCATCTTCAAGTTGTGGCGCACGCGCTCCACGGTCAGGTCACTACGATTCATCAAAGCTCCAAATGCTGGGAAAGGGCGAAATCAAGCACAGGGCTTGCCGTTGATCTCGTCGGTGGCACGCGCCAGGATGGCGGCGATGCGGCGTTGTTCGGCGGGCGAGGCATCGGTGCGTTCCATCAGCGCGCGGCGGATCGCATGGCGGGCTTCAACAAACTCGGGCAGCCAACCCGTGCGCGCGTCCTCGCCTTCCGGCCCCAGGCTGCGCGGCTCGCCGCTCCATGCCTGCCGCATCCAATCCATCTTGCGGGCGATGTGCTTGAAGCGGTTGAACATCATCGACACGCGATCACGATTCGCATCCAGATGGACCCGGCCGGGTTCCGCCAGGTGGTAGCGCTTCTTGGCGCCGTCCTGCTCGACGGTCGCGTAGCCCAGCTCTTCCAGATAGGTCAGCGCGGGGTACACCATGCCGGGGCTGGGCGTGTAGAAGCCGTTGCTAAGCGTGCCAAACGCCTTGATGAGCTCATAGCCGTGGCTGGGGTTCTGTTCCAACAAGCCCAAGAGCATCAACTGCAAGTCATCGGCCGACACGCGGCGGCCGCGCGTGAACCCACGGCCATCGCCGCCAAAGCCGCCGGCATCGCCGCCGCGCCCCCCGTCAGGCGGTCCGGAAAACCAATCACCCCCGGCACTGGCGTGGTGGGGGTGATGATGATGGCCACGATGTCCGTGGGCATGGGTGTGATCGACGTCGTGCTGGTGCATGGAATGCCTCTTACGATGTATCTAAAGATATAGATCTTACGATACACCCGCGAAATTCCCGGCGTCAACCGCCAGCTTGTATCGCTAGGCGACGGCTCCCGGCTCGGAACGCGCCGCCAGCCAGTGCGCGAACGCCGCCGCCCGAGGTTCGTCGGGCGCCGCCGCATAGACGACCAGACGCAAATGGCGGCTTTCGTCGACGGTCAGCGTGGCGTGTTCGAACGCGATGTCGCCCAGGGTCTCAACGTGCAGCCTGCGCTGCCCCATGCATGCGCCGTGTACGTCGTGTTCGCGCCACCAGGTCTTGAAATCCGGCGATACGGCTTCCAGCTCATCCACCAGCTCGGCAATGTCCGGCACCCCGGCCGCGCTGGCAAAGTCGCGGCGGAAGGTGGACAGCATGGCGGGCGCCTGCGCGGACCAGTCCACCAATAGCTGCCGCATGCGGGGCGCCACAAACAGCATCCACAGCAGGTTGCGGCGGCCCGGCGCCTGCGCCGAAAAATCGAACACCCGATCCGCCGCGGCGTTCCACATCACCACGTCCCAACGCAGATTCAGAATGTAGGCGGGCCGCGTGGGCAGGTCGTCCATCAGGCGGCGCACTTGCGGCGGCACCGTGCACCAGGTGCGGCCGGGTTCGGCGGGTGGGCGCTGATGCGCAAGCAGATAAAGATGGCGGCGTTCGGCGGCGTCCAGCTTCAGCACGCGCGCCAGGTTTTCCAGGAAGGTGGCCGACACGCTGATGTTGCGACCTTGCTCAAACCACGTGTACCAAGCCAGGCCCACGCCGGCCAACGCGGCCACCTCCTCGCGGCGTAGCCCTGGCGTGCGGCGGCGGCTGCCGGCGGGCAGACCCAGATCCGACGGGTTGAGGCGCGCGCGCCGCAAGCGCAGGAATTCGGCCAGGTCGGGGCGCGTGCGGTCCAGGCGTTCGGGGGTAGGGGTTGGGGTCATGAAAGGGCACGAATCGGGTTTGGTGGCTGGGGCTACTGCGGGCTGATTACTGCTCATGGCTTACTGCTAGCACGCTGCTCCTGCCAGGCTATTTCCCGCAGTAACAGCATAAACAGCCAAATTGTATAAG
>Ga0160437_1000370_pt1 | contig 24087 bp, 18 predicted proteins | sample HID1975I_E0MG_FD_108227 | JGI IMG/M metagenome (GOLD analysis project Ga0160437, IMG submission 108227) | Enriched soil microbial communities from UW Madison campus, WI, USA - HID1975I_E0 MG | ecosystem: Environmental > Terrestrial > Soil > Unclassified | place: USA: Madison, Wisconsin... | reverse complement strand
GACCCTGTAAATAATTCTGTGTAACTGCCACCGTATTAAAGGTGATCGCTCAGGCGGTCACCGAACTCGATAATAAAGCGACTCATCGCCAGCCGCCAATTTTGGATCGGCATACTCCATTTTTTCGAAGCATCCTTTATCGCCAGATAAATCACTTTTCGCACCGAGTCGTCTGTCGGGAACACCTTTCGCTTTTTGATGGCTGCACGGATAACGCTGTTCAGCGACTCGATGGCATTCGTGGTGTAGATTGCCTTGCGGATATCAGGCGGATAGCCGAAGAACGTATTAAGGTTTTCCCAGTGCGCACGCCAGCTTTTGCTGATTTGCGGATATTTATCGTCCCAGGCACCCGCGAACGTATCCAGCGCCATCAGCGCGGCTTCCTCTGTCGGCGCCTGATACACCGTTTTCAACCCGCCAGTGACGGCTTTGTAGTCCTTCCACGACACGTATTTCAGGCTGTTGCGCACCATATGGATGATGCACAACTGGATGTGCGTCTGAGGATAAACGCTGTTTATCGCATCCGGGAAGCCCTTCAGGCCGTCCACGCAGGCAATCAGGATATCCTGAAGACCCCGGTTTTTCAGCTCTGTCAGCACACTGAGCCAGAACTTTGCCCCTTCGTTTTCTGCCAGCCACATGCCCAACAATTCTTTCTGGCCTTCGGTATTAATGCCCAGCGCGAGGAATACGGCCTTGTTAATCACGCTGCCGCCGTGACGAACTTTAACCACGATACAGTCAAGATAAACAATGGGATACAGTGCATCCAGAGGTCGATTTTGCCACTCTGTTACCTGTTCTTTAACCGCATCAGTGACTTTAGATATCAGCGTGGGAGACACGTCCGCATCGTACATTTCCTTGAACGTCGCGACGATTTCACGGGTCGTCATGCCTTTGGCGTACAGGGACAAAATCTGGCTATCCATCTGCGTGATGCGCGTCTGATTTTTCTTTATCAGCTGAGGCTCGAAGGTGTTTTCACGATCGCGAGGTGTGCTCAGTTCGATCTCGCCATCGTCGCACAACAGCGTTTTGGATGAATAGCCGTTGCGGGTATTTGAGCCTGATTTTGGAGCGTTTTTCTCGTGTCCGAGGTGGTCAGTCAGCTCTGCATTGAGCGCTGTTTCGACGGTTAATTTCGTAAGCATACGAGAAAACGCATTGAGATCGGCTTCGGTTTTAAGGCCTTTAGCCAGTTCAGCCGCAAGGGCTTTGAGTTTCTTTTCGTCCATAATTTGCCTGTCTCCGTTGTTGGAGTGAACATATCAAAAACAGGCAATTACACAATTTTAATTACAGTCTCTGGAAAAATTCTTGCTGTGCATTTCATATCCATGATACGTAAAGATGAACCCTTTGTTCTGAACGTCAACGAAATCATTATGCACCTATTTCATGAAGATGGTGGCTGTCGTGCGCTTGAGCATCTTCTCAAACAATACGCATAAACTTCCATTTCTGATGGCACAAAGTAGCCTAGAGTGATCATATTTTTAACAGGCAATTACACAATTTTAATTACAGTCTCGTCTGGCAGGCTCATCTGCTTCCTCATAAACTTTACTCTCCATTTGAGCTTCGCTCCTCTTAAAAAGAGGAGCGTGAGAGTTGAATACAGTACGACCCCAGCTAGATTGCTCACTAGTTCAATTCAGACACGATTTCCTGTGACCAACTGTTTTCCATTAGCATTCGGAATGACATACCACCAGATGCCGCTTCCAGAGTGAGTTCTCCAGTGTCTACCGCCGTTTTAACGTGTTCAGTCAAAAGTTCAAACAAGCGACGTTTGTACTCAGTGTCATCATTCCCTTTTAAATGCTCGCCCTTTGTCTCTAACACTGAGAAACGGTAACTGCCCGAACCAGGCTCTTCGACACATACCAATAAGTCGGGATAAACTTTCTGCTTCTGCCAGCCCTGAAGACTATATTCACGTTGATTCACCGCGATACGATGCCACCAAAATACTGATTCTTGTTTATCTAAATACCAAGCTGTTTCTCTCTCTAGGCTGTTAAGTCCATTTTGGTACACTTTTTCAAATAAGCTTCTCTCTAGCTCGGAGCCATCTTTGCGACGAAGCACTTGCTCATGCTCACCGACATTTACTTCTAACGTTTGCGCCAGTTCCCAATTCAGTTTGTCATTGTCTGATGCGAGTAATCGAAGAGAGATATCTCCGTTGTCCAACTTGAACCTGAAGATTTGTTCCGACAATTGAACAATCTGTTGTTTAATATCACGCTTCATTTCCTTGAGCAGTTCAAGTCGATTGGTGAACAACGCCTCTTCACTGACACCATGATCACGCAATATGTCTAAAGTGTGCGTTAACACCCGCATTGCTTGCCAAGGATTGGGGATAACATCAGTAAGCTGGCGAACCATATAGGAAATATCCAATCCCACAGTGGCATCAAACTCTATATTTTCTTGCAAGGGGTCAGCTAAGTTTAATTCACCTTGATTATCTTTTGACATTATGTAGTCGATACGAGCAATGGTACGCTGTAACTTGTCATTAACTAACTGAAAATTATCTGCATTCAGGTATAACAAAGACTCCCAATCTAAGTCGCCCAAAATGTCTCGCTCGTAGTCGAATAATCGGTATCCGTCCTCAAAACGGTCATCTCGATGTAAAACTCTCGGCAAAAATACTTTAGGTAAAGAGCGAAAACGCTCTCTAAGAAATAAAATCTCTTTGGTTACAGCTGTGGCAGGTTTATTCGCTTCAGAGGCTTTGACCTGATTTGCCACATCTCCCAAACCTTCTTCTTCTAAACCTTGCTTAACGCCGGCAACGGCATCCATTACATCTTGATCAAAGGTGTATACATAACATTCATCTAAGCTTGGTTTTTGCGTTAAACGTGCATGTGGCTGGCGCAGTACCCGACCAATCATTTGGGTAATCGCTGTTCTCGCTGTCATCTTCGATAATACCGTCAATACATAAGCGAAAGGGCAGTCCCAGCCTTCACGCAATGCATCTTTGGTAATGATGTACTTCACAGGGCACATCTCACTGAGCAAATCGTCATCACCCAGTTCGTCCTTGTCTGACGTTTTCAGGCGAATTTCATTTTCATTTACGCCCAACTTATCCATCAAATATTCACGCGCATCTTCAGCATGTACAAAAGTCGATTCACGCTGATCTTTGCCTGTGCGCTCTACACGGATCAGCATGATAGGGCGAATATAACGACCTGTTTCGTTCTGAAACTGCTGAGCATCGCGAGCAAGTTCACTCAGCTTAGAATGCGCGAGTGACAAAGTGTGCTTCCACTCACTTTTATCTTCGTTAATTAAGTTGATTGGCAACTTAATCATTTGCTCATCTTTCAGCGCTTGTCCCGATACGTTGACCAACACGTTCGAATGATGTTTGCCGTTTGCGTTAGGGGTGGCAGATAGTTCAAGAATAAACTTTGGGTTGAAGCCACAAAGTGTATCTCTAGCCGTGTCGCTGTATGCCTTATGACCTTCGTCAACGAGAATAACTGGACGTACTAACCGTAATACATTGCCCAAACTCTGCTTCACCGATACAGAGCCTGGCGCTATGCCTTCCTTCCAACCAAAATCAGAGAGGTCGTTACAGTCTAAATTGCGAATTTGAGTCAGTAATGCTTCATTAGCCGTCGTATCATCCTCGATAGGGAAGAAGGTGGTGAATCGACCGCTATCACGAAACATACGTAGTGATTCTTTGGATTGGCGTGCACTGGATTGCAGCATCAACAGCATGACGCAAAGATTTTCGTCAATGTCTCGCTTTGTAAACGCATCGTTCTTTTCGAGCATTTTGACTCGTCCACCAGAAGCACGTTCTAGCATTTGCCGATACGGATGCTCACGGTTGGCTAATTGCTTCCATGTTTGCTTATAAATGGCGTCAGATGGCACCACCCACAGGACCATGCCCGTTTGTTGTGTGAATAAGTCAGTTTGCAGTCGTTCAATCGCCGCCACACCCAATAAAGTTTTACCGCCGCCAGTCGGTACTTTAAGGCATACATTAGGGATGGGCAGTTCTAAACCATCGAACCTTGACACATAAGGGGCTGGCACCAAATGACCACTTTTGTCTTTAAGCAAATCAATACGGCGTTCCTGTACCAGCACTTCCCAGGCGTCTTTGGCGTAGTTGTTTATACGCGCTTCTTTGCCCTTCATTTTTTGAAAGGTAACAAAATCTTCCGCTTCTTCTTTACTGTCTGCCAGCGTTTTCAGGTAGTAATCAAGATTATCCAGCACACCATTTTGATAGTCTTTTAACTCCATGTTACGCCCCCATAATGCGATGGATGGAGTATGGTAACTGACAAAATTCAATGCGTTTTTCAGTTAAGTTTTTTTGACTCATAAACTTAGCAACAGCAAAAACTATAGTGCGCTTTTTCGTTTCATTGTTTTTACTAATGATCTCTATCTTATCAGCGTTAAGTGCCGCTTCGTTAGAGCGTAGCCACTCACTATCAGGGCGATAGAACAAGTGGATACGGAAGAGATCTGTTTCACCGATAAAACCATCCGCAGAGGCCTTCGCCACGGTTTCTAAAGATCTCCCTGTCGCGGTATAAAATACATAACGTGCCAATGCATCGAATGACGGCATATTTTCGCCACTCAACAGGCTTTCAATCTGAATAGGCTGACCTAAGGTACAATAAGTAAAGCTGCCACTAATGCCCTTTGCAAACTCATCGATTTTTCTTTCACCTGTGACAGTCAATACGCCATCTTTTAGTTCTTTTTTAATCTTGTCGAATTCATCTCTGTGTTTAGCTTCAACTTGAGCAATTTTTTCCAGCAGCTTGGTGTGCTTTTTTTCAAATACTGACCAAGTGATTTTTTCAGAAATTAGCTCTTGTTTTTGATTGCCTTTGAATGGATAGCCATTAATTACACGACGGACACGTTCGGCTGTTAGAGTATTAGCATATTCCTCACACTCGACAAGAATAAATTTTCTTTTCCCATGGTCTTTGCTATTAGCGTTAAGAACAGCATGAGCAGTAGTTCCCGAACCGGCAAATGAGTCTAAAATTAAAGAATCTTTGTCCGTAGATAATTCCAATATTCTTGAAATAAGTTCTACAGGCTTCGGAGTCATGAAAAGTTCTTCATCTAAATCGCTGAATATTTCTCTAATCATGCTTTTTGCACTACCATTGCTACCTGCATCTTGGTATGACCAAAGCGTGGCAGGTACCTTTCCTTCTTTCTTTTCAGCTAAGAATTTTTTTATTCTCGGAATGCTATCTCCTTTTTGCCCCCACCAAATCCTTCCGTCATGATCTAAATTATCAAAAGATTCTTTAGATATTCTCCAATAAGTCCCTTTTGGCGGTGTATGCGTCCTACCTTGTGGCGAAGTGATTTGATACTCACCGAGACTATAGTAGTTACGCGCATGAGCAGCATTAGTAGTCCAAGGCCCCCTAGGGTCATTGTCGGGATTTGTATATGTTTCCGCTAAACCATCATCTCCTAGTAGGTTTCTTTTCCACAGAGCTTTGTTTTTAGCATATACAAAAACATGATCATGCATTTCAGAAAAGTATTGTGCAGAATTCTTTACTGTGTACATTTTTTGCCAAGCTATAGACGTAATAAAGTTATCTTCACCAAATATTTCATCCATTAGCACTTTGAAACGATGAGCTTCGTTATCATCTAAAGAAACCCAAATACAACCGCTTTCGCTTAATAGTTCTTTTAATAATTGAACCCTTGGCCACATCATACATAGCCACTTGTCATGACGTTCTAAATCTTCATTATCAACAGGATTTGCTGATTTTTTTAACCATTCTTGCATCAATGGCGAGCGTACATTATCGTTATAACTCCATCCCTCATTGCCTGTATTGTAAGGAGGATCGATAAAGATACAGTCCACTTTACCTGCATGGGTCGGCAGCAATGCTTTGAGGGCTTCGAGGTTGTCACCGTGGATGATCAAGTTGTCATCAAGTGTGGGCGCATTGCCTTCTAGCGGTAAAGATTTATCGGCTTCTACTTTTAACTCACGAAATGGCACGCTTAGGTGGTGTGAATAAACAAACTGCTTTCCTTTAAAATCCAACGTTGGCATACGTATTCCTTAAATTCTTAATTAATTCTACTGATTAAATTCTGTTGTATTATTGATGTGCACAAAATTTATCAGGCATAACCTAGCGCTATATTAAGATTATGCACTCCATAGAGCGCTGCACGATTCTGCAGTACAAGTTGGCTCTCGCTGGTCGCTAAACTGCCGGTCTCAGAGCAATCGATATTCCATAACTTGAGGAAGTACCCCACGTTGGCCGCTCTAATCTCCACCTTCATCACGCCATTGACCATGCCATAGTCCAACTCTATCGCCTCGCTATACTCAATCCGTGGGTGCGGCACTAACTCCAGCTCCACAAATCGGTTCCACTGTCGGTCTTGGTTTTCGAGTTCGGCCTCAGTAAGCTTTGAGCTCTCAAGTACTTCAGCAGCTTTAATCCTCGTCAAAAAAAAGTCTCTGAATTCATTGTGTTTGCGGTCAAATCCACGAACATGCCAGCGCAAGCCATTGTCCACCAGCGTATGAGGTACGATTTCCCGCATCGTTTCTCCGTTGAATAACGAGACATAGGTAATGCGCAGAGCCTTACGTTTGTGTATAGCCTCAGTGACATTGGCGACTATCGACAAACTTGGCTTATTTAAGTGATAAGGTGCTTCACAGGCCAAAGGTGGTTTTACCTTCCCCGTAAAGCCATCCCCATACCCTTGGCTAATAGTGGTCAAGGTTCTAATCAGGTCGTAGTCGAGCAAAGATGTAAACTGTCTACCACGCTTATGGATCTTAAGTTTTTGGTCATACTCAATGTTACCTGGCGCAAGCTCTCGGTACAGAGTAAAGTCTTTCGTTGCTTGCGTGGCGGCAATACTAAAACGATCTACCAAATCTGCACGGATCGCTTCGCCCTTAAATAATAAGGTGAAGTCAATATGTGCCATACGTTCCCGTGTTGCCTGGGACAGTTGCTCTAATTGAGCTTGAACATTCTTCGATTTAGCCTTTCGGTTCAAAACAATATTTGTCATGCGTCTTTTTACCTGATTCGGGCGAACTCTACGAAAAAGTAGGCACACATTGCATGCAGACCACTTGTCAGCCTTTTTCCGTACATCTCTTCAGCAACACTATGTTGGCTAAAGCAAGATTCATTACCCTAAGTTACTGAACAGGTTTTGACCTGATTAATTTTATTAGGTTACATCCTATCATAAAGTTTTTTGTAATTGAGTCTAAGTAGTAACTTTCTGATCTAGCGTTTAATTTTCGAAGAGTGCTGCAAAGAAAAAGCAGTGATTGTTGCTATCTCTACGCGGTTCGCCTCAGTAGGACTACTACTTTGCAAGCATGATGGCTATTTAGAGGAGGAAATGCTCTCAAAGGCATTATACCTTTGGTGGTTCAAGAGAAATAAGCCACTGTGCCATATCCGTTAAAGACTCATCGCCACTGTGTTTCAGGCCGAACAGCAAATCTTCCTGGCGCGGCTGACCGAATACAATGCGGTAGAGCGCAAGTTCTCGTTTGAGCCGTTTAAACTTAACACTTTCTTTGCTGTACGGCAGTATTGGAATACGACGCTCGACGCGAGAGGTTCCCTCTTCAAAAATCCAGTAGGGAATCAGATCCGACTGCCCCGCTTTACGTTGGCTTGCTGCAAATGCGAAGAGCTGTGTCCATGGATCTGTACTTTCTGCCAGCAAATGAAGTGCACTTAAACCATAATGCTCGGCAATATTCTTCCTTACTGCATGGCCCTTATAACGGTGTACTCGTCCTTCCCGCTGCTCCATATCGACCGGGTTTGACGGTAAATTCCAATGCATCACGGCGTGGCACCAGGTGTGAAAATCGAGCCCCTCTTGCCCGATTGAAGTGGAAGCCAAAACAAAGGGATGAAAGGGGGAGTTAAACGCATCTTTCACCGACTCCGCATGTGCGACGGCCTGATGCGTGTCGTCCCTCAGTTGGCCGTAGCGTAAGGCAAAGCGACAACGTGTGTACAAATCGCGCCAGGTATAATTACCGCCGTTCGTCTTGAGCTCATCAACGTTCAATTGCGTGGTACGCAGTGAAACCACAGCCTGAATACGGGATGCAATAGCCGCAAGTTGCGCTTCGGCGTGTTCATGCTGTAACCCCATCGACTCCAGCAGTGTATGAACATACTCATCCAGCATGGCCTGAATGTTACCATCGATGCCATAACGCAGCGTCAGCCGCCAGTAAGTGTCATCGCCTGTGCCGCGTAGCAGCGAAATACTCTCTGCCTGGTTGTAGAGCGAACGAAATCCTGAGGCGATCTGCGCTGCTGCGGACAATATCTCAGCCGAATCGGTTGCCAGGCCTGAGTCGATACGGCTGAGCGCCCGGAGGGCACATGTACCGGGGCTGGCAAGCGCGAAGTCACAGAGAACCTCTGCCAGATCGTCAGGACGTGGGCCGAGGGATATCTTACCATTTGCCACCCCGGCAAACTGGTCGATATGTTCCTGGAAGTTTTCGGCAGGTTCATTTTGGGATGGTCCGGTGTACCAGTCATGTTCGCCCAGCCACCAGTCTGGAGTTTCGGTACGGGCATCCAGTAACGCCGGGGCTGCCCAGTACCAGCGTTCGTCCGCACGAGACCCCGGCCCGCCATTGGGCAGTGTCTCAAGCAACGCTTCACATTTCACCGTTGCAATCGCTCTCACGGACTTTACACTCAGCGCCTCGTCGGGGTTTTGGCGGGCAATTTCAAGCGGATCGATATAACGGGCAAGTGTTGGTGACGGTAGCATCCAGGCGATAACAGGCATTCCGGTGAGGCGGCCATCTTTTGATGATTTTGCAAAGTTGAGCAGCGGTTTTACTTTTTTCTTAAACTGGCTGTGCAGAATCTTGGGATCAGCACCAATCATCCGTCGTTCGGCTTCATAAGAGCAGACGGTGGCAATCGCATTAGGTACTGCGCCCCAGGCGGAAAAGACCAGCGTTTTGGTCAGGCTGTCTTTGTTGGCGTATACCCCGTCTGGTGCCGTGTAAGGCAATGAGGGAGGCATCCACAAAAGCTGCCACATACCTTTATTCAACGTATCTTCAAACAGCATCCGCATGCGTGGATTTGCGGCATCTAACGGCTGGTACCGTTCCAGCTTTGCCTTCGTCAGCAGCTGAGGTTTTGCTGATTTAACGAGTTTACGCAACGTATTAGAAGGGGATTTCAGGGCATTATCCATAAGGGTACGTAATTCGTAATGTTTCAAGAAATTGAAAAGATAAGGCACCGATTTCCAGTATTCGAGGATATCGCGAGCTTGTACTTCCATGGCAACGCCATCAACGGCAGCGGCGTGATCCAGGTCGGCGGGCGCAATCATTGCTGGTTGCAAGACTTCCTTTGTCATCGCATCCAACTTTTGTGTCATAGTTACTCGCTCGGTACGGCACATCACCTGTAATAAAGCGTGCTCCAGTGCTTTTTTTGTCTCCGTTGCGTTTTCTGAGGCGTGCAACGCGGTACGGTGATCGAGCAAGTGCTGCTGAATATCTTTAATTTGACTGTCATCGTTATACAAAAACTGCAACGTACTTATAAAGTCGGCGTAGTGGTTATCCTCTTCGCTTTCTTGATCAAGGGTGAACATTTTATACGGTGTCGCCGAGAGTAAGAGCACGCGTACGTCCGGTTGTTCAAAGAGGGCTTTTGCTAGCAGTGCGGCTTCATCGTCACCATCGAGTAAGGCTTTAAACCGCTGAAACTCATCAAGGATAACCAGATTGGGTTTCAGAGCAGATAAGCACACAGAAGCCAGTTTGCTTCTGAGTTTGCCGATCAGTGCGTAGCGCAGTTCAGAATTGTGCGTCTCGCTGTCCTCATCGTCATCGGCGAAATATTCACACCCCTCCTTCAGCAGAGCATACAGTTCGGTATCGTCTAACACCTTGCGACGAAAATCCTTTGCTAGTTCCCTGTCAATGTCGTCGACAGAAAGCTGGTCAACTGCGGAACACCAGCCATGTCGGCTAGCTGTTGCCTGGAGCAGGTTAAGCATACCCATGCGTAAACGTTCACGACGCTCGCCTTTAGCCAACGGTAAATCGTACAAAATGCGATACAGGATCGCGCGCTCTTCTTTATGACCTCCACGACTGCGGGTGTGATCAAGGGCGGTGTTCGGGGTCAGGCTGATAAAATTGATTCTGTTTTTGCGCAGGGACCGTACCTGTTTTGGCAGGAATGTCAGGCGGGTTGAATGCGAAAATTGCGTGTCATTGCTGACATTCAGGCGCTTGATATTCTGCGCTGCGATAGCCGCATTTGAACAGATATAAATGATGTCGATACGGTCGACTTTATCCTGTAAATGTTCGATGGCTTTGACGATGATACCGCGGGCAACTATCGTTTTTCCCAGACCCACTTCATCGGCGACCAGAAAGCGATTTTGCTGTTTATCACCGTAAAATTGCTGAAAAACATAATTCACGGTGCGTTGCTGAAAATCTTTCAATCCCGTGAGCGGGGCGATAATACTGGGGTGCTTATCGGCCATTTCATCCTCCCATGGCTGATTCAAATACGGCCCATAAAGCAAGAAAATCTTGCGGAATCATATCGCTTTGTCCTTTGCGCATATTGCTAATCAGCGCGGAGATATCGTTTAAGCGTTTGGGCTCTCGGCTATAGATACGTGTTAGCTCTTCCAGCACGGCAAATTCCTCTCCACTGGCGAGTCCTGTAGAGAAATTACCATCACCAAAGGCGTTTTCTGCAAAGAGGGATTGCTGTCCAGCTTCACCTATCAGCATCAACAGATAACGCAGAAAATCCTTTTTCTGCATGCTGCTTTGTAAAATCATTGCGTGGCGATCGGGGGGCAAGGCGTCAATCGGCAGATTGAGGACGAATCTGACCGATACATCCGGATGTGATGTTTTAAGGGAAAACGCTGTCAGCCCGCTAATTGCTTGGACTGAAAACTTACCGAGTGCTCTTTTATTCCCATCGGCTGGGTCCAGCAGGTTGTAGCCAAACCCATCTGATACCGTCACGGGCCATGCAGTTGCCTTAACAATACCCGGTAGCTCAGGAATTTCACCGACAAGCCACAATGCCCAGCTTGGGTCGTTTTCACCGGGGTGACAATGAAGAGTCAATACGGTATCGGCGAGCAACGCACGTGCCTTTTCAAGGCGGCATTCGGCTTCTACACGCAGGGCATCGGGCTCAAACGGTTGGGTAGGGTCAAAATCTTGCAGATAGAATTCCATCCCATCACTGCTCAGAAGGTCATCAATGGTACCCGTGTGCTTTTTCTTACCCTTAAGCGAGACTAAAATTTCGCAGTTCGTTTTTCCCAATAGCGCTGCACTGGTGGCGTTTGCGGAGCCCAATACTAGCTGGCTATCTCTCCCATTTTCAAATAGATACGCTTTAGCGTGCAGGCCGGAGGCAATGATTTCATCAGGGGGGCTCTCGTCGGATGCCTGCTCTTCTGCGGCATCGTCAAGGTGAAGCTGACGCGCGAAAAGGCTTCGAGTTTCATCACTCAAGGCAAGTAGGGTGTCAGGGCGTGAAATCAGCGCATCGGCTTGCTGGCAATGCTTCACGATGTGTTGCAGTGCCTCGTCGGTGCAAAACGGTGAGATAACCACCGCACGATCCGCTTCGGGCGGATGCCAGTCGTAACCTTCTCCGGGCAGGAAAAATGCGACCTCATCAAAGCCACCGGGACATTCCCACTCAACGTAAAGCAGTTCATCTGCGAAGCGCTGCGCTTGCGCCCGGCGATGTTTCGCCATTTTTCCCGTCGCCCGTTTGGGCAGCACGGAGAATAAATACACCAGCGCTTTATTGGCACTTTGCTTACGTTTTACGGGGTAGCCGTCCAGCTGCAAGGAGAGATCCCAGGACGAATCGGTGGTTAAATTTCGGCTCAGTACTACCAACCGATACATCACTTCGTCCGTTTCAGGGTTGATAAAACGAATAGCCCAGATTTTGGGGTGAAAGACCCCGCGACCTTTGGCTTTTGATTCAACAATCATATCTTCAAGCAAACCGAACAAGGGATTGGGCTTGAGCTTTGCGGGAACTTGAATGCGGCCTTTTTGAACGTACACCGTGATACGTTCGGAATAACGACGAATGGCTTCAAAAATTGATAGCGGATCCTTAGCGCGGTTGCTGTCGGTTGCCGTGAAAGCCAAATAGACCGGTGCCTGCAATAAAAATGCCGGATCGAGTGAGAAGCTGGTGGCGATTGCTTCGTCAAACACCATGCCGGGCGGAGAAGTCAGCGCTGAAGTATATAAGCTGCGATTGTTGGGGTTTAACATTCTTCTCTCCTGAGGCCGTGCGCCAGATCCTTAAGTACTATCTGGACGTTATGCCAGCGGTACACCAGCCGCAGGGTTCCGGCATAGCCACTCCATTGCTCCAGAGCACGTCTATTTTTGAAACGCGAACGTGGGCCTTTGAGGGTCATTTCGCGGGCACGGATTAGAGCACAGGCTTCTCTACTGGTGAGTAATGTCGCAGAGGACTGTCGGATAATAGCAATCCACTGTTCCACAAAGCGGCGGGTTTTCAGGCTAATGCTATAGCCTGGTTTTGCGGCGAGTTCCCACATGCGGCTGAGGGACCAGGTACCAATTTCCTTGCATGGGAGTGTAGTAAACCAGTCGACGAAGTTGTCATTGTGTTGAGACAGAAGGTCGTTATCTGAACGTTCTTTGGCGAGCAAATAGTTATAAAGCAGGGCTGCGCCATGCATCGTATAAGAAAAAAGCCGCGCATGAGTCAGCAGTTCCTTGAGTTCATCTGGGAACCTCGCGTAATCCGGGTGTTCCCATGGTGAACTCACGTCTGCCGGTTCGCTATGCAGCGTCAGCCAGGCCAACAGGCTGCCTTTGCATGACAATTGAATACGGTCGCGAAGAAAGCTGGCTTCCTGGCGTGTTAGTGCAAACGTTACCTCATCAGGAAAGTTGGGCGGTGGCGCAGGCAGGCTGGAGTGCCAGCTCTGGGCTGGTTTAAACAAGCTGGCGTCGCCCATATCACCATGATTTTTTTCTTTATATTTCTGCTCACTGATTTCCGTGCGCGAGCGATAAAGTTCATCAACACGGCGATGATATTCTTCCTGCGACCACAGGATCTCGCGAATACCCCAGCGACGTAGCCCGGACCAGTAAACGGAACTGGGCAAGCGTTTAAGCTTTTCACGTGAGTTTTTACCAAATGTACCGGACGAATCTTCTTCGAGCTGGGAGAGGGGGATAATTAGGGCTCGTTCGTCACGGTCGGCTTGGGTACCAAAGTTTGCGGCGGGTATGCGTTTATTTTCGAGGCGTTGATAGATCCACGGAACAAAAAGCATATAGCGTAAACGTGTCTGAATGGTGCTGGTGCCTGGAAATAGCTGTTCAGCAAAACTGTCTCTGATAGTGCCGATACCCAACTCATCTCGGCTCTCTTTTTGCTGAAAGAGAGCAAGAAGATCTAACGTTTTGGCCTGTGCGTTTGCATCGTGATCAAGCCAACCTAACGCGGATGCCATACCTATTTCCTTGGTTAAATTTATTATCTGCTGCTTGCTTTTGCATACGTTTCCAGGAGTTCGTTCAGCGATTGCTCTGGACCGATACCAGTGTCTCTTAGAAAATCAACAGTAACTCAGCGTGTTTACCGCTCTACCGTCATCGATTTCCAGGCAGGTAAAGCGGTTTTCATATCAGACTGAGGTAGTTTCTGGTGCGGGCAGAGTTAATTGTGCAAGTTGCGACTTAATAAGCGTCAGTTTTTGCTGGTTATCGCGTATAGCCTGGCTTTTCGTGGTCAACTCCGTAACCACCTGCTCCATGTTTAGGATCTGTGGCGCAAAAAAAGCGAACATTTTTTCATCTGAGCCAAGCACGTCATAGATATCTTTAAACGGCTCCTTAATGATTTTCGCCAGTGAAGATTTCACCTCCTCCAGTTCTCGTTCCTGCTCGTGTGCTTTATAGGCGTCCCATAGGTCGGAGCCAATCGTAAATGCCGCACCCGCTGGGCCTGCCCATTTGGCAATGCCTCCGGCGAGTTTGGTAGCCTGCCAAGGCTTAAATTTATAGACATATCCAGTGAGTTTGCCAATCGTATCGCGTGCGGCAAAAATAGTCGTTTTGAGCGTCGCCGGACTAATTTTCGATACACCCTTAAAGGCCCCCCCCAGAGAACGAAACGCCCCTTCGCCTAAGCCACTTAAAAAGCTTTCGCTGGAGTTCAACTGACGAGTGATGTCATCAGATAAGCGCTGCGTGACCGCTGTCGATTGATCGAAAAAACGATCGACAGACAGCTTAATGCGCAAGTGAAGTTTAAAGCCAACCCCTTCTTGCGTGTATCCCAGCTCATCGTCCATAAATGGGCGGATATCCTCTAGGCTGAGCGGGCGCAACTGGCTCATGAGCTGTTTTTCCATCAGGTTCAGCTCTTCAAATAGTTCACCAGCCAGCCTTTTAACCTCTGTACGACTCTGCGATATATCGTTACGAAAGCGACGCGTATCCTCTTCATTTTTCTCAACAAAGGTATTTAGTTCGTTGAGCTGTAAGCTCGCCTGAGTAACGCGCTTAGTAACAATATCCTTAACCACGTCCATGCCGGTTTTCGCCAAAAGTACTTCAGGTACATTGGCTTTCAGAATCTCGGCAGCGGTGTTTTTAAGATCGTTAATGCGCGAGCGGCTTTCGTAATGTTCAGGTTTGCCGAACCAGAATGGCAGACCGCGACCGTTTGGATTTGAGGCAATACATACGATCTTCAACCGTTCGCATTCCGCCGCGTTGAGATTAGCGGCGCGCTGCAATTTGCCTTTCAAATTCTCTTTTTTTATGACCGCCTGCTCGTCAAACAATACTTGATTCGTTAGGTTAGCTACTTCATCCATTTTATTAATCACAAAGATGGTTGAAGACAGCTTATCCAGGTCGCGCAAAACCCATTTTACGATGTCGCTGTGGCTCTCTTTGAGAGGATTGGTGGCATCAACCACGTAAAAAATCAGATGCGCTTCAGAAATATAGCGTTTGGTCAGGTCTTCATACATCACCTGTTCACCGTCGATCTCGCGCTCCTTATCACCAAACAGCCCCGGCGTATCGACAATTTCACATTGGCCTGGCAAGCCCTCCGGTTTGTAAATACTCAACCGATCGGAGGACTCATCCATGGAGATATTCATATCTTCCATGACTTTTCCCAGCCAGGCGGCGATAACGCTGGTCTTTCCGTCGGAAAACGCGCCAAGCAACGCAATACGCAATACATCAGATTCAACGGTGGTAATAGCGGAAGCTATTTTTTGTAGGTCATCACCAATGTCTATCTCCATTTCACCCAGCGTCTCTAACATGCTGCGCAATTGTAATAGCGAATCAATGGCTGCCTGCTTCTCTATACTGAACTGTTTGAATTGTTCCATAAGGCATCGTCTCAAGTTGATTTTTTAATCGTGTGATTCGGGTAATTTGCGTTTCAAAAATTGTAATTGGCTGCTGCAAGGCACTCTGCATATCATTCACTTTTTTCAGCAGGCCGCTTTGGAGTTCTTTATCTATGGCTGCAACCAGTTTGCGGGCCTCTGCGGGCACGCCGTCCAGGGTTTTCTCCCTTGCACCCTCCAGCTTGTCACGCACTTTTCCCTGTGCTTTGCGAATTTTTGACGATTTGCTGGTAAAAAAGCCGATCACCGTCATGACCACGCCCACCAGCGCCCCAGCGATGGCACCAATCGCTGTTCCAATCACCGGGAATGCACTACCGATCGTGCCACCTGTCATCGCATAGCTGCCAATTTTGAAAGCCATGGAGCCAAAATCGCCCAATCCAAGGTCGTAGCCCAGTACCATATCACTACCAAAATCGATGCCGCCGCTACGCTCAAAACTAACGCGTTGTTGAAATTCCACATGCTTGATATCTTCCAGCAGGCGCTCCACCGCCTGAAGCATCTGCTGCTGCAGTACCTCCACGGCTTGTTCCGTATCCTTCAGCATTTCTTCCTCAACGCTGATGCGTCGCTTTTTAAACTCGCGCTGAATTCGTTGAGATATCGCGTCGCTATCGCCGAAATCGTCTTCGACGATAGCGTCACTGGCCTCCGCCAGCTCGTTAAAAAAGGTATTCCAGCGGTTGCGGCGGTTATTCACAATACGGCGCTCAAACTCTGCAACTGCCTTCCTGAAGGCGACCCGGCATTTTTCAAACTCCGGCTCTGTCTTTTTGAGAAAGCGTCGATGGCTGGTTAACTGCTCCTCCAGCACCTTTAAATATTGGCCCAACGTCTCACGGACTTTGCCTTTATTGCTTTCGACAATATCTTCACGGAAGGTAGCAACTTTATTTCTGATGGTCTGTGCAACCGCATCAATCTGGCTAAATGCCCGCATTTCCTGACGGTTAGGGAACACGTCCAGGAACTCCTGTTGGGAAACTACCAGGTTATGATTCCGCGAAAGGTGAATGCTCGTACTTTGCGTACTGTCTTCATACGCCAGCGCCGAAAATGCTAGCAACCCCTGAACACAATGGCCCTTTTGCAGCACCTCCGCCCCTAAGACCGGAGCCAGAACTTCAACGGTCTGGCGTAGTGCGTCGCCAGCACCGCCCTGCTGAGCGAGCTTCAGACGATCCTCTTCGAACTCATAGGCCTCGGAAAAACCACGAACGTTGACCAGCGGATAAACCTGCGTGCCATATTCTAGATATGACTTAATCTTCTCTGCGGTCGCAGTTTCGGGTTTCTTGTTGGTCCCGTTGACGTAAACCACCATATGCGCTTGCGCAATGGCTTCTTTCACAAGATGAACGTAGCGGGTCTCATTACCTTCAATCCCCGGTACGTCAATCAGTTGAAAGTCTTTATCGTCGATATGTAACGTGTAATGGGTATTTCCTTTGGTAAAATCTGACTCGCCAGTACCAATAATTAAGCCATCGACGCGCTTTGCCGTATTTTTTAACTTTTCCGTCCGGATAACTGACTGGATAAGACATGACAAACTTTGATCCAGTAACTTCTGAATGTTGAGCGCCGATTTACGTTCGCTGAGGCTGACATCAGCCAGCCGTTCAGGGTTTTTCTCTGCAAGATAAAGTACATCACTCATCCCTATTGCCCCGTCAGCAGATTAATTAGCACAACTGCTCCAGTACCAACTATCACCCCCACAACGGCAGTGACAAGCAGGGTGATACGTGACTTAGTACTTGTTCGCTGTTGCAAAATTTGTAGACGCGACTGGCTTTCATTTTGTTCCAGCAACTGACGTGCTTTATTCGCCTCTTCTTCCATTTTTAATCGTAAGGCACTTTCATTGGAAATGATTTGCTGCAAGCGGATGGCGGAAAAACTGATAGCACTAATTTTATCGACAACATCGCTGTAAACCCGCCCTAAATCATCGCGTAATTGCGTCAAATGCTCGCGCAGTTCTTGCTCGGCTTTTTGTAGATCGTTTTGATTATTTTGCAGCAATTGTCGGCGGGAGGTTTCATCAAACACTATCCGCAGAGATTCGATAATAGTACTTTTGCCCGCGTTGGTTTCGCCAAAAAAGGCGAGCGTAAATTTATCCCACTCGGCATGTTCCTGCAGATAGGCTAACTTCTGGTTGAAAGTATTCTGCAGAATCTGCAGTTGCGCCGTCATCGCATTAAGCTGCTTTTTAGCATCTTCGTTCTCGACGTGAAGTCCTGCAATATCAGCTAATGTTTGCTCAATGTTACGTCCTACGTCGGCATAAAGCCGGTTGAAGTCCTCAGAGGTATTCATTTTTAAATCTCATTAGTGTTCTGTGTTCGCCGGTTCGCTTAGCCACGTAGTCTCCCCGGCAGGCTTACGTAATGTTACTTAACTTGGAGGCAATCTTATCGTTGAAGCAAAAGTAAAACCATTTCGAGGGAAAGTGAATGTACTAGTACTCAGCACAAGTCAAAACGAATCTACAGTATCCTCCCGTAATCATCAGCTTACGGTGTTGATACTCTCATCCTACGGCAATTTTTTCTTTTTTTTCTACAGCCTAAATGATGGCGATTGTTGCTACGTTTGAACTTGCCGGTTAGGCAGGCCAGGCAATAATAATCATTAACACATTGTGTACTGTGCTATTCGACTTTACTGTCCTGAGGAGTGACATGTGGGACTAAATAATCGTTGAAGGCGTCTGGCAAGGTTTATTTCACTAGCATCTGGTTTCACGTAAGGGCAATGATACTGGTCATCCACGGGCAGACCATTTGCGATGTGCTCAAACCATGGGCATTCAGTGTCGTATCTCGGATAGTATTACAGTGCACTGTCGCAGAGATGGCAGGTATAGCTATCCGAGGGGATGTCTGCGGCGTTCTGATTCCGATCAGATGGCCTTTACCGGCGAGAGCGATAAAGGGGGTTGCAAACATGGCCATGTTCCTGCATTCAGGGGGATGCCCTCCCTTAAGGGGCGGTAACAGATGCGTTTACATTTAACATTGCGTTTCCAAAGAAGGTTTTAATGAGAAAGATTAATTCCTCGATTCGTTAATACGGTAATACAACCATTCTTCCAGATCGCTTTTTAACCAACGTGACGCTCTGCCCAGCTTAATTGGTTTAGGGAATAATCCATCCTGTATCAGCTTATAGAACCATTTATCGCTCAGGCCAGTAAGCTCAGTAATGAATTTCATATCAATGAATTGATCTTCAAGTAGTGCAGGTTTTGTATACATGATGATGTGTTCCGGCTAAGGATGAATAACCGAAGCTGTCAGTAGACTAATCATTACCGTCAGCTCCTCCACACCAATGGCTTCTGTTGTAAAAAAAGTTTGGACATTATCCAGGGGGGTAATTCCTCCTGGATAAAATTGCGCCTACGATTTTCTTGGGCGACCTAATCCACTTGGTAGTGGTACTTCACTACTGCCGAATATATTCATGCCATTCTTTTGTTCCTGCTTGGCTAGGTAGCTGATGATATATCTCAATCCATGGATATAATCGGTATCCCGATGGTTAATGACTTTGTTGATATCAGCTTTATAGTTCTCCTTGTATTCGCAGCGATGGTATTTACCTTCCCCATGAGTTATTTCTTTCCACAGAGCACCTATGCGTTCTGCTATCGGAAATGCTTTACGTATTTTTTGCCCGTCCAGATATATAATCGAATGAGAATGGAATCTACTGTCCTCACCATATTCAATTACCCAGAAAAAGCCAGCTATACCTGTTTCCTTTTCAACTTGTTCGAATAGCATCCGCAGGTCCTGCTGAAGGCAGTTGTAATCCTTATTGTAACGATCTGAGTTCTGATTGTACGAAAAGTCCAGTCGTATACCAATTACCTTTGAATAACGTTCAATAATATCATTCAGATGGCTATTGATCAGACTATGTAAAAACCAGTCCATTTTATATTTGGCAATGTATGGGTAGTTATCGTTCATGTTACTTCCTCTGAGGTTATGGTTCAAAGGAAGGGGGTGTGTTGTATTTTTTTTGTTAGCTGATCTGATGGTAAGGATCAGAAGGGATATTAATTAAACTAATTAACCTTAATTATGTTTTTTATTTTGTTTACTATTTTTCGTAGGCATATATCAGTGACAGAAAGTGGCCCCGGGAGGTTGGCATGTTTCAGTTGCCTGACTCAATGCATGGAGTAGATAGATAAAGATCCTACAGCCACACTCTGGCACGACTCCTGACTGGTATCCTGCAATACCATAGCGACCATATGTAAAAAGTTTTGTCTCCCTTGCGTCAAAGGCATTTACCCCTATGATTTCTGGGTTTCAGGTTCGTAGATGCCATTGTTTCGCGAAAAAAGAAAAGCATCAATTACTAAAATATTACTAATAAATCACTCAGGAATCACATATTTAAGATTGAATGATTTCATGATTTTATGTATTAATTACTTAAGTATCATGATTTTTAGCCTCCCTTGATTCGAGCTATGAGCATAAATGGTGATGTTTGGAGGGACGTTTATAGTTGATGTGTGTTTTAGCGAGGGCTTATATATGGGTGTGATTAAAAACTACAGACAGATAAGAGAGTATAAAAAATGCCTCGATCATATCGTTCATGTATGGAATGTGTCTGTTTCGGATAATGATATGAAACAACTGGTATCCAGGGGGGACTATCATAAATTGGTGAGAGCTTTAGTTAACACCCTTCCTGACAAAAAAAAGATAAAGGAAGCTGAAACTTTACTGGTTGCGGTGGTTAATAAAGAATTATTACCAGAAGAGCATTTTCAATGGTTACACGACAGCGATCGCATCGCGTGTTTTTCCTTGTATTACATCATGTTTCATCCAGCAAAAAACAAATCCAGTATAACAAGCAATGGATGCACTATTTCTGACTTTTCAAAAAAACCAGTCATGAAAAATGGCGATATAGATATAATCACGCGGGATGATTATGTGGATGCCATTATGCAATATGTTGACGCAATTAAATTACCCTTGATAGATAAAATAAAATACTTGTCAGAGATGCAGCAATATTGGAGAGAAGAGTACAACACCCACCCACAACCTTTTGACTGGCTAAATAAAAAAAGCGAAGAAGATATTCAGTGGGCATGGGATTACATGGTTAAAAATCTCGTTCACTTTCCACTGCGTCCAGTTAATAGCTACCAGCGCTGGCAATTTATAGAGGCAGCATTTTATACGTTACCAGAGCGAGATCTTACCGAATTAATTGCAATCGGAACCCGAAATAAAAAAAGAATGAGCAAGAAACATCAGCAGGAAAGTGATATTCATAATCAGAGCATTGTGGGCTTTAAGGTTGATGTCGAGGGCCTTGATTATAAATCAAAATTCCTTAAGGAAATGAGAAATGCCTGGGCGCAAAAAAACTGGCGCGAAAGAAACAGAACTGGTCAGAAAAAGGAAAAGGTTCCTAAATTGGATGGTGTAACATTAAAAAAGCTTAATCAAATACAGCAAGAGACAGGCGAAGGTATAAATGACATTATATCCAGATTAGTCGAGGAGGAGCTCTCCCATTATGAAAGAAAAAAATTGTGGTCACATTAGTCGAGGCTTTCAATCTTAAATAATCTCAGACATATATCATTTTCCTGAACACATCAGCATAACGGCGAATCCATCAAGGGTTCGCCGTTTTTGTTTTCTTTGTCTCAGGAGGTGTCATGAGAAATAAGGAAGGCCAGCAGTCCCTGCAGGACTCACTTACGGGTTTGCCGGAATGGGCCACAGAGCGGATCATACAGCAGATAAATATGATCACAAATTACGAACCAGCAATCGGCATTATGGGAAAAACCGGGGCGGGGAAATCGTCACTCTGTAATGCGTTGTTTGTCGGCGAAGTATCGCCGGTCAGCGATGTAGCAGCCTGCACCCGTGAACCATTGCGATTTCGCCTGCAGGTTGGCGAGCGCTATATGACACTGGTGGACCTGCCCGGTGTAGGCGAAAGTGGTGTACGTGATAACGAGTATATTGCGCTGTATCGAGACCAGCTTCCCCGGCTCGACCTGGTGCTGTGGCTGATTAAGGCCGATGACCGGGCACTGGTAACGGATGAGCATTTTTACCAGCAGGTCATTGGTGAAGCATACCGGCATAAGGTGCTGTTCGTCATCAGTCAGTCGGACAAGGCCGAGCCTGGCAGCGGTGGAGATAAATTGTCCACAGAGCAGAAACAAAATATCAGCCGTAAAATCTGCCTGCTGCACGAACTGTTCCAGCCCGTGCATCCGGTGTGCGCCATATCGGTCCGCCTGCAGTGGGGAGTACGGGTGATGGCAGAGCAGATGATTAAGTGCCTGCCACGCGAGGCCAGCAGTCCGGTAGCAGTGCATCTGCAGCGCCCCTTTCGCACAACGGTAGTGCAGGATCAGGCCCGGAACGATTTTGGTGAAACCGTAGGTACAGTGCTTGATTCAGTCAGTGCCTTTCCCCTGATACCCGCCCCGGTGCGTGCCATCATTCAGGCCGTACGCACCACGGTGGTGTCCGTGGCCCGCGCCGTCTGGGATTTCTTCTTCTGAGTATTTAACACTTTCCTGTAATCCCCCGGGCCCTGTCGCTTATGCGACGGGTTTTCCTGTATCTATTTTTCCAGTAATGAGGAGTTTAGCTATGACCCGTCTGGCTTCGCGCTTTGGCGCAGCAAACCTTATCCGTCGTGACCGTCCGTTAACCCGTGAAGAGTTATTTCGGGTGGTGCCCAGCGTATTCAGCGAGGACAAACACGAATCCCGCAGTGAGCGATACACGTACATACCGACAATCTCCCTTCTCGATAGCCTGCAGCGGGAAGGCTTTCAGCCGTTCTTTGCCTGCCAGACCCGGGTGCGTGACCCCGGCCGTCGGGAGCATACAAAGCATATGCTTCGCCTGCGTCGGGAAGGACAGATTACCGGTAAGCAGGTGCCGGAAATTATCCTGCTCAACTCTCACGATGGCACCAGTTCGTATCAGATGCTGCCGGGGTTATTCCGTGCCGTGTGTCAGAACGGCCTCGTCTGCGGCGAGTCATTTGGTGAGGTGCGGGTACCACATAAAGGCGATGTGGTGAGTCAGGTGATTGAAGGGGCATATGAGGTGCTGGGGATTTTTGACTGGATGGAAGAAAAGCGGGATGCCATGCAGTCTCTGCTGTTGCCGCCTCCCGCGCAGCAGGCACTGGCAAAAGCCGCGCTCACGTACCGCTTTGGTGAGGACCACCAGCCCGTGACCGAATCGCAGATACTCTCCCCACGCCGCTGGCAGGATGAGAGTAACGACCTGTGGACCACCTATCAGCGCGTGCAGGAAAACCTGATTAAGGGCGGGCTCAGTGGACGTAATGCGAAAGGCGGGCGGACGCATACCCGTGCGGTGCGCGGCATTGACGGCGATGTGAAGCTCAATCGTGCGCTGTGGGTGATGGCAGAGGCCATGCTCAGCGGCTTTCAGCCTGCGTGAGGTCACATTTTTCACCCCTTCTGGTTACGGAGATGTTAACAAATGACACGACCTGTCATTTTCCGGGGCGCGGACTGCCAGTTTACTGAGCACAAATCTTCGCAGACCTTATTAACCCGGGATTTCCTGCTGACTGGAGGATACCTGCTGCCCGGACATACCCTGTCAGACCCCTCCTTTAGAATCGCTCTTCTTTCAGACAGTTAATCACAATGGAGACACCGTCATGCCATCGACAGTACGTCGCCATGACCGGCTGGCTGTCAGGTTGTCGCTGATAATCAGCCGTCTGATCGCGGGGGAAACGCTGGATATGCGCAGGCTCTCTGTTGAGTTTGGCGTGTCGGTCCGCACCCTGTACAGGGATTTTCGCGAGCGGCTGATATACCTCGATCTGGACTGCCATAACGGCTGCTATCGCCTGCGGACCGGGGGTGGCCCACAGGCCGAGCTGGACGTGCTGACCTTTGTCCACCGTACCGGGGTTGCAGGCCTCTTCCCGGGGCTTGACCGCCGTCTGGTGAGCACCCTGCTGATGTGCGATGAATCCCCCTGCGTGATAGCTCCGGCCGGGCCGGTTACATCGCCCTCCACCGGGCTGTCCTTCTGGCGGCTGGTGCAGGCCATCACGCGGCGCAGGCGGGTGATGCTGATTGCGGATGGACAGCGCTGTGAGCGACTGGCTCCCTGTCGGTTACTCATCCACCAGCAGACCTGGTACCTGGTGGCTGAACACAATGGGCATATTGCCGTATTCACCCTGGATGAAATCCATCTGGTTCAGCCCCTGCAGGAGACGTTCCGCCGTAATGACAGTCTGTGCCGTCTGGCCGAAGACCCGGTGTTCATTCAGGCCTTACCCAATTTTCGTTTTATCCAGCAGTCACTGCTTGCGTTTGTTCCGGCTGACAACCCATCGGAATAGTGCAGGCTTTGTTATCAACCCGGCAACAGGGAGGAGCCCTATGCCCGTTATTGCCATTATCGCCATTGTTGTCATCGTCATCATTCTGAACAAAACCGGGGTGTC
>Ga0160437_1000369_pt1 | contig 24150 bp, 21 predicted proteins | sample HID1975I_E0MG_FD_108227 | JGI IMG/M metagenome (GOLD analysis project Ga0160437, IMG submission 108227) | Enriched soil microbial communities from UW Madison campus, WI, USA - HID1975I_E0 MG | ecosystem: Environmental > Terrestrial > Soil > Unclassified | place: USA: Madison, Wisconsin... | reverse complement strand
TGTCGAGGCTCATGCTGATGTCGGCCACGGCCACGGCCCAGGCCGCCGCCGCGAAGGAACGCGGCGCGGCGCTGGCGACGGGATCGCCCTCTCCCCCCGCGTCCTCGCGCAGTTCGCGCCACATCTTCCACGCCACCCAGACCAGCAGCAGGCCGCCGGCGAAGACCAGGCCGACAAGCTGCATCAGCTGAGTGACGACAAGCGCGAAGGCGATGCGCAGGACCAGCGCGGCAAGCACGCCGATCAGGATCACCTTGCGGCGCATGGCCGCGGGAAGTCCGGCGGCAAGGGCGCCGACGACGATGGCATTGTCAGCCGCCAGCATCACGTCGATCAGCACGACTTGCCCGAAGGCGGCCAGCGCCGTGGGCGAGCCGAGGTTGGAGAAATCGGCAACGATGTGCTGCCACAGGTCGGTCATGTGGAATTATCCCTGTTGGTCTTGGGGGCTCCTCCAGGCGCCGCGAGCGGCAGCCAGGAGAAAGTCCGGATAGGTCCAGCCGCAGGCGGCGGCGGCAATGGTGGAAAGGCTGTCTTCGTCCTCGCGCCCGGGCCTGCCGGCCCCGGTCAGGTTGGGCTTGGCGTTGACGTCGAAAAGGAAATAGGCGCCCTGGGCATCCGCCCGGCAGTCGATCCGCATGGTCGCGCGGATTTCGAGGAGCGCGGCGGCCTTTTCGCAGGCCGCCGTGACCGCGGCGATGGCGGGATCGGCGCATTCCTCGGGCGTCATCGCGGCGCTGTTACGGCTGACGGGCACGTCACCGTTATAGGGCGCCACATCGCCGATCTGGTCGAAGCGGCGCACCGGCGGCAAGGCGAAAGGACCGGCTTCGCCCGCGCGGCAGGCGGCGGGCATCACGGTAATGGTGATTTCCTGGCCGGGCAGGAACTGCTCCAGCATGATCGCCGCGCCAAAGCGGCGGCTTTCCGCCAGTTCGCGAACCTGCTCGGCCAGTTCCTCACGCGTCCGCGCTACGCCCACGCCCTGGCTTCCGCGACCCCGCAAGGGCTTCACCACGATTGGCACGGCCTGTGCGAAAGGCGCGAGCTGGGCATCGAGATCGCCGTCGCCATCGATCAGCCAGGACCGCGCGACCGGCAGGCCCGCGTCGAGCAGCCGGGCATTGGTGGCGGCCTTGTCGTCGATCTCCTGCATGGCGCGGGGATCCGGCCCGACGACCCACGCCTTGCGGCTGGCCGCCTCGATGGGGTGGCCGGCGAAGACCACGGTATTGGCCCATAGCAGCGTTGCCCCTGCGTTCAGCGCGGCGGCGATGCCTTCCTCGGTATCGGGCCAGACCCAGTCGAACACGCGGGCAGGGTCGGGATCTGCCACCGGTGTTGCCAGGGTGCACCCGGCGGCGAGGAGCGCCACGCCGATGTCCGCCCCGCTGTCCGAATAGCCGCCGGGCTTGGCTTCCTTGCGCGCGCCGTCGATCACCGGCGGTTCGAGCGCCTGGTAGAGGATGGCGATGGTCTGTTCGCGGGGGTCGGGCACTGGGGTCATCGGGGGGCTCCCATGATGCGGAAGGAAAGCGGCGCGCCGACGATGACCAGCATCACGCGCACGAGGTGGTGGACGATGACGAAGCCCGCCTCCAGCGAGAGGCTGAGGGCGACCATGCTCATTTCCGCGACCCCGCCGGGTGAATAGGCCAACGCGACGAGCGCCGGGTTGAGCCCCGTAGCCCAGCCGATCGCAAAGGCCCAGCCGAAGGTTATGACAAGCAGGATCGCCGTCGATCCGGCCGCCAGCAGCAGGGTGCGCGCCAATGTCGCCAGGTCGAGGCCGACGAACCGGCAGCCGATGGTCGCGCCAAGGCCGACTTGCGCGGCGGCGACGGCCCAGGCGGGGATGTGGAAATCGGAAAGGCCGGTCAGGTGCACCAGCGCGCTGACGAAAAGCGGCCCCATCAGGTGCCATGCCGGCAGGCGCAAGGTTCGGCCGAGGAGGCTGCCGACGACCGCGCAGCCAAGGCCCCAGAACAGCAGCGGCCAGCCGGTGGCTTCCGTCGTCACCGGTGCGGCCAGCGCGGTCACGAACGGGGGCGCATGGACGTCCGCCTCGAAAGCCCGGATCAGGAAGGGCAGGATGAAGACCACCAGGAAGATCCGCGCGCCGTGGATCAGGCCGACCATGCGCTCGTCCGCGCCGCGTTCGGAGCCCATCAGCACCATTTCGGCAATGCCGCCGGGCATTCCGGCGAAATAGGCGGTCGGCGGGTCGAAGCGGGCGACGCGGCGGAAATAGATCACGCAAAGGAACGCGGCGCTGGCAAGAAACAGCGGCAGCAGCGCGATGGGCACGATCCATTCCGCCGCCTGTGCGAGAAGGCCGGGATGGAAGGCGCTGCCCAGCACCACGCCGATCACCGCCGACATCGGGCGGCGGGTGGCGGAAGAGGCGGCTATCGGCAGGCGGGCGATACTGCCCGCCGCGCAGGCGATCATCGCGCCAAGCACCCAGGGCAGCGGCGCGCCCACCGCCCAGAACAGCGCGCCCCCCGCCGCGCCCAGCGCGAGTGCGGCAAGAAAGCGCAGGATCATGACCGTAATGGTGATCGGCCCCGGGCTGGTCTTCGGCTTCGGCTTCGGCTTCGTTTCCGTTTCCGTTTCCGTTTCCGCCCCCTGCCTCGGCCCCAGCCTCGGCCCCAGCCTCGGCCTCGCTCTCGTCCCATCCTTCGTCATTGCGAGCCCCGCAGGGGCGCGGCAATCCAGAGCGGTGCGGCGCCGCCCTGGATTGCTTCGCTACGCTCGCAATGACGAGAGAGGGGGCTACCCTCGCAATGACGAGAGAGGAGGCTACCCTCGCAACGACGAGGGGGCGGGCTACCCTCGCAACGACGAGGGGGCGGGCTACCCTCGCAATGACGCGAGAGCGGGCTACCCTCGCAGTGACGCGGGGGCGGGCTACCCTCGCGATGACGCGGGGGCGGGCTACCCTCGCGATGACGCGGGGGCGGGCTACCCTCGCGATGACGCGGGAGGGGGCTACCCTCCCAATGACGCGGGAGCGGACCAACCTCGCAATGACGAAGGGGCGGGCTACCCTCGCAGTGACGAGCAGGGCCGCAATGACGAAACCGAGGCTGGTGCAACACTGTTACCCCACGAACGGGAACGCCAGCACCAGCATGCCCACCACCGTCATGACCAGGCAGCACAGCGCCGCCGGGACCAGGGTGAAGCGCTGGTGGTCGGCCAGGTCCACGCCGGCAAGGCTGACCAGCAGGTAAGTGGAAGGCACAAGCGGGCTGAGCAGGTGGACCGGCTGGCCCATCAGCGAGGCGCGGGCGATGGCCATGGGCTCCACGCCGTAGTGCGCGCCGGCTTCGGCCAGGATGGGCAGCATGCCGAAGTAGAAGGCGTCGTTCGAGATGAAGAACGTGCCCGGCAGGCTGATGAGCGCGGTGATCGGCGCCATGTAGGGGCCGAGGAAGGGCGGGATGAAGTTCACGACCTCGCGGCTCATCGCCTCGACCATGCCGGTGCCCGAAAGGATGCCGGTGAAGATGCCCGCGGCGAAGATCAGCGAGACCACCGCCAGCACATTGCCGGCATGGGCGGCGATGCGCTCCTTCTGCTCCTTCACATGGGGATAGTTGGCGATCATCGAGATGGCGAAGGCCAGCATCATCAGGATCGGCAGCGGCAGCACGCCCCAGACCAGCAGGACCAGCAGCGCCACGACGAGCGCGGCATTGAACCAGATCATCTTCGGACGGCGCGCCTCGGGCCACTGCGAAACCGCGAAGTCAGCCAGTTCCTGCGGTGTCGCGGCGTGAACGCGGCCGATGCGGCGGCGTTCCTTGCGCCCGAAGTGGATCGCCAGCAGCACCAGGAAGGCCAGGCCCGCGACCATGCCGGGGATCAGCGGCACGAACAGCGTCGAGGGATCGAGCTTGAGCGCACTGGCGGCGCGCGCGGTCGGCCCGCCCCAGGGGGTGAGGTTCATCACCCCGCTCGTCACCATCAGCAGGCAGACGAGGTAGAGCCGGTTCATGTCGTAGCGCTTGTAGAGCGGCAGCATGGCGGCCATCGTGATGATGTAGGTCGTCGATCCGTCGCCATCGAGGCTGACGAGCGCGCAAAGCACCACCGAGCCGATCAGGATCAGCATCGGATCGCCGTGCACCAGCCGGATCAGGCGGCCCACCAGCGGGTCGAACAGGCCGGTGTCGGTCATCGTGCTGAAGAACAGGATCGCGAAGAGCAGCATGACGCCGGTGGGCGCCAGCTTGGTCAGGCCCTCGATCATCATGTCGCCCAGCCCCGAGTGGAACCCGGCGAGCAGTGCGAACAGCGTAGGCACGACGATCAGCGCGACCAGCGGAGTCATCCGCTTGGTCATGATGAGCGTCATGAAAGTGGCCACCATCAGGAAGCCGATAAGGGCGAGACTCATGATTGTCCCCGAATGTCTGTCATGGATGTGAAGGGAGCTGTCTGGAAAATGCCCCGAGGGGCATTTTCGGTGCGGCACCGGCCCACGCCCCCAACCGACCTCCCACAGCAGTGTACACTGCATGGGAGGCCGGGTGGGGGCGCCTGAATCCAACTTGGGGCCGGTGCCGCAAAATTCGCTTCCGGCGAATTTTCAGACACATAATCAGAACGTGACGCCGACGCGTGCCGTCAGGGTCTGTCCATCGTCCTTGCCGGTATAGGCACCGGCAGTGTTCTGGGTGTTCCAGTGGATCGCGTTGAGCTGGAAGCGCGTGAAACTGTTGAGATACCAGTTCACGCCCAGCGTCGCCGCCCAGCCCTGGGCGGGGGTGACGATGTCGTCGAATTCCAGGTTCTCGTAGCGCGCGGTCAGTTCGATCGCGCCGGGGCCGCCTTCGAAGACCGGGCGCAGCACCTTGGGCTGGCCGAAGCTGCCGAGGCGCGGGTTGTAGGGAGGGAGATCCCCGGTGAGGAACCAGCCGCCCGAAACGCTCCAGGCGCGGGTGACGAAATCGGGGCGGCCGTTGTCGAGGCGTGCATGGCGCTCGCCCGCTTCGCCCATGATCCACAGCGGGCCGGAATAGCCGCCCAGTTCCACGCCGTAGCCGGTGGTGCCGGTGCCGCCGATCAGCGTGCCGGTGGAAAGCCTGAGCGCGCCGTTGAAGCGGCCGCCGATCACGGTGTTGCGGGTCAGCGTGTTCTTGCCGGGGTGGAGCATCTCGTCGAAGCCCCACACGCCGAGGTGCAGCACCTGGCGGTCGGACTTCAGCGGATTCCAGTGCGCGCGGGCGAGCACGGTGCGGTTGTCGGACGTGCTCTGGTCGCCGTCGATGCGGTCGCCGGTCACGGTCAGCGAGGCGTGGCCGGTCTTCCAGAACAGGCGCGGCATGATGCCGAGGCCGTAGAAAACGCGCTGCGGGATGATCGCGGTGGCGACCACCGAGCGCTCGGTGAAGGGGGTCGAGTCCGAACCCGTGGAGCCTTCGAAGCTGCGGTCGTTGAACAAGTGGCCGACGCGCACGTCATAGTCCATGCCCGGCGCGATGCGGTTGCGCCAGCCCATGAAGGCGGTGACGACGTCCACCTCGTTCTCCGAGAAATCGCTCTCGAACTGGTAGAAGAAGTGCGTGCCCACCGTGCCTTCCAGGCCCATGCGCAGCGCGCGCATGCCGGTGGTGGTGAGGTTGCGGCCGCTGTATTTCGAGCCGGTCGTGGTGCTGACATCGGTGATGATGCGCCCGCGCGGCTTGAAGCTGAACATGCCATCCGCCGAGTGGAACACCGGCAGGCCCGCGCCCCATTCGGTGCTAACGCCCGAGGCCGAGACGGCGGCGGCGCGCACGCGCTCGACATCGCGCTCGGCCGGTCCCGGCGGAACGAGCTGCGGGGCATAAGGCTGCGTCACCACGACTTGCGGCGCGGGCTCGGGCGGGGCGGGTTCGGGAGCAGGCGCCGCGGGCGCTTGCGGAGCGGCGGCCATCGCGGGAGCGGGCGTGGCCCCGGCTTCCAGCTTCTCCACCCGCTGGCGCAGCGAGGCGATTTCGGCGGCCTGCGCGCGCACCAGTTCGGCAAGGTCTTCCTTGCTCGGTTCCTGGGCCAGCGCCGGGGTCGCCGCGATCAGGGCGAGGAGCGCGGTGCCCGATGCAAACATCTTCATGGAGTCTTGTGTCCGGAGGCGAGGATCGCGTTCCAGTCGCGCAGAAAGCGCGCGCGGGTCAGGCGATCGAGATTGACGAGAAGCTGCGGGCCGACGCGCACGGGGCGGGCCTGGCCGGCAGGAAGGCGGTGGGAAGCAGGCACGTCGGTACGCACCGGCCAGAGGCTGTGCCGGGCGAGCTGGGACTGTCCGGCGCGGGAGAGAAGAAAGTCCAGGAACAGCCGCGCGGCCGCCGGATGGCGCGCCTCGCGCGCGATGAAGGCGATGCGCGAAGTGACGATGGTGTAGTCGTGCGGGAAGATCACGCCGATGTTCGGATCGCGCCGCGCCCGTTCCAGCGCGTAGGAACCGATCACGTTGTAGGCGATGGCCAGCTTGCCCGAAGCGACGCCCTGCAGCATTTCCTCGGTATGCGTGGCCAGCACCGGGCGCGTCGCCGCGATCGCCTCCGCCAGGCTGCGGGTGTCGCGGGTGATCTGGAAGTCCTGCGAGAGGTAGAGATAGCCCACGTTCGAGCGCGCCGGATCGAACGTCGCCACTTTGCCCATGAAAGCGGAGCGGCGATGGCGCAGGAGCTGTTCGAGCTGCTGGTGGCTCTGCGGCACCAGCGCCGCGGGGACCAGCTTCTTGTTGTAGGCCATGCCGATCGGCTCGGCGGTGACGCCGAAGCCCATGTTCTTCCACACGGCCGTGGCCGGCAGGGCAGGCTTCTCGGGGCTGGCGTACTGCTGCGCATAGCCGTCGTTGATGAGCTTGATCTGCTGGTCCATCGCCGAGGACCAGACGATGTCGGCGGAATACTGCTTCGCCCGCGTTTCCGCAGTGTAGCGGCGATAGAGTTCGGCCGATCCGAGATCGGCGTAAAGCACCTGGATGCCCGGATAGGCGCGGCGGAAGGCCGCGACGACAGGCACCATCTCGGCCTTGTCCGCATTGGCATAGATGCGCACGGTGCCCTCGGCGCGGGCATCGGCGATGAGACCGTCGTAAGAGCGCGGATAGCCCGCAGGCCGCTGGACCCGCCCGCCCTGGACCTGCCCACTCTGGCGCTGGGCATCGGCAGGCGCCGTCATCGCGGGAAATGCGACCATCGCTGCAAGTGTCAAAACCGTGATGAAGCTGCGCATTCCCGTATCCTCTCGCTTTCCGGGTCTCATGTCGGATAAGCTGCTGGTCATGCCCTACGATCCGAAGCTGTCACCCACCTTTCATGAAAACTTTCACAGCACGGCTGACGAAAAACCGCGGATCGGGATGTCCTCGTGCGCATCCTGATCGTCGAGGATGACGCGCAGCTCGCGCGCGGGGTGGTCTCGCTGCTGCGCGCGGCGGGTCACGCGATCGACCACGTCGCCAATGGCGAGGACGCGCTGTCGGTGGCCGCGACGGAGCCCTATTCGCTGGTGATCCTGGACGTCGGCCTGCCCGACATCGACGGTTTCGAAGTCCTCGCCCGGCTGCGCGCGCGGGGCGACCGGGTGCAGGTGCTGATGCTCACCGCACGCGACGGTCTGGACGACCGCGTGCGCGGGCTGGACCTCGGCGCCGACGACTATCTGCGCAAGCCCTTCGACGTGGAGGAACTGGAAGCCCGCGTCCGTGCGCTCGGCCGTCGGCGCGGCGGAGACGCGGCGCCGGAAATGCGGATCGGGGCCATGACCATCAACCGCTCCACCGGGCGCGTCGAAGTGGGGACCCGCCCGATCGAGCTGCGCCGCCGCGAATGGGCCGTGCTGGAAGCGCTGGCAGCCCGCGCGGGGCAGATCGTCTCGCGCGAGACCTTGCAGGCCGAAGTCTTCGGATTCGACGATCCGGTCGGCTCCAACGCGCTGGAGGTCAACGTCACGCGCCTGCGCAGCAAGCTCGCGCCGGACGGCCCGGCGATCCGCACCGTGCGCGGCGTCGGCTACATGCTCGACCGTTCGTGAAGCCCGGGGACGACAGGGCGGGGAAGACCGACCCGATGGGCGGGCGGCCGGGCGGCAGGGCAGGATCGGTCTCGCTGCGGCTCCGGCTGGGCATCGCCATGCTCGGCCCGCTGGCGATCGCGGCGCTGGCGCTGGGCCTGTTCGGCTGGGCGCTGATCTCCGACGTCGTGCGCCGCACCAACGACCGCGTGCTCGGCGGCGCATTGGGCGCCATTGCCGAGACGGTCGAAGTGGAGCGCGGCGAAGTGACGCTGGACCTGCCGCCCGCCGCCTTCGGCATGCTGGAGAACGCCGAGCGCGACAATGTCTACTACCGCATCGCCGTGGGCCGCGAACTGCTGACCGGCTATGCCGACCTGCCCGCGCCGGATATCGCCACGCTCTCCACCGAGGAACCGCGCTTCCGCTACGCCGAATATCGCGGCCAGCGCATCCGCATCGGCGAAGTGCGGCGCGACCTGCCGCGCGTCTCCGGCCCGGTAGTGGTACAGGTGGCCGAGACGCTCGACAACCGGAACGCCTTGCGCCGCCGGTTGATGACGGCGCTCCTGGTCGGCGAAATGGTGCTGGTCGGCGTGGCGCTGGCGCTGATCCGCCCGGCGCTGGGCTGGAGCCTGCGCCCGCTGGCCGAACTGCGCGCCGCCATCGAGGCCCGCGACACCCGCGCCGCGCCCGACCTCTCGCCCTTGCAGACCGGCCCCCTGCCCGCCGAACTGCAACCCCTCTCGCGCTCGTTCGACCGCCTGCTGACCCGGCTCGACGATGCGACCACGGCCACGCGCCGCTTCACCGCCGATGCCTCGCACCAGATGCGCACGCCGCTTTCGGTGCTGAAACTCCAGGTCGCGCTGGCCCGGCGCGGCTCCGACGATGCCCTGCGCGAGATCGACGAGGCGACCGACCGGCTGGAGCGCCTGCTCACCCAGTTGCTCACTCTCGCCCGCGCGGATGAGGCCGGCACCCTGCCGCCGCTGGAACAGGTCGACCTGGTGGAAGTGAGCCGCCGGACGATTTCGCGCCGCATCCGCCAGGCCATCGAGGCCGATGTCGAACTCCTGCTCGACGATGAGCAGGACGCCGCCTTCCACGTCCAGGGCCATCGTTCGCTGGTCTACGAGATGCTGTCCAACCTCGTGGACAACGCCATCCGCTACAACCGGCCGGGCGGCAAAGTGACCATCGCCTTGCGGAAGGACGAAGCGAACGTGCACCTGATCGTCAGCGACGACGGCCCCGGCATCCCGGCCGAACTGCGCGCGCAGGCCATGTCGCGTTTCGCCCGCCTCCAGGGCGAGAACGGCCCTTCCGGCAGCGGCCTGGGGCTGGCCATCGTGCAGTCTTCCGCCGAGCGACTGGGCGCCGGCCTCGCGCTGGAAGATGCCGCACCGGGCCTGCGCGTCATCGTCACCTTCCCCGCCTGAAACCCGCATCCCGCTGGACCGGCGGGACATTTTTTCGAAAATTCGCACGTCTCGTGTCGTGATTTCTGTTGCTAATACGTCTTAATAGCAGGAACGAGTCTTGCAACGAGGCCGTGGCGGATCCGCCCGGCTTCCCGAATTTCCCGGAAACGACCGATGACGACGATACGATGGATGCTGGCGGGCCTGGCCATGACCGCCGGGCCGCTCGATGCCGAAGCGCAGGACGCGGTGCACCGGCCGGATGGGGAGAGCCAGGCGCCCTTCGTGCCGACCGGGCCGGACCCCGTCTATCCCGCCGCCTTCTACGCCGCCTTCCAGCCCCAGACCGCGCTCGACATGCTGGAGCGCACGCCCGGCTTCCTGCTCTCCGAAGGCAGTGCGGTGCGCGGTTTCGGCGGGGCTGCGGGCAATGTCCTGATCGACGGGCAGCGCCCCACCGTCAAGGCGGGCGGCATTACCGAAGTGCTGCGGCGGATCGGCGCGCGGCAGGTGGACCGGATCGTCCTGCTGCGCGGCAGCGAGGCGGCCGAAGCGCAAGGCCAGCCGCTGGTGGCCAATGTGATCCGCAAGACCGATGCGGCGGGCTCGGGCAATGCCGTGCTGGAACTGGCACGCACCGAGGATGGACGGATCTCGCCCACGGCGCGGATCAGCCATGCCCGCCGCATCGGTGCGTGGCAGGCCAGCCTCGAACTCTCCGCCATCAACGAGCGCTACGTCACCGAGGCCGACTATCGCACCCGCGGCGCGGACGGCACGCTGCAGGAATCGCGCGCCGAGAGCATCCGGGCCAAGGCGCCCGAATATGGCCTGACCGCCTCGGCCTCGCGCCCGCTGGCCGGCGGCACGCTGACGCTCAACTTGCGGCTCAACCACGATGAATATGCCTCTCACCGCAAGATCGCCATTCGCGAAGGCGAGGACGGAAGCGGATCCTCCGGCGCGCCCTCGGCGGAACGCCTGATCGACTACGGCGAGACGTCCACCAGCGGCGAATTCGGCGCCGACTGGACACGGCCGCTCGGCGCGGACTGGAACACCAAGCTCGTCGGCCTGGCCCGGATCGAGCGGGCCTCGGTGGACGAGGATTACCGGCAGGGCACGTTCCGCAGCTTGTCCGAGCAGGACCAGAAGCCGCTGGAACTCGTCGCCCGCACCACCGTCTCGCGCGAAGGGAGCCACGCCCTGCGCCCGGAATTCGGCGCGGAACTGGCGTACAACCGCCTCGCCAGCCAGCTCGCTTACGGCGAGGACGCGGGCAGCGGCACGATGGTCCCGGTGGACCTGACCAATGCCGATACCCGCGTGACCGAACTGCGCGGCGAGGCTTTCGCCAATGCCAACTTGCGCCTTTCCGGGAACCTGGAGGCCGAAGCCGGGCTGGCCGTGGAATTCTCTCGCATCCGCGTCACCGGAGACAGCAACCAGAGCCAGAGCCTGTCCTACCTCAAGCCCTCCGGCGCGCTCGTCTGGTCGCCGGGCAAGTCCACGCAAGTGCGGCTGGGCTGGCGGCGGACGGTGGACCAGCTGGACTTCAGCGACTTCGCCGCCTCCGTGAACCAGGCGGACGGACGGCCGCTGGGCGGCAATGCCCGCCTGCGTCCGGCCCGGATCAGCCGCGCGCTGCTGCGCATCGATCACCGCTGGGGCAAGGGCGGCGCCATCGCGGTGGAGGCCTTCCACCAACGCCACCAGGGAATGCTCGGCTATATCCTGCTGCCCTCGGGCGACCAGGCGCTGGGCACTCTGGGCAATGCCCGCCAATGGGGCGCCACCGCGCAGGCCAGCCTGCCGCTGTCCGCGGTGCTGCCGGGCGCACGGCTGACACTGGACGGCACCTGGCGCAAGACGCGGCTGCGCGATCCGATCACCGGACGGGACCGCCGCATCGACGACCTGGCCCCCCGCGCCCTCACTGCCGAATTCCGGCACGACCTGCCCCATCTGCGCAGTTCCTGGGGCGTGAGCTACACCGTGTCCGAACGCTACGACATCTACTACGTGGACGAACACCTCACCTCCAACAACGGCGAGGAATGGGGCGCCTATGTCGAGACCACGGCCCTGGCCGGCGTCAAGCTCTCGCTCAAGGCCAGCGCCATCGGCGGGGTGCACAGCAACCGCCTCCGCCGCTTCCACAGCCCGACCCGCGCCTACCCCCTTTCCGGCACCGATGCGCGCACGATGCGGGACGGCAGCGCGATCACCCTGGTGCTGTCGCGGGCGCTCTAGGATGGACGCTCGAGGATTGACAGGCTCACGCCGCCCGCCTAGCTCGGACGCCATGACGAAGATGCCCGCCCTTGCAGGAAGCTATTACTACCGCTGATTGGCGGTGGGCACCTTGTCGTTCTCAACCGCTGCGTGACCAGCGGTTGAACTCTTCCCAGCAAGACCCACGGTTACGGAGCCCCATTCGAAGGCCCCCTGGTCGTGACAATCGTGGAATGCAGTCAGCCGCAGCATGGCCCCTCGCTGGGCATCATCGGATTCGGAGCCTTCGGGCAGCTCTCCGCGCGCTATCTCCTGCCCTATTTCCGCGTGCTCGCGGCCGATCCGCTGGTGACGGAATCGCCGCTTCCGGGGGTGGAGATGGCCGCGCTGGACCGCGTCTGCCGCTGCGACCTGGTGGTGATCGCCGTGCCGCTCTCCGCCCTGACCGAAGTGTGCCGCGCCATCGCGCCGCTGCTGCAGCCCGGCACGGTGGTCATGGACGTCTGCTCCACCAAAGTGCAGCCCGCCGGCATCCTGCTGGCCGAACTACCGCCCCACGTCGATCTCGTCGCGACTCATCCCATGTTCGGCCCGCAAAGCATTGGTGCGGGTACGCGCGGGCTGAAAGTGGTGATCTGCCCTCTGCGCGGGCGCTCGGCGCCGCGTATCGCGGCCTTCCTGCGGCTGCGCTTCGGACTGGCCGTGCTCATCGCCTCGCCCGAGGAACATGACCGCGAGGCCGCGCTGACGCAGGGGCTGACGCACCTGATCGCCAAGGCGCTGCTGCGCATGGACCGCCTGCCCGACCGCATCACCACGCGCAGCTTCGACCTGATCCGGCAGGCGGTGGACATGGTGCGCCACGATGCGCCCGGCGTCAGCCATGCCATCGAAAGCAACCCTTTCGCCCAAGGCGCGCGCAACCGGTTCTTCGCCGAAATGGAGGCCGTCCGCCGCGAGCTGGCGCCGGAGGCCAACGATACCGGTGCCGCTGCCGGCGGCTAGGCCCCGGCGAGCCTTGCGCGGAGTTCCGCCTCGGTCAGGATTTCGATCCGCGCCCCGGCGCTGCGCAGTTCCTCGGCCTTGCGGTGCTGGGCATCGGCCGTCACCCAGCGCCCGTAAGGCTGGCGCGCGCTGATGACGAGCATGGTGGTGGTCGCGCCCACGGCAGTGAGCACGCGCCCGCCCGCCCCGGCCACGAACTGCGCCAGCGCGCCGTCGCGCGGCTCGCCGAGGATGGCGATGCGCTGCCCCTTCAGCGGGCCCGCTTCCGCGGCGGCGGGCGCCTTGCCCTGCTTGCCCGGCCGCGCCATCCAGCCCTGCAGGTCGATGCCGGTCTCTTCCATGGCGCGCACGATCACCATGCCCGCCGCCCGCGCATCGCTGAGCGCGTCGTGGTGCCGGTGCCGTATCCCGAGGTGGCGCGACAGCACGTTGAGGCGGTGGCTGGAAAGCTGCGGCCAGGCCCGCTTCGCCACGCGCACGCTGTCCAGCCAGGTGGTCTCGATCGCGGCCAGCTCGGCGATCCGGCAGGCGGCCGAGAGCGCGCCCTTGTCGAACCCGGAGTGGGCCACGGTGATGCGGCCGGTCAGGTGGCCCGCGACGAGGCCATGGATGTCCCCGAAGGTGGGCTTGCCCGCGACATGCTCGGGCGAGATGCCGTGAATGCGGATGTTGAACGTGGAGAACTCGTCGCAGGGGTCGACGAGCGTTTCGTAGGCGAAGACTTCGCGGCCCTGGCGGAATCCGACGATGCCGATCTGGCAGATGCTGCTGACCCGCGCGCAAGCGGTCTCGACGTCGACCACCACGAAGTCGGGTTCGTCGGAAGCGGGGCCTGAGGCAGATGCGGGGAGCGGATTCGAGTCCGGGAACTTCATGCCGCGCCCTGTAGCAGCCGGAACCTGCGAGCGCGAGGCCCCGGCAGGTGCGCTACCGCTCGCGCTGCTTGATCCAGCCGATCCCGCGGCGCAGCAGTTCGTAGAACACCGGCAAGTCCCAGGCGCAGCGGTCCACCGTGGGCCACCAGTCCAGCATGGGCTGCAGGTCGTAATGGCCCCGGCAATGGCCGAGCGTATTGTAGAGCACCGCGCCCTTGCCGTGCTGCTTGATGTACATGACCGGGTGCGTGCCGATGGCATCCGCCGCCTCGACGAAACCGGTGCCTTCCTCGGTGCATTCGGTTTCCAGCAGAACATGCAGGTCGCCGTGCCGCTCCATGTGGTAGAGTTCGTCGGTCGTGTCGAACGGTGCGATGCCCTGCACCAGCGGATGGCCGGGATCGGCCACCCTGACCGTGTAAGGCGCGATCGGCGGGTGGCTGACGAACTGGCTGCCCAGCAGGCCCATGAACAGCGGCGCCCAGCGCGGCGCATCCCACAAGCCCGCATCGGGTCCGTCCGCCAGCAGGCGCAGCACCGAATTGGTGCCGTGAAGCGCATACCAGCGCCCGCCGGCGGAAAGCCAGTCGCGCAGCACCTCCTGCGCCGCCAGCGAGGGCGTGACGTCGCAGGTGTACGTGATCAGCACATCGGCGCCGCGGATGGCGTCAAGGTTCTCGTAGTCCTCGAACACGCGGGTCCGCACGGCAGGATCCTCGGCCAGCAGCTTGAGCAGCTCCAGCCGGGCGAAGTCCATGTCGTGCCACACCCCGCCGCAGATCAGCACGCAGTCGATACGCGGCGGGTGGCTTTCAGCAGTGTCGCTCATGGATTCAAGCTGCCCCGCCCGACTTCGAACCGCCCAGTTCGCCGCCGATATATTTCATCAGCGTGTCCTGGAACTGGCGGATGCGGATTTCCTGGTAATTGCCGAGGTTCACCTTGCCCGTCTTCGAGGCATGGAGCCCTTCCTGCACGTAAGGCAGGTTGTCCATGTCCTGCTCGAACACATCGCCCAGGATGCCGAGTTCGGGCGCCTCGGTCCATTTCTGGTCCAGCCGCAGCATCTTGAGCGGCGCACCGCGCGGGATCGGCTGGCCCTTGGGAATGCGCGCCAGCACGCGCACTTCCATCACGCAAGTATCCGGCGTCTTTCCGGGCAGCCAGTTGTAGACGATGTTCGGCATATAGCCGCCCCAGGGCGCGAAATTGGGGAAGACGTTGTAGACCAGCGCGTCCAGCAGTTCGGCGTCGGTGGCATCGCCGTGGTCGTAGCCGGTGCTCTCCGTATAGGCCGCGCGCATCGCCGCGCCCAGTGCCGCGCGGGCGGTGACGCCCTCGGGCACGCGGATCGCCATGGGATTGGCCGAAGCCTCGCCCTCGTAATTGTCGCCCGAGCGGCCGTTGTACTTGACGAATTCGTCGACGATCCACTGCTCGCCCTGACCCTGCTCGATATGCGGGCTCATCACGCCGAAGGGCACGAGGTTGACGTTCACATTGTCCCCCCAGGTCCAGTAGGCGGCATTGGAATCGCCGGTGAACGGCAGGAGTTGCGGGTGGGTGACGATGGTGTGCCAGGCCTCCATGAAAGCCTCCATCACCACTTTCCAGTTGGCCGGCACTTCCTTGGCCACGCGCATCACGCTGGCACATTCCTCATGCCGCCAGCGCTTGAAATGCTCGGGGAGCGGGGCAAGGAACTCTTCGAGGCTTGGCCCGCCCTTCTCCTCGCGGATGAAGACATAGCCGGCCCAGCGCCCCACTTCGGCCTCGGGCAGGTCGAGGTTCTGTTCGGTTAGATGCGGGAAATCCCACTGGCAGGGCATCGAATGGAAGCTGGCATCCTTGTTCCAGGCAAAGCCGTGGAACGGGCAGACGAACTTGTCGGCATGGCCGTCCTCGGTCCGCAGCTTGCGGCCGCGATGGAGGCAGACATTGTGCATCGCCCGGATCGATCCATCGTCCTGCCGGCTGACGAGGTAGGACCGGCCCGCGTTCTCGTAGACGATGAAGTCGCCCGTTTCGGGCAGGTCTTCCTCGCGCGCCACGAACTGCCAGACGTAGGGCCACATCCGCTCGCGTTCCAGGCGCGCGAAGTCTTCGCTGATGTAGCGCTCCGCCGGAATCGGGTCCGACCCGCGATAGCTATAGCTCTCCTGCGTCAGGATCGCGGGCGCTTGCCGCGAATCCTGCGCCATGAGTTCGGCCCAGCTGATGCCCTCGCTGCGGTCCTCTCCCAGATCTCGGCCCAATTCAAGGTCGCGTTCGGCCATGGCTCCAAGGTCTCCCAACCTGTTTCGTTTTTCCCTGTTTGGGGCATGTCTGGACCGGCGGGAAGGGGAAGTCACCTTGCTCTAATCATAGGTTGCCCCATCACGCAGATCCGCCATGTTCGAAAGCAACGAACAGCTGGGAGAATGCCGTGAAGCGGCTTGAAGGCAAGGTGGCCCTCGTCACCGGAGGCACATCCGGCATCGGCGCCGGGGCCGTGCAGCGGCTCTGCGCGGAAGGCGCGCGGGTCGTGTTCACCGGCTCCAACCGCAATGCCGCAGACGCGGTGTGCAGCCAGACCGGCGCCGAATTCGTCAGCCACAACGTACGCGACGGCGCCGCATGGGATGCGCTCTCCGCCCGGATCGCGAACGATTACGGCCGCCTGGACTTCGCCTTCGCCAATGCAGGCACCGAGCATGGCGACGGCAGCGTGGAGGACATCTCGCTGGAAGGGTGGGAGAACGTCATCGGCGTCAACCAGACCGGCGCCATGCTCACCGTGCAGCACGCGATGCGGCTGATGGCCAAAAACCCGGATGGGCCGACCGGGTCGATCCTGGTCAACTCCTCGATGAACGCGCACCGGGCGATGGGCAATTTCGTGGCCTATTCGGTGTCGAAGGCGGCCGTCGTCGCGCTGGTGAAGTCGGCGGCGGTCCACGCGGGCAATCGCAAGTACGGCATCCGCGTCAATGCGATCCTGCCCGGCGTGGTGGAGACGGCGCTGATCCGCAACCTGATCGAGACTTCGGGCGATCCGGCGACCACCCGCGCCGCTTACGAGGGCCTGTCCCCGTTCGGCCGCATGGCGCGCGTCGAAGAGATCGCCGGGCTGGTCGCCTGGTTCGCCTCGGACGAATCGCAGTTCGTCTCGGGCAGCGAATACGTGATCGACGGGGCAACCACGGCAGGGATGATGGGCGTATGAGCGATCTGGGTTCGCAGCGGCTGAAAGGCCGCGTGGCGCTGGTTTCGGGCGGCCTGCGCGGCATCGGCCTCGCCTGCGTGGAGCGCTTTCTAACCGAGGGCGCGGAAGTCGTGCTCACCGACCTTGAGGCGCAGGACAGCGCGCTGGTGGGCGAAACGCTGGGGCGGCTGGGACAGGCCGCCAGCTATGTGCAGGCCGATGTCACCAGCGAGGAGGATTGGACCGCCGTGCTCGATGCCGTCACCCGGCGCCACGGCAAGCTGCACATCCTGGTCAACAACGCCGGGATCGACCTGACCGGCCCGGTCGCCGAAACCTCGCTGGAGGGCTGGCGGCGGATCATGAGCATCAATGTCGACGGCGTGTTCCTGGGCGTGCGCACTTTCGTGCCGCTGATGGCTGCCAGCGGCGCGGACGTGGCGGGCGGTGCCTCGATCGTCAATGTCAGCTCGATCATGGGCCTCGTCGGCATGAGCGAGGTTTCCGGCTACAACGCCAGCAAGGGCGCAGTGCGGCTGTTCACCAAGTCGATCGCGCTGGAATTCGCCGAGAAGAAGATGCCGATCCGCGCCAATTCGCTGCATCCAGGCTTCGTGATGACACCCTTGCTCAGGGAAGGCTTCCAGCGCTGGGTGGACAAGGGCGTCGCCGAAAAGCCGCAGGATCTGGTGGACCTGATGTCGAGCAAGACGCCGATGGGCCGTCTGGCCGATCCTTCCGAACTGGCGAGCGCGGTGTTCTTCCTCGCCTCAAGCGACAGTTCCTACATGACCGGCGCGGAGCTGGTCATCGACGGCGGCTGGACCGCGCAGTGACCCTTCCGGACACTCTCCCCCCTTCGTCATTGCGAGGAGGCGAAGCCGACGAAGCAATCCAGCGCCGCGCCATTGCGCTCTGGATTGCCGCGGCCCTTCGGGCCTCGCAATGACGAAAGGCGAGGGAAGGACCAACGAAATGACAGCCTTCTGGAGAAACCTACGATGACCGCACCCTCACCCGGCGCCCTTCCCGACACCATCGCCGTCGTCACCGGCGCGGCAGGCGGCATCGGCCGCGAGATCGTCAAGGCCCTGAAGGCCGCCGGCGCCACCGTCATCGCCACCGATCTGAAGGACGGGGCCGAAGTCGAAGGCGCCGACCACTACCTGAAGCACGACGTCACCAGCGAGGCCGACTGGCGCGCGGTGGAGGCGCTGGTTCGTGAGAACTACGGCCGGCTCGACGTGCTGGTGAACAACGCCGGCCTTTCGATCGTCACCAGGTTCGAGGAGACCCCGCTCTCCGAATTCCACCGGATCAACGCGATCAACGTCGATTCCGCGATCATCGGCACGCAAGTGCTGCTCGATCTGCTCAAGGCGGGCGGCAAGGCGCGCAAGGGCGGGGCCTCGATAATCAACTTCTCCAGCGTCGGCGGCCTGCGCGGCGCGGCGTTCAATGCGGCCTATTGCGTCAGCAAGGCGGCGATCAAGATGCTGTCCAAGTGCCTCGGCGCCGAATTCGCGGCGCTCAAGTACAATATCCGCGTCAATTCCGTGCACCCCGGCGGCATCGAGACGCCGATGCTGGCCTCGATCATGGACCGCTATGTCGAACTCGGCGCCTCGCCCTCGCGCGAGGCTTCACTGGCGGCGATGAACACCACCCACCCCATCGGCCGCCTCGGCAGGCCGGAGGAAATGGCCGGCGGCGTGGTCTTCCTCGCCAGCGAGGCCTCCAGCTTCATGACCTGCGACGAACTCGTGATGGACGGAGGGTTCAGCCAGGTCTGACCGAAGGTCCTTCCGGAGAGATCCCATGACACCCAGCTCCCCCGCCCCGCTTCCCGGCATCCTCGGCGTTCATCACATCGGGGTCTCGGTGCCCGATCTCGGCAAGGCGCGCGAATTCTACCTGGGCATCCTCGGCGCGGTCGAAGAAGTGGAGCCCCTGCACTGGGCCGACAATCCCTTCATCGACGAGATCGTCGGCTTGCAGGGCAGCGTGGCGGAGCAGTTCTTCTGCCGCCTCGGCAATGTGCAGATCGAGGTCTTCGAATATAGCGCGCCGAAGCAGCAGCCGCAGGACCCGCGCCGCGGCGTCAACGAATATGGCTATACCCATATCGCCTTGCAGGTGCAGGACCTTGCCGCCGTCCACGCGCGTATCGTCGCGGCCGGGCTGCCCGTGCACGCCCCGCCGGAACTGGCCACCATCACCACCGATGCCGACGGCCGCCGGCACGGCTACGCAGGAACGTATTGCCGCGACTTCTTCGGCAACGTCTTCGAAATCCTGGAAATCCACGAGACACCGGCCATCCGCCCGATCTGAAAGGACTCATCATGCGCATCATCGTGGCCGGAACCCTTCGCTTTGCGGGCGACGACGCGCTCTGCGGCGAGATCATCCGCGGCGGCGCCGCCCATATCGCCTCCAGCCGCGAGGAACAGGGCTGCACGGCCTACAACTGGGCGGTCGATCCGCTCGATCCCGGCCTGATCCACGTCTACGAGGAATGGGAGAGCGAACGCGCCCTGCTCGGCCACTTCGCGCACAGCTCCTATGCCGCCATGCGCGACCATCTCGGCCGCTACGAGCTTACGGGCTTTGCGGTGCAGATCTACGCAGCCACAGGCGTGGAGCCGGTCTACGACGAGGATGGCTGGCCGCGCAGGGAGATTTTCGGAGTCACGCTCCAGGACTCGGTCGACTGACCGCCCGCTGTCGGCAAGCCGGCCGGGGCTATCCCTCGACCGGCACCGCGCCTTCGGGCGGTATCAGGAAATCCATCGTATAGCGCACGGCCTTCCAGCCCGCCGCCGTGCGCACGACATCGAAGTAATAGCGCCCATGGACGGTGATCCCGCCACCGGCCGCGTACCGGCCCATGCCGGTAACATAGGCGCGGATCGAGGCCCGGTCGCCTTCGTAGGCGGTGATCGCGAAGTTGTTGAGGTAATGCGCGTGCGCGGCCATCGCCGCGAACGTATCGCGGAAGAACCCGCCGATCGCCCCGTGCCCCTCCAGAGCCGGAAAACCGATGCCCGACAGGTCGAACACCGCGTCCTCCACGAAGACGGCGAGGATGCCGTCGATGTCGTGGAGGCTGTCCACCGCATGGGCATAGGCGATCAGCAGGTCCTGGATCGCCAGCCTGTCCTCGATCGGGCATGCTTCGATGAGACGGGGCGGCGCCGGGCTCACCCCTGCACCATGTCGTTGAGCAGTTCGTGGAAGCGCTGCACGCGCTTTTCCTGGCCCGGCAGGATGCAGCCCTTGAAGCCGCGCGAATTGAGGCCCTGCTGCTGGCTGGTGCCGATCGAGAGGTCCTGATCCGCCACGAAGCCCACCGAAACGCCGTCGCCATAGACCGAATGGCGCGCCACCGCGTCATGCCGCAGCGGCACGGTGCCGAGCGGAGTCTCCACCTCGCGCATGCCTTCCACCGGCGGATAGAGGCACCAGTGCTGGAACACGCACTTCTCGGGATCGGTGGGATGCGGCTCCGTACGCAGGACCTGGAGCTGTTCGGGGCTCATGGTCAGCGTCAGGTTTGGGAACAGCGTGCAGTGGAAATAGTCCACCAGCTGCTGGTCGCTCATCCTATCGTAGTTGGTGAAGCCACGGCCCGGCCCCAGCCGCCGCTTCGCCTCGATCACGGCGGCGCGCAAGTCGCCGGTGTGGCCGGCGTAGGCCTCCGGGTCGATTCCCCAGGCCCGCGCGATCTGGTCGAGCGGCGCGGGGACTTCGGTGGTGTGGTAATCGACGCGGGTGGTGGCCTGATGGCCCTTCATCCACATCGAGTTGTGGCCCGAGGGGTACATCTCGAACAGTGTGTCCGGCAGCCCGTCGTTGATGAAAGTCGCCAGCTCCGGGTGGATGGTCGGCAGGTGGTAGCTCTCGTTGAAATTGTCCCGGATGATCTTCCAGTTGAACTCGCAATCGGCCGAGAGGTTGAGCACGCGCACCCAGTTCTCGATGCCGTAGCCGGCCAGACGCTCGGGGAACGGCGCCAGCCATTCGTGCAGTGGGGCGACATCATCGTCCATGCACCAGAACACGAACGGGCCCCAGGTCTCGCAGCGCAGTTCGGACAAGTGGACTTTGCCGCAGGGGCTGCCGCCCTCGAAATCGTCCGGATCCTGCACCTTGATGAGCGTGCCGTCCAAGTCATAAGTCCAGTTGTGGTAGCCGCAGGTGATGCGCGGCACGCTGGTCACATCGGCCAGGATCAGCCGGTTTCCGCGGTGGGGGCAGGAATTGTAGAAGGCGCGGACGGAATCGTCCTCCTGCCGCACCATGATGACGGATTCCTTGGCGAAATTGTGCCGGATCACGTCGCCCGGCTCCTCCAGATCGGCCAGTACGCCGCCCAGGTGCCACACCTTGGGCCAGAGGTTCTTCATCTCGCCTGCCATCCACTCCCTGGAGATATAGCGGTCGGCAGTGATGGTATCGCCGCGCACCGGGGGATCGAATTCCTGCGAATAGCGGGAAACCTTGCTCTGGAGGTTCATGAACCTGCTCCTGCCTGTTGGGCCTGGGTGTAACTGGGATCCGCGCCGTGGCGCCCGCCGCGAACGGCGCCGGGATTGGCGGCGAAGAAATCGAGCGAGCCGGGGTCGTCCTTGACCCAGTCGGTCACGAGCAGGCGCGAGGTGATGCGCCATTCGCCGTCCCGGCAAGCGTATTCGTCCAGATAGCGCCCGGCGATGAAGAGGTCGCGCACCCCGCCCGACTCGTCGCGCACGCCGTGCCAGGCCTGGAAATAGGCCTCTCCCGTTGCGCTCTCGCCCGATATCTCGATGCGGTGCTGGCCCAGCAGGTGATGCGTCGCTTCCATCGTGCCCAGCAGATCCTGGCAGAAGGCGACGAATTCGTCCGCCGGCCCCTTCATCAGCCCGCAGTCGATCATGGCGTCATCGTGGAAGGCCTGGCGCTGGAGCGCCGCGTCGAGCCGGTCCAGCCCGCGCATGTAGCGGTGCGCCGCCTCGGCAATGTCGCGCCTTGCGGCAAGGTCGCGCACTTCCGCCGCAATATCGTAGGCTGTCGCCAGTTGCGCCTCGGTCATGGTCTGCCTTCCTCTCCGCCCCCGCATGCCTTCGCGGCATGTCTGGATGGCCCGATGAGCCGTCCAAAACCGACTCAACTGCCGGTTTTATGGTATGAGGCGGCCCAGTCCCTCACCTGCGACTAAGGCTAGGTGGCGTTCGCATGTCCTGACGGGCAGCAATGAAGGCCAAGGAGAGGCCATGAACAGCGAAACCTTTCAGGACCGCATCCTCAGCGCCCTGGCCCCGGAAATCCATGCCGAACCGCCCGTCAAATGGCAGCAACGCAAGAGCGCGCGGATGCGCGAGCGGCTGGTTTCGGCGGCGATCGACTGCCTGGTCGAACACGGCTATCCCGGCCTCGCCACGGCCGCCGTCGCGGCGCGCTGCGACGTTTCGCGCGGGGCCATGCACCACCACTTTCCTTCGCGGCTGGCGCTGGTCGGCGCCGTGCTCGACCATGCCGTCTACCACCGCATGCGCAGCTTCCTGGACGATTATCTCGACTTGCTGTCCCGCCGCGCCGGCGAACCGAAGATCGAGCTGGCCTGCGAGGCGCACTGGCGCTCCGTGCAGACGCGCGAATATGCCGCCTGGCTGGAACTGACCGTGGCGGCGCGGACGAACGCAGAACTGGCAGCCATCTTCGATCCCGTCGCCCGCCGCTACGACGAGATCTGGATGGGCGAGATGATCGAGGCTTTCCCGCAGTGGCGCGACGACTGGGACAATCTCAAGCTGGCGCACGATTTCACCAGCGCCATGCACATGGGCATGCTGCTGCACCGGCCGATCTTCGGCAGCGGCGAACGACTGGCCCGCCTGCACCGCTTCGCCGCCCGCACCATGCAGGACCTCAACGAGCATCGCGAGCCGGTCAAGGCGGAGAAAGGTCCGTTTTCGTAAAATCTTACAGCAAGTGTGCATTGAATGACGCGCTGCGGACCGGCATGAAGGAGCGGTCATGGCAGAGGGGAATTCGATGCGCACGTTTCTGGCCGGTCGTTTCGCGCGTGTGGTTCCGATAGGGGCCGTGCCGATCCTGGCCCTCTGCCTCATGCCACTGCCGCTGGCGGCGCAGGAAACGGCTCAGGCGCCTGCCCCCACGGACCCCGCCACGCCCGATGCACCCACGGCGCAGGGCGATCTCTCGGTCACGATCTACAACAACGATGTCGCCCTGGTGCAGGACGTGCGCCAGCTCAGCCTCGCCAGCGGCCGCGTGCGGCAGAACTTCCCCGATGTCAGCGCCCGCATCCGGCCCGAGACGGTCTCGCTCACCGTGGCCGATGCCGCCATCGTGGAGCAGAATTTCGATTTCGACCTGCTCACCCCGTCCAGCCTCATGGAAAAGGCGCAGGGAGAAACGATCACTCTCATCCGCACCAATCCCGCCACCGGCGCCGAAACCCGCGAAAAGGCGAAAGTCCTGGCGGTAAACGGCGGCGTGGTGCTGGACGTCGGCGGTCATGTCGAAGTGCTGCGGGACGATGGTCTGCCGGTGCGCGCCGTGTTCGACCGCGTGCCCGAATCGCTCCGTGCCCGCCCCACGCTGTCCGTCACGCTCGCCAGCACGCGGTCGGGCACGCGGCCGGCAACGCTCTCCTATCTCAGCGGCGGCCTGGGCTGGAGCGCGGACTATGTCGCCCTGTTCGACGACAAGAGCGGGAAAGTGGACGTGCAGGGCTGGGTCACCCTGACCAACACCAGCGGCACCACGTTCAACAATGCGCGCACCCTGCTGGTGGCCGGCGAAGTGGGCAATACGAACGATCGCAACAGCTACATGCCCCAGCCCCGCCGCATGACCCGCGTGCAGCCCGGCACCGAAGGTGCCGAGCGCGAGCAGCTGGGCGATTTCTATCTCTATCCCCTGGCAGAGCGCACCACCATTGCCGACAAGCAGACCAAGCAGGTCAGCTTCCTTGACGCGAAGGGCGTGGCCGCCAGCGCCGGATACCGGTTCGAGAACGGCTGGCTGGGTAGCGCGAACGAGAGCCGCAGCGCCCAGAGCGTGCTGCGCTTCGCCAATTCCGGCGCCGCCGGCCTGGGAGACGCGCTGCCCGCCGGCACGGTGCGCGTCTATGTGCGCGACGCGCGCGGCCAGCCGCAGTTCACTGGCGAGAACAGCATCGATCACACCCCGCAGGGATCGACGATCTCCCTGCCCACCGGCGACGCTTTCGACGTGAAAGTGCAGCCCACCGTGGTCGCCCGCACCAAGCTGGGTGACCAGCGCTGGCGCACCCAGATGCGCTACCGCCTGACCAATGCGCGGGGCCGGCCGGCCACCGTCGAACTGGTCCAGAGCGGCCTGGACTGGACGGATACGCGCGTGACCGAGGAAAACCGCAAGAGCGAGC
>Ga0160437_1000368_pt1 | contig 24156 bp, 17 predicted proteins | sample HID1975I_E0MG_FD_108227 | JGI IMG/M metagenome (GOLD analysis project Ga0160437, IMG submission 108227) | Enriched soil microbial communities from UW Madison campus, WI, USA - HID1975I_E0 MG | ecosystem: Environmental > Terrestrial > Soil > Unclassified | place: USA: Madison, Wisconsin... | reverse complement strand
GGCGGAATCCGGAATCACGATGCCGCCGGACGAGATTTCGTCGGCTTCGATCGGCTTGACTACGACGCGGTCATGAAGCGGCTTGATGCTCATGTGAGACCCTTTTAAGTTGTTGATTGGTCTAGGAAAGTCTGGCGATGTTAGCACTCGCACAGGGCGACTGCCAGCCACGCTCACGAAAAAACCCGACGGTGCGGGATAGAGCAGAGATGGTGCTGGCCCCTGCCCTTTCAAGGGCACCCGGCCGGATTTTTTTGCCGGCCGGCACCGGGACGTGAATGTTTGACGCAGTTCTCAATGCGAAAGGTCGAACCCGACAGGCCGATCGATGTGTCATCTGGATTGCGTAGATTCGAGCGGCACTGACCAATCACAAGGAGCCGTAGATGAGGTTGCTGACGCCGCTGTCCCTGGCCTGCCTGCTGGTAATTGCCACCAGCCCGGCCCGGGCCGATGTATTCATCAATGAACTGCATTACGACGACAGCACTCCGGCCGGGGATGTGGGCGAGGCGATCGAGGTGGTCGCCACCGCCGGTGAGGACCTGTCCGGCTACCGGCTCTACCTCTACAACGGCAGCACCCCCTCGGCCGCCGCGGTCTACGCCAACAACGCCGTCCCGGCCGGCACCGCCAGCTGCGGCAGCGCCCGGCTGGCCACGGTCAACTACCCCACCAACGGTCTCCAGAACGGTCCCAACGACGGCATCGCCCTGGTCGATGCCAGCGGCAAGGTGGTCCAGTTCCTCAGCTACGAGGGCACCATCACCGCCGCCGGGGGCCCCGCGGCGGGCCTGACCAGCCAGAACCTCCCGGTCAGCGAGACCAACAGCACCGCCCCGGGCACCTCCCTGCAGTTGACCGGCACCGGCAGCCAGTACGCGCATTTCACCTGGGCGGAATCGGCCGGGCAGACCTTCGGCGCCTGCAACCCCGGCCAGACCTTCAGCGGCGGTGGCCCGACCGGCCCGAACACGGCGCCCTCGGTCACCGCTACCACCCCCGAACAGGGCGCCAGCACCTTCCCGGCCGCCGCCGACCTGAGCGTCACTTTCAGTGAGCCGGTCACGCTCTCCAGCGGCGCCTTCGCGCTGAGCTGCGGCCAGTCCGGCACGGTCGCGCTGAGCCACCCGACCACCGGTACCCGCTTCACGCTGGCCACCCACACCGCGCTGGTGGCGGGGGAAGCCTGCCGCTTCGACATCCGCGCCACCCGCGTAAAGGATGCCCAGGGCGCGCGCCCGGCCGCCGATACGCGCATCGCCTTCACCGTGGCCACCGCCACCCCGCCCGATCCGGGCAACCCCGGCACCCCGGGCGACTACTACGCGAAGGTGAACACCGCCACCCCCAGCCAGCTGCGCTGCTCGCTGCACGAGACCATCAAGGGCCACACCGCCTACCCGTACAGCGGCTCGGGCACCAGCACCTGGACCATCCTGGAGATCGCCGACGAAGATCCCAACAACAGTGGCAAGATTCTCGATGCGTATCGCAACCGCAGCTACACCAAGGTCAGTGGGCGCGCAGGCACGGGCAGCGGGCTGACCTACAACCGCGAACACACCTGGCCGAACTCGCTGGGCTTTGCCAGCACCACCGGCGACAAGGGCCTGCCCTACGCGCCCTACACCGACACCCACATGCTGTATCTGACCGATGCGCAGTGGAATGCGGACCGCGGCAACAAGCCCTATGCCAAATGCGACAGCAACTGCGGTGAGCGCGCGACCGAATCCAACAACGGATCCGGCGGCGGCAGCGGCGGCTACCCGGGCACTTCCAACTGGGTGCGCACACCGGATGGCAACGGCGGCTCGTTCGAGGTGTGGGGCCACCGCAAGGGCGATATGGCGCGTGCGGTGATGTACATGGCGATCCGTTATGAAGGGGGCAAAGATGCGAAAACCGGCCAGTCCGAGCCGGATCTGGAGCTGACCGACGACCGCAGCAGAATCGTCAAGACCTCGGCCTCGCCGGCCTACATGGGCCTGCTCTCGACCCTGATCGACTGGCACCTGTCCGACCCGCCGGACGCGGCAGAACGCGCTCGCAACGAGGTGATCTTCAGTTTCCAGGGCAACCGCAATCCGTTCATCGATCACCCCGAATGGGCCACCCCGGCCCTGTTCACCTCGGCCAAGCCAGCGACCTGCCAGCTGGCCAACTGACACCGTCCGGCCGGCGCCCCCTCGCGGCGCCGGTCGGACCATTGGCCTCCGGCGGTCCTATACTCGGCGGTCATGTCGATTGCCGATCCCGTCTTCCTGCTGTTCACCACCTGCCCCGACGTGGCCTGCGCCACGCGGCTGGCACACGCGCTGGTGGACGAACGCCTGGCCGCGTGCGTGACCCGCCTGGACGGGGCGCATTCGACCTACCGCTGGCAGGGCGAGGTCACCGAGGACCATGAGGTCCAGTTGGTGATCAAGACCACCGGCAGCCGCCTGGACGCCGCGATCGCGCGCGTGCAGTCCCTGCATCCGTATGAACTCCCCGAGTGCATCGCGGTCGAAACCCGCGCCGGCCTACCGGCGTACCTGGATTGGATTCGGGCGCAGACCCGTGAGGAAAGTGATTGATGACGCTGTTTCGTCGTGTTGCCGCGCTGTGCGCGTTGCTCGTGCTCTCCCTGCCGGCCTGGGCCGTCAGCGAAAAAGATCTGCTCCCGGTCGATGAGGCCTTCGGGCTCACGGCGCAGGCGCGTGACCGCGACCGGGTGGAGATCAGCTGGAAGATCGCCCCGGGCTACTACCTGTATCGCCACCGCACCACGGTCAAGGCTGAAGCCGGCTTCGATGCAGAGGCGCTGCAGCTGCCCGCCGGCAAGAAGCACCACGATGACTTCTTCGGCGAGGTGGAAACCTACCGCGAGCGCCTGACCGGGGTCCTGCCGGGCAAGGCGGCCGATGGCACCGACACCGTCACGCTGGAAGTGCGCTACCAGGGCTGCGCCGATGCCGGTGTGTGCTACCCGCCGCAGAAGCGCACGCTGCAGGTGAAGCTGCCCGCCGGTGGAAGTGGCACTGCCAGCGCGGCGCCTGCCGCCACCAGTAGCGCCGCCTCCCCGTTCAACAACCCGCTGGCCGGCAACAGCGGCAGCGGGCTGCGCCTGCCCGGCACCAGCACCACCCAGGCGCTGCCGTTGCCGTCCGAGCGTGCGTTCGGCTTCGATGCGATCGTCGGTGATGGCAACACCGTGCTGCTGCGTTTCACGCCGGCGCCGGGTTACTACCTGTATCGCGACCGCACCTCGCTGGCGCTGGAAGGCGCGCCGGGCATCCGCGCGGACAAGCCGACGTGGCCGGCCGCCAAATCGCACCGCGATGAGCACTTCGGCGACGTGGCGGTGTATTTCGACCAGATCGACGTGCCGCTGCCGCTGCGCCGGAGCGCTGCCGGGGCGACCGACGCCACCCTGGTGATCACCTTCCAGGGCTGCCAGACCGATGGCATCTGCTACCCGCCGATGACGCGCCGGGTGAAGCTGGCCCTGCCGGCCGGCAAGGTCAACGCGGCAGCTGATGAGGTCGCACAGAAGACCGAGGTGATCGCACCGCTGCCCAACCGCGACAAGCGCGCCCAGGGCCGCAGCGACGCCGGCAGCCAGCCGATGCTGATCCGCCCGAACGAACCGGCGCTGACCGTGCCGGGCGACACCGCCGCCACCCCGGATGCCAGCGCCGACAACGCGCAGCGCACGCCGCCGCCGGCGGCGCCGGCCGCCGCACCGGGCAGTCTGCTGGTGCTGCTGCTGTTCGCCGTGGCCGGTGGCCTGATCCTCAACCTGATGCCGTGCGTGCTGCCGATCCTGTCGCTGAAGGTGCTGGGCGTGGCGCAGAGCGGCGAGAGCCGTCAGCGCGCGCGCAGCCATGCGCTCTGGTACACCGCCGGCGTGCTGGTCGCCTTCGCCGCGATCGGTGCATTGGTGATCGCGCTGCGTGCGGCTGGCCAGGCCGCAGGCTGGGGCTTCCAGCTGCAGCACCCGTGGTTCATCGCCGCGCTGGTGTACCTGATGTTTGCCGTGGGCCTGAGCCTGTCGGGTGTGTTCACCCTGGGCGGCAGCATGGGCGGCGTCGGCCAGTCGCTGGCCTCGCGCAGCGGCCCGGTCGGCGATTTCTTCACCGGCGTGCTCGCCTGCGTGGTGGCCAGCCCGTGCGTGGCCCCGTTCATGGGCCCGGCACTGGCGTACGCCTTCGCCGCGCCCGGGCTGCAGGCGATGCTGGTGTTCCTGGCCCTCGGCCTGGGCCTGGCGCTGCCGTTCCTGCTGATCGGCTTCGTGCCCTCGCTGGCCCGCCGCCTGCCGCGCCCCGGCGCGTGGATGGAAACCCTCAAGCTGGTGCTGGCTTTCCCGATGTACGGCACCGCGATCTGGCTGCTGTGGGTGCTGGGCAAGCAGCGCGGCGTGGATGCGATGGCACTGGTGCTGGGCGGCCTGGTGATCCTGTCGCTGGCGCTGTGGTGGTTCGAGCGCAGCCGCTGGCGCAGTCAGCGCGTGGGCGGCCTGCTGGCCCTGCTGTTGACCCTGGGCGCGCTGTACCCGATCTGGGGCGTGACCCGCATGGATCCGCCGGCCAAGGCCGCACAGGTGGCCAGCGACAACGTGGTGGAGTACTCGCCGCAGATGCTGGACCGGCTGCGCCAGGACAACCGCGTGGTGTTCGTCAACATGACCGCCGACTGGTGCGTGACCTGCAAGGCCAACGAGCGCGCGGTGCTGGGCACCAACGCGTTCCAGGACACCCTGCGCCGGACCAACGCGGTCTACATGCGCGGCGACTACACCAATGTCGACCCGCAGATCACCGCGTTCCTGGATGAACATAAAGCGGTCGGTGTGCCGCTGTATGTGGTCTACGGCCCGGGCGCACCGCCGACCGTGCTGCCCACGGTGCTGACCCAGGCGCTGGTGGAAGAAGCGCTGCTGCGGACCGCGCGATGAGCCGGCGGCCACCACGCCGGACGGTCGTGGTGGTCGTGATCGCGGCCGTGCTCGGCATCGGCGCGGGCGTATGGTTCGCCGGGCATGGCCAAGGCCCGGCCGATGCTCCGCCACCGCCTCGGCCGGCGGTGGTCGCTGCCCAACCGGGTGATCCGATCCCGGCCATCACCCTGCCGGACCTCCAAGGGACACCGCTGGCCCTGGCCAGCTTCCGCGGGCGTCCGCTGCTGATCAACGTCTGGGCCAGCTGGTGCGGCCCCTGCGTGGAGGAAATGCCCGCGCTGACCGCCTTTGCCGACGCGCAGGGCGCCAGCGGCGTACAGGTGCTCGGGCTGGCGCTGGATACACCCGGAGGCGTGCGCGATTTCCTGACCCGCATCCCGGTGGCCTACCCGATCGTGCTAGATACGCCCGGGCCAGCCGATGCCAGCGTGCGCCTGGGCAATGCACAGGGCCTGCTGCCGTATTCGGTACTGGTCGACGCGCAGGGGCGCATCGTGAAACAGAAGCTGGGGCCGTTTGCGGCCGGTGAGATCGAGGCGTGGGCAACGCACTGACGCCTGCGTGGCCAAGGTGAACGTCTGATCGAGAGGCCGTACGGGCCCGACCTGGCTATTGACCGCCCCAGGCCCGCACCCAACAATGACGAGATCCATTCTCATCCACCGCCGGGCGCGCTTCGCCTTGCCGCCGGACCGCCCCCATGTTGAAGACCATCATTTTCCAGCTGCATTGGCTGCTGGGCATTACCGCCGGTACGGTTCTGGCGGTGATGGGGTTGAGCGGGGCCACGCTGGCCTTCGAAGACGAGATCATGCGCGCGGCCAACCCGCCGCTGGCGCAGGTGGTGCAGCGGCATGCGGCCGGCGAGCAGCCGCTGGCTCTGACCGCGCTGCTGCCGCGGCTTCAGAAAGACATGCCACAGCCGTTGCAGCGGCTGCGCGTGGATGCCACCGGGCAGCGCCTGTCGGTGGCACGTTTCGAAGGCGGCCAGGCGAACTGGCGCTATTTCGATCCATACACGGGTGCCGTGCTGACCGGGCTGAAGGGGCTGGACGTCTTCGCCTTCGTCGAAGATCTGCATCGCCACCTGGTCAGCGGTGAACGCGGCAGCCTGATCACCGGCAGCTGCGCGATCGCGCTGGTGTTCTTCTGTCTTTCCGGGCTGTACCTGCGCTGGCCGCGACGCTGGTGGCACTGGCGCACCTGGTTGGCGGTGGAGTGGTCACGCAGCGGCCGCAGTTTCCTGTGGAGCCTGCACTCGGTGGTCGGCACCTGGGTGCTGCTGGTGTACCTGATGATCGCCCTGACCGGGCTGTGGTGGTCGTTCGACTGGTACCGCAAGGGCGCAACTGCATTGCTGGGCGGCCCCGCGGCCGAGCAGAACCAGCCGCGCACCAGCGGCGGCCCTCTGGACCTGGGCAAGGTGCAGGCCACCCTGTACGGGTTGGAGGGCGTGCGACGCGGCTACATCGACCTGCGCTTCCCGGCCAAACCAGGCCGTGCGCTGAGCGGCCGCGTGCAGGGAAACAACACTGCGCACGACCGCGCGCAGGACATCCTCCAGCTCGATCCGTCCACAGGTGCCCTGCTCTCCTACGAGCCTTACCGCAGCAAGAACGCCGGCGGCAAGATCATCGTCAGTGTGTTCGCGCTGCACTCGGGCAGCTTCTTCGGGCTGCCGGGGCGGATCATCGTGATGGTGTCCAGCCTGGGCATGCTGGTGTTCTTCATCACCGGCTGGATGCTGTATCTGGACCGCCGCCGCAGGAAGCGCGAGGTGCGCGCCTCGCGCCTGCCCCTGGTCACGGTCACCGGCATCGGGCAGCCGTGGCTGGTGGCATTCGCCAGCCAGAGTGGCTTCGCCGAACAGCTGGCCTGGCGCACCGCTGCGCAGTTGCAGGCAGCGGGTCTGCCGGTGCACGTCCGCCCGCTCGCGCAGGTGGATGCCGCATTGCTCGCGGGCACGGACAAGGCGTTGTTCGTCATCAGCACCTTCGGCGATGGCGAAGCCCCGGATGCCGCGCGTGTCTTCGAGCGACGGGTGCTGTCGCACTCCGCTGCGCTGCCGGGGATGCGGTATGCCGTGCTTGGGCTGGGGGATCGCGAGTACGCACGCTTCTGCGGTTTCCCGCGTCAGGTGGACACCTGGCTGGTAGCACAGGGTGCGCAGCGGTTGTTCGCCAGCATCGAGGTGGATCGCACCGATGCCGTTGCATTGGCGCAGTGGCAACAACAGCTGGCCATGCTGACCGGGGTTGAGGACCACACTCCGCTGCCGGCGCCGCCCGAGCTGCAGCCATGGGCACTGGGTGCACGCACCCTGCTCAACCCGGGCAGCGCCGCCGGGGCGATCTGGCAGGTGGCATTGCAGCCGCCGGCACACGCGCACTGGCAGGCCGGTGACATTCTGGAGATGGCGCCCCGCCACGCGCGTGCGCATGTGCTGACGGTGCTGGCCCGCAATGGCCTGGACCCGCAGGCGCCGGTGACGGTCGATGGACGGATCACGACGCTGGCCGAGGCGGCTGCCGCGCGCGTGCTGCCGGAGACCGCGGAGGCGATCGCTGCCGCGGCAGCACTCGATGCCGCCCGCTGGCTCGCGCGGCGGCCAGCGCTGCCCCATCGCGAGTACTCGATCGCCTCGGTACCGGGCGACGATGCCGTGCAGCTGGTGATCCGCCTGACCACTCTGCCCGATGGCCGCCATGGGCTGGGCTCGGGCTGGCTGTGCGTGCATGCCACCGAGGCGGAGAGCATCGCGGCCCGGGTACGTCGCAACACCGGCTTCCATCGCCATCCCGAGCACGCCCCGATGCTGCTGATCGGCAACGGTACCGGCATCGCCGGCCTGCGCAGCCTGCTGCGTGAAGCCGACGCGCAGGGCGACCGCGGCCACTGGCTGGTGTTCGGCGAACGCACGCACGCGCACGATTTCATCTATCGCGAGGAAATCGAGGCCTGGCAGGCGAAGGGCCATCTGAGCCGGGTTGACCTGGCGTTCTCGCGCGATGCCGATGGCGGTGGTTATGTGCAGGATCGTCTGCGCGCGGCACCGGAGGCACTGCGCGCGTGGGTGGACCTGGGTGGCAGTGTCTACGTATGTGGCTCGCTGCATGGCATGGCCGAGGGCGTCGATGCCGTGCTGCGCGAGGTGTTGGGCAACGATGCGGTCGATGCCCTGCTCAACGATGGACGCTACCGCCGCGACGTGTACTGAGCAACGCCGCGCCGCTCACGGAAACCAGCGGCGCAGATAGCGCGCGGTGGCGCCTTGCCTGGCCCGGCTGACCTGCGCCGGCGTGCCCTCGGCCACGATCCGGCCACCTTCCTCGCCCGCGCCCGGACCCACATCGATCACCCAGTCCGCGTCGGCCACCACGCGCAGGTCGTGCTCGACCACCACCACCGTGTTGCCGGCATCGACCAGGCCATGCAGCTGCGTCATCAGCTTGTCCACGTCGGCCGGATGCAGGCCGGTGGTCGGCTCATCCAGCACGTACAGACTGTTGCCGTGCTGGCTGCGCTGCAGCTCGGTGGCGAGCTTGATCCGCTGCGCCTCGCCGCCGGACAGCTCGGTGGCAGGCTGGCCCAGGCGCAGATAGCCCAGGCCGATGTCCCGCAGCAGTTGCAGCGGCCGCTGCACCGGCGGCTCGTCGGCGAAGAACGCCAACGCCTCCTCCACCGTCATCGCCAGCACCTGCGCGATGTTGCGGCCGTTCCACTGCACCTCCAGCGTCTTGGCGTTGTAGCGCTGGCCGTGACAGGTTGGGCACGGTGCGTAGACGCTGGGCATGAACAGCAGTTCGACGTGGACGAAACCCTCACCTTCGCAGGTCTCGCAGCGCCCGGCGGCGACGTTGAAGGAGAAGCGGCCGACGCTGTAGCGGCGCGCCTTGGCCGAGCGCGTGCCGGCGAACAGCCGGCGCACATGATCGAACAGGCCGGTATAGGTGGCCAGGTTGGAGCGCGGCGTGCGCCCGATCGGCTTCTGATCCACATTGACCAGCCGCTTGATCGCCTTGGCCCCATTCAAGCGGCCACGGGTGCGTTCGATGCGGCTGGGCTGCGGCACCTCGCTGTCGGCTTCCTCGATCACCGGCTCCTGCCCCAGATGCTCGCCGACCAGCTCCACCAGCGCCTGACTGACCAGGCTGGATTTGCCCGAGCCGGAGACACCGGTCACCGCCGTGAACGCACCAAGCGGAAAGCGCGCGTCCACGCCATGCAGATTGTTGCGATGGATGCCCTGCAGGCCCAGCCAGCCGGAGGGCGCGCGTGGCGTGCGCCGCGGGCCTGTGGCGTCCGGGAACAGATAGGGCGCGGTAACCGAGGCGTTGACCGTGCGCAGTCCGTCGGGCGGTCCGCTGTAGAGCACCTGGCCGCCATGCTGACCGGCACCGGGGCCGACATCCACCAGCCAGTCGGCGCGGCGCAGCATCTCCAGATCATGCTCGACCACGAACAAGGTGTTGCCACCGGCCTTGAGCTGCGCGAGCGCGTCGTACAGGGCCTCGCCATCGGCCGGATGCAGGCCGGCGGTGGGCTCATCCAGTACGTACACCACCCCGAACAGGCTGGAACGGATCTGCGTCGCCAGGCGCAGGCGCTGCAGCTCGCCCGGCGACAGCGTCGGGGTCGCGCGGTCGATCGACAGATAGCCCAGGCCCAGCGACTGCAGCGTGCCGATCCGCTCGACCAGATCGTGCGCGATGCGCTGGGCTGCGATGCGTTTCTCTTCGGACAGATCCGGCGTGCGGCGTACGTCACTGCCGCCGGCATGCGCATTGCCACCGGCGGCGACGCGCTTGGCGGTCGCCTTGCGGCCTGCACTGCGGCTGCGCGTGGCGGTGGCGGTAGGTGCGTCGAAATGCCCTTCCGCTGCGGGACGCAGCGCCTGCGCCATCGCACTGAGCGGCAGCTGCGACAGGGTGCCGATATCCATGCCGGCAAACGTCACCGAGAGCGCCTCGCGCTTCAGCCGGCGGCCATCACAGACCGGGCACTGCGCGCCGATCATGTAGCGCGCCACGCGCTTTTTCATCATCGCACTCTGCGTGGTCGCAAAGGTGTGCAGCACATAGCGGCGCGCACCGCTGAAGGTGCCCATGTAACTGGGTTCTTCCTTGCGCCGCAGCGCGGCGCGGGTTTCGGCCGGGGTAAAGCCGGCGTAGACCGGCACCACCGGCTGTTCTTCGGTGAACAGGATCCAATCCCGCTGCTTCTTGGGCAGATCGCGCCAGGGAATGTCCACGTCGTAGCCGAGCGTGACCAGGATGTCGCGTTGGTTCTGCCCGTGCCATGCCGGCGGCCACGCGGCGATGGCGCGCTCGCGGATGCTCAGCGAGGGATCGGGCACCATCGATTGTTCAGTCACTTCATATACGTAGCCCAGCCCATGACAGTTCGGGCAGGCGCCCTGCGGCGTATTCGGCGAGAAGTCCTCGGCATACAGCATCGGCTGTCTGGCCGGATAGGTACCGGCGCGCGAATACAGCATCCGCAGCAGACTCGACAGCGTGGTGACGCTGCCGACGCTGGAACGCACGCTGGCGGTGCCGCGCTGCTGCTGCAGGGCCACCGCCGGTGGCAGGCCTTCGATCGCGTCCACGTCCGGCACGCCGACCTGGTCGATCAGCCGACGCGCATACGGCGACAACGACTCCAGGTAGCGCCGCTGTGCTTCGGCATACAGCGTCCCGAACGCCAGCGAGGATTTGCCCGAGCCGGAGATGCCGGAGAACACCACCAGCGCATCGCGCGGGATGTCGACATCCACGTTTTTGAGGTTGTGTTCGCGTGCGCCCCGGACACGCACGAAGGTATCCGGGGCAGTAGTGGGCGACGGCCGGCGCGTGGAGGTCTTCATGGATGAAGAATAGCGAACCACAGCGCCGGCTCACTGCCGGTGAAGACCCGTGAGTGCGGTGTTGACGCCGGCCTCAGGCCGTCGCCCGCACGCGCGCGGACGCCGGCGCAGTCATGACGAAGGCATCCACCGCTTCGCCCAGCAGGGTGGCCTGGCGCTCCAGCGCGCGCGCCGAGGCCGAGGCCTCCTCCACCAGCGCCGCATTCTGCTGCGTGCTGCCGTCCATCTGCAGCAACGTCTGGCTCACCTGCTCGATGCCCGCGGTCTGCTGCTGCGACGCGGCCGAAATGCTGGCCATGATCGATGTCACCCGCTGCACGCTGCCGACGATCTCGCCCATGGTCGCGCCCGCATCATCGACCTGGCGCGTGCCGACGTCGACCTTCTCCACCGAGGCGTCGATCAGCTGCTTGATCTGGCGCGCGGCGTCTGCACTGCGTTGTGCCAGCAGCCGCACTTCGCTGGCCACCACCGCGAAGCTGCGCCCCTGCTCGCCGGCCCGCGCCGCTTCCACGGCGGCGTTCAGGGCCAGGATGTTGGTCTGGAACGCGATCCCGTCGATCACCCCGGTGATCTCGCCGATCCGCCGCGAGGACAGCGCGATGTCGGCCATGGTGGTCACCACCTGCGCCACCGATTCACCGCCGCGCGCCGCGACCTCGGCCGCGCGGATCGCCAGCTGGTTGGCCTGCTGCGCTGAATCCGCGTTCTGCCGCACGGTGGCCGAGAGCTCCTCCATCGAGGAGGCGGTCTCTTCCAGATGCGCCGCCTGGCGCTCGGTGCGGCCGGAGAGGTCGTGGTTGCCGGCGACGATCTCACCGGCGGCATGGTTGATCGCCAGCGAGGCCTGCTGGATGCGCGCGACGATGTCGGTCAGCTGCATCACCGTGGCGTTGGCATCGTCACGCAGGCGCGCGAACACGCCGTGGAAGTCGCCCTGCATGCGCGCGCGCAGATCGCCCTGCGACAGCGCCGAGAGCAGGCCCTGCAACCCGGACAGGTTGCTCTGGAAGGTATCGAGCAGGTGGTTGATGCTCAGCGCCAGGGTTTTGACGAAGCCCTGTTTGCCCTCCATCGTGATCCGCCCGTGCAGCTCCCCGCGCGCGGCCGCGTCCACCAGTGCGGCGACTTCATTCTCCACTGTGGTTTCCAGCGCGCGGCTGCGCCACTCCACCGCTGCGCCCAGCAGCTGGCCGTGGTCCACGATCGGGGTGATCACCAACTGGTAGCGGATGCCCGCGTGCTCGATCTCGCGGCTGGCGCGCTGGCCGGCCCGCAGTGTCGGCACCAGGGTCGCGAAGGCCGGATGCAGGGCGGCCGCCGGCTGGCCACTCCACTCCGCCTGCGTGAGCTGCAGTTCGGCCAGCAGCGCCTGGTTGAGGAAACCGATCTGCCCCTCACCGTCGAGCACCATCACCCCGGTCTGCGCGCAGTCCAGCGCCTGGCGGGCGCGGGTGTTGTCGCGCGCGACGGCGCGCTCGGCGTCGATCCGCTCACGCAGCCGGTGCTGCATGTGGCGCAGGCGTGCGGCCAGCTGGCCGATTTCATCGTGCGGGTTATGCACGGGCAGGACGGTGTCCAGCCGATCCTCGGCAATATCCTCGGCGAAGCGCAGCGTATCGGTGATCGGCTGGCGGACCGCGCGCAGCACCAGCAGCAGCGTGGCGATCAGCACCACCGCCACCAGCAGCAGAGTCAGTGCGAACACGACCCCCATGGTGCTGGCCCGCGCGGCCTGTCGCTCACGTGCCGCCGCCAATGCCCGCGTCTGTGCCTGTTGCAGCGCCTGCAGACCGGGGCCGATCTGGGCGGCGGTCTCAGCCAGTGACTGCGCTTCCACATCCAGCCCGATGCGGGCAGCGGTATAGGCCAACAGCGCGCCCTGGTAGTCGTCCATCTGCGTGCGCAGCGCGTCCTGCGTGTCTGCGCTTAGCCGCGCCTGCGCCAGCGCCAGATCGAACGGCAGCTTCTGTTCGCTGGCACGATCGGTGTGCGCCGAATCACCGGTGAGTAGCAGCAGACTTTCCTCGCGCCGCATCTTCTGCAGCAGTGCCATCAGCACCGGGCTCGCGCTGCTCTCGACGCTGGCTTCCAGCGTGGCGGCCGCGGCCTCCAGCTGCGCACGCAGGCCGGCATCACCGCGTCCCATCTCATCCACCCGGGCATTCAATGCGGTGATGCCCTCGGCGAAGTCACCCGCTCGCACCGCCAGCTCGCGCAGTGCCCCGGCACTGCCGGCATCGTGCGGATCGCGCTGCAGGTGCGCCAACGTTGTCTGCAGGCGCTGCTGCGCGGCCTGCAGGGCCTCCCGGTCAGCATCTTCGAAGGTGCTGGCATACCGCGTCTGCAGCCGCCGTGCATCGGCGATCTCAGTCGCCAGCGTGGCGGCCCGTGCCGCCTCCTGCTGATGCGCCGCGAACGCCTCGGCGGCGCGCTCGTTATCATGGCGCGTCCAGCCGTACACAACGGCCACCGCGAACAGGCCCAGGCCGCAGATCAGCAGGCTGGCCCTGAGTTTTTGTGCCACGCTGAGACGACCGAGCCCGGCCAGCCGGGACGGCTGGGCCAGACGGAAGCGGAACCGGTCACCCAGGCGGGCGACGAACAACGACAGGCGGCGGGGGACGGCCGACATCACGTACTCCAGGCGGAAGGACGCATCGGTATCGGCGGGTTTTGGATGAACTTTAGGGCCCATCCCAATGAGCGACCATGGCGTCGCCAGTGGCTCCCGTTGTAAGCGAGCCAGACGACGAGGTGATGACGGTCCTACGACGAGCGCCCTGTGGCTGCATCCGTGGCTGATCAGGGTGGGCGTGGGGCCCGGGCGGCGCTATCGCGGACTGCTTTCCGATGCGGAGGACGGGCCAGCCGCGACCCGCAATGGCACCCGGATAACGCTGTCTGAATGCCAGTCGATGCGTAGTGGTTCACCCGCATCGGCAACGGACTCGTTGCTCACGTCGCGTCCGGTCCCGTAGTTGACCTGTTGGCCCGGCCCACGTAGCACATCCACAACCACCAGCAGACGGCTTCCTGCAGCCATGCGACGCCCAGTCATGCGGGTGCGATCGAATGACAGTCGCGTCCACTTCCCGGGCGTAAGCAGTCTGCGCTTGGTCATGTCCTGCGCATAGCTTGCCCTGCCGATGTAGTAGCTCAGTTGCATGCGACGTCCATCGAGCATCACTTCATACAGCGAGATACCGAGGTCGACGTCGCGCTTGTTGATGCGGATCTTCAGATCCCCTGCAAAACTGCCGACGATGTCGGTGGCCTGCTCGAACTGCGCGCTGACAAAGCTCAGGCCGCTCTCGGCGGGCGCATCATCCTGGACGATGGGCCAAGGATAATAGCTGTGCACCGGCGCAGTGCGGTCGGAAAGATCGACCGTCTGACGGAGGTATCCAGCACGCCGGGGGGCTTGGCGAGTCAAAGGATAACGGCCTCCCTCGCCATCGTGTGACAAATGCAGTGCCACCTGATCACCTCCCGCTTCAGCAAGCGAGTCCGCGTGCCACCACTGATCGGTGCCCATCAGTTGGTAGTTGACCCGGCCCGATAGCAGCGCCGGAAGCGGCGCACCAGCCAGGACATGATCGAACCACTGGAAGGTGAGGGCTTGGGTATCGAACTGCGCCGAAGCATCCAACGTGTAGCCCCGCAACTGCATGGGCTTGCTCGCCGCCTGCGCGCCAAAATGATCGTACGGACCGATGAGCAGACGGTGGTCGGCTGCCGGGAGGTATCGGACATGCTCCTTGACGTACTGCAGCGCAGAGATCTGGCCGTCATCGTAGTAACCCGTGATCGACAGCGCTGGCACAGTGATACCAGCAAACTGCGCCCCGTAAGGCACCATGGCCTGCCAGTACGCGTCGTAGTCGGGATGGCGCAACCAGCGCTGGAGCCAGGGGTTGGGCATGCCATCCACTTGGTCAATCTCGCTGAAGGCACGACCGCTCTCGTACCAGGCATCGCTCAAGAGGTTCCACCGCTCGCGCTGGCCATAAATCTCCTTGTCGAGCAGTCGGTTGCTGGCAACATAGAAGGGCCATGCGTAGTTGGCGGTCAGGAAGATGTTGTTCTCCATCGGCAATCCGAGGCCTGGAATCGCGGCCACATAGGGCGCGATCGCCTTCAGTGCGGGATGCCGGTAGCTGGCCGCCGCCCACGCGGCGAACCCGGAGTAACTGCCGCCATACATCACTACGCGACCGTCATTCCAAGGCTGTCGGCTGATCCAGTCGATGGCTGCGTTCGCATCTTCGCCATCGTGTTCGTACGGGACGATTGGTCCATTGCCCAATCGTTTTCCGCGCGCGTCGACCACGACGCCAGCGTATCCCCGTGCGGCCGCCTGCACCGCCTCGTTCCGATTCTGTACTGGGTCGGCGTAGATGGTGAATACCATTGCGGCCGGCAGCGCAGCACGGGAAGTCCTGCGCGGGCGGGCCACGTGCGCGGAGAGGAACACGCCCCCGTCGGCGGCAATCATTGCTTTGTCGTCAATGAGAAACCGTCTGTCCTCGTCTTCGCGAATCAGCGCGGGCGAAAAGCGTTCGGCCATGCGGTAGGTCTTCACGAACGCCGCCTGACGAATCAACTCGAGTGCATCCGCCCGCGCGATGGCGGCCTGCCCCGCGTGTGCCACGATGGCTTGGCGCAACCGACCATTCGCGCTGGGCAGGTCGGCAACGAACCAGTAATGCGTCTGCACGGCAGCCAGATCATCCAGCGTGGCAAACCAAGCGCGGAATGCAGCTGCATAACTGGCACCTGCATCGCTGAAAGGCCCAGTCTCTGCTTGGGCAAACAACAGATATGGCACCCACCGCTGGGCGCGGGCTGCCTCCCCGTTCTCGACTAATGCACCCATCAGCGCGTGTATCGAGCGCGATGCGTCCGGGTAGCGCCCCGCGACCAGATGAAGTTGGCTGCGCTGTGCCTCCGTGAGTGATGCTTCCTCAGCGGGATCATCCTGCAGCAACGCGCACGCAAGCTCGGCTAGACCTGCGTCCATCCGCTCTGGCGCACCTGAGATACCCGCCGGCCAGGCCACGAGTGCGGCATCCGCCTTTGCTTGGGCAGGTCCCGCTACCAAGGCGAGAAAGAGGCAGGAGCATAGGCCCCAGGCGGAGGCGCGGCGACGCGGAGGAGGGTCGGTAATGGCAGCCAAAGCACAGTCCTTGTACGACAAGGGAACGTTGGCCAGCCGACGAGCATTGCTGACCAGCGCCGATGATCATAAGGGCATTGGCTCCCACCTGCCCCCTTCATCACCCTCTGTGGACGCCCTGCTCCGCCAGATCGAAAGATGCACACCGCGCTGCATGTCGATCCTCACAAGCCATGACCTAGCGTCGGACGCAGGAGCGGACCGGCCACCTGCCAACTTGACCCAGTCCGGCGTTGGCCGCGGGTGAAGCCACCCTTCCCGCGCGTCGTGAGAGAGTGGCGCCGCCAGCGGCCCTGCAGCGCATGAACGTGCGACAGTGAAGGAAGGGACAGCACCTTCACGGCGATTGCGCTGAACTAGCGCTGGGATCACGCCCGGGAGCTGCTGCAGGACCGCGCGGACGCTGCCGCACCTCGGGCCGATCACGACGCACTACGCCACGCCGCACGGAGAGAGACCGCCATGAATGCCGCCTTCAAGATTTTTCTGCTCGCCGGTGCACTGCTGTACGGCCTGCCGGGGCTGGTGTGGTGGGTGAACCATCGGCGGGCCAAGCGCGCGCGGCTGGCCCAGGGCGCGATCAGCGTCGAGGTCCGCGCGCCATGAGCGGAAGCCGAAGCACCCCGGCGCGCCTGACGGACGAACAGCGGCAGATCCTGCGCGATATCAACGCCACGCGGCCGGTCAGCGACGAGGCCGCCAACTGGGCCGTCCGGGCCGGCTATGCCGCGCAGGCCGAAGATGGCGACATCGACCTGACCCAGGCCGGCCGCCAAGTAGTGGACTCCAGTACGCTGTAGCGGGCCGGGCTCACGCCCGTGATCCCGTGCCCCGCAGGTCATTCGTCCGAATGACACTTGAAGGGCGTCCCAGCCCATGCGAAAAGTGGGGCCCGCTCTGGTCCGATTGAAGCAGGCACTGCCGATGAAACGCTTCCCCGCTGTTGTCGCCGCCATGCTCGTAGCCGCTGGCATGCTCGCGCCCCTGGCGGCATCCGCTGGCGAGGAGGCCGAATACGCGGCCGCCCTCACCCGCACCATTACCGGGTTGGATGACCAGGTCTTCGACGCCTACAACCGCTGCGACCTGGAGACCTTTGCCGGCTACTTTTCGCCTACCGTCGAGTTCTATCACGACAGCGGCGGGGCCACCTTCGATCGCGACACGGTGGTCTCCAACACGCGCAAGTACATTTGCCACAAGGTCCGTCGCGAACGCGTTCCAGGCACGCTCAGGGTGTACCCGATCAAGAACTTCGGCGCGATCGAGGAAGGCGAGCACCGCTTCTGCGAGGTGGCGACCGGCAAGTGCGAAGGCAGCGCGAAGTTCGTGATGGTCTGGCAGCACAAGGACGGGCAATGGCAGATGACCCGGGTGCTGAGCTATGGCCATCGTGCGTTGACCGCGGCTGAAAAGGCGGCGCTGGAGACGACAGGACAAAAGTGAGGCCTGGCAGGGTCGGTCCGCACTGTCACAGCGCGCCTGAGGGCTTGCCGGTACCACACCGCACTGACCGCTAATTCTGTCAGGCCGCCATGGCATCGATCCGCTGGAGGGGAGCCGTACTCTGCCCGATCCGGCTGGCCTGCCCTGCTCAGCGCCGACGTGAGGTCGCGCGCGGCTGCAACGCGTCCAGGGCGCCAGCATTGCGGCGCGCCCAGTCGTAGATCAGTTCGATCGGTTCGACCAGTTGCCGCCCCAGCGGGGTCAATGTGTACTCCACCGAGGGCGGCACGGTGGGGTACTCGGTGCGCAGCACGATCCCCGCATGCTCCATGTCACGCAGTGTCTGGATCAGCATCTTCTTGGAGACGGCCGGCAGGCTGCGGTGCAGCGCGTTGCTGCGGGCGGTACCGTCATGCCGCACGGCCAGGGTGTGCAGCACCATCGAGGTCCACTTGGTGCTGAACAGCTCCAGCACCCGCCGGGGGGCGCAATCCTCTCGCCAGTGCTCTTCGGGAGTACCCGTTTTCATGTGTGGTTACCGTTTGGTGCCTTCTTTCGAGGCGTACCTCGATATCCTAAGGTGTGCGCCTGTAAAGCAATGAACGGGGCGACATCGTGAGGCAGAAAGCGTTGGTGGTCGGTGCAACGGGCATCGTGGGCAGTGCACTGATACAACAGCTGCTGCAGGAGGGCTGGGAAGTTCACGGCCTGGCCCGTCGGCCCGATTCGCTGCCCGCCGGCGCCCACGGCGTCTGCGCCGACCTGCACGATGCGCAGGCCACGCGCGCCGCGCTGTCCGGACTGGCACCCACGCACGTGTTCATCACCACCTGGTCCCGGCAGGCGAACGAGGCCGAGAACATCCGGGTCAACGGCGCGATGGTGCGTCACCTGCTGCAGGCCCTGGCGCCGGCTGGCACGGTGCAGCATGTGGCGCTGGTGACGGGCCTGAAGCACTACCTGGGACCGTTCGAGGCCTATGCGCAGGACAACCTGCCGCAGACGCCTTTCCGTGAAGAACAACCGCGCCTGCCCGTGGACAACTTCTACTACGCACAGGAAGACGAGGTGTTTGCCGCCGCCGCCCGCGATGGCTTCCACTGGAGCGTGCACCGTCCGCACACGGTGATCGGCGCGGCGGTGGGCAATGCGATGAACATGGGCACGACCCTGGCCGTGCACGCGACGCTGTGCCGGCAGACCGGCCGCCCGTTCCAGTTCCCCGGTTCGCTCGCCCAATGGGAGGGGCTGACCGACATGACCGATGCCGGGCTGCTGGCGCGTCATCTGCTGTGGGCCACGCAGACACCGGCCGCCGCCAACCAGGCGTTCAACGTGGTCAACGGCGATGTGTTCCGGTGGCGCTGGATGTGGGGCCGGATCGCGGCGTGGTTCGATATCGAGGCCGTGCCCTTCAGTGGCCACGTGCGGCCGCTGGCGGCGCAGATGGCCGACGATGCCGCGCCCTGGTCCGCACTGGCCGCCACGCACGGTCTGGCAGAGCCGGATATCCATCGGCTGATCTCGCCCTGGCACACCGATGCCGATCTCGGGCGCCCGCTGGAGGTGATCACGGACATGTCCAAGAGCCGCCGGATGGGGTTCCTGGATTACCAGCCCAGCGACGATGCGTTCTTCGATCTGTTCGCCCGCCTGCGGGCGGCGCGCCTGATCCCCTGATCGAGCCGGAGCCACGGGCGACCGACGGGATTCAGCCCGGGCAGCGGGCGCGAACGGGGGGTGTTCCAAAGCGGCGCCCGGCAGCGATACCCTATCGTTGCCGCCCCGTGTCGCCTGCAGTACGGGCGCCACCGGGTTCCGGACCCGCCCCCCCGCCGAACGCAGGTACCGCTTGAGTTCTTCACCTTCCCCCGGCTCCCACCGCGAGCGGGATTCCGAGCGCGTCAAGATGGCGCTGGCCGCCGGCGCGATCATCGGCACCTGGTTCTGGGACGTGGCCCGGGACAACCTCACGGTGGATGATGCCCTCGCCCTGGCCCATGGCCTGGACCCTGCCCTGGCGCGCACCGAACTGCGGCTGGAACAGGTGGTCGCCGCCGTTCACCCCGACGACCGCGCCGGTCTGGCCGATGCGATCGCCGAGGCGGTCCGCCGGGGCGGTCGCTATGCGCACCAGTACCGTACCCGCGGCCCGGACGGCGCGTACCGCTGGATCGAAGCGATCGGCCGGGTGGATCTCGATGCGCAGGGAGAGGCCATCGGCTTCCCCGGCGTGCTCATCGATATCGACGAACGCCGCCGGATCGAAGCCGAGCGGGACCAGGCACAGACCCTGCTGCGCTCCTTCGTCGAGGCAGCGCCCGGCGTGGTGTATGCCAAGGACCGCCAGGGCCGGATCCTGATCGGCAACCGCGGCACCACCGACCTCATCGGCCTGCCGCCGGAGGTGTACGTGGGCCGCACCGATGCCGAACTGCTGAACGATCCAGCCCAGGCCGCCACGGTCATGGCCACCGACGAGCGGGTCATGGCCAGCGGGCAGACCGAGCAGCTCGAAGAGGAAGTGAGCTTTCCCGACGGCCGGCGCGCCTACTGGCTGTCGACCAAGTCACCGTTGCGTGACGCCGACGGCACCGTGGTCGGCCTGGTCGGCACCTCGCTGGACATCACCGACCGCAAGGCCGCCGAGGCCCGCCACCTGGAAGTGGAGGAGCGCTATCGGCTGGCCGCCCAGGCCACCAACGATGCGATCTGGGACTGGCGGATCTCCGATGGCCATGTGATCTGGAACGAGGCGCTCACCACCCTGTTCGGCCATCCCCTGGCCGAGACCACGGCGCAGTGGTGGCTGGACCACATCCATCCCGATGACCGTGCGCGCGTCGATGCCGACATCCATGCGGTGATCGAAGGCGGCGGGACGGGCTGGAACAGCGAATACCGGTTCCGGCGCGCCGATGGCAGCTTTGCGCCGGTGCTCGACCGCGGCACCGTATTGCGTGGCGGCGTGGGTGAGCCGCTGCGGATGATCGGCGCGATGCTCGACCTGACCGTCCGCAATACCGCCGAAGCTGCGCTGGCCAAGAGCGAGGAACGCCTGCGCTTTGCCACCGAGGCCGGTGACATGGGCTTCTGGGATGTCGACCTGGTCCGCGATGAACTGATATGGCCGGCACGGACCAAGGCGATGTTCGGCATCTCGCCCGGGGTGGCAGTGACGTTGCGCGACTTCTACGACGGCATCCATCCTGATGACAGCGAGGCAACCTTCGCGGCCTTCGCCGCTGCGGCCGACCCGGCCCGGCGCGCGCTCTACGACGTGGAGTACCGCACCGTCGGCAAGGAAGACGGTGTCGTGCGCTGGGTGGCGGCAAAAGGGCGTGGCCATTTCGAAGGCGACCGCTGCGTGCGGGTGGTCGGCGTGGCGATCGAGATCACGGCGCGCAAGCTCGCCGACGCACGCCTGCAGGAATTGAACGAACACCTCGAGAGCCGCGTGCTCGAAGAGGTCGCCGAGCGCACGCGCGTGGAAGATGCCCTGCGCCAAAGCCAGAAGATGGAGGCGGTGGGCCAGTTGACCGGCGGCATCGCGCACGACTTCAACAACATGCTCGCCACCGTGATCGGCCCGCTGGACCTGCTTGCGATGCGCATGGGCGACAGCGATCCGCGCGCCAAGCGCTACATCGACATGGCCATCGACGGCGCGACCCGGGCCGCGCAGCTGACCCAGCGCCTGCTGGCGTTTTCCCGGCAACAGCCCCTGCAGCCGGTGCCCTTGGACGTGAACCGGTTGATCGCCGGGATGTCGGACCTGCTCGTGCACTCACTGGGCAGCAACATCCGCCTGGAGACCGTGCTGGCCGCGCAGGTGTGGTGCACCTTCGCCGATGCCAATCAGCTGGAGAACGTGATCCTCAACCTGGCCGTCAACGCGCGCGACGCGCTGCCGGGCGGCGGGCGGCTGATGGTGGAAACGGCCAACTGCCGGATCGCCTCTGCCGCAGACGCCATGCGTGCCGACGTGCCCACCGGTGAGTACGTGCTGATCACCGTGGCCGACAACGGCGGCGGCATGCCACCGGAGGTCATCACCAAGGCCTTCGATCCGTTCTTCACCACCAAGAAGGTCGGCCAGGGCACCGGGCTGGGCCTGTCACAGGTGTACGGCTTCGTCCGCCAATCGGCCGGGCACGTGAAGATCCATTCCTCGCTCGGCAAGGGAACGACGGTGGCGCTGTATCTCCCGCGCCGGGAGGGGGAGATCGACGCGGGTCCTTCGACAGCACCCGCGGACAGTCGCCCGCTGAGCGGTGGCCGCGAGCTGGTCCTGGTCGTGGAAGACGAACCGGGCGTGCGACAGTTTTCCATCGAGGCGCTGGGCGAACTGGGCTACCGGGTCCTTGCCGCCGACGATGCGGCCGGCGCGCTCGCGCTGCTCGAGCAGCATCCGGACATCGCGCTGCTGTTCACCGATGTGGTGATGCCGGAGGTCAACGGCCGGCAACTGGCCGACGAAGCCCTCAAACGGCGGCCCGGCCTGAAAGTGCTGTTTACCACCGGCTATAGCCGCAATGCGCTGGAACACGATGGGGTGCTGGACCCCGCAGTCCACGTGATCGGCAAGCCCTTCACGCTGGAAGATCTGGCGCTGCGGGTGCGCGCGGTGCTGGCGGAGGTGCGGTGATCCCGACGCCGGCATGCCGTGCTGGGACAGGGATCGCACGCGAATTTCAAACAATCGCTTGAAACACGCATAACTTCGTCGAACTGGACACGATCCACCAGTTCCGCCAGACTCCGCCCTTTCCTGTTGTTCGGCACCCATGGCGAAACTGCTGGTCCTGCATGGCCCCAACCTCAACCTGCTCGGCACGCGCGAGCCGGGGGTCTATGGGCACACCACGCTGGCGCAGATCGACCAGGCCCTGCTGGCCCAGGCGCAGGCTGCCGGCCATGCCCTGGAGCGCCTGCAGTCCAATGCCGAGCACGTGCTGGTGGACCGGGTGCAGGCCGCCCGCGTTGACGGCACCGCCTTCATCCTGATCAACCCGGCGGCCTTCACCCACACCTCGGTGGCCCTGCGCGATGCGCTGGCCGCGGTGGACGTGCCCTTCATCGAGATCCATCTGTCCAACCCGCATGCACGCGAGCCCTTCCGCCAGCACAGCTACTTCAGCGACAAGGCGGTCGGGGTGATCTGTGGGTTCGGGGCGGACAGCTATCGCTACGCGATGGATGCAGCGCTGACCCGGCTGGCGGCCACCTCCGCGTGATGACGCTGCCGCGGGTCCTGGCCAGCATCGTGCTGTGGGGCTGCCTGTGTGGCGCCGCCATCGCCGCTGATCGCAGCGCCGAAGGCATCGACTGCGCGCAGCCCAGCGGCACGATGGAATCGGACCTGTGCGCCTCGGATGTGGCCAGCGCGGCCGATACCGAATTGAACGCGGTGTACGCCCAGGCGCGCCAGCAGTTGCGCAGCCAGGCGGCCGAAGGCGCCTGCACGCACTGCGCCGATGCGGAAAAGCAGCTGATCCTGGCCCAGCGCGCGTGGATGCAGCTGCGCGATCACGATTGCGATGCGGTCTACGCCTTCAACGCCGATGGCACCTCGCGCAATGGCGCGCAGATGCACTGCCTCACCACCCTCGCGCGCGACCGTACGCGGCAGCTGCGCGATTTCTACGAACTGCTTTGACCCGAGCGCACTGCGCTTTCCCCTCTCCACTGACATCAAGACCACAGAGGCCCCTATGGATCTCCGCAAAATCAAGAAGCTGATCGACCTGCTGGAAGAGTCGAACCTCGCCGAAATCGAAATCAAGGAAGGCGAAGAGTCCGTGCGCCTGTCGCGCGCGCCCGTCTCCGGCTACGGCATGGTGCAGGCGCAGCCGCAGATGATGATGGCCCCGGCACCGGCCCAGACCGCCGCCCCGGCAATGCCGATGCAGTCGCCGACCGAAGCCTCCACCGGTGGCACCGCCAAGGCCGGCAACGCCCTGCCGGATGGCCACGTGCTGCGCGCGCCGATGGTCGGCACCTTCTACGCCTCGTCCTCGCCGGACAAGCCGGCCTTCGTGTCGGTCGGCCAGGCTGTCAAGGCCGGCGAAACGCTGGCGATCATCGAAGCGATGAAGATGTTCAACCCGATCGAAGCCGATGTTTCCGGCACCATCGTCGCCATCCTGGGCGAAAACGGCCAGCCGGTCGAATTCGACCAGCCGCTGTTCGTGATCGGCTAAGGATTAGTCCATGCTCGACAAAGTCGTTATCGCCAACCGAGGGGAGATCGCGCTGCGCATCCTGCGCGCGTGCCATACCTTGGGCATCCGCACGGTGGCTGTGCATTCCACGGTCGACCGCAACCTCAAGCACGTGGCCATGGCCGACGAGTCGGTCTGCATCGGTCCGGCACCGTCCTCGGAGAGCTACCTCAACATCCCGGCCCTGATTGCCGCGGCGGAAGTCACCGACGCGCAGGCCATCCACCCGGGGTACGGCTTCCTCTCGGAAAACGCCGACTTCGCCGAGCGCGTGGAAGAATCCGGCTTCATCTTCATCGGCCCCAAGGCCGACACCATCCGCCTGATGGGCGACAAGGTGGAAGCGATCCGCGCGATGAAAGCCGCCGGCGTGCCGTGCGTGCCCGGCTCGGGCGGCCCGCTGACCGACGACATCGTGGCCAACACCAAGATCGCCCGTGAGATCGGCTACCCGGTCATCATCAAGGCCTCCGGTGGCGGTGGCGGCCGCGGCATG